>Ga0208105_1000065_pt1 | contig 52218 bp, 53 predicted proteins | sample CryBogCBE16Jul07_FD_184574 | JGI IMG/M metagenome (GOLD analysis project Ga0208105, IMG submission 184574) | Freshwater microbial communities from Crystal Bog, Wisconsin, USA - CBE16Jul07 (SPAdes) | ecosystem: Environmental > Aquatic > Freshwater > Lake | place: Crystal Bog, Wisconsin, USA... | reverse complement strand
CGTTGAGATATTCAATCACAAGGCTTTTGCCTTGGGCATCGTGAAGCGTCATACGAACAGGGGCTGATTTATTACCATAAGCAGGGATCGTAGAACGATTGACTTTGATTTTTGGAAAACCAGCTTTGACTTCGTCAACCGTTGCATAGTTCGTCAAGGCATAGATCAACATCTGAACTGAAGAAATACTGTTTGCCGAATCAGCAGGCGTGACATCTTGATAAACAGCCGAGTTCGGTGCATTGAGCAAACCACCCACAAGGCCTTTTTCATTCATGCCATCGACCAAAACTGGCAATCCAAGAGCATTCATCCCTGCGACAGCGTATTTGGAAGTCCAGTTATGACCTGAACCAGGTTTGCCATCGGCGCCGACTCCAGGCATCGCAAGACTACGTGGAATCACTGTCAACTGGGACTTGAGTGCAAGGCCAAACTCCATAGTTCGTCCATAGACAAAGCCACCATCATTGCCTTTAAGCAAAAAACTTGTACACGCCTGACTGGCCAGGGGTGAAAAGGCAATCGTCGCCGCCAGAGCTGAAGCAAGTACTTTCTTAATGAATTTTGTCTTCATTTTTAACTCTCAATTAAAAAAATATTTAACCTCTCAAGCATACCGGAGTTCATGAAATAATCAAAAAGACCGATTTTCAAATTTTCCGTGTCTTAAATAATGTGAAACGGGATCTGCGCCTGCCGCCAGAACGTCTGGGTTGTTTTGCAGATAACGCTCCGGATCCCACCCCTCGGGCATAGGCGATTTCTCAAGCTCTACGCGCCATGGTGTGAAAAGGGCTTTTTTCTTCCAGAAAAAAAGGCCATCATTTGCATACTCAAGCGTACCAAGTCCAAAAAAATCCACTTCTCTGGTCTCGGGATCTCCTGAGTCAATCAACCAGCGCATTATTTCGCTCAAGAGCAGCTTCATCACACCAGAATTAAGATGCGTCTGGTGACCGATAAAATCCTGACAGGCTACGATATTTCCAAACCTTCTCAGCCTTGCATAAGCAACGAGCCTGGGTTGCGGATCATTTGAAAAAACACCGAAGAGTCGCTCCCAGTGCTGCGAGCAGTACTCATCGCTAAATGGTCCGGGGTGCTCGCCGAGCGGAGTCTGGGTTGAATGGTTAACGTGAAGCGTACTGTTTTTTTTAGAGCCAATGATGTCAAACATATCGCGTGCAAAATCAGCCTCTACAAAACTTCGCACAGAGAAACCCTCACGATTGGCTTTTTTAACATTCCTTAAAAAATAACCCGAGTGTTTTCGTATCGCTCTGAGGTAGTCTTGATGCGTTGCATACTGACGTAAATCAAGTGCAGTCAAAAGCGGCATGAATTTACTGTCTGGCGACTCTGGCACTGCTGAAGCCTGCTGTTTACCCTGATAATGGGTTGCATACCTGACAACAAAGGCAGAACATGACAAGCGCTCACTGGACAGGTTGTGATCTAAATGAAGACTGGCTGTCGCAATATGCCCAACGTCAGATATTTTGTGTATGACCAGCCTCTGAGCGCGACGTTTAGTCAGACGCGCGGGCGCAACATACCTCGCATAGAGCCATGCGTGAAGTTGGCGAAAAATTGTAAGCAGGCCCATTGAGTCCAGTTCAGTCGCCTAGGTGGAGAGTCTGAGATTCTGAGTATAGGCCTGAAGCCTTGTGGGGTAGAGCCGTACAGCCAAAAAAAAATCCCCTTCAGTGGGGATTTTGGTAGGCGGTATTGGAATCGAACCAACGACCTCCACGATGTCAACGTGGCGCTCTAACCAGCTGAGCTAACCGCCTGCAAAGAACGAAAGTATATAGGTTTTTATACCCTAATGTCAAAAGCACTTTAGCGAAGGGAATTTACAGTATGAACAAAGGCCTGCAGTTTCGCGGCTGATTTGATGCCAGGGGCCTCCTCAACACCGCTACTCACATCAACTGCCCAAGGCTTTAATGTCTTAATCGATTGAAGCACAGACTCTTGCTTTAATCCGCCTGAGACAATAATAGGTCTCGCCCTCAGCCCAAGGTCGCGCATTCCGTCCAGCAAAGCATAGTCAAAGCCCTGACCACTCCCGCCATAAGCAGAGGTATAACTATCAAAAAGCCAGCCCGCAGCGTGCTCAAACTGGGCGCAATACGCAGCGAGTGCCGGGGCAGTTTCCTGACCAGGCGAACCGACCCTGAAAGCCTTTAAATATGGCAGTCCATAAGAAGCACATTCTTCAGGACTCTCATCGCCATGAAACTGCAAAACAGAAGGCCTCATGAGCCGAATCACACTGTTGATTTCATCTCGCGAAGCATTCACAAATAAAGCAACGGTATTGACGAAAGCTGGAATATGGCTGCACAAGCTTGCAGCCTGCATCGGTGTGACGTAGCGTTTACTGGGAGGATAAAAAACAAAACCCAAGGCATCAACGCCAAGCTTTAAGGCAACAGCAATATCCTCTGGACGTGTAAAGCCGCAGATTTTGATACGAACACGACCGGATACATGTGTTGAGGAGTCGTTTGAGTCAGTTGCACTATTCATAGGCAGGTTAAGCGAAAAATGAGTTTGAATTCTCAGGGAATTGAAAACCGGGATATTTAACTGCTGTCAGATACAAGCCATCAGGCGAAAAAGTCGGGGCACCTTGTGTTCTGTCGCGAACCTTCAGTAGATGCTCAATATACGAAACGGGTTCTCGACCTTGGCCAACCTGAATGATCGCACCGAGGATATTTCTGACCATATGGTGAAGAAAGGCATTGGCACACAAGGTGACGAAAATCAAAGCGCCTTTCTGCACTACATCAATTGTTCGTATAGTTCTGACAGGAGATTTAGCCTGGCATTGTGAAGACCTGAAACTGCTGAAATCATGTTTACCAAGCAGCGAGTGTGCGGACTGTCGCATCAGCTCCAAATCGAGATCCTGAAAGACCCAGCCTGCCCGACCATCCCATAAGGGTTGCCGTACCCTCGAATTGAGAACCACATAGGTGTATGTTCGCTCAGTCGCACTGAAACGGGCATGAAAATCCTCGCTCACGTGCTGGGCCCATTGCACCGCAATGGAAGGAGGTAAATAGGCGTTAAGCCCTCTTACCCAGGACTGATCTGTACGCGACACCAACGTGTCAAGATGTACAACCTGACCTAAACCATGCACACCTGTATCAGTGCGACCCGCACAAATAGTGGGTGCCGGTACGGTAAGAAACTCACCAATCGCGCGCTCCAGGACATCTTGAACTGTCTGGCCATGGGGCTGTGTTTGCCAGCCCTGCCAGGGTCGTCCATCATATGAGACGCCAAGAGCAATACGTGCCATTAGAGAGGTTTGTGAACCGATGACTCAGACTTATTGCTGGACGCAACCTCGCCATCCAGATCGAGATTGATGGATTGCAGCTTTTTATCGAACGCAGAATTAACTGAAGGTGCAGCTTGCTCGTTGCTATAGAAATCCTCTGCGTCATCACGTCGTTGACCCGACTTACGGACCCTCCACGCAACCACCAAGGCAAGCAGTGCGATTAAAACTGTCAGTGTCACTAGAATATTTTTTGCGAGATATCCAGATACTTCGTTTAAGGCATTGGTAGCCGTTTGTAATAATCCCTCAGACTTAGTGTCCTGCGTCACACTTGCAGGCACTGGAGCTGGCTGACCAGCTATCGAGACTGGAGCAACAGAAGTAGTTGGATTTGCAGGATTGGGGGTTGTTGCAGGCGCAGGTACAGGTGCTGGCGCAGGTACTGAACCAGGCGCTGAAGCAGTATTGGAACCAGGTTGCGCAGCGTTCGAAGCGCTGTTAGCGACAGCGGCCTTTGAGCTTTCAACCGACCTATCTCCAACCACATCTTTTAACAGTTTGACGTTTTGCTGAAGTGCCAGGATACGAGACTGTAGTTCCTCAATTTCTTTTGTCGCAGATACTTTTGCGTCTTCACGCTGCGCAGCTTCAGAGGATGCGTTGAGCTTTAAATGATCTACCTTTTCCCCAGCGGGCTCTTGGGAGGCTGGCGCTGATACAACACCGCTTTGTGTTGGCCCACTGGAGACCAAGGGCGTATTACGCGCATTGGACACCACGCGTCGCTGATTAAAAGCCGCCAAATGCTTTTGATAAGTACTGCGTGCCAAAGCCTTATCTACTGCTCTGATAGTTTGCGCATCCGGAATATTCAAGACCGCGCCTGCCCGCAGCAAATTCATATTTCCAGCAATGAATGCCTGAGGATTAGCCTCGAAAATAGCATTCAAAACCTGATACAAGTCGGCATCATCGACCATATGACGTTGAGCGATGCCTAACAAGGTATTACCAGAACTAACACGCAAAGATACGCTCGTCCCTGGCTGACCAGCATTGTTTACTTGTGCAGGCAATAACACCAGGTAGCTTGACTGAACCAGAGTTGATCCGGTCGCGGTCGTGACTTCCAGCAAAATGTCTACCGGTGACTGTGCAGCCTGCTGATTTGAGGAAATAACGATTTCCCTCGAGTCAGGACTCATACCAGGTTTCAGAACCAGGTTGAAACTCTCAAGAGAAACAGGTGGTAATAGACCAGCCATAGACCAGAGCGGTGCGGCAGCAACTTTAACCTGAAGCGCCGCCTGATCCTGAGCGTTGAGATCAAGCAACGGCAAACTGATCTGTAGCGCCTGTCCAGGCGCTGAGGTCACACGACCGTGACCTGACTTGGCGGCAAACGCCTGCCCGGTAAACAACAAAGAACACACGAGAACCGTCAAACCCGCTGTATGTTGAAATCTACTAGCGGTCACAGCATTCAAATCTCTAAACATTTCAGCAACCTTTGACGGAAATATCATTACAGTTCACCAAGAGCGATAAGAAGCATCCTGCGTAAGGGCTCTGCCGCACCCCAAAGCAATTGATCGCCAACAGTAAAGGCTCCAAGGTAATCCGTGCCCATTGAGAGCTTTCGCATACGACCAACAGGTATATCCAGAGTTCCAGTAACAGCAACAGGTGAAAGATACTTAAGCGTGTCTTCCTTGTTGTTGGGTACGACCTTGGACCATGCGGTACCTTGAGCAACAATATCAGTGACTTCGTCTAGAGGTATATCGCGCTTGAGCTTAATCGTCAATGCCTGACTGTGGCAGCGCAATGCACCAATTCGGACACACAGACCATCTATTGGGGTAGGAGCTGAACCCAAAGCCTCTCCACGACCGAGAATTTTATTGGTTTCCGCTTCACCTTTCCATTCTTCGCGCGACATTCCGTTACCGAGGTCTTTGTCGATCCAGGGAATCAGATTACCTGCAAGTGGAATACCGAAATGTTCTGTTGGAAGCTGACCTCCCTGCTGGATTGCCAAAACACCACGATCGATTTCCAGAATTGCTGAAGCAGGATCATCAAGTTTTGACTTCACAGCCGCGTTGATCAAACCAAACTGATTGAGCAATTCGCGCATGTGTTGCGCACCACCGCCAGAGGCAGCCTGGTAGGTCATGCTTGTCATCCACTCAACCAGATCCTGGTTGAACAATCCGGACAAACCGATCAGCATGCAGCTCACTGTGCAATTGCCACCAATAAAATTACGCACACCACGTTTTAGCGCGGCATCAATGACGGGACGATTGACAGGATCAAGCACGATAATGGCATCGTCTTTCATGCGCAGGGTTGAGGCCGCGTCAATCCACATACCTGTCCAGCCAGCGGCACGCAGTTTAGGGTAGACCTCTGTTGTGTAATCTCCACCCTGAGCGGTCAGGATGATAGGTAGCTTTTTAAGGGCTTCGATGTCATAGGCATTTTGCAGAGCGGTTGCACCTGCCCACTCTGGTGATTTTCCGCCAGCGTTGCTAGTAGAAAAAAATACCGGATTAATCAAAGCAAAATCACCCTCATCGCGCATGCGTTGCATGAGCACTGAGCCGACCATGCCGCGCCAGCCTATCAAACCAACAGATTGTTTCATCTAAACACCAAAAATTTCGAGAGTTAGCGTGCGCGGTGATGGGCAATTACCAAATGAGTGATTCGCGTATCAACATTCACCATACGACCCTTCACTATACGACGCCATCACTATACAAGCATTGACTATATGACTTACAGCTTACTTACAATGATTACTTAGCTCTTTATTTTAACGCTTTTAAGACCGCATCACCCATGGCAGATGTTCCAACTTTAGTTGTGCCATCTTCATAAATATCAGCCGTGCGCAGGCCCTGTTGCAACACTTTTTGCACTGCTTGCTCAATACGGTCAGCAACAGCCGCGTGATTCAGTGAGTAACGCAACATCATTGCCGCCGACAAAATAGTTGCCAAGGGGTTTGCAATACCTTTACCAGCAATATCAGGTGCCGAACCATGACTAGGTTCATATAGGCCCTGGCCTGAAGCATTAAGCGATGCGGAAGGCAGCATGCCGATCGAACCGGTCAACATTGCGGCTTCATCAGACAAAATGTCACCAAACAAATTGCCTGTCACGATCACATCGAACTCACGCGGTGCACGAACCAATTGCATCGCCGCGTTATCGACATACATGTGAGACAAGGAGACATCGGGGTAATCTTTAGCCACGTCAATCACAATATCGCGCCAGAGCTGCGAAGTTTCGAGGACATTTGCTTTATCGACACTGCACAATTTTCCTTTCCGCTTTTGGGCAGCTTGAAAACCAATGTGCGAGATACGGCGAATCTCTGGCTCGGCATAACGCATTGTGTCGAAACCCTCGCGCTGACCTTTGAACGGACCATCGGGTGCCTCACGCACTCCACGTGGAGTACCGAAATAAATATCACCGGTCAGTTCACGCAGAATCAGGATATCGAGACCCGAAACGATTTCGGGTTTGAGTGATGAGGCATTCGCAAGCTCAGGATAAAGAATCGCAGGCCGTAAGTTCGCAAACAAGCCTAAAGCTTTACGCAACCCAAGAATAGCCTGCTCAGGACGATACTCGCGAGCAAGCTTGTCGTATTTCCAGTCGCCAACAGCGCCAAACAAAATGGCGTTTGATTCCTGCGCCAGTTTCAAAGTCGAAGGTGGCAGTGGGTGACCATGCAAATCGTACGCTGTTCCACCGACTGGAGCTTCGTTGATTTCGAGTGGAAGATCCAGTGCGCGCAGGACACGCACAGCTTGTTCGATAATCTCTGAACCAATGCCGTCACCAGGTAGCACTGCGATTTTTTGCGTCATGATGTTTATCCGTAACACTTATTTTTTTAAAAGTTTAAAAAATGAAGCGCCATCGAAAGCGCTTGTTATTGAATGCAACAGGGCCGGATGACCGGCCCTGAAACAGGCTTTAGCGTGTAAAGATCGGCTGAACATCCAGCCAGGGATGACGTGCGAGACGTTCGTTTTCAAACGCACGAATTTTCTCGGCGTGAAGCAGTGTCAAGCCGATTTCATCCAGGCCATTGAGCAGACAATACTTGCGATAAGGCGTGATATCGAATTCCATGGCGCGTCCATCAGGTGCGATGACGACTTGCTTTTCAAGATCGATGATCAGCTTATAGCCAACAAAGCCGCGAACCTCGTCAAAAATCCTGGAGATCTGCAACTCAGACAAGACAATAGGTAAGAAACCCGTCTTGTAACTGTTGTTGAAAAAGATATCGGCAAAGGAAGGAGCAATCACCGCACGAAAGCCATACTGCGCCAGCGCCCAAGGGGCGTGTTCGCGACTTGAACCACAGCCAAAGTTTTTACGGCCCAACAAAATCGAGGCGCCCTGATAGCGGGAGTGATTCAAAATGAAATCAGGATTAAGTGGACGTTTTGAATTATCCATACCTGGTTCACCATGATCCAGATAACGAAGTTCATCAAAAAGATTAGGACCGAAACCAGTTCGCTTGATCGATTTCAAAAACTGTTTTGGAATGATCAGATCCGTGTCGACGTTTTCACGATCGAGAGGGGCAACGATACCTTCATGTGTAGTGAATTTATCCATGATTTTTACCGGAAATTACGAACATCGACAAAATGACCAGCAATAGCAGCTGCTGCTGCCATAGCCGGGCTCACCAGGTGGGTGCGACCGCCCTGCCCTTGACGACCTTCAAAGTTGCGATTGGAGGTTGAGGCACAACGCTCCTCTGGTTCAAGGCGGTCGGCATTCATCGCCAGGCACATAGAGCAACCTGGTTCACGCCATTCGAAACCAGCTTCGGTAAAAATCTTGTCAAGGCCTTCGCGCTCAGCCTGAGCTTTAACAAGACCAGAGCCAGGAACAACTAGAGCCTGACGTACATTACTTGCGACACGTTTACCACGCGCTACAACAGCAGCAGCACGAAGATCCTCAATGCGCGAGTTGGTACAGGAGCCAATGAAAACCCGGTCAATCTTGATGTCTTCAATCGCTGTATTGGGTTTCAGGCCCATGTATTCAAGCGCACGTTCCATGCTGCTGCGCTTGATATCGTCTTTTTCACGATCGGGATCCGGCACACGACCCGTCACCGGCAAAACCATCTCGGGAGAAGTTCCCCAGGTCACTTGAGGAACGATCTGACGCGCGTCAATTTCAACTACGCGGTCAAAATGTGCACCCTCATCGGAGTGAAGGGTTTTCCAATAGGTCACTGCAGCATCCCATAAGGCACCGCTCGGTGCGAAGGGACGGCCTTTGAAATACTCGATAGTCTTTTCGTCGACCGCCACCATGCCCGAACGAGCACCGGCCTCGATCGACATATTGCAAAGAGTCATACGGCCTTCGACTGACAGGCCGCGAATGGTGCTGCCCGCAAACTCAATCGCGGTGCCCGTACCACCTGCAGTACCGATCACACCGATAATGTGGAGGATCACGTCTTTGGCAGTACAACCTGCTGGTAGCTGACCTTCAACACGCACCAGCATATTTTTATTCTTTTTGACCTGCAGCGTCTGCGTGGCCATAGTGTGTTCGACTTCCGAAGTACCAATGCCAAACGCCAGTGCACCAATCGCACCGTGCGTACTGGTATGGGAGTCGCCACAGACAACTGTCATACCTGGCAGCGTTGCGCCCTGCTCGGGTCCGATCACATGCACAATACCCTGGCGCAAGTCGTTCATTTTGAATTCGATCACATTGTGCTTGGCACAATTAGCATCAAGGGTATCAACCTGAAGCTTAGAAATCGGATCAGTGATCCCCTGTCCACGGTCAATGGTTGGCACGTTATGGTCAGCCACCGCGAGGTTGGCGTTCAGACGCCAGAGTTTGCGGCCAGCCAGCTCCAGCCCTTCAAAGGCCTGGGGACTAGTGACTTCATGCAAAAGATGACGATCGATATAGAGGATCGTCGTGCCATCTGGATCTTCGTGAACCACATGGGCGTCCCAAAGCTTGTCGTAGAGAGTTTTTTTCATGACGCAGGATCTGCCTAATACACGTGAAAAGGATAGCTCACGATTATGCCATAGCACAGCAAGAGCTTTGAACAGAGGAAAAAATGTTGCAGCGCAAATAAAAAAGGAAATTACGCTGCAGGTTCGCCACATTGAGCGCGGTGACGCAACGCATGATCGGCCAGGATAATCGCGAGCAATGCCTCGGCAATCGGCGTCGCGCGAATACCGACACAGGGATCATGCCGACCTAAGGTCTGCACCATCACAGGGTTACCCGCACGATCGACTGAGCGACGCTCGATCCGGATGCTGGAGGTGGGTTTTATCGCCAGACTAACCGTCACAGGCTGACCAGTAGAGATGCCACCCAGAATACCGCCAGCATGGTTGGTTAAGAATCCCTCAGGGGTTATTTCATCACCATGCTCGGAGCCGCGTTGCAGGACGCTGTGAAACCCAGCACCAATTTCTACGCCTTTTACTGCGTTGAGCCCCATCATCGCATGCGCGATGTCAGCATCGAGCCGATCGTAAATCGGCTCGCCCCAGCCTGCAGGCAGATGCTCGGCTACCACCTCAATTCGCGCACCTGCCGAATCGCCATCCTTACGAAGCTGATCCATGTAGGCCTCAAGCTCAGGGACGATCCCATCATTAGCAGAAAAAAACGGGTTATTGCTGACGTGTTCCCAGCTCAAAAAAGGCATGGCTATCGGCCCAAGCTGGCTCATATAGCCACGCACAACGGTACCGTATTTCTCCCGGAGCCATTTTTTCGCAATCGCCCCTGCTGCAACGGTAGGCGCAGTCAGGCGTGCCGAGGATCGTCCACCACCCCGTGGGTCACGTTCACCGTATTTTTTAAAATAAGCGATGTCGGCATGACCAGGGCGAAAAGTATCGGCAATAGCGCTGTAATCCTTACTGCGAGCATCCGCATTACGGATCAACAAAGCAATCGGGGTGCCGGTCGTTTTACCCTGATAGACTCCAGAGAGGATTTCAACCTGATCAGCCTCCTGGCGCTGCGTCACGTGCCGCGAAGTACCTGGACGACGACGATCCAGATCAATCTGGATATCTGCCTCGGTCAAGGACAAGCCTGGTGGACAACCATCAACCACACAACCAATCGCCGGTCCATGAGACTCGCCGAAATTAGTGACACAAAAAAGAGTACCGAGCGTATTGCCTGACATAGCAGAGCCGTCAAAAAAGAGTGGAAGCCAATATTATTGCATCAGAGCGGTCCTGCTGCTCAGGAGGAGCAACTCACCTCAATATGGCTCGCCCATGCGGGTGGCAGCGAGGCATATGTTTCCATGCCAGGATGGGCGACAAAGGGGTTTTTCAATACCTTCATCAACCGCTCGATTTCAGAAACATCGCCCTGTTGTGCGGCATCAATAGCTTGCTGGGCTAAATGATTACGCAAAACATACAGGGGATTAGCCGCAAGCATAGTCTGGATACGATTGAACAGAGGTTGGGTAGAATTGTGAGCGATGCGCAGCCGGTAACGTTCAAGCCACCGTTCTGCTGCTTCCCGATCAATAAAAAGATCAACAAAAGGCTGCAGACCGCCATTAACCGTATTTCCAAGATCGTATTCAACTTGCTGCCGTGTGGCAGCAGTCTCGCCTTGCGTATACGTACCAGGTGCGTAAGCCAGCTGCCTGAAGGTCAAGGTAAAGTCCGAGTGACTGGCCTGCATCAGGCTCCACAAATCATCTACAAGTGTTTCATCACCCTGCTGCCAATCACTTAAACCAAGTTTTTGCATCATTCGCTGTTGCATACAGTTCAGAAAAGTCGGTTCAAATTGATCCAGCGCAGCACGTAAGGACTCTACATCTGGCACGATTGTGTGCAAGCTGTTCGCGAGCTGGTATAAATTCCAGTGCGCAACCGAGGGCTGGGCGTGCCAGGCGTAGCGACCATTTGTATCTGTATGGTTACAAATATGTCGAGCATCAAAGCCATCCATAAAACCATAAGGCCCATAGTCAAGCGTCAGTCCCAGTATCGACATATTGTCGGTGTTCATCACACCATGACAAAAACCCACCACCTGCCAGCCGGCCAGAAGCTCTGCAGTTCGTTTGACAACAGCCTCCAATAAACTGACATAAGGATTCGGGGCGCCCGAACAAGCGGGATAAAAGTGCTCAATCACATAATCGGATAGTTGGCGTAGATACTCAGGTTTTTGCTGGGCGGCCCAATGCTGGAAAGAACCAAACCTGATGAAAGATGGCGCCATGCGCGCAACGACCGCCGCGGTTTCAACTGTTTCACGCATCACAGGATTTTTAGCGGAAACCAGCGATAAGGCGCGTGTTGTCGGGATACCAAGACCATGCATCGCTTCGCTGGCAAGGTACTCTCTGACGGAAGAGCGCAAAACGGCACGGCCATCGCCCATACGCGAATAAGGAGTCATGCCGGCCCCCTTTAATTGCAGTTCCCAGTTCCCTTCAGGACCTTTCAGTTCACCAAGCAAATGTGCACGACCATCTCCTAACTGGCCTGCCCATTGACCGAACTGATGACCGCTGTAGACTGCAGCCAAAGTCTGACCTCCGGGCATTTCCGAGGTGCCGCTCACAACATCCAAAAATGCCTGATCAGAGAGCGCTTTTGCCGATAATCCTAATAACGAGGCTACCTCTGGATTAACGTGTAAAAGCTTAGGCTGATTCAAGGGCGTTGTAGGCAGACGGGTATAGAAAACCGGCGCCAGCCTGGCAAAAGAATTGGGTTTTTCAATATCATCGAAGCGATCATGCAGGTTCATCAATTCGACCGTCCTTCGTTGCTATTGAGGGAATTTTTCGACTCAGCAAGCTTTTTAGCCCGTTTTACAGCCTGTTTTGCCGGTCGCACATAAAAAATTGACGACATAAAAAAAATGCTTGATAACAGGATTTCAATCCAGGCCAACAAGATTGTCGGTCCGGCAGGATCGGACATCACTCGCACAACCCCCTCCATCAGGTAGAGGAGAATTAACATGGAGGCCCACTGAATCGTGTAGAGACTACCGCGAGCGACACCGCGCAGTGCAAAGGCAAGCGGTAAGGCTTTCAGGAAAAGTAGTGTTCCGCCGGGCCGCAAGGGTGCAAGCCAGGTTTCCCAGAGGACACACAAAACGATGAGTCCAAGCAGGCTCACCAAGGCGCAGCGCTGGAGCAACAGATTGAGTACGGGAGGGGGAGTGTCTGATTTCATTGGGTTCATACTGCTATTATCGCCTGCATAGTGAGGGGAATTTCATGCAAGATCATACGGCTGAGTCGGTTTTGAACCGGACAAAACACCTGGACATGGCGGGATATATAGATATTCTGAGATTTATCTGGGGACGTCTGGGTCAGGAAAAAATCATTCAACTGGCTTCAAGCCTGACCTTTTCAACTGTCCTGGCTATCGTTCCGCTACTGGCCGTCGTGCTCTCGCTCTTTACTGCCTTTCCTTTATTCAAAGAATACAGTGATGCACTGCAAGACTTCATGATCAATAGTCTGATGCCCCCGGCGGTGTCCGACAACATCATGAAATACCTCAATGAATTCGCGAATCAGGCATCACGACTGACCGCTATCGGTGGCGGCTTTTTAGTACTGACCGTGATGGTATTGATCATGTCGGTCGAGTCGGCACTCAATGCTATCTGGCATGTATCGCGTCAACGCTCAATCAGCCAAAGGCTACTGGTGTATTGGGCTTTGATTTCTGTGGGACCGATCCTGACAGGTGCAAGCCTTTGGACAACCGGTTTTCTGGCACGTGAATCCCTTGGTCTGGTCAATCACATTCCAGTTCTGCTCGAATTGTCACTGACATTTATCCCCTTTATTTTGAGTGGTTTAGGGTTTTCAGCTATTTATGTGGTTGTGCCCAATTGCAAAGTCAGGGGCCGTGACGCGCTGGCAGGTGGGTTTATAACGGCGATCATTCTTGAGGCAATGAAATTCGGATTCGCCTATTACATCTCTCAGTTCTCAACCTATACAGTTATTTATGGTGCGTTTGCAGCACTCCCTGTTTTCCTGATCTGGGTCTATCTGTCCTGGCTCGGGGTGCTTTTAGGTGCATTAAGTGCAGCCAATATGCCTGCCATCAGGATAAATAGAATCGAACTAATACCAAATCCGGGGGGAGCCTTCATAGAATCCATTCTCTTGATGCAAGCGCTCGATCAGGCTCGCGACGCCAACCCACCGGGGTGCCCCAGCACCGAACTGATGCATTCTTTACGCATCAGATACGACACGCTAGCAGGGCTTCTGAAGACCCTCTCAGAGCTTGGGATGGTCGCTAACACTCAATGGCAGGGACAGGAGCGCTGGGTACTTGCCTGCAACCCTGAGACAAAAAGTCTTGGACCGTTATTCGATCATCTTGCTATTGATCGCTCAGTGCTTTCAACAATGACTCAGCCAGGCCTGAGTCAAGCCATTACAGAATTAATCGAAAACACCTCAAACCCGGTGCTGGCTCAGGTGTTGTTGCATCGTGACAATAGCCGCGGCAAGCCATTACAATCAGAAAAACCTAGCGGCACAGCGGAGACAAATCATGCTTAAAGTCAGTGAAATATTGCGAGTCAAGGGAAATACCCTTTACACCGCGTCGCCAGACATGCCTGTATCCCATGCAATCGAGACCATGAGCGAACACGATATTGGCTCACTAGTGATTATGGATCACGGCTCGCTCGGTGGCATGCTGACCTTCAGAGAGATCATCAGACACATCCATGCCAATAACGGTGTGGTTGGTGAGACCACGATTCGCAGCATCATGGACGATGCACCAGTGAGCGTCTCCCCAAATACCGAGGCTGCAGAGGTGCAGCGACTGATGCTTGAAAAGCACGCCCGTTACCTTCCCGTCATGGATGGCCCTGTCCTGATGGGGGTTATTTCTTTTTATGACATGGCTCAGGCAATCGTTGCTGCGCAAAAATTTGAAAACTCCATGCTAAAAGCCTATATCCGTGACTGGCCTGCCGAGGGAAAAGAAACAGAGGTCTAGGCAATTTTGTATTAAATTTGTAGTGAAGAAACTTTCGGTGCTGCCGGCCCGATTTTTTCCCACGCAACACGTATTAAGTCTCCACGCGCTCCATTGAGCAGTTTTGAGTCCGATAAAGTTTGTCGCCACAGCCTGGCTCTTGGTCTTCCGTTGAAAAGGCCCAAAAGAGGTCTGACCATAATGCGTAGCGGTACCCCGCGATCAATTTGCTGTTCTGCATAGCAAACAAGAGCCTCAATCAGCTCGGGCTCGGATATTCTTTCAAGCGCTGGCCACCACGCGGCAGAAATCTCGCCCAGAATGCAAGGGTCATGCCAAGGTGCCCGGCCAAGCATCACTCCATCAAACCGCTCTAGTTGCTCATCACTCATCGCTTTTGAGTTGATTCCGCCATTGAGCACAATCAAAGCATCAGGGAAATCCGCCTTGAGTCTGGCCGCATCGTCATAGCGCAACGGAGGTACTTCGCGATTATCTTTCGGAGATAGTCCTTTGAGCACGGCGTTACGGGCATGCACAACGAATACCCGGCAACCTGTGTCGTAGATTCTCCCAACAAAATCACGAACAAAACCATAACTCTGGTTGTAGTCCAAGCCAAGCCTGTGTTTGACCGTCACCGGGACCGAGGAGACATCCTGCATCGCTTTGATGCAATCCGCGACAAGCTCTGGTTCAGCCATGAGGCAAGCACCGAAAGAGCCTTTCTGCACACGTTCAGACGGACAGCCACAGTTCAAATTGATCTCGTCATATCCCCATTGCGCACCTAGTTTTGCTGCACGGGCTAACTCGTGAGGCTCGCTGCCGCCGAGCTGCAAAGCAACCGGGTGCTCCTGCGGATTAAAATCAAGATGACGCTCAACGTCACCATGAATAAGTGCGCCGGTGGTGATCATTTCTGTATAAAGCCGAGCTTTGGGCGCAAGTAACCGATGAAAAAACCGGCAATGTTTATCAGTTACATCGATCATGGGGGCGACGCACAGGCGCCAGCCCTCTTTTGGTAAGTTTGTCACAAGTCGTTAAGTAGTCAAACGCAGCAATTAGCCTGGTAGGCAGATATTTGCACCTATTTTAACTTCCTGAACCCTGCTACCAAGGGAAAGCACCGCTTCCTTGCTAAAATCAAAACTGAACCGTCTCACTCAATACTTAATAATACTTATGGCCGTATTCACCCCTGTCAGTGATGACGATGCGCGTGCCCTGCTCAATTCATACACCTTAGGCGAATTTGTTTCTCTTAGAGGTATTGCTGCAGGAATTGAAAATACTAATTATTTTCTGAACACAACGACAGGTGAGTATGTTCTGACGATTTTTGAAGTATTAACTGTAGAGCAACTTCCGTTTTACATTGAGCTGATGCACCATCTGGCAAAAAATGGTGTACCTGTGCCCTTTCCCCAGACAAAAACAGACGGCAGCAGGATCTCTAGCGTCCATGGCAAGCCTTCAGCGATCGTCACCCGACTGGCGGGCGGCTATGAGCCAGAACCAACAGTCGCTCACTGCGCCCTGGCCGGTCAAACCTTGGCTCGCACGCATTTAGCAGGAAAAAGTTTCGAACTTTCACAACCTAATCTGCGTGGTTTGCCCTGGTGGGAACAAACCGCACCTATTGTTTTGCCATTTTTAAAACCCGAACTAAAAACCCTACTGAACAAAACCCTAGACGAACAGAAGACACTCGCCCAGACTAGCGGGTGGCTCAAACTGCCTCGCGGACCTTCTCATTGCGATCTATTCAGAGACAATGTTTTATTTGCCGGCACGCACACTAGCCCTCAAATGGGCGGATTCATTGATTTTTACTTTGCAGGTTGTGATGCGTGGCTGTTTGACGTTGCGGTCAGTGTGAATGACTGGTGCATCACAAGACCAGAGGGTCAATTCGTTCCGGCGCTTGCCGAAGCCTGGCTCAACGCTTATGCACAAGTACGTCCGTTTACCGATGAGGAAAGACAAGCCTGGCCGGCAATGCTCAAGGGGGCAGCGCTCAGGTTCTGGCTTTCCAGACTTTATGATTTTTATCTGCCAAGACCCGCCCAAACACTCAAGCCGCATGACCCGAGTCATTTCGAGCGTGTGCTGATTGCCCGTACTTTCGGTTCAATACCGGCACTACCCAAGGAAATTTGATGCAAGCAGTCGTCCTACCCGCCCGTGCTGGATATTTGTGGGCCAAACAAGGCTGGTTACTTTTTCGTAGTCAACCGATGGCGTTCTTCTCCTGGGCGATGTTTATCAGTTTGTTGCTCATGACGGCTAGCATCACGCCTCCCGTGGGACCGATTGCCTTTGTCATGCTGATGCCTGCCGTCACCTTCATGACGATGGCAGCCTGTCATCAGGCAGCCTCAGGGCAAAAAATGCTGTTGGGCATGTGGTTTGCTCCACTCAAACAAAAAGGGCTTTTCAAAAGACTGCTCGCGATGGGGGCAGTCTATATTTTGCTCTGCATAATTTTAGGTTTGATAGCCTTCATGCCCTTCATGGAAGAACTATCACAGTCAGTGCAAACAGCCACCACCAGCAATAATCTTTTACCTCTGCTCGATGCAGTGCGAACGCCCATGATTATCTTTGCTGTGATGTATGTTTTGATGGCAGCGCTTTTCTGGTATGCACCGGCGTTGATGGGTTTTCACGGTATCAAGCTGGTCCAGTCATTATTTTTTAGCGCAATAGCTTGCTGGCGCAACAAATGGGCTTTTTTCGTTTATGGCCTGGTATGGCTTGGTGTTTTTCTCGGTATCGATCTCGCCATGGATTTGCTGACTCTGATTGGTCTGAGCGACAGTGCTGCAGCAACCATTCAGGTGCCGATCAATATTGCGGCCGGTGGAGTCATGTACTGCAGCTTCTACCCAAATTATGTCTCTGTATTTGAATCACTCGTAGCAACAGGGTCACCTGCCACACCGGAATAACTCAAGCGCTAACTCTACCTCTTGAATAGTCAATTTTTCACTACTTAGTGTTTCAATCACTGACTGAGCGTGGTGGTTCCAGGAAAATCTGTAGGGTTTTATTTCCTCAATATGCCGGATCACTTTATAACTGTGATCCAGATAAAACAAAGCCAGCGGATAACGCATACCAACTGTATGCACAGCATTGCATGGATATAGCCATAAACCCTCATCACCACTGAGCTTCGCTCGGAAAAGCAAACCACGTGCCCTGCTGCACCAACCCTCAGCGCGTATCAGTTTCAATTTATTCCTGATCATTGCAGGCCTGTAAGTTGCGCGACAACTGGAAAACCCAAGACCAGAAAGGTGCAGGGGAAAATACAAAAAGCAAGTGGAAACAACATTTTTATCGGTGCCTGCAACGCTAATTGTTCAGAACGAAGTAAGCGATACTGATCTTGCTGACGTGAAAACTCAGCAATCGAGCCTCCGAGACTCAATCCCATTGACTCGCCTTGAATAAATGCGTTTACCATTTGCTTAATACAACTCATCTCGAGACGTTGACTCATTCTGTGAAACGCCTCAGCTCTCGATACACCTGACCGTATTTCAAAGATCGTCTGTAACCACTCTTCTTTCAAGGGTCCGGGTAGAAGATGGTCAAGTGCGAGCTGAATGGACGTTTGCAAGTTCATACCCGCCTCAAGCCCGAGACTGACCATATCCAGAAAAAATGGAAGCCCCTTTTCCAACTCAAAATACCTGCTTTGCCTCTGAGCGTGCAACCAGAATCTTGGCAGTGTGCTAGCAACCACGCCGATGAGCAAAGCTAGCCAGATCTGAGTGGAGATCGTGGTCAAGCCAGCCGTAGAACAAAATAACCATGCAAAAACTGTACTGCACCCACCGACTAGCCACTGCAAAGCGAAAAACTGTGAACAACTCCAACCCATGAGTCCAGCTTGTTTGATTGACAGAGTCAATTTCTGCCTAAGCCCCCAAGTCATCAGGGGTAATACAAATACACTGACTGTGACAATAAGCGGCCAACTCACTTTAGTGAGCAAAGAACGGCGTAATGCTGCAGCATTGTTTTCGACTGACTGTGGGCCAGCAGAGAAACCACGATATAAACAAATTAAAAGTACGAAAGAACAAATCGCTATCGCACCACTTAATATTGCAAGAAGTGTCAGTAACGAAACGCTCATGCCTGGATTTTAAGAATACGTCTAAGCATCAAAACGCCAATAGTCTCGAGCATCACTATGACACCCAAAACAACTTGTCCGATCAAGGTACGGAACATCAGATCAATCGAATAAGGGTCAATAATATTTAAAACAATAAGTAAAACCAGGGGTAAGGAACCAATTATCCAGGCCTGCATGGAGCCTTGTGAGGTCAAGACGCGCATTTTCATTTTCAGATACAAACGTGCACGAATCGTGACGGATAAGCGCTCAAGCAAATCAGCGACAGAACCACCCGAGGCGGCAGCCATACGCATCAAACTTGTTGTCATTTGTATACTTTCCAAAGGTATACGTCGATGCAAATTGCTCAAGGCCTCCGACAAAGGTATGCCGACACGCTGCTCACGCAATACCAGGCCAAATTCCTGGGAAAAGGGAGATTCCGCATGCTGCACAACTTGTTTAAGCGCGACGCCTAAGCTCACGCCTGCTCGCATTGCACTGCTGATTGCAAGCAAAGCATCAGGCAACTGTTGTTCAAATTTATCAGCGCGTGCCCGTACAGCACGACTCAAGGCGTATCTTGGTAAAAATAACGCCATACCTCCTACTAAAAGGGAAATTAAAACTTGTTCAAACACAAGCCATGAGACAAGTGCCAGTCCAGTCGCTAAACAAATAACAGCTGGCCATAAATGACTGATATCAATAAAAACAAACATGTCCCTCAAGTTAGCTTTTGCATCGTTCAGCAGGAGATTTCGATAGCGCTGCATCGCCTGGGAAAATAACTGTTGTCCGATCCAGAATGCAATAGCAAGAGAAAATCCTGCAAGGATTACAGCGAGAACTATCATGAATGATTAAACCAGCTTTGCACAAAGTCATCGCTCTGTGAATTTAGCCGCTGAAAAAATACAGGAGGTAATGAGTTCTTTTTAAATGATTGCGATTCAGGGTCAAAACTCACCAAGGTCTGCAGCTGAATCACTCCAGACTCAGTGCCTGTAATCTCAGCCACACTCGTAACAAGTCGTCGACCACACGTCAGGCGCGTCTGCTGAACAATAATATTGACTGCAGAAGCCAGTTGCTCTCTGATCGCCTTGAGCGGCAAGCCAAGATTCGCCATCAGCACAAGCGTTTCTATCCTAGCCAGGGCATCACGTGGGCTATTGGCGTGCAGTGTTGTCAAGGAGCCTTCATGGCCCGTATTCATGGCGACCAACATATCGATCGCCTCAGCTCCCCTGACCTCCCCCACGATGATCCTGTCAGGTCTCATGCGCATTGCATTGCGAACGAGATCGCGAATAGAGATTTGGCCAGAGCCTTCAGCATTGGCAGGTCTGGACTCCAGACTCAGTACGTGGGGATGGTTAATCCGTAATTCAGCGGAATCCTCGATCGTGACAATACGCTGCTCAGGGGCAACGGCTTGCGCCAGAATGTTGAGCAAGGTCGTTTTACCAGAACCCGTTCCGCCAGAGACAATAATATTCAAACGCAAATTGATGCAAATCTGAAACAATTCCGCCATTAAAAGGTCTATGGAATCGCGCTTAACCAGATCTGACATCGATAAGGTTTTATCTGAGAACTTGCGAATTGTCAGGCAGGAGCCGTGTATGGCTATTGGAGCAATTACGGCATTGATCCTGGAGCCGTCTTTCAGTCTGGCATCGACCATTGGCGAAGATTCGTCAATCCGACGACCCAGAGGAAAAACTATCCGATCAATAACAGAGCGCAAAGCCATTTCGCTACTAAAAACAGCAGCGTGGGGCTGGATTTTTCCACCTCGTTCGACGTAGATCAGATCAAAGCGGTTGACCATGATTTCAGAAATGCCCGGATCGGCAAGCAAAGATTCAAGCACGCCTAAACCGATAGCCTCGTCTGAGACTAAGGTAATTAATTTTTTCCTTTTTAATTCACTATCAATTTCAGGATAGTCTGCCAGCAACTCCGCTACACATTTCTCAGCCTCCTGCCGTAAGGCAATATCAGACAAACTAGAAACATCGTGTCGTCTTAAATCCAGTGCCTGAATGAGTGAGGAATGTAAAGCTTTTCTGATTTCGAAATATCTCGCCTCAAGTGGATTTGTATCCAACTCTACGTCTGACTCCTCGAAGGAAACTGGCATCACCTCATTATCTGTACTGATCAGCGCAATGGTTGATTCTTCAACAACACTCGTTTGAGCATCAAAAGACTTGACGGTTTCCTCAGGTATAACAACCACCGGAATAACCGCAGATTTTTGGGTTGCCGCTATGGATTGTGCGTTTGATATATGCAGCTTGCACGGGCCCACGATACAAGTATCCAACTCCCTCAGCGGGCCATAACGAGTAATCCTGTGTCCATTGACACGAGTTCCCATCAGTGACCCTAAGTCCTCGATATAAACACCATCTACCCCGCGTCTGAGTAAAAAATGGTTTTTTGCGATGCGCCAGTGCTTAAGCTGTAAGCCACAGTCCGCGCCTCTGCCAACAAGTAACGGAAGAGCATACTGATTGCAGACAACCTGCCCATCTTCAAAATGGATATCAAGGGTAATCAAAAGGGATCCTCCCATTGGGAAGCACTTGAATCCGGGGCAAATCTGGGTTCAGTCTCTGCTTCATTTTCCCATTGGGATGATTTACCAGAAAAATATGGTGAGTAAGAATCCTGGTCATTGCTGAGTTGGTTTTTTGCTTGATTATGAAAGGGATATTGATTGCGAACAGGATGTTGTAGCCTGGGTGCCTCGGGAAAGGCTGCCGAGACGATCTCCCGCCCACTGTCCACGCGTGTGCGCATCTGTGGATGATCTGCATCAACGACGACCGGCGTGACGAAAATGGCAAGTTCGGTCTGGCGTGACATTTCACGATTTACCCCGAACAATCCTCCTAATATAGGGATATCGGAAGCTCCGGGTAAGCCATCTCGATCAGCGGAACGCTCGCGGGAAAGAAATCCACCTAAAACCAATGTCTGACCCGAGCGCACATTAAATTCCGTCGATGCTTTGCGAATTTTCATGGCTGGTCCACCTGGCACATTGATTGTCGTATCGACTGAGCTCACCTCTATTTCGATTTTTGAACGAACTGCTCCATGCCTGTCTACATTAGGAGTGATGTTTAATGAAACACCGTATTTTTTAAATGTGGTTGTCGACTTTCCTTCCTTATCGACCGAGGCATAGGGCACTTCACCTCCAGCCAGAAAGGATGCGGTAGTACCACTACGGGCAAGCAACTGGGGTTGCGCCAGAATCACGGCTTCACCGCTTTTGGATAAGGCAGCGATACGTGCATTGAGCAAGGCATTTAGTCCAAGATAGCCAGCAGGACTTTTCAGTGGGAAGGGAACATCAAGCATTGACTCACCCGGCCGCTGACCAACTGAACTGGAGGCGCGCTCCCACGCTACTCCAGTTTGCATACCGCTCGACAGGCCTGGGTCCCACCGCACACCGAGTTCCTGCATGCGGGATGAGGGGATTTCAAGAACCTGAACATCCAGTAAAACCATACGATCCCACCCCAGCTGACTTGTCAGGTCTAAAACTTCGGGATAGCGTGCTGCGAAACGTGAGATTTTTGCCTGATCCGAATCTCCCAAATCCTCGCCCTCAATCACTATTTTTTCACCAACAATTGAACTTCTAGCGTTTGGGATCGAAGCTAGCAAGGTATTAATTTCACGATGAATACGTCCTAACCCAGAGGGTTTGACTTGGATCAGGTATGACTCTCGACGCCCATTTTTGAGCCAGATATCGACCGTAGTCGCGCCTCGAGTTTTGCCAAAAATGATCACCTCCCGCCCATTAATTTCAGAGGCTTGGACGACCTGACTATTGCCAACGGCTATTCTTTGCAGCGCCACAGCCTTGAGTACCGTGGAGGCACCAGTTTCCAACTCTATCGTTTGTATATCCCGAGCATAAGTCGACCAAGGAAAGACTAAGACTATAAAAAGATAAATGATTCTGGAACGCTGGTATGACATTACTTCGCACTCGCAGTTTCAGCGGCAAATTGCGCACCTATCTGGGCGGCAAGACCTTGCAAATCATCGCCAGAAATACGATCGCCGTACAAAATAGGTATTGTTGCAAGTTCAGGCGCTTCTAGTCCCAGTAAGCCCGCTAAATGTCCGCGTGGAATTTTATTTGCAGTTGAGGCCGACAGACCATTACTCGCTTGGCTCAAAACAGCTGTAATAGTGCCAGTCTGTCTTGCGGAAACAAGCTTGACTGCATCTTCAGGAGAAGTAGCAAGTGTGAGCGTTGCAAATTGGTCCTGTCGAGTTGTGTTTGTCGTAAAGGATGTCGTGAGATCACGACCTGTTGCCAGTACTTCGATTCCTGAGAGTAAAGGCGAGGTCACCCGTTTGCCCTGATGTTCAAAGCTCACATATAAATCAATCAGATCCGCAGGACTAAGCAGGCCAGATAAAGAGTTAATCTGATCTACGGGAATCGTGATTGCCCGTTTTCCTGCAGGTAAACGGGCTGATAATGCAACAGCAGGTTTATCTGCCGTATTAGCCCAATGCAATAGTTGTCCAGAAGTCAGAGCGACCGAAAGTTGTTTGCCAATGAGTAACTCCGCCTGATCTAAGGGAATGGCATCCGAAGTGACCAAACCAGTTGGAAAATCATGAGAAGCCAAATCCTCCAGTTTCAGGATCGTCAAACGGGGTAAATCTCTCGCAGCCACAATGCGCTTGACATGTGGAACACGAGACTTATTTTCGATCTCCCGGGTTTTATTATCCAAATGCTGATTGATTGCAAAAGCAGCAATTGATCCGAATATGAGTGAAACCGACATTAATACCCAGTTTCTGTGCGTGCTGAGCCAACTCATCATTGCACGATACTCATCACTGCTATCCGTGTCTGGATAGGTTTTTTTTGTAGATCTATACGTGCGTGACGATTTCCACAATAAGCTTCAAAAGTTGTGGCCCTTGCAAGCTCAGAGCGTCGTGGATATTCTGCCAGGCTAACCCAGCCGTATTGTTTCAAACGGTTCAAAATAACTGCACGCGCTTCAGAAAAATCTAGCTCGGAACTGTAGCCTTCAATCCTTGCCTGATTTGTTACGCCTGATTTATCGCCCATGGAAAAAATTAACTGCGCATCATCAGGAAGCCACAGCGTCGAACAATTTTTAGGCAAGGCAAAGTCTGCCTCGACACGACTAGTCATTTCTATAGAAGAAAGTACGCCTCTAGCGTATGTCATCTCGCTCGATAGATTGTCTTCGACTAACAAGACGTAAGAAAAACGCTGCGTAACCCAGCTAACCTGGTAGCCCTCAGCTGTTTTTGTCATCACAGATCCAGCAGGAACCAAGGAAGCGATTTCACTCAGAAAATCCTCGGTCGTTTTAGGTGATTTGAATAATTCAATTTTCATAGCCAGGCCCTGCCAACTCAACTGGTCAACCACAGATTCCTTCACAACCCAAGCGGGCAATTGAAAAACCTCATTTTGTGCAGAACTTGTATTTTTATCTGTTGAATATGAATAAACATTCAGATGTATCGCGGTAAGTGAAGTTAGCAAGCATCCTCTGAAAAGAGTGATTAATTGGCACATCATTGACTCCGTTTCAACGCATGATCAGGCACAACTCCTGCCCACGGTTGAATCAAATCATTTGAAATAGCTGGGCGCCTCCAGGCCATATCTGTTTTTGACGCTAGTGAGTGGATTGCCTCGATAGACGCTGACGAGCGTCTAAATCCCTCTCGCCACAAGGACACGGACTGCTCGATATTGGTTTGCGCACTCTGATCTGATGATGCGTAACCATTGCCAGCATCGATAAAGGACTGACGAGTTATATTGCCCTGACCCCAATGTGTTGACATGGATGTTTCCCGGACCATAATCAACCCCGGATGAGCCATACTCATTTCCTTAAAGAGCGTGTTAGTTACGTCACTAAACAATGATTGATCTTCTAATTTAAAAAAATTTTTCTGATTGTTATCAATCATTTTTTTTCCAAGATGGACTTGAATTAGATTTTTTACGCTTTCAACTAAAAGCCCAGAGGCAGACGATTGCAGCGACATTGTGGTTTGTATACCTATTATCAGAATAAAAAAAATACCGATCACCAATAAACCCTCACTCATTGCTTGACCTGTCTCGTAATTTTTTAAACGGACGTTATCTTTAATTTTTAGATAACGTCTCATCGCTGCACCAAGATTGCATGCCAGTAAGGATGAAATAAATTCTGTTCTTCCACCGCGCCATCGCTACGTTTTTCCGGCCTTGAGAAATAAGTTATTGCAGCGGATTGTGCGCGCAATAAATCACCTGGATCAGCATCGATAAAATTGAAGCGTTCACTAAAACGATTTTTATTTTTATGTAAAGATAAAAATTTAAAAGACTGAGTTGTATTGATGTCAAAGCGGTAAGAAGAGTGCGAGTTCACCTCGGCATAACCAGCGTTGGCGTGAGAGTTCCAACGTATTTTGCGTGTTGATGCCCAGAGATTAGCCAGTTGATTTTCATTTCCACTAAATATGTTCCAACCTGGCAAGGCTTGTTGCTTGACCCATTTCCAAAATGGTTGACTGGAAAAATTTTGCTGTTTAGGTGCGGAGGAGTGTTCAGGATTCAGCTTAAGGTCGAGCCCAAGAATCGTTGGTTTTTTAACGGTAGAGTCGATTTGTGCCCAGCCCATGGGGTATTCACGCTGATAGCAACCAATCAGTCGGTTTGAGCGTATCGCGTGAAAAGAAAGCGTATCGTTTGACTCAAAACTGCCATTTATATTTGCAGTAGTTTGCCCTCGACGACGCAGTTCGTGACGTTTATGTGGGCATCGCACATTAACCGCCCAGAAGTTTTGTCTGGTGGCATGACGTGGTTTTAAATATCCATAAGGCTCGGTAAGTTTTATAAATGTGCTGTGCCAAACAGGTGACTGAGAGGAAAAATACTGAACACCTTGCTTGAGATCATCTCGAACAATTTCAAGCGTTAAGCCTAAGTCTGAAAGACTAGCTCCACGGATTGAGGAGCCGCTTTCGCCCACATTAAGAATTAAAATCTTTTCCAAGGTTTGATTACGCGCTGAGAGCATATCGTCCAATATATTTTTACGACTATGCTCAATCGTTTCTTTGATGATCTGATCGTGTTTATGAAAAGCCGACTCAAGATTTTGTATCGCGAGACTATCGCTCACACCACCCGCTCTAGCTGCCAGGTACGAACCCGCATAGCTTGGACCAAAAAACATACCAATCAGAAAAGCCGGTGGATTCATTTTTAAAGACTGTTGCGCCTGAGTCGCTCTGAACCGCTCCTGTGAGGCCAGAGTTACCAAGTGAAGCATCGCTAACTGATTAGCTAACTGAGCACGGTTTAAATAGGCATGCAAATTCAATGTTCGTGCCTGCACTGTGGCGGCACTCAAGACGGCAGCGTCGGTCGCCCTGATGAGAGAAATTTTGTCATGAACGAGATGCCCTATGTAATAACTGCAGGCCCAGGCGAGCACTCCTACTCCTATCAATATAAGTCCAAGCAATAATGCTTGACCGGAGTCGCTGCGGACATTGACTCGTCGCATTGTTAAAAAAATGACAGACATTAATGTCCACCTGAATCACTATTGCCTGTAAAAGACTTAAGAGATTTAGGGGCGGCCTGAAGCGCAGCGGACTCGGCGGCGCTCGCTGCTGCGCGGGACTGTTGTGAGCCGTCCTCTCCGGCGATTTCTTTAGCCATCGCAGCAGTTTGCGAGCGTAAAACCTGGCCAAAAAATTGATACACAGCGATCGCTGCCACGGCAACCAGGGCCACGATAATGATGTACTCGGTCATGCCCTGACCTCTCTGTCGCTTGTGTCTGGCGCAGGGAACGGGAATGCTTTTTTCAGTGCGAATGATTGATTGGTTTGATTGCATCTCTGACCTCTTTAATAAAGAAGGCCAAAGTATGAACAGTGGTAACCGCAAACTCAATGCGTAACGATCTCAATGGATATAAAAGCGCCCGGTCTTGAGAGGGAGAATGTGAGAGTTACCAGCAAAGAGTTACCAGCAAAGAGCTACCAGCAAAGAGCTACCAGCCAAGAATTACCAGCCGTAAAAGCGCTCCCAGGTCTGGACAGCCCCTTGCGAGTCAAGCGCTTGGTACTGAGGAAACTGCGCGCCGGTTGCGCAGGCATGATTGGGCAGAATACGTAATTGCATGCCGACAGGGAACAGCTCTGTAATCGAAATATTTTTTGCAGTAGAGCTTGAAAGAATACCGTGTTCCTGATTTGCACTCGTTACAAAAAATCCAGGAATCGGTGTTCCATCAGCATTGCAGACTTGCCCATAACCAAAGTCTGTTGTTTGTTTTTGTGTGCCTCGATCCCTGCTCATTGCCATCCAGCCAGCATCGATAATCGCCCACCCCTTTTCTTCTTGATGGCCGATCACTGTGGTCAAGACGCTTAAGGCGATTTCATCCATGGTGCAGACACCGATGTTATGCATCACCAGATCGAAAAACACATAAACCCCCGCCCTCACCTCTGTCACACCCTCAAGATTTAAAGCGGTTAAGGCTGTAGGCGTCGATCCGACACTTACCACCTCACAAGGAAAGCCGGCTTGACGCAAACGGGTTGCTGCGCGGACACACAAAGAGCGTTCCTGCTCTGCCATGGCGATCAGCGCAGGCGTCGTATTTAAATCATAACTTGAACCTGCATGCGTCAAGACACCCGCAATCTGAGCACCTGGCGAGGTAAGCGCTGCAGCCACCTCAAGTAGCAGTGCAGAGTCAGGTTTAATTCCAGAGCGGTGATCGTCCGTATCGATTTCAATCAGTACTTTGAAAGTCAGTTGGTGAGCGACCCCATATTCAGCAATAGCTTTTGCAGAAGCAACACTGTCAGTCAGTATTTTTAAATCGCAACCTTTTGCGATCAGACCATGAGCTTGTTTTAATTTAACTGGTACGATTCCCACGGCGTAGGTAATGTCAGTGATGCCGCTTGAGAAAAATTGTTCGGCCTCTTTCAGAGTCGAGACTGTAATACCCTGAGCACCTGCAGCGACTTGGGCCTCGGTGACCTCTATGCATTTCGAAGTTTTGACATGTGGTCGGAAACTGGCCCCCAGTCTATTAATCTGGGATTGCATTCTATCGATGTTGTGCTGCATGCGTGGCAAATCGATTAAGGCAGCGGGCGTTACGATATCAGTGAGTTTCATGTCGGGGCAATTAATTAAGTTAATATGAGTGTTGGGTACGGTGTGTTTTCGTCAGATTAATGCTATACCCCGATTGCGGGTGTATGACTATTTTTGTATTTTCATATTCCTCTATATTACCTAAAACTCATATATCTCCCATTTACCCAGATCACTTGATGCTTAGTTTTATTGGTCCTCTCTTCGCTTCGGCAGTATTTAAAACGCTCGCTTGGCTGCCTTTAGCTTCGCTGCAGCGTATTGGCCTTTTTTGCGGCTGGATCACCTGGCTCGTTCCTGGCAGCTACAAAAAAAGGGCTGCTGAAAATCTCAAGCAAGCATTTCCAGATGCCAGCGAAGACCTTCAGCGTAGAGCTATTCTGAATGTCGGAATTTTATTTCTGGAAATGCCGTATTGGTGGGTCCGCAGGAACGACGCCAAACTCAACCAACTACTCGAGTGCGACAACTGGGAGCAGTTTGATATTGCGCTGGCCAGAGGCAAAGGGGTGATTCTGCTCTCTCCTCATGCGGGCTGTTTTGAGCTGCTAGGCCCAGTCTATGGCAGCAGATATCAATCGACGGTGCTTTTCAGGCCGCCTCGGATGGAGTGGCTACAGGACTGGATTGTCAAGATGCGGTCACGCAAACTGCTGAGCATGGCGCCTGCGAATCAATCCGGAGTGCGTTCTTTAGTCAAAACACTCAAACGTGGCAACACAGTAGGCATCTTGCCCGATCAGGTGCCTGTCGATGGAGAAGGAGTTTGGGCTCCTTTTTTTGGTAAACCTGCCTACACGCTTTCGATCGTACAACGCTTGCAAAGCCTCACTGGAGCAACGATTTTTATCCTTGGCGCTCAGCGTAAAGCAATAGGTCAAGGCTATAAACTGCACTACAAAGAAATGCTCTCCCCCCTCTCTGACGATCCTGTTGCTGCTGCAACAGAGATCAATCAGGAAATGGAAAATATGATCCGTCTGATGCCGGATCAATATTTATGGGGCTATAACCGCTATCGCAAACCAAAACATAAAGCCCTGGTTCAGAAGAAAAACACCAAAACGGACTAGATCGTCTCGGCAGGCTTACTTGCGTGCGTGGTCATGACCTCAAGGACCTTTCGGCCATTGCTACTCAGTACCTCAGTGTGCACCACTGCAGTCAAGCGACCACGATGCACAACAGTTGAACGCGCGGAGATGGTTGCGCCCTCGCCTGGACTGATATAACTCGCAGTCACGCCGGTCAGTTTCCAGTGATTGGAAAGTGAGGCATTCGCAGTCACCATCGCAAGTCCCAGCGTGATGCCGCCTTGTACATGACCTACACGATTACCAATATGCGGGCCGTTCACGAGTTCGCAATAAGCGCTGCGTTCCCCAGGCTGTGGATGAAAGCCAAGAAAATGATTTAAAAATCCACCACCTCGTGTTGCGCTTTTAAGAAGCGATTTCTCTGCATGATCGATTATCCATTTTTCGTCGTCGCTCAGAGTACTGAGGTCAAGTTCGATCTGTTCAGGGGGTTTTTGATCAATCCAGGCGATGGGATGCAGAACAACATCGCCTGGCGCGGGCAGCACCATGAAAGCACCCGTGCCAAACGCAATTAATTTATTACCGGCATAAACATGCGATTCGCTTAAACCTTGTTTACCAAGGGTGTCGCATAGAAAATCATTTGATTTACTTGTAGCGACTAATTGACCGATTCGCGGCTCACAGGTTAGCTGAAGACTGAGCGAAACAGTTGCAAGGCGTGTTGAACGGGAAAGCTTTTCACGTATACCTGTCGCCAAGCCCATATCAGCGAGCATGGCAAAGACGGCGATATTGATCTGCCCATCATCATCACGCGTAAATACCTCTGAATCAATGTGCAGAACGGAATTTTCCGGATGCACTTCATCAAAGCTCAGTGCAAAAAAATTACCGCAAAAATGCAAACCTGGTGTGCGATTCAAAGCAATCGCACGATGAATTTGTTTCAGGATCGGATGACCACTCAGATCTTTATTTTGCATGAAATTCATTTACCTTTTGCAAAGACCATTGAGATCGTCTCGGCAACAAGTGCGGGTCGCTCAACACCTTCGATTTCAATCGTATTACCAAAGGTCAGACGCGCACCGGCCTCTGTAATTTCACATTTTTCAAGCGTACGGTGCAGGCGAATACGTGAATCGACCGGCACAGGTGCGGTGAAACGGACTTTGTTTGAGCCGTAGTTAATGCCACGCGAGCGTTCGACGACTCGTGAAATTTCACCTCCAAGATATGTCACCAGAGAGAGTGTCAACATTCCATGTGCGATCGTTTTACCGTTTGGTAGTTCGCGTTTGGCGCGTTCGACATCGATATGGATCCAGTTCTCGTCGCCGGAGACTTTAGCGAAATCATCAATACGCTTCTGATCGATCAAAAGCCAGTCACTTATACCAATTTTTTGACCGACATAGGCAGCCATATCCGCAGGAGTTTGAACTTCAAGCATCTTGCACCTCTTTATAGATAAATGATTTAGGAAAATTAAGCCGCAAAGTTATTAAGCCGCAAAGTTATTAAGTCGCAAAGTTAATAAGTCGGAAAGTCATCAAGCCGCAAAGTCAAGCAGTCATCTCAATGGGTGAAAGCGGCTAAACGTGTCTGGATAATTTTTTCCGCATCCATCACGATGCGATGTACTAGCTCAGAACAAGAAGGAATATCATTAATCAGACCTTGCACCATACCAACAGTCCAGATACCGCCTTCGACATCACCATTCTCATAGACAGCGCGGCCTTTTGCACCGGCAACTTTGGGGCCTATCTCCTGAATCGTTGCGCCTGCCTTTTCCATGCCAACAATACTTTCAGATAAATCCGTGCGCGCGACGCGGCTACTGTTACGCAGACTGCGCAGAATCAAGGAAGTATCGTTTTCGGTATTATCAACAATCGCACGTTTGATGTTTTCGTGAACGGGGGCTTCTTTTGTGCACATGAAACGAGTGCCCATATTGATGCCCTCTGCACCCAGTGCCAAGGCTGCGACGAGGCCTCTGCCATCTCCAAAACCGCCTGAAGCGATAACAGGTATCGTGACTTTAGCAACAGTTGCTGGAATCAGAATCAGACCGGGAATATCATCCTCACCAACATGCCCAGCACATTCGAAGCCATCAATACTAACGATATCAACACCGATCTGCTGAGCTTTAAGCGCATGTCGTGCGCTTGTGCATTTATGGATGACCGTAATACCTGCTGCTTTCAAGGCTGGCATATGCGCCGCAGGATTATTACCTGCGGTTTCAACGATTTTGACTCCGGAGTCAATAATCGCTTCGCGATACTCTTCATAGGGAACAGGTTTTAACGTCGGCAGAAAAGTCAGATTGACCGCGAAGGGCTTATCTGTCATTTCACGTACTCGAGCGATTTCCAGTCGCAAGGCCTCGGGACTCGGTTGTGTTAAAGCCGTCAGTGTGCCGAGTGCCCCTGCGTTGGAGACTGCCGCCACCAACTCTGCACGACCGATCCACTGCATCCCGCCCTGAACGATGGGATGTTCAATGCCTAGCATTTTAGTGATGACTGTTTGCACGGCGATTATTCCTATAAAAATGACTGTTTAACCGTAGATGCTGCATGAGGGATCAATAATTAATTTTGCGCCTGTGTGTTTTTGAAGCTCAGCGAATGTCAAGCCCTCTACCATACGCCTGACAATCAAGCCTTCAGGAATCATGTCAATCATGGCTAAATCAGTGTAGATACGATCTACACAACCTGCAGCGGTTAATGGATAGGAGCAACGCTCAAGTATCCTGGGACTCCCATCTTTCTGACAATGTTCCATCAGAACCCAGACGTTCGCTGCTCCGGCGGCGAGATCCATCGCACCGCCTACTGCAGGCAACTGGTCTGAAACACCCGTCGACCAGTTTGCCATATCGCCGTTAGCGGCCACCTGAAAGGCTCCCAGACAGGCAATATCAATATGACCGCCTCGAATCATGGCAAAGGAATCACTATGACTGAACACCGAAGCGCCATTGACCAGAGTCACGTGATGTTTGCCCGCGTTGACGATATCCTCGTCCTCTTGTCCAGGTTCTGCTTTTGGGCCTAGTCCGAGTAAGCCCTGCTCACTCTGAAGCAGAATTTCCCGATCTGCAGGGACATAGTCCGCGATCAAGGTGGGGACACCAATGCCGAGGTTGACGCAGCTGCCTTCAGCGATTTCCAGTGCAGCCACGCGTGCCATATCCTGTCGACTGAGTTTTTTCATATTTTCACCTCCACGAGTCGATCCACATAGACACCTGGTGTAACAATATGCTCAGGATCGAGAACACCTAAATCAACAATTTCGCCGACCTGTGCGATGGTGAGCTTGGCCGCTCCAGCCATGACAGGGTTATTGACGCGTGCGCCCCGGTGATAGACCAGATTGCCCCAGCGATCGCCTTGACGTGCTTTGATTAACGCGACATCCCCAGTGATTGGGTGCTCAAAAACATATTCCTTTCCATTAATCAGACGCGTCTCTTTACCCTTGGCGAGTTCCGTGCCCGCAGCAGTTCGGGTAAAAAAACCACCGATCCCCGCAGCACCAGCGCGTATACGTTCAGCGAGTGTGCCTTGAGGAACTAGCTCAAGTTCAACCTCTCCGTTTGCATAGAGCTCGTCGAAAATTGTTTTGCCATACAAGCCGCGTGGAAAGGAACAAACAACCTTACGAATACGTCTGGCTCGCATCAGATCGCCAATTATGTCTGTACCAATGGTGGCGTTGTTTGCAACGATGGTGATTTCTCTAGTTCCGATTTCCAGGATCGCAGCAAGTAACTGGTTTGGACGACCCGAAGTCCCGAAACCTCCAACCAGGATTGTTGAGCCATCCTTTATGCCCTGAACAGCGTCAGCCAGGGATTTGACACGTTTATCAATCATGATTTAGTCCAGATCGTTACCTTTCATATCGGCATTACGACGAGCGGTACGCGAGAGTTCTTTCAAGATAGGACCTATCTGAGCGGCGTCAGCCATCGGTGCAGCTTCGGGTCCACGGTGCCAGCCTTCGAGCGCAGCAAGAAAGCCACCACCGACCTCAAATACCCGGCCGGTTACTTCATCGCTTTCCTGACTTGCTAGCCAGACTACTACAGGCGAAATCCATCTTGGGTGACGAGCTTCGATTTCCTCGGGTGTGCGTTCACGCAAACTTTCAGTCATGCGTGTCTGGGCATGCGGGCAAATCGCATTCACCGTCACGCCATAGCGCTTGAGTTCACGCGCGGCGATTACTGTCATCGCTGCAATACCAGCCTTGGCTGCGCCATAGTTCGTCTGACCAATGTTGCCAAACAAACCAGAGGACGAAGTCGTGTTGATAATCCGACCTGACGCAGGCTCACCCGTTTGCTTTTGCAGATTGCGCCAATACACTGAGGCATGGTGAGAAGGCGCAAAAGTACCTTTCAAATGAACACTTATTACAGCATCCCACTCGGACTCTTCCATATTGACCATCATACGGTCACGCAAAATGCCTGCGTTGTTCACTAAACCATGAAGTGCGCCGAAATGGGCCACAGTACTTTCAATCAAATTTTTTGCACCATTCCAGTCTGCGATGTTATCGCTGTTGGCGATTGCAATGCCACCAGCGGCACTAATCTCGTCAACCACAGCTTGCGCAGCCGCATGGTCCTGACCATGGCCATCACGCGTCGTACCGATATCATTAACCACAACGCGCGCACCCTCGCGAGCAAGGTGTAACGCGTACTCGCGACCAATACCGCGCGCGGCACCTGTAACAATTACCACCCTATCCTGACAGACTTTAGACATTTGTTGGTCTCCTCTTATTAGCGACTGAATTTGGGTTGTCGTTTTTCCATATAGGCCTGCGTTGCTTCTTTGTGGTCCGGTGTTTCAGTACAGCGAATATGCCGCCAGGACTCACCGTCAATGACTTCAGCTAATGAAGCATGAAGTGCGTTATTGAGATTTTGTTTCATGTAGGCCATGGCGGTGCGGGGACCTTGAGCAAGTTTTCTTGCGATCGCCATGACCTTAGGCTCAAGCTCGTCGGGTTCCACAACCTGATTCAACAAACCAATCGCTAATGATTCTCGAGCATCGAGGATAGGAGTTGTTAAGTAAAGCTCACGCGCCTTAGCCATCCCAACTAATTTAGGAAGAAAATAGTGGCCACCGAAGTCACCCGACAAACCAACATTCAGAAACGCGGTACCTAGTCTGGCCGAAGTGTCCGCGAAACGCAGGTCACACGCCATTGCAATCGACAGTCCAGCGCCAACCGCAGGTCCGCGAATCATCGCAATCGTTGGCTTATCCATTGTGTGTAACAACTCAGAGATACGAGCGCGAGTCCGCAAACGAGTAATTTTTTGTTCGTAAGTTAATTCTTCGGCCGTCGCTCCCGCCATGCGGGCAACGTCTCCGCCAGCACTGAAGGCAGTGCCGGCACCGGTGAGGACTATCGCGCCAATATCCTTGTCATGGGCGGCATTGTTCAATGACGCAAGCAATGCGTTATATATTTCCGGACTCATTGCGTTTCGACGCTCAGGACGGTTAATCGTCAAGAGCAAGACGCCATCGTGGATATTGGTGATCAACTGGGTGGTCTGGTCAGGTGAGTGATTATTGTTGCTTTGCACAATGATTCCTTATTTGTCTTTTATCAATATATCCTAGTACATCGCTGACCTCAGGTCAGCCTCGCCAAAAAAAATTCTGCTACGAACAACGTGACCTGGGCCACGATATCTGCGTAAACTTGAGCGCGGTGATGCCTCGGGCATCAAAATCCGGAAAAATTTAAAACGACACGAAAAAATAATTCGTGCGAAATAATTCCCGAAAGGGATGTGGAGACTGAAATGCAACGCGGATCACTTGGGGCAGTACTTGGTTACAACGCTTTTAAATTCTTTGGCCTGGGGATCGCTCTCGCCTTGAACACCCTGACTCTGGAGGCCAGAGCAGCTTTTCCGGACCACGCGATTCAGTCTGTTGCTCCCTTTGCAGCAGGTGGTGCAAACGACTACCTGACCAGGTTAATGGCTCAGCATATGGGCACAGAGTTGAAAGTCAGTATTGTGGTGGACAATAAAACGGGAGCAAACGGGATCGTTGGTGCCAGTTTTGTAGCGAAATCTGCGCCGGACGGCTATACCTTGTTGATGGGCAACAGTGCCACGCATGGCACCAACCCAAGTCTCTATGAAAATATGCCCTACGATCCAGTGGCTGATTTTGCTCCTGTCAGCATGATTGGTTCAGTCCCTATCGTCTTAGCTGTAGATCCGAAGCTGGGAGTCAATACGGTCGCAGAACTGATTGCGTATGGCAAAAAAAATCCTGGCAAACTTGCCTTTGGCTCCAGCGGAATTGGTGGGACTGGACACCTCGCGGGTGAGGCGTTCAAAGCAGAATCAGGGCTGGACGTGGTGCATGCCCCATATAAGGGTGATGCACCAGCCGTTGCGGATGCCGCGGGAGGTCAGGTTGCGATGGCATTTATTGGCATTGCGTCTGCCGCGCCCTTATACACAGCTGGCAAAGTCAAAATACTGGCTGTTGCAAGTAAAAACAGACAAGCCTCTATGCCCAATGTGCCGACCATGGCTGAAGCTGGGTATAAGGATATTGAGTTTTCCCAGTGGTATGCACTTTTCGCTCGCGCCGGCACACCTAAAGACACCATCACAAAACTAAATGAAGCGGCGAAAGTCGCGCTCGCCCGTGAGGATGTCAAAGCCAGCATGGCCACGCAGGGCGCTGAAGTTTCTTACTCCTCACCTGAGGAACTCAAACTATTTTTTCAATCCGAAATAAAACGGTTTGCCCAGATCATTAAAAAACTGAATATCAAGGCGCAGCAATGAATCTGGATTTACAAGGCTATGTAGTGTGTGTGACAGGCGGTAGTGAAGGTATTGGACTGGCAACTGCGCAAGCTTTCGCTGCTGAAGGTGCTCACGTCATTATTTGCGCACGTCGTCCCGATAAACTCTCGCAGGCGGTCGAGCTGATTCAAGCCAAAATCGACCCCTCACAAGGCGGCAGTATCGAGGCAGTCCGCTGCGATATCACCAAACTGTCAGAGATCGAGGCTTTGATTGCTCACATAGCAGGCAAACATAGTCGTCTGGATATCCTGGTGAATAATGCTGGGACAGGGATTTATAAACCATTCGCTGAAGTCACGGATGAGGAGTTGCAAGAAGGTATGGCAATGAATTTTTTTGCACAATTCCGTGTAGCTCAGCGTGCCCTGCCTTTACTCAAAGCCTCTACCTCGCCATCGATCATCAACATCTCTGGGCGCACCGCTGTTCGGGGTAATTTTCCACCGGGTTCCAGCTGTACAGGACCCGCAAAGGCCGCTGAAGTCAGATTTTCTATTGATTTGGCTACTGAACTCGCTGAATTCGGAATTCGGGTCAATTGCGTGATTCCAGGCGTGGTTAAGTCTGAAGAACGAATGCGCCTGTGGGAGAGTCAAGCGGCAGATGGAAACTGGGATCAGCAAACAGCTGTGAACAAGCGCCAGGGTCTGGAGACTGTATCTGTGCCAGCGGGACAAACCTGGGGGGTGCCTGCAGATATTGGAAATGTCGTTATTTTCCTGGCCTCACCGCGCTCGGGTTACGTCAATGGCGCCTCTTTGATTGTCGATGGAGGACCGCACAACAAATCCTATGTCACGCAACTTTATGTAGACAAGAAACAAAACAGCGCGGCAGAGCAAGCACACTAAGCTTTCACAGGAGCTGCATGTCTGTGGTGAAGCTTCAGGAGCAATTTTGCTTAAGCAGGATTGCTCAGTTCATCGACGGCAAGAACCAACTCAAAAGTGACCAGAACGGGATTCTCGCCATATTTGAGTCGCCCCTCTGAGATACCGCCTTGGTAGTCAACCATGCCGATATCGATCTGAGCGTTTAACTGCTTTGTTGAGCCAGGGCTGATCGAACCTTGCTTGATTAGCATTTCAGTCACGAAAGGTTCAACCACACGGCCATCCTCAAACACTGCGCCGACGGTGCTGCCAACGCCTCCCAAAATCGTTGCACGAGAAATTTGTTTTGACTGACAAAACTTTTCCAAGGCCTCACAGACGTCGATGTTAGGTGACAAACGGATGGCATAGACGGATTTCAGCGCTTGATCGGAGAAAAATTCGGGTTGAATCGTCCCTGCAGAAGTTAGTCGCGAAGGAACGAACAAGGAAAAGTTGGTTTCCGCATCAGGCTCGACACTAAAACCGACCTCTCTCAGGACAGAGACGGTCGCCTCGATAGGTTCTGAGACCTCGATGTCCTCTGGCAAAAGATGGCCACATCGCCTCGTGCCATCTGGCTCAATCCATATCGCATGACAATGCAGCCATGGCTGACCATTTCGAACTCCATAGGTCACAGAGGCTGATTCAAGCTTTACTTTGCCTGTCACGTCATACCTTTCGCTAAAGTAAACCGCATGCTCCCGGGATTTTGACAGGGCAGGCATGACGTAACAAAAAGGCTCAAAGGCACCGTTTTTGAGCCGCAATACCGCACTACGGGTATTGAAAGGTTCGAGTGCTTTAACCAGTGCACGCAAAAAAGATTGACCTGGCTGGAGGAAGGTTGTGGCTGGCTCTACAAGGCCAGCAAGCGATTGAATTTTGTCGGGATTAGGAATTCCGGGATGAAGAATGCTGCGCATGAGGTGTATGGCCGCCGAATCGCTAAAATAAGATTGAAAATTAATTATTCTGAAGATCATACAATTGATCTATTCGTATGTATTAATCATTTGTTGAAACAAAAGAAGAGACTACATGGATTTCGCCCTCACACCCAGGCAAAAAGATTTGCAGGAACGCACCCGCAGCTTTATCGCGGAAAAAATTATTCCTCTTGAAAAAGATCCGCGCGTCACCTCACACGGTCCGACCGAAGAACTGCGTCGTGAACTCGTCTCGCTCGCTCGCGAAGCAGGCTTACTGACGCCGCATGCTTCTGTCGAGATGGGAGGCTTGGGTTTATCGCACATCGATAAGGCCATTGTTTTTGAAGAAGCCGGGTATTCGACGCTTGGGCCTACGGCCATGAATATCCACGCACCGGACGAAGGCAATATCCATCTAATGGAGGTCGTCGCGACCCATGAACAAAAGGAGCGCTGGTTACGACCCCAGGTGCAAGGTCTGACACGCTCTTGTTTCGCCATGACTGAACCAGATCCGGGTGCGGGTGCTGATCCCTCAATGATGCTGACCACCGCAGTGCGCGATGGCGATGAGTATGTGATTAACGGCACTAAATGGTTTATCACTGGTGCGGACGGTGCGAGCTACGTCATCATCATGGCAAAAATGGAAGATGGCTCGGCCACAATGTTTCTGAGCGATATGGATCGCGAGGGCATCAAGGTCGTGCGTCAGATGGATGCGATGGATAGTTGTTTTACCGGTGGACATTGCGTGATGGAGTTCACCAACGTCCGCATTCCCGCAACAGATGTACTGGGTGAAATCGGCCGTGGCTTCAAGTATGCACAGGTCAGACTCGCTCCGGCACGACTGACACACTGCATGCGCTGGCTTGGTCAGGCACGACGCGCACATGACATCGCCACAGCCTATGCGAGCAAGCGCGAGGCTTTCAAGCGCGTACTGGCTAAACACGAGGGCGTTGGGTTTATGCTCGCTGATAACGACATGGATCTCACCACAGCACGCTTGCATATCTGGCATACAGCCTGGATTCTTGACCAGGGACACGCAGGCAATTTCGAATCGAGTCGGGCTAAGGTCACCTGCTCCGAAGCTGAATGGCGCATCGTCGATCGCTGCGTGCAGATCCTTGGTGGTCAAGGTGTAACAGGCGAAACTATTGTCATGCGCATATTCCTGGATATGCGTGCTTTCAGAATCTATGATGGTCCAAGCGAAGTCCATCGCTGGAGCATGGCGCGCAAGATCGTTACCGCAGCGGAGAACGTGCAATGAGCGGAACAACCCAAACATCGGTGACACAGCAATTTTCAATGTTCAGTCTCGCTGGTCATGTCGCACTGATGACGGGAGCTTCAAGTGGCATCGGCCGGCACATGGCTAAAACGCTTGCCAGTGCGGGCGCTCATGTGATTGTCGCTGCGCGTCGCGCCGATAAACTCGAGTCACTCGTCAGCGAAATCAAACAAGCTGGCGGACAGTCCCATGCTGTTTCACTTGATGTCACACGCAGCGAGAGCATACGCGCCTGTTTTGATGAGATCGAGGCTATTGCAGGTGTCGCTGACATCGTAATCAGCAATGCGGGAACGACCGTGGCCAAACCTGCCATCGAGCAGACAGAAGCGGATTGGGATGAGGTCATCGATACCAACCTGAAAGGTTGTTTCATGATCGACACGGAAGCCGCCAGGCGCCTGATCAAACAAAAAAAACCAGGCAGCATTATCAATATCGCCTCCATCCTCGGAGATCGTGTGGCGGGTGCTGTCGCGCCCTACTCCGCATCCAAAGCAGGTGTGATCCATTCGACAAAATCTCTAGCCCTGGAACTCGCGCGCTATGGAATTCGTGTGAATGCAATTTTGCCTGGCTACGTGATTACAGATCTGAATAGTGAATTTCTGCTGAGTGAAGCCGGTAAACGACTAGAGGCGAGAGTGCCCTTCCGTCGTTTCTGCAAAATGGAAGATCTCGATGGGCCCTTGCTGTTACTCGCCTCTGATGCGGGTCGAGCAATGACCGGCACCGCCACCGCCGTCGACTGGGGTCATCTGGTGAGCTCGCTATGAGTGCTGTGAATCATGCAACGGGTCAGTTTGACTTTGCAGTTTTAGCTGACTGGATGAAAAGTCAGGGCATCATCGATCAGTCAGAGTTGAGCGCAAAGCCACTGACTGGCGGTCAATCAAACCCTACTTTTTTATTGACCAGTGGCAAGCAAAAGCTTGTGCTACGCAAAAAACCCCCAGGCCCCTTGCTACCTTCCGCCCATGCTGTGGATCGCGAGTTCCGGGTGATGAAAGCTTTGCAAGGCAGTGAGGTGCCTGTGCCCAAGCTTTTTGCCTATAGCGATGATGTATCCATCGTCGGTACGCCTTTTTATCTGATGGAGTTTCTCGAAGGACGCGTCATCGTTGATCAGTCTCTTACGGGTATGACACGCAGCGAGCGTACAGCGATTTATATGGATATGAACCGGATCATAGCTGCACTGCATCAGGTCGATCCTGAGGCTGTCGGTCTGGCTGATTTTGGTCGCGCAGGAAATTATTTCGGCCGGCAAATCGCACGCTGGAGTCGTCAGTATCAGGAGTCCCGCACCGAAGATATCGAAGCACTCAATTCGCTGATTGAATGGCTGCCACAGAATATCCCGGCAGGTGATCAGACAACCATTGTTCATGGCGACTATCGTCTCGACAATCTGGTGTTACACCCCACCGAACCACGCGCAATTGGTTTGCTGGACTGGGAACTGGCGACTCTGGGACATCCACTCGCTGATTTTGCCTATCACTGCATGAGCTGGCATATCCCGGCCAAACTTTGGCGCGGAATCGGTGGACTGGATCTGGCTGAGCTTGGCATCCCAGCCGAGGCAGACTACGTCAAACGCTATTCAGACATCACGGGCTTCAGTGGTATGGAGCACTGGGATTTCTATATTGCATACAATTTGTTCCGGATGGCGGCCATTTTGCAGGGTATTGCTCGACGGGCTGTGGATGGAACCGCAGCCTCTGCCGATGCGATTGAAACCGGTAGTAAAGCGCGTCCACTGGCCGAAATCGGCTGGAAATACGCCCAGCGCTACCAAGCCTCAAAACGCTAAACAAACCCGTTGACTAGAGAGTCACGGCGGTTTACCTTGTGAGTGAAGAGTAAGTTTGAACTGATCACACTCACAAGGATCCAAGAATGAAAGCAATTAAAACTGCCGGCCTGCTGATTGCCGCAGCGTTACTGGCCCAACCTGCTCTGAGCCAGGAGTTGACGGGTACCCTCAAAAAAATCAAAGACAGTGGGACAATCACCCTCGGTGCGCGCGAATCCTCGGCGCCCTTTAGCTACAGTCTAGGCGGCACGCAATTTGTTGGTTTTTCGGTTGATTTGATGATGAAAGTGGTTGACCGTCTCAAAACCGAACTAAAAATGCCTGATCTGAAATACACGATCATTCCTTTTACCGCACAAAATCGTATTCCCCTGATCCAGAATGGCACCCTTGATTTTGAGTGTTCCTCAACGACCAACACGCTCGAACGCCAGCAGCAAGTCGCCTTCTCGACAAGTTTTTTTGTGATTGGTACCAAGCTGCTGACGGCTAAAGACTCAGGCGTGAAAGATTTCCCAGACCTCAAAGGTAAAAACCTGTCTACAACGGCTGGTACGACCTCAGAACGACTGATTAACAAATACAACGAAACACAAAACGCTGGCATCAATGTCATGGCTGCACGCGAAAACACACAATCTTTCCTTGCTGTGGACAGTGGTCGCGCGGTGGCATTCATGATGGACGATGCAATTCTTTATGGTGAACGCGCCAAGTCGAAAAATCCCGACAAATGGGTGGTTGTCGGCACACCGATGTCGCGTGAAGCGTACGGCTGCATGATGCGTCGTGATGATACGCCCTTCAAAAAGCTGGTGGATGAGGTCCTGACCCAGGAGATGAAATCTGGCGCAATTAACGCAAACTATAAAAAATGGTTCGAGAGCCCAATCCCTCCTCGCAATACCAGCCTTGATTTCCCCCAATCCGAGGATCTCAAAGCGCTCTATGCCAACCCAAATGACAAAGCGATTGAGTAAAGAAAACAAAGCGTAATCAATAATGGGCTATCAATGGACCTGGTCGGTTTTTTTACAACCGGCCAATGGTCGCGAGACTTATCTGGACTGGCTCTTGGCCGGTATGTGGACGACAGTCCAGATGGGTACGCTTGGCTGGGTGATTGCTTTTATTCTGGGCTCCGCGCTCGGTGTGATGCGCACCGTGCCAAACCGGTTTTTGTCAGGAGTCGCGGTCACCTACGTTGAGATCGTACGCAACGTGCCGCTGATTGTGCAGTTATTTCTCTGGTATTACGTCGTACCTAAATTGTTGCCGGACACCTGGCGTGGCTCGTTATTCGCCCAGCCACCAGCTACTACGGCTTTTTTGACAGCAACGATCGGACTGGGAGTATTTACGGCGGCCCGTTTTTGCGAACAAGTTCGTGCCGGGATTGAGTCCTTGCCGACTGGTTTACGCAATGCAGCACTGTCGATGGGATTTACACTGCCTCAAGCCTATCGATATGTATTGCTGCCGGTATCCTACAGATTAATCGTACCTCCCATGACCTCCGAGATACTGAGTATTTTTAAAAACTCGTCGATCGCAGCGACAGTGGGCGTACTCGAACTGTTCGCCCGTGCGCGACAGCTCAATGACTACACGGCCAGGGGCTATGAGTCATTCATCGCAGTGATCCTGTGCTATTTTGCAATTAATGCGGTTGTCATGATTATCATGTCTGTAGTCGAGCGCAAAACTAGATTACCCGGTTTCATGGGATCACGTTCATGACTGAGTGCACCACATGCTAGATTTTGATTTCAGCTTCCTTACCCCTGAGACGTTCGAAGCTATGGGTCGAGGTATGCTTGTGTCGCTTCAAGTCGCGAGTACGGCGCTGGTGGTTGGCTTGATTTGGGGCACGATACTCGCCATGATGCGTCTTTCCTCTATACGCGTTGTTTCGCTCCTCGCCGCCGCGTACGTTAATTTTTTCCGCTCCATCCCTCTGGCGATGGTGCTTCTTACTTTTTATCTGGTGGTACCTCAGGTATTGAAAAGTCTGCTGCCTAGCGGCACGACCATGGATACTCGACTGATGTCGGCTCTGGTTGGCTTCGCACTATTTGAATCTGCCTATTATGCTGAGATCATGCGTGCAGGGATTCAAAGTGTTCCTAAAGGTCAGATGTCAGCGGCCTGTGCGCTTGGCATGCGGCCACTGCAGGCATTGCGCCTGATCATTTTGCCTCAGGCTTTTAAAAACATGATGCCGCTGCTCCTGACACAATTGATCGTATTATTCCAGGACACCTCGCTGGTCTATGTGATTTCGCTAGCTGATTTTTTTACAAGCGCCGAAGGCATAGGTGAGCGCGATGGTCGCATTGAAGAGATGATGATCATTGCTGGTCTAGTCTATTTTGTCATTTGCTTCGCTGCCTCGCGTGCTGTCAAACATATCAGTCATAAACAAGGACATCAATCATGAGTCATCATCCTTCTATTTCCGAGTCCGGCTTAGGTAACTGGCATGACGCCCCTGCGACGCTAGGTGCGGCTGTTTCTGCGATTGACACGCCAGCCCTGATCATCGATCTGGAAGCGATGGAAAAGAATATGGCCGAGGTGCATGCCGTCATCCAGACAGCAGGCATCAGAGTCAGATCGCATGCCAAAGCACATAAATGCCCCGATATCGCCTTGAGACAAATTAAAGCAGGCGCAGTGGGCATATGCGTTCAGAAAGCCAGTGAAGCTGAACCTTTCATTGAAGTAGGCGTAAAAAATATCCTAATCACCAACGAAGTAATTGGTGTGCGTAAGGTTGAACGTGTTGCCAGGCTCGCTGCGCATGCCCATATGGGGTTATGTGTCGACAATATCGTGGGGGTTCATCAGATCGGTGCTGCGGCAAGACGACACAATGTTGCTGTCGATGTCTATATTGAAATGGATGTCGGTCATGGACGTTGTGGTGTCGCATCGCCTGCCGCAGCGATAGAACTGGCGCAAGCGATAGCAACTTATTCACCATCGCTTGTTTTCGCAGGATTGCAGGCCTATCACGGTACGGCCCAGCACATGCGAAAACCTGAGGAACGCAAACAGACGATCAAAGCCGCCTGCGCACGTGTGCAAGAAATGATCCAGGCCTTGAAGACCGCTGGTTTTGAAGTGAACGCAGTCACAGGCGGTGGCACGGGCACCTACGAACTTGAAGCCGAATCAGGTCTCTACACAGAAGTACAGCCTGGCTCTTATGTGCTCATGGATAATGATTACCGGAAAAACACTCCGGATGTCGATACACCACCGCTTAAACATACCTTGCACGTTTTATCCACAGTGATGAGTATTAACGCAACTCATGCCGTTCTGGATGGCGGATTAAAGACATTTGCGGTGGACTCGGGGCTACCGCGCATTACAACGCCGGGCTGGTCGGTTAAATCCTGTTCAGATGAACATACGGAGATTGTGCCAGAGGCAGGTGCAGCACCGCTAAAAGTTGGTGACAAGGTAATGCTGGTTCCTGGACATTGCGATCCGACAGTTAATTTGCATGACTGGATCATTGCAATCCGCAACGACAAGGTTGAAGAACTCTGGCCTGTATCGGCTCGTGGCGCTTTGTTTTAAAAAATACTAGCTCATATCATTCGAGACAAAAGCGATTCATATCAAACTACACTCTTACGTCATTCCATGAGCGAGTATCGTCACACGATTGATCAACACACTTATCTCTTTCAGGATTTGAGAGAAGTGATGGCCAAAGCCACGCCTGCGCGCTCAGGAGATTATCTTGCCGCCGTTGCAGCAAGTACAAGGCAAGAGCGGGTAGCTGCTCAGATGGTGCTTGCTGCCCTACCCCTGAAAAGATTTTTAAACGAGGTCGTGGTCCCATACGAAACTGATGAGGTGACACGTCTCATTATTGATGAGCACGATGCAAAAGCATTTGAACCTATCTCTCATCTGACCGTAGGAGATTTTCGTGACTGGCTGTTGAGCGATCTAGCCGATACGCAGACCCTGCAATCCATCTCAACGGGGATCACACCTGAAATGGCAGCCGCGGTATCGAAAATTATGCGTGTGCAGGATCTCATCACCGTTAGTCAAAAATGCAGTGTGGTCAGTCAATTCAGAAACACAATTGGCTTAGCTGGCAGGCTAGCAACCCGACTTCAGCCGAATCATCCGACCGATGACACCAGTGGTATTGCTGCGAGCATCTTGGACGGATTGTTGTATGGCGCTGGCGATGCAGTCATCGGCATTAACCCCGCGACAGACAATATTCAGCAAGTCACGCGTCTACTGGGTATGCTTGATGAAGTAATTCAACAATACAAGATCCCGACACAATCATGCGTGCTCACACACGTGACAAACACCATTCTTGCGATTGAGCAAGGCGCGCCAGTCGATCTGGTCTTTCAGTCGATTGCGGGTACGGAAGCTGCGAATCGCAGCTTTGGTATTAATTTGCAGTTACTGGACGAAGCCCGACAAGCTGCACTCTCGCTCAAACGTGGGACAGTCGGTCAGAACGTGATGTATTTTGAAACGGGTCAAGGCAGCGCACTTTCTGCCCGCGCCAATCATCAGGTTGACCAGCAAACATGCGAGGCCCGCGCCTATGCTGTGGCACGTAAATTCAAACCACTTTTAATCAACACTGTGGTCGGATTTATCGGGCCAGAATATCTTTTTGACGGCAAACAGATCATACGTGCGGGCTTGGAGGATCATTTCTGCGGAAAGCTGATGGGACTTCCCATGGGCTGTGATGTTTGCTACACCAATCACGCCGAGGCTGATCAGGACGATATGGATGTGTTGCTAAGCTTGCTTGGTTGCGCAGGATGCAATTTCATCATGGGTGTGCCGGAGTCCGATGACATCATGTTGAATTACCAGACGACTTCATTTCACGACGCGCTCTATGCGCGTCGGGTATTGGGGCTGCGTCCTGCACCGGAATTTGAGGCATGGTTGAAAAGCATGTCGATTTTCACAAATGAAGAGCGCATCGCTCTGAGTAACGAAATCCCCGCTAGTTTTTCTGACGTTATTCAGAGACTGAAATGAACGAGGATAAACAATCATCTTCTACTGTCGTGGCGAATCCCTGGGGGAAACTTAGACAGTTCACGACCGCACGCATTGCTCTTGGCCGTACCGGGTTGAGTATGCCAACAGCGCCACAACTCGCCTTTCAACTCGCGCATGCCCAAGCCAGAGATGCTGTCTATCACGCATTGGATATTGAAAAATTTAAAAACCAATTACAGGAAAATTTAAAACTCACTGAGACTCAGTGCTTGAGTTTGCACAGCGCAGCGAGGGATCGTGATACTTATTTAAAACGACCAGATCTTGGACGCAAACTAGACAGTGTCTCGCAAGAGAAATTGACTCAGTTCATGCAACAGCCGAGTAAACAGACAAATCCCCGTCCTTATGATGTCGCTTTTGTTCTGGTAGATGGTTTGTCGGCGCTGGCCATTGAAATGAATGCGATCCCCTTACTGAATTCAGCCTGCTCGCAGTTAACAAGACAGGGGTATTGCATCGCACCCTTTACGCTTGTTGAACAAGGGCGCGTTGCTATCGGTGACGAGGTGGGAGAAATATTAGGTGCGAAGTTGGTCGTCGTCCTGATTGGAGAGCGCCCTGGACTTAGCTCTCCTGACAGTCTGGGTCTATACATCACCTGGTCGCCTAAAGTCGGTCTGACCGATGAAAGTCGAAACTGCATTTCAAATATCCGGAGGGAAGGACTGAGTTTTGCAGAGGCAGAAAAAAAATTAAATTACCTCATCACTCAAGCGCATGCGCGCGGCCTGACTGGTGTGCAATTAAAGGATGAGACCCTCAGTACAGAGGGTCTTCTCAGTCAGCAAAAGCGTAGTTTCCTGCTCGATCAGCAGTGAATTTAAGCAGGCTTATTTTTATTGGATCTGGTGAGCAACAGACTTAAGTTTTTAGAATCATTAGCCGGGCTGCTCATCGTCGCCAACAAGGCTCGAAGATCCCTCGCCTAATTGACGCTGCATCATTGCTGTGTCGCGCCAGGCACCAAATTTAAATCCAAAGGCTTTAAATGTGCCGGCCAACTCAAAACCCAGAGACCGATGCAGTGCGACCGAAGGTGGACTCGCGTCACCACAAACGGCGAGCATCTGTCGATAACCTTGAGCGGTACAGTGGTCGATTACTGCTTGTAATAATGCTTTCCCAAGACCTTTGCCATGTATACCTTCACGGATGTAGACAGAGTCCTCTACAGTAAACCTGTAGGCGGGACGGGGCCGATATATGGTGGCGTAGGCGTAACCCAGTACCTCATCACCCTGCACTGCAACCAGGTACGGGAGACCCTTTGCGACAACTGTCGCACGTCTGGAAAGCATCTCTGTCACATCAGGCGGCGTAATTTCAAAGGAGGCCGTACCCGTTAAAACATGGTGCGAATAAATGCTTTGAATTTGAGGGATATCTTTTTCTTCGCTTGGGCGGATTGTGAATGCGGGATGATTCATAAACTATTGCGGATAGGTTGACGAAAAATTTTATGGCTACGCAAGTATAAACGCACCAAAACAACACCTCTATGTGTGCCAGCAGACGGAGTCGTCAGACACGAAGCACTATAGTCATTCAAGGTCGATAAAAATCAGCTTGGTTCGACGACGCAAACATGATCAAGCTAATCAAAACGACACTAATGAATGAAGCAGTGATTAAGATCAATCAGATACGGTGAGAAACTATAGGCGGCGTTATTACCCTAACCGGCTTTGTACAAATCAGGCTCGATTATCTCTAGTACTCAGGATAATTTCTTATGAGGCTGATGCGCTCCAAAATCTACAGTTTTGCTAGCGAGTAAACCACCTTCATCGCGTGTTGTTTACCCGGCGCTATGCTTACACTGTTTGTCAGCGCGTTGGCGCTTTCAACACAAACCAGGGAGGTCCAGCAGGTCGCTCCCAAGTCATCCATTTTGCTTGCAGTTTCCAACCAGGGATTCCATACAACCGTACTTTGGCTACCAGTTTTTGCAATCCTGATGGTTCGATTCAAAACCGAATCCTCAACGATACAATCTCCTGCGGTATCCAGATAAACACGACCTAACTCTTCTGAGAACTCAATTGCGCCAGACTGAGACTTAAGCATATTGTCATCCAGCAAATCAACATAGGTGCATTGATTCAAACCGCTGATTTTGATCTGTGCAATATCGCTCACAAAAAAATAGGCATGGAGAGCTTCGGTAATCGTTACTGGTTCAATCCCTGTGTTGGTGGTCACAAGCTCAATTGACAACTCTTCACCGATTAGTACCTTGATCGTAAGACCGGCAGCAATAGCAACAACATTAGTAACACCATTGCCAACACTATTACCGCGAGGCAGGGAGTCAAGCATCGTCATACATAGTTCAGTTTCGCCAGCTGGCGTTGTTAACAAAGAAGAAAGATGCCACCCTGAGAGGCGTGCATAGCCATGCGATGGAGCGTTCTTTTCAACAGGATGTGCACCAAACCAAGGCCAGCAAATTGGGACGCCAGCGCGTACCGCTTTTCCTTGTTTGTACTGTACCTGTTCAGAGCACCATAGAACTGGAGCAGCTTGTGATTTAGGTTGCCATTGAACCACCTGACCACCATACAAACTGATCGTTGCTGTCGCAAAAGAATTGTCAACTTTAACTAAAACAATCTCATTGTCCAGCTGCTCAAAAGCAATGTGCTTGACTGAGGAAAACTGTTCAATGAGTTGCGGGATAGTTTGCATAGAAAAATCAGATGAATGAATTAAATTAATCTCAACAAATCATTGCGCATTGCCTTATCCCCGCCCTTAGCCATTGCAAACGCGACGGGATAATCAATCTCTAGATGTGTTGTGTCGAAAGGCACAACGTTCAGATTAAATTTATTCCAATAATATTGACCGGCTGTCGAAGACCAGTTTTTATAGACTGACTCCCAATCATCGCAACCTGAGTCCGCCGTAGGTGTCAGACTAAGTGTAGAGATAGGTTGTGATACCGGCTGATAGCGCGCATCAAATGACAACCGGATTTTATTACTCAGGTTTGGTAATGATTTATGCACTGTTGTATTGGAAAAAATTAAAACATCTCCTGCCTTGACTGAACCCGTAACCCAGGTCCAACAAGGATCATCGCTAATGCCCATACCTGCAAATTGTGATTTATAAATTCCGTTCAGATGAGATTTGGTGGCGATCGCCAAAACTCCTTGATCAAGAGGACAGTCACCTAGCGGCACCCACATACTGTAGAAGGAATCACCGCCAACATGAACGTGATCCTGATGATTAACGGTCGGTGGTAGATTTGGAAAAAAATGACGCAATGTGAATTTAGGATGTGCAAGAGCGGGTTCCTGAAAGATGCGCTCAAACAAAGATAAAACATTTATATGACTACGCAATCCGTGAACAGACTCATCGCACCACATTCGATTGATTGCTGGCATGGAGGTCGTACGAAAGGATGCGGGGTCGAGCTCAGAATTGATCGTTCCATCGATCGCATTTGAGTTTTGCTCGAGCCAGTTGAATTCTTCGGCGATTCGCAGCATTCTGCCGCGCACCTCGAAAATTTCTTCCGGTGGAATCAATCCTCGAAGAAAAAGATAGCCTTCAGAATTTAATCGTGCTGTTAAAGCATCCCCGTCATGGAGCATCTCTGTTGAATCTAAGAATGGCAAGTAAGTCATTCATGCTCCATAGTCTGATAAAAAATATCAGTGGTGAAAAATTAATCAGATTTTTTTTAAGTCAATTTCACCGTGACGAAATGGAACCCAAGAATTAATTTTATTGTTGAAATAAATCCCGTATTTATTTTTACAAAATATTTCGAGCCGTGATCCTGCGATTAAAGAAAAGGGTTTATCCAGATCAACAACCGGGCTTTTGGAAAATAAGTCATCCCAGAGTGTCTGAGCTTCAGAGCGACTCATTTCCGGGTAACTGTTGGCCGCGACGCACAAATCCCAAGCGGACTCTAGCTCTTTCCATAAATAATCGGCATATACATTCGTTGACATATGCATAGCGCCTTAAAAGAATAAATCCATGCTCACTCGATCGTAAACAGAGGAGCAAAACCCAATTGGTTAAAGTGATTGGCTTTGATTAAATACTGTAAACATATTCTTTCATCACTCGCAGCTTCTAAGCGAGTGCCTCCATCCACTCATACTAACGCATACTTCAAGTTTACCGCCACGCGTTTGAAAAAATCGTCACTCGACACGAAACAACCGATGTCTACTTAACCTGCATGCCTCTGAGCCGCACCTCGAATGTCCAAAACACAAGCGACAGCCACTCATACTTCTTTGACTTTCAGATTTTTTAGCGGGTGCACTGGAGTTTGCATGCAAAGCCACCCCTCTACCCTGTCTCAAGCTGCTCGGATTTCGTTCAATAAATCGGGGTGCCGATCCAGCACCTTGAGCAATTTGACCAAAGCCAGTGGCGGTTTGGTCTTGCCATTCTCATAGCGGGAAAAGGCGTTTACCCCACCACCAAAAATATCAGCCGCTTCACGCTGGTCGAGATCGAGCTTCTTGCGCACTTTGGCAATGTAGGCCGGGTCAACATAGGCCGCGTTGACTTGACGCTGAAACGCGCCGATCAGGTCACTGAAGCGGTCACCATGTTCACGGTTCAAAACCACTTCGCCACAAGCAGGACAAAAGTCGCCCGTGACTTCTGGGATGGTGGTGTGTTCGCCCTTGTAGACGTAGGGCATATCGCGGGTGTCGTGGATCAGTTCAGCCGCTCCACAGCTAGGGCATTTCATGGTCACAACTCCTTGAAGGAAACAATCAAAACATCGTCAATCACAGTCAGCTTGAGGTAGACAACAAGGTCGCCGATATCCACGACCGTTTGGATATCGGTCGCCTTCAGGCCCAACTCCTTCGTTTGGGCTGCCTTCACTTTGCGATCTATCAAGTCTCGCAGCGTGAGATGTGCCTCCAACACCAAAATCAAGTCCTCACCGTCGATCAATAATGTTTGGATATCCTTGCCTGTGACTAGACTCCTGATCACTTCTGGGCTGAAACCATTTACAGAGATGAACAGGCCGCGCCCATAAAGCTTTCATGACACCTTGCCTGCAAATTGATAAACCGGCTCGTTGCTGGCAGCCCGCTCCTACCACTTGGCTTCAATCTCTGGACTGAGGCTATCTCCGCTTTAGTACAACCATGCTTCTCGAAGAAGCCGACGATGTCCTTTCACGGCCATAACAGCGATAGAATGCAGTCCTTCATGCAACCCTTGATATCGGCAGGAAAGCTCATGCTCACCCCTCGCCTAGGGCAATCCGGTCGAGAAGCTGTGCAATCACGTCACTCGCTTGCCTTTGGCGCAACGCCCTCCCCTCACGTTGCTCTGGCTCGCCGCCTTCGCCCAGCTCGAACCTGGCGACCGCCACCGGGCCATCCTTGCGGTAGCCCTCGGCTTTTTCGTCACCAACAAAACGGCTGCGCAGGATCGCCAGCGAGGCCTCGACGACGGCACCATGCTTGCCGTTGCGCTCCGTTTCGAAAGCCTCAGCCACAGCGTCCAGTCCTTCGGATGCGTGTTCAATGCAATAGATCAGATCGTGCGCATCTTTGCGTTCGAAGCGCTCATCGAACGCGAACGACTTCAGGCAGGTAAAGCTAACCAGGTTTGCATGCTTGATCTGTTCCGTCGCGATTCCGTTGCCACCGAGGAGTTCTGCTTGGATCTCGGTGACTTGGTGAAGGTCAAAAACAATGGACGAATACGGAATGTTTAGTGCAGAGATCGTGCCTTCGGTTGGCAATGGTTGTACCTTGCCGCCAGCGATGTGCGGTGCATCTGCAAGTAATTCCAGCACCATCAACGCGCCTTGTTCTGTGCGGGTCTGCCAACGCCAGGAAAGCTTTGTACCGGAGCTGTTCTCACCTCGTTCGAAACCCATTTTCTTGAGGTTGTCTTCGAGTGTGTTGTATGCCTCGGTATTAGCCAAGATTTGCAGGTCGGTCACTATATCAGCGTCCAGCGTGCCAGCGTGTGCCGGCACTATCGGAGGCCGCTCAGATACAAGATATCGTGGCGTGAGTCCCCCGATCAGGTAGACCGACTCCTTCCACGGTCCGAGACCGCGCAGCAGAGTCACGAGGACGCGTTCGCAGTCCACCGTGTACTGGTCACTATAGCCGTCGAATGTTGTAGGTTTTGCCATCAGAATCCGATCCTTTCCTTGCGCAAGTGTTCGGCCATTTCCTTGGCGCGGCCTTCACTGCGCAAGAGGTCAAGATAAACTTGGGTCGGACTGGCCAACCAAACGCCCCCGATCTTTTGCCGAAACAGCAGTTCTCCAGCCGACTTCGTCTCGATTATCGCGAGGTTCGCCCCTTCATTGACGACGCGCGCACCCAGCTCAGACATTGCCGTCTCGGCATTGGTGCTGGGTAGCAGTCGAACGCGCACCTGAGAGATGCCGGACAAAAAGGGGGCATATCGCTGTGCAGCGGCTTCGTAGCTCACCGCATAAGCGACCTGATGCGCATCCAACATCTGGCCGAGCTGTTCGATCAGTGCATCAGAATTC
>Ga0208105_1000063_pt1 | contig 52792 bp, 45 predicted proteins | sample CryBogCBE16Jul07_FD_184574 | JGI IMG/M metagenome (GOLD analysis project Ga0208105, IMG submission 184574) | Freshwater microbial communities from Crystal Bog, Wisconsin, USA - CBE16Jul07 (SPAdes) | ecosystem: Environmental > Aquatic > Freshwater > Lake | place: Crystal Bog, Wisconsin, USA... | reverse complement strand
GTCTGGTTGCGCCTGCGCGCGCTCCTGCAAGGCTCTGACGTCAGCGTGCATGACAGCAGCAAGCTCCCCCTCTGGCACACCTGCACGACCAAAAACCAGACTGGCTGCAACCCAGTGATACAGACTGACCTGTGCGTCCAGAACATTCTCAGGCAATTTACGCCAGCAGAGATTCAACGCGTCAGGATGTACCCGTAACTCAACGAGCGCTATGTCCTGGAAATCAAGCTGTTGCGCACGAACAAGATGCAAACAGGCATCGATTGCGGGATGAATCACAATGCCACAAGGATAAGGCTTGTAGGCATTATTCAGCATTTCATAGCGCGTACCAAGTTCTGCACGAATCTGGCTCGCGTCATGACCCGCGGTGAGCACTTGCAACAAACCATTACGCCCATCAATGGCAATCGCACTGCAACTGAAATCTGCGGCAGCCAGAAAGGCGGCGACCAGACCATCACGTGCGGCAATGCCTGGCACAAAGGTAATCGCCATACTGCCATGCGTGGCGCGTGTACCGCTCGCCTGCATCGCGGCCAAACCTAGCGCATAGGTCATTTGCTGTGCAGTCAGCTTAAGCAGTCGCCCGACCGCAGCGGCTGCACCAATACCACCGGACAAACCGGTCATGTACCAACCCTGGTGAGCACCTGCCTGTGCAATCGCGCAACTTACGCGACACTCAAGTTCAATACCAACAGCGAGTGCCGCCAGTAAATCTTCGCCAGCCACAGGCTGACCGATATCACCCAGCTGATGCGCACAGGCGAGTAAGGCGGCTGCGACAGGACCCGTCGGATGGGTAATCGTGGAAAGATGTGTGTCATCAAACGTATGCGCTGCAGCACTCAGACTACCGATTAGTGCCGCATCAGGCAAACTCAGGCGTTCAACGCGACCGAGCACAGGAACCTGACCGGCGCCCATGCTTAACAGGCCTTTAACCGCGGCATCGACAGAAGGCATGGTGGAGCCCCCGACTGTGCAGGCAACCCAATTCAACCAGGCGCGGGATGCCTCACGTTTGACCTGCTCAGGCAAAGACTGCCAGCGTGCCTGGATGGCGAAATCCGCCATCTCGTGCACAACCGGCAGTTGCTCCAAACCGGACATAGCAGACTTATTCACAGCCAGCCACGGTGCAACGCGCGCGAATCACTTCAGCGCTGTTTTTGACTTCCGCAATAAAGAAGGGCGCATTGAGTTGATGGTTGATGCCGTACATTTCCTGACCAGTCCAGCTCAAGGTACCGAGCGCACCCTTGAAGTCTTTGATTTTTTCGAGCTCAAGGCGCACCTTATCGGTATCCGTCACAGTTCCTGCACGACGCATTGCCTCAAACAGCATATTGGTTGCATCGTAAAAAGAGGGACTAAAACCGTTGAGTGGTGTTTTGTATTTAGCCGCATACAGCTCCACATACTCTTTAGTGGAGGGCTGCTCGGGATTGATCGGTGTATGGACAAACATTCCCTCTGCGGCTGCTTTGCCAGCTACGTTAATAATCTCTTGTGTTGCCGGACCACCAGTGCGAACGATTTTTCCTTTAAAGCCGAGCTCTCGAGCTTGTTTAAGAATCAGACCAGACGTGGTGGGCGAATTACCATCCAGTTCGATCGTATCAATCCCTCGAGCCAGCATACGGGTTAACAATGGGACAAAATCGACTCGCTCGCGTTCAAAAAACTCTTTGGCCACCATATCAGCACCGGCTTTTTTATAGGCGACCTCGAGATCTTTGGAGATAGATTGACCTGTTTCGTCATTAGGGAACAATGCGCCGACTTTTTTGATGCCTTGAGTTTTAACCAACCAGTCGATCTGAGGCTGTGCGACTTCGGCTGTGGTGACGGGCGGACGGAAACTGAAAGGCTTGTCTGCTCCTAGCGCTTTGGTTGTGAAGCCCAGCGTAAAAATCATTACCTTGTTTTTTTCGGTAATAGGCTGGATAGCGAGAGCAGGTGCTGAGCCGACCGGTCCGATGATGTACTGGACCTTGTCTTCGAAAATCAATCGGTTGGCAACCGTGACCGCTTCGTTGGACTGATATTTATCGTCGTAAGGGATGACTTCTACTTTATATTTTTTACCACCGACCTCAAGACCTCCGGTGGCATTGACTTTGTCTGCAGCCAGTTCGGTGGCGTTTTTCATCCCTTGACCCCAGGCTGCGCCTGAGCCGGACAGGGTCACCAACGCACCGATTTTTAAAACCTCTTGCGCTGCGGCTTGCTGCAACGCCAAAGCACCCATACATGCAACCACACCTGCCAGATATCTAAGTTTCATCTTTGTCTCCAGATTATTAAGGATTTATTTTTTAAACTATTCGCGTCGCTAACCTGCGATTTCTTTCAAGACAGGCAAAAGATATTCTCTGAACCGCTCGGGATTTTCGCTCATCGGAAAATGACCGCACTCTTTCATCACAGTGACCTTGGCACCAGGTATGGACTCTGCCGTTCGAATCGTATCCTCAGGCGTACACGAAAAATCATATTCACCCGTCAGCAGATAGAGCGGACAAAGATCGGTACGGATACCTGTCAGCTTGCCGCGCAAGTCACTGTCTACCCGATAAAAATACAAGTCGCCTTTGAATATTCCAGGACCGCCTTGCATGTATTGCCAGAGCGTTTCGTGGCGGTGCACCTCAGGCGATTGCGGCGCGACCAAACCGGATACCAGCGCCGCACAAACCTCCCCGCCATGGACATCGCCACGATGCAGCCATGACGTGTCGTACCAGGGTTCCTGATGGTCAGCCGCCTCGATACCAATCAAGGCGCGAAACTTGTCAGAGTGCAGGTGTGCGAGCTGTAAGGTTATCCGTCCACCAATCGAGCAGCCCATCACCACCGGACGCTCGAGCTCAAGCGCTCGGCAAAACGACATAATTGTCTCGACATAGAGTGCTGTGGACAACCGATATTCGGTGTCCTGGAATCCTGCGGGAGGATAGGATTTGCCATGCCAGGGCATATCAAAAGCAATCACACGAAAGCGTGAAGTGATTTCCGGGTCATTCATCAGGTGCTGATACTGCCGATTATCTGCACCAGCCGTATGCAGGCATACGAGCGCAATACCACTGCCCGCTTCTTCAAAATATACGCGGCAACGCTTACCCTCGATATCAAAAGAGGTGTAGCGCCCAATGATGGGTTCGAGTGCAACCGTCATGCCGACTCCTCCCGGGCACAAGCCAACAGGTCTTTTACGTATTGCAAATGCGCCATGAGCGGCTGCAGATTGCCCTCAATCACAAACTCTTTACGCTTATTCAGGGCAAAGATATCGTGCCAACCAGCTTCAGGCATGGCTTGCCAGAATTTAGTCCAACCTTGTGCGGTACCTTTGATGGAGAAGTCCGATGACTGCAGGGGCACTCTGTGGTCGATAATTTCCGTCACACTGCCTTGCCGTACCCGCACAATGGCGGGTACCTCGGCAAACTGTAGCAATATGTCCGCGCTAAATAAGCGTGGTTTTGAAAAGGATACCGCTCGCGCACGAAAACGCTGCAAAAGCTGCGCCCCGGCGGCAGTTTGACTGCCTGTCATGTCTCTCACCCGATTGTTATAGTTGCCCCGCCTTGCATGCAGCAGGATCTTGATTTCTCTTTATATTGCCTGGCACTCTGACTGTCAACGCCTAAACGCTTGTCAGCAACAATAGACGTGTTTTCTCGAGAGTCACAGCGCGGATCAGCACGCGTTTTTGCCGACTGGTTTGGCCTGAGAGTATTTCAATCTGTTTGCGGGGTATCGACAAGCAATCCGCCAGCCAGCAAACCAATACCTCGTTCGCTTTATTGTCGACTGCGGGTGCATTCAGGGATATTTTGAGACGTTCTCCGTGTTCGCCCACGACGCGCGAAACCTTTGCCCCGGGCTGGCAATGTAACAACAGCGTCACGCCTTCTTTGTGGGTGTCAATCCAGCTCATTTAAAGCCGAAAAAATGCATCAGCGCTGCACCGGCGACACCGGCTCCGAGGATCATGAATACAGGATTGACTCGGGTAAATAGAATCACAACCAAGGTCACCGCTGCCATGCTGAGCGTCAAAGGTCCGATCACAGCAGCCTTAGCGACAGCATACACACCCGAGCACATCAAACCAATGGATATTGGCTCAAGAGCGTTTTGTACAGACCGCCTCCAGGGGCGCTCGCCAATCCTGTCCCATAGTCGACCGACCCACAAACACAAAATACTCGAAGGCAGGAAAAATGAAAGTAATACAACAGCGGCACCCAGCATACCCGCCACCTGAAAACCAAATACCAGCACCATCATCATATTGGGGCCGGGCGCTAGCTGACCAATACTATAAATATGCACAAACGCGGTGTGATCAATATCGAACTGCTGGGCCAGCACCGTCTGCATTTCAGGTAATACAGCCGTGCCTCCGCCAACCGCTAATAAGGAAAGCATTCCGAAAGTTAACGCCAGGTTTAGCAACGCGCTCATGAGCTGGAGTCCTGTTCAAAGGGCTTTTGCTGCGGCTGTGGCCGGTATAAAAATAAAGAAATGGGCCCCATGATCACTAGCACCCAGACTAGTGAAAGTTTTAAAAAACTCATCAAAAAAAATGTAGCAACAATAATCACTAACGATTTGAAGTGCCGGAAATGGTTGTCCCCGATTTTGAACGTAATCGCAGCGAGCAATCCTGTCGCACCGGCCGCAACGCCTGAAAGCAAAATATTCACCAAGGGATGATCTTCTCCTGCGCTATAGGCAACTCCGGCCACCAGCACAAAAACCATACCTGGAATCAGCAATCCGCAACTCGCAGCAATAGCACCCATGGTTCCTCTGACATGATTGCCAGCCAAGACTGCCAGGTTGACAGAATTGAGTCCAGGCATGGTCTGGCTAATCGCAAGCGTAGCCATAAACTCATCGACCGTCAGCCATTTACGCTTTTCTATCAACAGGATTCTTTCATATGCGACGATCCCGCCACCAAAACTGACCGCACCGATTAACAGGAACTCGTAAAAAAGCTGCCATAGCGTTGCGCTCGGTGCGGACACGCTCAGGTTAGGCTCTCCAGACGAATCCTCTGGGGTTGCACTCATTCTGGTATTCCGTAAATCAACGCGGTTTTAGTCGAACCACTTGCCAGCCAGTCAGGAATAGCAAATTGCAACTGTTTGAAAAATTTGTTCGCTTTTTTATGAGCCTTGGTGTCATCGCGGTTTAATGAGTTCACACGATAAGAAAAAGCGAGCTCGCCGATAATAGGGTCGCCCACACTACGCATCCAGATCCCGATATCGCAATGCGCTTGTACATTTACTCCAAACGCGAGGTTACCAAGTGGCAAGCAAGCCTCAAGAATTTTATTAGTCTTGCCGCCAACAATCCTGACGGGCAAATCATCTTCAGCATCCAGTTTTTTTATGTCAGGGAAAAACTCCGTAATGCTTCCAAGACTACGTTCGAAGACCTTGTCAATCGGCACCGTATCCAGGATTGCATTGTTAGAATAAATATTACGTGAAGTCCCCAGGCCATCGCCTCTGAGGATCTCCTCCTTAAGTCGCAGACGTGACTTATGGGATACATTGGGGGTCGGACTATAGTTCAGTGAGTCTTTTAAAGATGATGCCCTGCATTTGAGCGTTACTTCACACCAATCATCGACCCAGACATTCTGACGCGACTCACGCACACGCAAAATCAAATTGTTGCGTCTGAAATGCTCACCAGGCGTATCGTAAAAATAGACATTGCGCAGACCTGTATTCGCATTATCGAGATGAAAAAAATCAACATCGAATTTTTTACAAAATGCTACCAGCAACGAGCTGAGTTGTTCAATACGAATGCGGCGGTCAAGCCCTTCAGGTTTGAGCAACAACTTGAATTCACGATTGGTGATGCGTTTGTCGAGCTTCATTTGCTATCCATTTTTACGCAACGGGTGTTATGAGACACTGCATATCTATTTTTGACAAAACGCTTCAAATCCCGATAGATTTGCAATGAAGAAATAATAATCAGAGAGATCGAAATCGGTACAACAGAAATATATCCTGTAGTTTTAAAACTCACGGCACCCACGATTGCTCCGGATAAAAACATACCAAAAATCAGCAAATGAGCCGTGAGCTTTTTACGATTAGCCACTACAAGATGGGTTTGATTACCTTCAATTGATTTATTCCAATACATTAAGCGTCCGAGCTCTATGCCAATATCTGTCACGATCCCTGTCATATGCGTCGTACGGATTTCCGCTTTTGAAATTTTAGTGATGATGGCGTTTTGCAAACCCATCACAAAACACAACATTAATGCAATCGTCGGTACTGTCAGGGGTTTGTATAAATGCAGGTAAGCACCCGCCAGACCAAACAAGAGTAAAACGATCGCTTCCAGTAAAAGCGGCAGCGTAAATTCACTATGAACTTTGTGGCGACGGCCCCAGTTAACAAGTATAGCGGTCGCTACTGCACCCAAGATAAAAGAGGCCAGCATGGAAAGTCCGCCCAGCACGGGCAACAAACTCGCCAAAGCAAAGTGATCACCGATGCTTGAGACGATACCCGTCATATGGGAGGTATATTGACCAATCGCCATGAAACCTCCAGCATTGACTGCGCCCGCAACGAAAGCCAGATAAGCGCCCAACTGATAGTTGGAGCGCTGACTGCGTCGGGTGCTGGTCAAACGGTGAAGAGTTTGAATAGTCATTGGATCTTAGGCAAGATTTCTATTCATTATAGGGAGGTTTATCGATTTTTCGTGAGGTTCAGGGCTGAGCTCAAGCTGCGAGTCCGCACTCTCGAGTTTGCCCTGACTCCCGGGGCTAGCCTTGGGCTATTTCAAAGCGACAGCAAAGCCACGCTGAACTGCCGGCCTGCCCATCATGTTCTCGTACCAGCGTTTAACGTGAGGATAATCCTGGAGGTCAACTTGGTGTCTTGGGTGCCTCCAGACCCAACCCAGGATTGCAAAATCCGCAATCGAAATATCACCTGCGAAAAAGTCATGCGTGGCAAGCCGCTTATCCATCACGCCATATAAGCGCCGCGTTTCATTCATAAAACGCTTCAGGCCATAACGCTTATCTTCTTCGTTATCCAATCCGATGAAGTGATGAACCTGACCTGGGATTGGGCCAAAACCAGCCATCTGAAACATCAGCCATTCAAACACTGCGATGCGCGCAGCACCCGTTTTGGGTAAAAACCGACCGGTTTTCTCAGCCAGGTAAATCAGGATCGCGCCCGACTCAAAAACACTGACTGGCCTACCCTCGGGTCCATCCGGATCGATAATCGCCGGGATTTTATTGTTAGGGCTAATAGCTAAAAACTCAGGACTAAATTGCTCGTCCTTCGTGATGTTGATCGATTTCACTACATACGGGAGCCCCATCTCTTCGAGTGCGACTGAGATTTTTCGGCCATTTGGCGTATCAAAAGCAAAGAACTCGAGCGTCATGCAAGCAACCTTATTTATCGATAAATAGAAAGAAAAGGTCCTGCCAATCACTGCACAGGACCTTTTTCAAACGAGCAGATATCAGTGAGTCAAACAGACATCAGTTGTCAACTTTAATACCAGCGGCTCTGATCAGATTACCCCAAAAAGCGTAATCTTTGGTAATGTAGTCTGCGAACTCCTGGGTCGAACCGTAAAGCGGGACGAGACCGGCATCGTTGAGCTTTTTAGCGACTTCAGGATTTTTCATCGTGTCGATAAAAGCCTTGGCAAGTGTCGTGACAACATTTTGTGGAGTTTTCGGCGGAGCGAGAATTCCAACCCAGGAAGGCGCGCTAACCTCGGCACCGATCTCGGTGAGCGTTGGGATCTCTTTGATCAGATCGATACGCTTATTAGACGCTACGCCAAAGGGAATCATCTTGGACTTAAAGCCACCAGCCATCGGCGCCGGGACCATCGCAAAATCCACCTGATCTGCCATAGCCGCTTGCGCAGCCGGTGCGGCTCCCTGGTACGGGACATGCAACATCTCGGTTTTGGTCACGAGCAAAAACTGCGACATTGCGATATGACCCGCACTACCATTACCCCAGCTTGAATAAGTGAGTTTTTGTTTTTTTGCCAGATCTACCAGCTCCGTCAGCGTTTTTGCCGGCAGGCCTGGACGCCCCATCAGCACAAAGTTCACTTCTGCCGCGGGAGCGACCGGTACAAACTGTGAGGATACAAATTTAGCGTTCGGATAGAGCGCGGGATACATGGAATAGGTGTCGGCACTAGACATCAGCAGCGTATAGCCATCAGGCTCGGCATTAAAAACGAATTCCGTCGCGATCGAACCATTCGCACCAGCCTTGTTTTCGATAATCACAGGCTGACCAAGTTTGTCACCGAGCGCTGACACCACAATCCGCGTGATGACATCCGAGCCACCTCCTGGCGGATAAGGGACAATCATTTTGATGGGTTTTGTCGGCACCCAGGCTGCTGCTGTTTGTGCTTGTGCGACAAAGGGTGCCACACCCATGGCGGCAGTCAATGTGAGACCGAGCAACAGGTTACGTCTTTTTTGTTCATGCATATTTTTTATATATTTCATGATTATCTCCTTTCCTATTGATGAACGATTGAACTACCTTCCTACAAATTTTGGTGGACGCTTTTCATTAAAAGCCTTAATGCCTTCCATACGATCCTGAGTCGCCACTAAACGACTATAGGCCTCGACTTCAAAGAACATACCTGTTCGCATATCCATCTGTAACCCAAAGGTGATGGACTTTTTAGCTTGACGCACGGCGACCGGTGCATTGGCCAGAATACGTTTAACCAGACTCATCGTTTGCTCCAGCAGCTCGGCCTGAGGATAAACATGATTGAGCAAACCAAAGCGCATTGCGTCTTCGGCGTTAAACATATCGCCTGTGAAGATAATTTCTTTGGCCCGTCGCACGCCGATCGCGCGCGGTAATTGCTGAGTGCCACCACCACCCGGCATGATGCCACGCTTGACCTCGGCAAAGCCAAAACGCGCATGGTCCGCTGCAATAATGAAATCACAAGCTAGCGCAAGCTCAAGTCCACCGGCAATCGCCGCACCATTGACGCACGCGATGGTGGGAATCGGACAATCATAAATGATGCGCGCCATACGCTCGAAGAGATAGTGTTGCGTATTGAAGTCCTCATCAGTCATTCCGTCACGCTCTTTCAAATCAGCGCCACCACAGAAAATTTTCTCGCCAGCAGCGGTCAAGACCGCGCAACGAAATTGCTCCGGCGACGACTCGAGCCTGCCAAACACGTCAATCAATTCATAGCCCATCTGGGTATTGAGTGCGTTGGCTACGTGCGGGCGATTAAGCTGTACAACCAGTAAACCCTCAAAGGGTGATGACAAGGCGAGTGTTTCATAGGATTGCTCAAGGTCGATCCGGGGGGCTGCCATTATTTCTCCACACTGGAATTTTGATCAGAGGTATTTAATAAATGATTGTGTTCGCCCAGCAATGGGGTATTGCCCGGTAAAGGTGGGCGTTGACCGCCAAAGGAAATCGGCAAGGCAACCGTGGTGGCTTTGCCATCAGGTGTGGTGCGCAAAATATCAAGTGCCTTGGTTTGCGCATTAGCAATGACGCGATCGACGGTCTGAATCGGTCCACAGGGGATAGAGACTGCCTCGAGCAAATTTAACCACTGCTCAGAATTCAAAGCTTTAAAACGTTTCTGGAGCAATTCGATCAACGCAACGCGATGCTCAACGCGACCACCATTGGTGATAAATCTAGGGTCTGTCGCCAACTCGGGCAACTCCATCGCCCGACAGAGCTTGGCATACAACACATCATTGCCTGCTGCCACAAGTATGTCGCCATCTGCACAAGTAAATACTTGATAGGGAACGATATTCGGACTGCCCGAGCCATTACGCGCGGGCAGTGCAGCCCCGGCAAGATTATCTGATAAGGGCACGGTCATCCAGGCAAGCGCGGTTTCATAAAGAGAGACATCTACAATCTGTCCCTTTTTCTCAGGGTCTGCGTCTCGTGAACGTAACGCAGAAAGCACACCAATCACGGTCCACATCCCCGTACCCATATCATTCAAGGAAACAGGCACTCTGCTCATCGCATCACCTTCATTACCAAGCACACTCATGATGCCGCTATAGGCTTGCGCCAGCGGGTCATAGCCGGGTTTTTCACGTAACGGTCCGACCGCACCAAAAGCGCCCAGATTGCAATAGATCAGTGAGGGCTTTGTCTGCGTTAAGGTATCTGCGCCCAAGCCATTGCGCTCAAGACTGCCAGGCTTGAGATTCTGAATCACCACATCAGCTTGTTCAATAATCAGCGTCCTGACGCTTTGGATACAGGCCTCATCACTAAAGTCCGCCTGAATACTTTGTTTGCCATGATTCATTGCATGAAACAAGGCGGAGGCGCCTTCAATAAAAGGCGGTCCCCAACCCCGCGCATAATCGCCGGTTTTAGAGTTTTCAATTTTGATGACGCGCGCACCCAGATGGGCAAAGATCTGCCCGGCATAGGGCGCAGCCAGACTATGGCCGATTTCTACCACGCACACTCCAGCAAGAGGCAGTGGCCGACTCATTTGACCGATCCTTTATAGCCATAGTGTTCACGCGCGGCTTGCACTGTAATGTAGCCATCCAGCAAATCCGCCTCTATCAACTCAACAGGACGCTCGGCTGGATCACCATAGCCACCACTGCCGGCAGGCTGAAGCAATACGCGATCACCACGATGCACGATTGCCGTTGCACCTTTGCTTGGCATTTTTTGTGTCGAACCATCCGGACTAATAATCTGGCACTCAAATAAGCCTCCAGCCTGCCCTCCAAAATATCCCTCTGGCGCCGCTTCGCCGCGCTCTCCAGCCACAGTAACGGTCGCTTCATCAAACCCAACCCGATAAGTGCGTCTGGCTGTCAGGCCACCACGCCACTTGCCCGCTCCGCCGCTGTCGGGAATCAACTCCCAGCCCTCGACCATGATGGGCATGGTTTGCTCGATAAATTCAATCGGCAACGCACCTGCGTTACCCACATAGACCCGGATTCCATTGACGCCATCGCGTGTGGCGCGCGCCCCCATCCCGCCGCCGTGCGGCTCAACCAGGCTAATAAATTCCTTACCCGTTCTGCGCACACGATTCTCATCCGGGTCACGACCGCCAAAAACACCCGAACAAGCCGCGCAATTACTTTGACCGATGACGCGCTCGGGGACCGCTTGCGACAAGGCTTTCAGACACAAATCGATGACCCGCGGCGAGGTCTCGGTATTACCACTCACCACCGAGGCGGGGAACGTGCAGTTCACGATAGAGCCTAAAGGTGCATCAATCGTAATCGGACGATAGCAACCCTGATTGATTGGGATCGAGACATCGGTCAAGGCCTTGACCGTAAACCAGGTGCTGTTACAAGTCACTGCGAGCGGGCAATTAATCCCTCCTCGCGCCTGCTTGCCTGTGCCGCTGTAATCAAAATGAATCTGATCATCTTTGACGGTAACCTTTACTTTAATCGTCACCCGATCGCCAGACCAGCCCGTAGCCTGCACACCTTCTACAAAATCTTCCGCCTCATACACGCCGTCCGGTATACCGCGGATTGCTTCGCGCATCAGTGTCTCGGAATGATTCAGAGATCTCTCCATTGCCTCGCGCAAGGCATCGGCGCCATATTTTTTGACCAGGGAAATAATCCGCTGGTCACCGACAAAAGTACCGGCATACTGTGCCTGTATATCGAGCAAACGCCCTTCCGGATCTCGCGTATTCTGCACAATCATATTCTGCACATCACGCACGATTTCATCATTGCGATAGAGCAATACAGGCGGAATACGAATCCCTTCGCCATAGATATCCCAGGTATTTAAAGCATAGCTTCCTGGTGCCTGACCACCGATATCATTCCAGTGGCCGCGCGTCATGACAAAAGCGACAATTTCGTTTTGATAAAACACGGGGCGTGTAATCTGGATATCAGGCTGATGATTGCCACCGCCTAGATAAGCGTCGTTACTGATGATGACGTCGCCAGGACGAAGATTTTCACGACCAATTGCCTCGACCGAAACTTTAGTCGAGATGACCGCAGAGCCAAGCATCGTCGGAATGTCATTGCCTTGTGCGACCAGTTGCATTTGAGCATCAAACACTGCAGCTGAGGCATCCGCCCCCAGATGCATGATGGGGCTCGCAGCCGTTCGCATCATGGCGATTTTCATTTCCCTCGCAATCGCGTATAACGAGTTGCGCAAAATTTCATAAACAATAGTTTTCATGATTTTCCTAAAACGCGATCCGCAGGTTACCCATCGCATCGATGCGAGCAGTCTGGCCCGCTTTGAAAATGATGCAACTACTTTGTTCTTCGATAATCGCAGGACCCGCGACCACCGAAGTCGCTGAAAGCTGCGTACGCTGATACGTTGGCAAGGCTTGCATATGTCCATCGACATAGACTTGGCGGGTACGACCCGAGGGTGTTGCGGCGATTGCGTCAGTCTCGCCAGACTGACGCACGATGCCACGCCAGCCAGACTGCACCTTGGCTTGCACACGTAAATTCACCAGCACAATCGGCTGATCTGGTTTGATGAAATTCCACATTCTTTTATGGCTGGACTCGAAACCAGCACGGATCGACTCAAGCAGTGCGGCACTATTTGCTACGCTTAACTGTGCAGCATCGATATCCACCGATATGGCAGCAGGCTGTCCGGTATAGCGACAATCGGCTCTGAACACACACGTAACATCTTGCGCTTCATGTCCGATTCCAAAACTCTTAACCGCTTGTTGTCTGAGATCCTCGCACAACGCAATCACACGCTGTATATCAATCGCCTCAAGTTCAGTTTCTACAGCCGTCTGACCATCAAACAAACGATCTGCCACGATCATTCCAAAAGCACTGAATAAACCGGGCAGAGGTGGCACGATGACTTCACTGATTTCCAGCTCCTGCGCCAGATCGATCGCATGCACCGGTCCCGCTCCGCCATAGCACATATAAGCAAGCTCTCTTGGATCAAATCCTCGCTCGACAGTCATCAGCCGCATCGCCTGGGCCATCAGGGCATTGGCCACCACTCTGACGGTCCAGGCGGCCTCTAACACTGATACGCCAAGCGGTTTGGCCAGATGCTCCTCGACGGCCGACTGTGCGGCCTGCACATCGAGCTTGAACTCTCCCCCGAGAAACGAATCGGGATCGACATAGCCAAGCAACAGGTTGCAATCCGTGACGGTTGGGCGCTTACCACCTCGCCCATAACAGGCAGGACCAGGATCAGCCCCGGCACTTTGAGGTCCGATATGCACACCACCACCATGATCGATCCAGGCGATTGAACCACCTCCCGCACCAATCGAATCGATATCAATGGTTGGTGCACGGACCGCATGGGTATGCAAAAGCCCTGACGTCCTGATCTCCGGACGGGCATCCCGGATCAAGGATACATCAAACGTTGTTCCACCCATATCGCCGAGCAACACGCCAGGCAGCCGCGCTTGTTCAGACGTACGGACCGCAGCACTCACACCACCAGCGGGGCCTGACTCAAGCAAAACAATGGGTTTTGCTGCAACCACCTCAGCCGAAGCCAATCCACCATTTGATTGCATGAACAACAGTTCTCCAGCGAATCCTGCCTCGCGCAGTTGCTGATCAAAACGATGGATATAGCGACCGCACACGGGACCGAGCATCGCATTCATCACCGTCGAGCTTGTACGCTCGTACTCCTGCATTTCGGGATTGACTTGAAACGAAGCCGTTATAAAGCGATCAGGCAATAAGCGTCTGAGTTCATCGAGCGTTTGCTGTTCATGCACGGGGTTCACATAGGAGTGCATATAACAAATCGCGACAGCTTCGACATCCGAAGCCTCAATCTTTTTTGCTAAAACCCTCAGAGTATCGAGGTTCAGTGCAGCCTCGACCGAGCCATCGGCACGCAAACGCTCATCGATCTCCAGTCGCCAACGGCGCTCAACGAGAGGCTTGGGGTTCTCGAATTGCAAGTCATACAAATCAGCTCGATCGTGACGTGACACACGACGGATTTCCAGAATGTCACGAAACCCTTTCGTCGTAATCAGCGCAGTCTTTGCACCTCGGCCTTCGACAATCATGTTGGTTGCCATCGTTGTGCCATGGCCGATAAAACCAACTTCCTGGCTTTGCTTACCGCTCAACTCGAGAATTTTATGAAATCCGTTCATTGCTCCGATGACACGATCGGCAGGCGTCGTGGGCACTTTTGCCGACCAGATTTTGCCATTCACATCATCGACCATCACAATATCTGTGAAAGTACCGCCCACATCAATACCAATGCGATTCATGTCTGCCCCGAGCCTAAAACTCTATCGCGACAGGTTTGCATACCCACACGATAGGTCTGACTAATTTTTATAATTGATTGATGAATATTTTTATCTAATTAATAGTCATATCCAGCGATAACTTTGTCAACTCAATTTTTACTAGTGAAACTGTTTTGAAAATGGGTATAGTTAGTGAAAATAATTCAACAAAACCCATCAGGAGACAAAATGAAAATCTGGCATCAATCCATGACCGAACTGCACGATCTCGGTGCATACAAAACTTCGCTGGAATCGCATGCAAAAAAAGTACTCGGTGGCGATGCTGTAGTTGAAGTACACGGCATGCCCAAAGGCGCCTATCACGGCCACTCGCCCACAGCCGCACTCTCCAATGCGTTTGCCCACCACAGGATTCTCGATCCAATCCTCGATAATGCGGTACGTGCCGAGCAACAGGGTTTCGATGCCTTTATCGTTGGCTCTTACAGCGAACCATTTATCCGAGAGTTACGCTCAGCCGTGGATATTCCGGTCGTTTCAATTACGGAGGCAACGCTACTGGTGTCGTGCTCGATTGGTCGTCTAAGCGCCCCGATCGCCAACGATCCGGGTATCGCCTGGATCGTCAGGCAGTCTGTCGAGAGTCACGGTCTGGGCCAGCGTGTCATCACACCGCGCGCAATCGAGCCAGCACTCAATGAGCCTGAAATGGCCGAAGCATTTGCCAATCCGGCAATTTTGATCGGATATTTTCAAGCCGCCGCCCGCCGGGCTATCGCAGAGGGCGCAGACGTCCTCATCCCGGCCGAAGGCGTGCTGTCTGAGTTTCTCTATAACAATGGCATCAACATGATCGAGGGCGTTCCTGTTCTGGACTCCTTCGGTGTGGTCTGGACTTATGCAGTGATGATGGTCAAACTACGCCAGAAATTAGGCCTCACAGTCAGTAGAAAAATGCACTATCAGCGCAATGACCCGGAGTTGATCGCTGCGCTGTTACGCAAATAAATACAGCCGACTCAGTTGTTTTACTGCCCACTCAGCCTTTTGCCAAAAGAACTCGCATAGGCTGGGGAGCGGAAATTAAGAACAGGATCCGCTGTTGGCGCAATGCCATCACTCATGACAAGCGGATCAAAGTTGATTTTTTCACAGTCAGCACCTTTTTGTGGTGTCGCCGAGGTGAGTGTCAAAACACCTGCCTGGATTTTCTTACGCTCAGCAGGCCAGTAGACTGTTGGATTGGTCTGCTCGTCACCGGGTTCACCAATAGTCAGCAGCATTTTCCAGCGTACCGGGCCTTTACCGGTTTTAGCAATCAGGTCATCATCCAGAAAACGAGCGGGGGCACTCGCCATCTCTGCATCAGTTAAGCGTTTCACACCTTCTTCGGGCACAAACTGCCATTTAACTAAAGTGGTCTCATTCTTTTGATTGAGGAATTTAAAAGTATGGATACTGAAAAAATCACTGTTGGCGTAACTGGAGGGAGGATTGTTCTTGGCCATGAACTCGCCTAGCGGTTTTGCGTCGGGATGCGTCTCTCTGAATGCTTTCTGCTTTTCAGGATCGGGTTTGCCAGTTGCAGGATCAGGCATATTAGACATGAGGGCATCATAGAAAGTCTGAGGTGTCGCAGCACTGAAAACCGGTACATTGAGCATCGTGAAGTGATGGATGTTGTTACCTGGCAGTGCAAACTGTAGCGCTAGCCCGCGTGGACTTTTGGTACTATCAGGGGCCTTGGGATTGCCCCCAGCCAGCGAGAAACGACCCACCACAGGAATCGTTGCCCCGGAAAACAAAGCCGAACGACTGAAAGCTTCGACCGATTTTTCACCTACAAAAGTGCCTTTGACGCAGATCCCAAGGATGTGATTGCGCCGTTCACCTGGCGTCACACCATTTAGCTTTTCAAGCGCACCAACCACCTGATCCGCTGTCGGCGCAAGTTGTGCCTGAGCTTGCCAAACGCATATCAAACCAGCAGTGAGAACACCCATTTTTTTAAATTGCTGGAGCAACGTTTTTTTCATGTTCAAAACCTTTAATGTTGGGTTGATGGACAAAACAGGCGCATCAAGGGGAGCAAAACTCATGAGCGTCAAGATAGCAGACTACGGTTGTGGATTGCTATATTATTTACGGATAAATAGAAAAATACTAGTTTTCTGGACGAGACAACCACCATGCATATCAAAGCGATTGGGTCTGATTTTGTTGCTGAAATTACCCAGATAGATCTCAGAGCACCCCTGACGGACGCACAAGTTGCAGAGATTGACCGCGCAATGGATCATTACGCGGTTGTTGTCTTTCCAGCGCAAGAGCTCAATGATGATCAGGAGTTTGCCTTTGCCCAGAGACTCGGTCCGCTTGAAGAAACACGGGCAGTCGTCGACGTACATAAACAGCGCCTGCCCTATCACCAGATGAACGACATTTCGAATCTGGATGTAGACGGCTCGATCATGGCTCTGGATGATCGACGCCGAATGTTTAATCTGGGCAATTTACTCTGGCACTCGGATAGCAGTTTTAAAGCCACACCTGCAAAATACTCAATGCTGCATGCGCGCGCCATCCCTGCCGAGGGCGGCAACACGGAGTTCGCAGACATGCGTGCAGCCTGGGACCGTTTGCCCGCAAAAATGAAAGCACAGATCGAGTCTCTGGTTTGCGATCATTCCTTGATATATTCACGTGCGCAATTAGGCTTTGAGTCCTTCACAGAACAAGAGCTGATTAATTACACACCCGTACCTCAAAGACTCGTCAGACGTCATCCTGGCTCCGATCGCAAATCAATCTATCTCGCCTCGCACATCGGTACAGTGCACGGCATGCCTCGCCCCGAAGCCATGGTCCTCATCCGCGAACTGATCGAGCACGCTACGCAACGTGAGTTTGTCTATAGCCACAAATGGAATCAATTCGATCTGGTGATGTGGGATAACCGCTGCACTATGCATCGGGCACGTCCCTACGATGATAAGAACTGCAAGCGGGATATGCGACGCATGACACTGACCGATAGTGCCCCTACACTTGCTCAGCCAGCCTGAATGCACTGGCTCAGTCTATTTGGCTCAGCCTGTTTGAAGGTCAGGCTGAGCCAGTAGAAAGGATATCTCGCGCTATTTCAGTAAACCCGCGCTTCTGGGCAAAGCAAGGGAGAGCTCAGGGATCGTGATGATCAACATCAAACCGAACAACAGCGCGCAGATATAGGGCCAGTAAAACTTACAGTGTTGCCAGACACCTACCTGAGCGAATTTAAGCGCCATCAACAAGCCCACACCCATCGGCGGTAAAAACAAACCGATCCCGACCGCTGCGGTCTGCACGATGTCGAAGTGGATTGGATGGATACCGATTTTTACAGCAATCGGATAAACGACTGGAATCAAAACAACCGCTGCAGGCAGACCCTCGAGCACCATACCAAACAGCATGGTAATCAACGCTACGCCTAGCAGAAAAGTCCAGTGATAAACCGCAAGCGGCTCCAGTACCGTAGCAAGAAGTGCAGGTACACCTGAAACACCGAGGATGTACTGAAACACCGTTGCCACAGCAAGAAGGAAAACGACGCTCGCAGTGGTCACACCACTTTGATAGGCAATCGTACAAACATCTCGCCAAGGCAGATTTTTGTAATAAAACTTGGCTGCAAGCAAAGAGTAAAGAGCAACGATTGCCCCCGCCTCAGTCGCGGTAAAGGCCCCAAGATAAAAGCCGCCTAAAATTACAACAGGGATCACCATGGGAACGGCTGCATTTTTTGCAGCAGTCACGAGTCGGTTAAAACTCGGGAGGGAGTCTTTAGGCCAACCCAGCAGATGCGCCTGAATCAGCACCAAAAGACACAAACAAACGCCGATCACCGCAGCAGGAATAAAGCCCGCCAGAAACAGTGTGACGGCAGATTGATTAGTGACTGCGGAAATCACGATCATGAAAATAGCAGGAGGCACCAGCATACCCATGGCAGTACCTGCCGCGATCAGGGAGGCCGCATCTTCCGCACGGTAGCCAGACTTTTTCAATGACGGCATAAAAGCACTGGACAGCGCGGAGACCTCGGCCATTTTCGAGCCACAGATGTCGGAGAAAAAGTACGAGACCACAATCACCGACATACCCAGGCCACCACGCAACCAGCCAACGAGCGCGCGCGCGAGCTCCACCAGCGCATGTGACATCCCGCAGCGCTCCATCACACTCCCCGCAAACACGAAACAGGGAATTGCGAGTAACACCCAGCTCTGCGAGGCAGCAACCATACTTGCGCCAAGTTGCTGCAAGGGGAAACCACCCAGTAACAAACCCACCGCAGCGGAAATTCCGAGCGCGAAAACAATGGGCAAAGAAATAAGAAGCGAGCATACAAATACGATGCCCATGACTGTTAACACCATATCAATGACCACCCGCTTGTTGAACAGACTGACCCGGAAGCTGTAGTCGCCGCGCATTATTACAAGCATGGAAAACCATCAATATGCCGCCCACGGTCGCTGAGACATAAAACAGACCGAGACTTAACTCCAGTGCAGGAGACAAGAGCGTGATATTGAGCAAAGTCAGCTTGTAGCAAATCCATGCGACAAGTCCACCAAAGCCCGCGATCAACAATTGATTGAAGGTTGCCATGATGCGTTGCGCACGCTCAGACAACTTGTGTGTAAAGACATTTAATGCAAAGTGACTGTTTTCTGCCACGCCAAGCGCTGCACCTATCATGACAAGCCAGGTCAGCGCGAGCTCACCCACCTCTTCGACCCAGAAAAAATTAATGGGGTCAACATCGATCCAGTCCGTGATCGGCAACATGACGTAGCGTAAAAAAACACCACAGAGCATGACACCGATCGCAAACAGAACCAGAAACCCAACGATGAATTTCGGGGTGATTGCGATCAGTCGTGACATGTTATTTGCTCGCTACGATTTCATCCCACAGCGCACCATACTGCTTCTGGTACTGCGGCCAGATTTTTTGCTGCGCAAGCGCTTTGAAAGGTCCGAGATCCGGAGCATTGACCTTCATGCCCAAGGGTTCAAGGATTTTCTTGGCAGAGGCAAGGTTATCGACATCTTCAGTAATTTTCCTGACCACACCTTGAGCCTCGCGCCCAGTATCCATAATCAGTTTTTGCTGATCTGGACGCAAACCATTCCAGATACCTAGATTCATGCCAACCAGCGTCGCACCGTAATTATGATAGGTCATGGAGAAGTATTTCGACACCTCATAGGCCTTGAGCGGCACCATATTCACGACAGGCAAATCTGCGCCATCGATCACGCCTTGTTGCGCCGCAGTAATCACCTCGGACCATGCTAGGGGCACGGCTACACCACCCAGACCATTTACACACTCAGCGAAAACCTTGGAGGGCTGCACACGGATCTTGATACCACGCAAATCTTTAGGCTGCTCGATCGGACGCTTATTGAGCCAGAAATGTCTGAAACCATAGTCATAAAAATAAATGACTTTTACACCATATTTTTCCTGGAAAATCTTATCAAGCCGGTCGCCCACTTTGCCATTCAGGATCGAATAGGCCTGCTCGTAACTACTGATCAGATAGGACACAATAAACGCACCCATCTCAGGGAACAAGCTCGCAGCGCCTCCGGCAGGAGAGCCCATCGCAATATTGCCCGACTTCACTGCGTTCATGACTTCAATTTCTTTTGTCAGCAGTGTTGCGCCCTGAAACTCCGCTGCGATTTCGCCTTTTGAGCGCTCTGAAAGCGCTTTGGCAAACCAGTCCATTGAGACAGAACCAGACTCAGGCAGGGGATTCATATGCCCCACGATCATTTTTTGTGGCTGGGCCTGTGCAAATACTGGGGCTTGACCAAAAGCAAGGATGCCGGCCAGGCCACCCGCACTGCGCAAAACATCGCGCCGGGTAATGATTAGCGAACTTTTTTCTGAGTCTGCGCTCATGAGATGTCTCCTCGGTAATAATTTTTATGAATCTTATCCGTGAACTATATATCTATATATCGGGAATTGGCTACGTATTTATCACATATAGCGTTCTTAAAGCCTGAGGCTAAGCCTCAAAACACAGCTTACTGCAATGCAAAACCAGCTTCTTTGACAATCTTAGCCAGCGCGGGTCTTGTCTCATCCAGATATTTTTGGAATCCTTCCGGGCTATCTGCAATCGTTGTATAACCATTGATAAAGACGAATTGCTTGTCAAACTCAGGATCTTTCATAATGCTCCTGACATCATCGGCGATCTTATCGACAATGAGGCGTGGCGTTCCAGCAGGTGCCGCCAGCATCATTTTGAAGGTCAGATCAGCACCAACATAGCCCTGCTCCACCATGGTCGGCACATCCGGAAACATCCAGTTACGCTGCGCACCGTTGGTCGCGATGGGGATCATGTTTTTCGCTTCTATTTGTGGTTTAGCCAGATGTGGTGGCAACCAAGCGCTATCGACTCGTCCCCCAAGCATATCTACCACGATAGGGTTCATTCCGTTATAGGGTATGTGATTCATCTTGTAGCCACCAGACAGTCCGCCAAGAATACGCATGCGAAACTCCGAAGGGCTACCAACCGCCTCAGAGCCAAAAGTCACTTGGCCTGGATTTTTTTGTGCCATGTCCAAAAATTCTTTCAAAGTACGTGCCGCAATATCGGGGCGCACGACCAGAAAACCGAATCCCTGCGCTAAACGCATGATGGGCTGAAAATCTTTTTCCGGGTTGTAGGTCAAATCCTTACGCAACAAGCCATTGGCTAAAAAAGCAGCATCACTGGCAATAAAAAGTGTGTAGCCATCCGGTTTGCTTTTAGCGACATAGGATGCGCCAACAGCCTCGGAGGCACCGGGCTTATTTTCTACGACAACAGATTTTCCCCACTTCTGCTCCAGACGACTCGCCAGGGCACGACCTAGCAGGTCCGTGATACCACCTGGTATATATGGCACTACGATTTTTACAGCCTGACCAGGAAAAGCAACCGCAGTCTCGGCCCCCTGCGCAACCGGCAATATCAAGCCTAACAAGACAACAAACAGTCGTTTGAAATATTTGATTTTCATTTTTGTCTCCTGATTTGCAAAACTGGTCTGACGCCATTTAGATTGCAAACTGATTCAAACACCTAACTATCATTCTTGCAAGTATTTATGCAATACTCGAAAAAAATGCGCTTCAAGCGCAGGGAGACAACATGAAAAGCAAATTATTTTCCCCCCTCCAGATTCGAGGTCTAACCCTCAAGAATCGCGTCGTGCTCTCACCCATGTTGACTTACGAGGCGGATCACGGTTTCCCGACAGACTGGCATCTGGCGCACTACGGCAAATTTGCTGTGGGCGGTGTAGGTCTGGTGTTTGTCGAATCAACCAAAGTAGACCCAAGGGGTTGTACAACTCCAAAAGATCTCGGGCTCTGGAAAGATGAATTCATAGCACCTCTGTCGCGCATCACCTCTTTTGTGAAATCTCGAGGCTCTGCCATCGGGATTCAACTTGGACACTCCGGACGAAAAGCCAGGAACTCTTTGCCGTGGCAAGGACGACTCCCTCTAGGTCCCGAACAAAAAGGCGTCGACCATGAAGAGGAGTGGGAGTTGATCGGACCGAGCGCGGTCGCGGCCACAGCGAAATCGAGCACACCCAAAGAAATGACGGTGAACGATATCCGGGCACAGATTGAAATGTGGGGAGCGGCAACTTTACGCGCACAGCAGGCGGGTTTTGATGTGCTCGAAATCCATTGTGCGCATGGCTATTTACTGCATCAGTTTCTCAGCGCACGTGCCAATCAAAGAACAGATCAGTATGGTGGCTCCATGGAAAACCGCATGCGTTTCACGCTTGAAACGGTCGAACACGTTCGAGCCTTGTGGCCCGCTGATAAACCGCTGTTTGTAAGAATTTCTGCAATTGATGAAGCTGGTTGGTCTATCGAGGAAAGCGTTGTACTTTGTAAACGCCTCAAAGGGCTTGGCGTCGATGTGATTGACTGTAGTTCCGGCGGTATGGCGGAATACTCCATAGCGAGCGGAGAAAATCGCCCTGATTATGGCTATCAAGTGCCCCATGCAGAAACCGTCAAGCGAGAGGCCCAGATCATGACGATGGCTGTCGGTCTGATTATCCACGCAGATCAGGCGGAAAGCATTCTGCAAAACAACCAGGCTGATCTGGTTGCTATCGGTCGAGAGATGCTACACAACCCTAACTGGATGATGGACGCTGCTGACAAACTAAACGAAGAAGGAATTTTTGATCTTGTCGCTGAAAACTACGGCTACTGGCTGGAAAAAAGAGCAAGCACAGGTTTCAAAAGAAAAACCTCGACCTGGCTGCACGGCATTGACCACTGAATACACATGACAATAGCCGGACTCAAGGAGTCGTTCCATGGGAAAACGTAGTTACGAAATTCGTGTAGCGCACCACGGGCATGACCTGGTGGGCGAGTGCCCGCTATGGCACCCAACTGAAAACAAACTTTACTGGGTTGATACGCGACGGCCCGCCATACAGAGGCTCGAGCCAGAGGGCCTGGTCACGACCTGGACGATGCCAACAAATGTTGGCTCTATTGTTTTCAGAAAAAATGGCAACCTGATTGGTGCCTTGAAAAATGGTTTTTGTGAGATTGACTTAAGCAGCGGCGCTACAAAATTAATCCTGGATCCCGAGCCCGAATATCCGGAAAACAGGCTCAATGATGGTAAATGCGATAGTCAGGGACGTTTCTGGTGCGGCTCACGTGACCCAACCGATCACAATCCTGGCGGATCCCTGTACAGACTTAATCCAGATTTCTCTGTGAAAAAAATGGATTCAGGATTTATCGTCTCAAACGCCATGGCCTTTAGTCCAGATGGAAAAACCCTCGTGTTCGGCGACAGCCGTGGCGAGACTGTTTGGAAATACGATCTTGACCCAGCTCTGGGCGAACTCAGCAACAAACGTGTGTACATTTCAACCACAGGTGTTCCGTGGCGCATCGACGGCGCAACCTTTGATGCGCAAGGCTATTACTGGTGTGCCCTTGTAGGTGGTGGCGCAGTGGGTCGCTTTGATCCCGAAGGTCGACTCGATCAGCTTATTCAAGTCCCGGTAACTCACCCGACCATGTGCAACTTTGGCGGACCCAACCTGGACATACTGTATGTGACTTCGGGCACCGTTTTTCTAAACGAAACCCAAAAGATGCAACAGCCTCTTGCCGGATCTTTATTTTCTATTCATGGCCTGGGAGTCAAAGGTGTTCCAGAACCATTTTTTGGCGCTTGAATGACATTTAATTTTTGGCGTTTGATTTGAGGCGCTCGGAATTTGATATCTTTTTGATTGAACGGAGTCACGCATGTGCAAACAAATCGTCGCTATTCTCACCAGTCTGGTACTGTGTGCTCCCATCGCCTGGTCTCAGTCTTCTGACGACTATCCAAACCGTCCCATCACAATCGTGGTTCCCTTCACTCCAGGTGGCGTGACAGACATCACCACACGACTCATCGGGCAAAAACTTGGCGAGTACCTGAATCAGACCGTCATCATTGACAACAAACCGGGTGCCGGCGGAAACATTGCAGCAGCCTACGTTGCACGTGCACCTGCGAATGGTTACACCCTCTTTTTAGCAACCATCGGTACACACGCGATTAATCAGAGCCTCTACCAGACCATGCCGTACGACAGCGAAAAGGATTTCACACCTCTTTCGCGTCTTGCTGTGTTCCCTAACTTACTGGTGGTGCCGAAGGACTCTCCATTCAAAAGTGTGCAAGAACTAATCACCTATGGAAAAGCCAATCCCGGCAAGCTCAGCTTTGGCTCACCCGGGAACGGAACATCTTCCCACCTCTCTGGCGAGCTATTCAAGCTCATGACGGGCGTTCACATGCTGCACATCCCCTACAAGGGCAGTGCGCCTGCGACGGCGGACTTAATCAGTGGGCAAACCAGCTTGATGTTTGATGCAATCCCCTCAGCCACAACCAATATCCAGGCTAACCGGCTCAGAGCCTTGGCCGTCACCTCGGGCACACGAAACGCCTCAACACCCCAAATTCCTACGCTCGATGAATCAGGAGTGCGAGGCTACGAGGTCATGGCATGGGTAGGTTTCGTTGCACCAGCAGGCACACCAAAAGAAATCGTCGACAAACTCTATAACGCGATCATCGCCGTGCTCGCGACCAAGGAGATGCAGGAAAAACTGAATGCTTTGGGTGCTGAAGCAGCACCACAAACTCCTGCAGAGTTTGCCGCCTATATGAAAGACGAGGTCTCACGCTGGCAGCGAGTCATCCGCGAAGCGAAAATTTCAATCAACTAAACAGCTCAAGCCGGCCTGGACGGATCTTCGAGTCGCGGATCTGATAAGGCAAGCAGGCATCCCACCATGACTGAGTAAAACCCGATCGTGCGCATGCCGCGAAACATCAACTCAGTCACACCAAATATTGCAAAGCCTAGACAAACGGCCAGGCCCATCGCTGCCGCAACCCGGATATTCATTGCGTATTTAAACCTCAGGCGCCTGTAGAAAATCACTGCAGGCGCAACATAAATCAGCAGTAAGGCAAATCCACCAATCAGTCCTTGAGTGGCCAGGATCATGATCATATCGCTGTGCGGTTCGGCAAAGTCTTGAGCGACGAAAGGCAGCAGCATGCCTTTATCAACACGGGCCAAAAGTCCTGGCTGAAAGTCGACACGCCGCCCGACGCCAAGCCAGGGATTTTCGTAAAACATATCCATAGAGGTGCGCCATAACTGCAAACGAATGCATACCGAGGTAAATGCGAGTGGATTCGTTGTCATGCACTCCGAGACTTCGTGGTAGGCGTCATTGACCCGCTCATTCATTTTAGGAATCAACATTAACGAGGTCGCACATACGCACACGAGCAAAACTAGCGCAGCAATCAATCGGGCGGGACGTTTTACAAAATTATTCAGAACAAGCCAAATCAATAAAAAAAACGGTAAGGCTAGCCAGCCTGTTCTCGTTTGCGTCAAGACAAAACCTATTAGCACGATACCCACGGCGAACCACTTGAACAAACGCTCGACAAGCGGCCACGATGTAAGCTTCCAGCGTGTTGAGTACATCACCAAGATGCCAAGCAATAACATCAAATTGCCATAGGTGACAGAGTTGTATTCCGGGGTAACCGGGCGACCAAAATCACGCTCGCTTGGCCAAAAAACATAGGCGCAACTCACTAACCCTGCAATCACAAAACCCCAGGAAATACGTCTGATGACCTGCGGATGCATTGCCAGCACAGCAGCCAAAACCAGCACACACCCAAGAATCATTCTCAAAGCCCGCTCAACCTCAGCTCCAGGCATCGCCTGGAAACGCAGCAGATTCAGTAACGCAGGAACAAGAGAAAACAGGAATGCGGCAATTACCCAGTGATAGGGTTGCAGCGTAGAAATGGTTTTTTTATAACCACTCTCGCGTGTGAAACAAACAATCAAACAGGTGCCAACCAATAGATACCAGGCTCCACTTGAGTGACCGATCTCAGTCAGCATCAATAAGGGCATCACCCCGATCAACAAGGCGCCAAGGAAAGAATGAATATCTTGCGTCGTTAGTTTCATACTATCAATCAAGGTACTGTTGAAACACTCGCCACGGGCGGTTTAGGCAGTTTGACACGAATACGCCACCATAAAAGCACCGCCGTAAAACAAGCAAACAACACATGAACCAGCCAAACACCTATTGCAAAAGGTAATTTACCGTGAATAATCCAGCCTTGCGAAATATTAATTAAATTCAGATAAAGCATGGCAACCAGACCGGCAATCAGCAAGTTTCCTGATCGTCCGATACGTGGGTTAACCGCTCCAAGCGGGATAGCCAGTAAAGCCAGATTCAAGGCGGCAAAGGGAATCGACAAACGCCACATCAATTGCCCCCAGGAACCATTTTCCCGATCAGTAATTAACAAGGTAGTCGGACGTGCACGTCTGTTGGAGATCGCTTTATTGCGCGCTGCCTCCATCGATTCTTCGCTGTTTTTACTTTCAATGCGTACGCCAAAAGAATCAAACTCAGCCATTTTCATCTCACCCGTTCCCGGGATCAGATCATAACGATAGCCTTTTTCGAGCACGAGAAATCTGTCTCCACTCGGAATTGTTTCTGTATGCGCCGAGCTCGCCGTGACCAGCACCAGCCACTGACGATCCAGAATACGCATAAAAACCTGGCCCAGTGAGGTATCGTCGTTTTCCGAGCCTTCAGCGAAAAACACACGCGCGCCACCCTCAGTTTCAAAAAATTGTCCGGGAGTAATTTTCGAAATATCAGAGCGCATTTCAAAACGAGCCCGGTAATCTTCGATTTGCCGGTTTGCCCAGGGCGTGGCGTAAAGAGTCAGCGTTGCTACGACCAGTAAAACAGGCAGGGCGACGCGCAACACCGGATTAATCCAGTTCAGCAGCGACACGCCGCTTGAAAACCAGACCACCATTTCAGACTCGCGAAAATTACGAGAAATAGTCGTTAGAACACCGATGAAAATTGAGACCGCAAGAATAGTAGGCATGGCTGCGATCGTCGTGAAGGCAGCCAACCCAACCACCACATCGGCACCAATGCGGCCGGCCGCAGCCTCGCCAATCAGACGCACCAGAATAACGCTTAACCAGACAACAATCAGCGTGGACAATACAACGCTAAAGTGGTTGAGAATTTCCGAAATAACCGATCGCTTGAATAAATTCATTGCGCGCAGGCGCCTTTTATTTCAGGCTCGATAATGGCCCAGTTTACGTCGTAGCTTGGCTTGGATTTAAACCGGTTCCAGGCTAACTCAAAGGAGCCTTTGCGTGTCGCGCGCGCGATAAAAGCCTGCATATTCGGATTTAATTTGGTTTCGCTCGCATCCGTGACAATTAGGGCACCACAACGCTGGACTAGTTCTGGTTTGACGGCAGCCGCCTCGGCGTAGTTACCGTAAGGTATAACCAAAGGTTGATAGCGCGAGGTCACCGACGTCACGCCTGCTATCCAGGTTTCCCCAATCACTACTTTGAGGGGACCTTTCATTTCTGCGTCCCACACCTGATCCATTTTCATGCCCAGCTGTTTAGCCGGGAAATTTTCTCTAGGTGTTTTACTCATTAAATCAGCGATCAGTCCGAAATACAGCGCAGTGCCGCAAGCAATCAGGATATTGATTAGCAATCCGACTCTCAACACCTGACTCACTGCGCGCGCGGAATCGAGCTGCGGGATCCAGCGTAAAACATACACGCCGAGAAAAATAAAATAAGAGGTCGCCCAGTTCGCATGCAGGCTAATAAAAGCAGTACCCAGCACAGAGGTCAACAACATTGGTCCAATCGTTGCAAAGCTGATGAACCTCATTTCCTCATTCGTATAAGTACCAGACGAATCCTTTGAGCGATGCGGCTCTTTTTTTAGCGTGAATTTAAGCAGCAGCAGCGCCACAATGAGCGGGGCGAGCTTACCCAGCTGACTAAAAATAAACTTACCGAGCTGCGCGAAATGGTTGATTTCACCACTCACCTGATATTGCATATAGCGAAGCGTCGGCGCATTTTCACGAACAAGCCATTCTATGTGTGGGATTAGCGCAATCAGGGCTGCGACAATGGCGACCAACACACCGCGCATTGCGCGCCAGTTATGCATTCTGGAGTCCTGTAAAACCCAGATACCCATCACGGCAAACCAGATTCCCGCACTGTATTTCGTCAGCAAGCAGACCGCGCCCGTGATCCCCACCAACACCCAGCGCCACCAGTCCTGTTTGCGAACCGCGAGCAGTAATGACCAGAGCAGCAAAGCCGTTGGCAAAAGCTGCAACAGGTTGGAGCTCACCTGAATACCGTTGATGCTGTGATAGGCCACAAGCGAGGTCAGGACAACCGCCATCAACGCACGCGCCGGGCTCATAATCAGCAGGGAAATTCGCCATACAACCAGCAACATGAGTGCGACATTGACCTGGCCTGCCACATAGGTCACCCAGATCGAACGACCCAATACAGATACCCAGGCATAAACCCACCAGGTCGAGATCGGTCCGAACTTTGGATATCCCCAGTCTAAAGACTGCATCCAGAATAGTTCTTCGATACTGTCTTTATGCGGCGCGGTCTGACTCAGAATAGCCAGTAGCGTCCAGAGCAAAAAGTTAAAACCGATAAAGCACAGCGTCACTTTGCTGAGTTGACGCGTGTTATTTGGGTCAGGGTTTAAATAATCCTGTTTAAACTTTCCAAAAACACGCAATCCCGACTGGGCTGAATTGCTCATCGTTTTCCCTAGACTGGATGATTACCATTACAGAGAATAGTTTAACTCGCAAACAAACTCCAAGTCCCCTGTGAATCAAAGTAAACAACCTGCATTGGCCATGACTGTTTTGCCGTTGCTAAAGAGGCGTTGCAATACCTGCCTCTAGCGCTTCTGAGGAATAATTATTTGGTAATGTTGTACGTTTATTATGTGTCAACAGCTTGTCATTTGCGCACAGTTAAACTCTCACTGAAATATGCAAGCAATGTGCATATAGCGTGAAAAAAATAGTATATTGGTGAGATCGCAGGCAAAAAAAATGACTTATTTTTACTTTTTACGTAAGTCATTAATTTTGTAGAGCCCTAATTTTCAAAACAAACTTGGTGGGCTGGGCGAGACTCGAACTCGCGACCAACGGATTAAAAGTCCGCTGCTCTAACCAACTGAGCTACCAGCCCCAAGCCCGCTATTATTACTTATTTAGAGCGACGCTGTCAAACTAGACCCCTCAGGCTTTGAGGAGGGCCTCGAACTGCTTACCCAACTGCAATAAATTTTCATCACGACCATGACTCGCAACAAACTGTACGCCTAACGGCAAGCCGTTCTCGCCTTTTCCTGCCGGCAAGGTCAGGCATGGTGCGCCGATCGTCGTCCAGATACGATTGAAGGTTGAAGCCCCTGTGCCCTCTTGAACAAGAGGTGCCGTACCTGGAGCACTATAGGTCAGTAACGCATCAACCCCTTGCATCGCTTGCTGGAAAAGCGCACGACCTTTTGCTGCAATAGCTAACTGGTTTTCGTACTGCTCTGGATGCATCGCCAGACCAGATTCGATCAGTTTGCGGGTCGTGGCACCGAGCTTTTCAGGACGACTGCGGTATAGGGACTCGTGGTGATGACCCGCCTGATAAGCCATGATCAAACGGTTGGCAAGTCCGACCTGAGCGAACACATCACTTGGCAAGTCTATCTCTACAAACCGCGCGCCGTGATCGCTAAGCTTTGCACGAGCACGTTCAAGGAGTCGGGTTGACTGCGCCTCAGCCTCCTTTGCATTAGGCCCGGGATACCAGGCCAATATGGGGGAGGTAGCAGAAGCAACGGGCGTCACAAACAGCTCAAACAACACTTTCGCTAACAACGTGATGTCATCAACCGAGCGCGCCATCAGGCCCATAGTGTCCATTTCAGCAGACAGGGGCATGACCCCCTCAAGGCTGATCCGGCCATAGGTTGGTTTAAAACCCACTACACCACAGAATGCAGCAGGACGTATCGTCGAGCCTCCCGTCTGGGAGCCAAGCGCCAGCGCAACCATGCCATCGGCCACCGCTGCTGCGGACCCACTGGAGGACCCACCAGGCGTGTGAGCAACGTTATGTGGATTAACAGTCGGGCCAGCATGGACATGGGCGAATTCAGTCGTCACTGTTTTACCCATCAGCAGAGCGCCTGCGGCTTTGAGTCTTGCAATGACCGCTGCATCAGTAGTTGGACACCAGCCATGATAGGCCTCGGAGCCATACGCTGTAGGCATATCTGCCGTGTCGATAATGTCTTTAATTCCGATCGCCACCCCTGCTAAGGGTTGGCGAAGCTGTACCTCGGACAAACTATTGAGCTGATCACGGACCTGCCTGGGATCGTGCCAGGCCCAGGCCCGTACCTCGGACTCTCTTTGAGCAATCCGGGCAAGCTGTGCCTCAAGAATCTGGGCGGCTGTGAGTGACCCGCTGGCGACTGAATCCGCCAGTTCGGTGACTGTATAACGATATAAATGAGATAGGTCGGTCACGACTTAACCCGCCCTTAACGCGCCCGGGAAATACGAACTTCCGCACCCCGACGCTTGACCTCAAGTCCTTCGGAGGGGGAAATTTTCAGGCCTTCGAGACCCTTGATATAGCTCGAGCCTTGCATCTGCATGACACGAATTTTATTTCGCATGACAACTGGATTATGAACAGGCATACCAAACATCCAGACCTCATCGAGGATACGCGCAGAATTGAACTCGCCCGTATGGTTCGCTGTCGGCCCAAGGCAAAGCATGTGGCCTTCGCGCCCAAAAGCAGGTATCGCCTCCAGACTACAGGTGACCGTCAATACAGTGCCTCCTTCGTAGCGCCAGCCAGTATTCAAGTCCCACCAGGCCTCGCCTGCCGGCAAATAAACCTGAATCTCACGACCGGGTTTCATCGCTGGCGCGACCAATACTGCGGGACCAAGAAGATACTGTGTATCCCAGCGTTGCGCTTCGGCATCTGCAGGGAAAGACAAGGCCATCGAACGCTGAACAGGCAGGCCCGTTCGGGCCGCATCCTCAATCGCACCCAGGACGTAGGGGATCAGGCGATAGCGCCACTGCAACCAGGACTGAATATGTGCGCGGGTCTCTTCGTCAAAAGCTGTCGGAATGAGAGCCGGATGCGCCTGAAAATTAAAATTTGATGAAAATACGGCCATCCCCAACCAGCGCAGGTATAGCTCTGGCGTCATTTCATCTGTGGGAGCCAGTGCGTTACCGATCGCATGCATCTGCACAGGCACACCGCTCGAACCAACAGACAGAGCCGTACGCAAAGTGTGCTGTAAACCAGCCCAATTATTGGTGACTCGAGGCGCAGACTGCCATAGAAGGCGTTGAGCGCCTACAAACAAATCCGAACTGAATACCACGCCTTCCGGTGGTACTTTCTGGCCCGCGGCGGCGTCAAACAAAGCACGACGCGCAAGCGCAGGATAAAGAGAGCGCAGTACAGGTCCGCTTTCACCACCACGCGCTACGATCGAATCGGGAATATCAAACTGAACGTCGCAAAAGGTCGCGCCCACACCGTCTTCAATCAGATGACGGTGACGCTCGGACCAGGCATTCAGCACATCACGATGGGTCAGATCAAGCAGACCAAAATCTTTGCCGCCTGTTGCAGCGACACCTGAAAAAACGTGTGCATCGCCATCCTCATTTGCCAGTAGCCAGCCCCGATCCTCTAGCTCAGCAAAAGTTGAAGACTCGGCAAGCGCCCCTGGCAGAGTATGCATGCATAAATGGGCAGCATGTCTGGCAAACAAATCCATCACCTGCTTGGGATCCGGAAACCGCTCCTGATCCCATTCGGGTAATAATTTTGAATCCTGGTAAGTCCAGGAGGTAGGGGGCAGCATCAGCACGCCATCTAACGCGATATTTTGCGTACGGAATTCGGCAATAAGCTCTGCGGTCTGAGTAGCAGTATGACCCTGATGCTGTTCTATCCAGACACCCATTGACCACAGCACAGGTTGGCCAGCACGTCCCGTCAGTTGAGTATATTGGTTAAGGATTTCTGCCGGCTCTCCAGCAAAAAGAAATAAATCCAGCACCGAATCTTCGATGGTCAGCAGATATTCGTCAGGTGTTTCAGAACCAAGATCATGCTCGACGCGCGCAAGCGTATTGGTATAAACACCCCATCCAGAGGGTCCCCAGGCGAGCGGTAAGGCCCGATGCTCAGGGCTATCAGACAGGATGACTTCTGAGCGACGATCTAAATCACCATGCGTTTCACCGAGCCCAAAAATCTTTTCCTGATCAGCAAGTCTGAAACCGACTGACCATGCGTCACCATGCCCCTGAATCCCGGTAGCGGAAAGCTCAAGGACAGTTTTGCCGTGACGTTTAAGGTTGAGATGAAAGGGTTGGGTCGTAACGTCCAGCGTCACATCACCCTGGATCATTTGCCAGCCTTTTAGTGGGCCTGACAAAGGCTCAACAGTTCCCTCACCTATGGCCTCAGGACGCGCGAGCAAGACCTCAGCGTGGGCACGCGCTCGCGCTCCAGGCAAAATATCTGCGGAAACAGTTTCGGGACGACCACAACGAATGCGAAACACACCAGGAGCATGAGGCTCTATAACCAGCGCCATTCCAGCGCCCACGTCGAATACAGCCTTGGTAGGCAGAGTGTCGACAAGCTTGAGCGTTTCGAGTTGCATAATCAGCGCGTAGGTAAAAGCGACCAAAGGCGCTATTTTGACGGACCGGGACGAATTACAAAAACCAATTGCTGCAAAAAAATTTCACTACTAGCAACAAGCAACACTGATTGGCTTGGTACAGGTTACTTTTCACTAATCCCGGCTAATTATCACTAATTGCCTCAATTATATCGTTTTCCACGACAAGGGGCTCACCATTTAGGGCTCCAGCGATTAAATCTCCCGCTAAAGTGGCCCAGGTCAGACCTCGAGACGCGAAGCCACAAGCCACCCACACACCAGGAGCCTGCAGGACGGGCCCGATTGCAGGCAGTCTACCGGGTAAAACAGCCCTCCAGCCGGCCCAACCGTCTAATTTTTTACCAGAATATAGTTCAGTTAACTTAGGAATATTTAGCAATCCTGCTGCTCGTTTAAGATTTCCCGCCCCACCTTCCTGAGTCACGGCCACCTCTTTGGCCGCATGCGCATAGGTGCTACCAATTACACAGTAGCCATCCTGACTGGGCAGAACATAACCATCCCCCGCCACAATACATTTAGGGCCTCCTCCTATATCTGCCGAAGGAATAAAAGAAACCTCTCCACCCAGAGCGTGCATTGCGGCGAGTCGTGCGTTTTCTTTAAGCAATCCGCTTTGCTTCAACACAGTCTGCGTCTGAACGCCCCCAGCCAATACTACGAAGGAGGCACTAGCAATTTCGTGACCACAGCTGTCTAGTACCTGCCAGATACCGGAGCGGTTTGCTAGGCGAGCAACCTGCGCTGAAAGCATGTCGATCGATTCTATGCGAGACAATGCGTGCAATAAGCCCGAGGGGGTCACTCTGAGCGCCGTTGGAAAATAAATGCCGCCCCGGGTCAAAGCCATGCCGGCCAATTCACTGGCCTTGTCTGCCGACACAAACTCGGCCCATTGCTCAGGGAGCTGCAGACAATCCATTACAGCCGAAAGATCAACGACTCTACCCTTATCCCGCTGCAACTGAATTGCACCGCATCTGAGCAAGACCGACTCGGGCAATCCACTCCAGCGCGCTTGCGCCCGCAAACTACCCGCGCGCGAAAGTCTGGCGCGTAGATCGTCATCCTTGGTCACCATTGGCGTTAACGCTGCTGCGGCATGTCGCTGATGCGTTGACTGAGGTTGTCCCCATTGGGCATCAATGACCGTGACACGCCAGCCACGCAGCGCAAAGGACTGAGCTACACCCATTCCGGCAAAGCCTGCCCCCACCACCACGACATGCCGAGCGTTTGAGGCTATAGGGGATTGCAACCAGGGATCAGACAGCTTCGCATGTGTGCACAGCGCGGACGAAACAGGGACAAGTGTTAATGAACCGGCTTTCTGGTTCGCAAGGCCGTCAACCTGAGACGGAACAAACGCCAGGGCTGCGACTGAGGCTAGCGCACTTGCTTGCGGTAGAAGCGATGGGTCAGTAAAAATAAAGTAATCGACACAGGCGCGCAACCGTCCAAAAACAACAGCGACCGGTCCAACAGCCAGTGTCAGCGTGACATTGCCTGACTCAAACTCTAAACGGTGCAAACCCGGTAAATTCAATGGCCAGACAGCAAGCAGGCTCTGCATGTGTTGCAAAAGTTGTTGATCCCCAAGGCTTTCCAGTTTGGTTTGCGCGACCTTTCGCAAATTGTCACGCTCAGGCAAGCAGGGCAACAGCCCGATGACATGCAAACGCTTTGGCCTGCACGTGTTTTTACGCCAGGCATCCCATAGCATTAAAAACAATACACCCTGTCCAAAGTCATCCATCAGAACGGTTTGGCGTGTCTGACTGGACCATACTTGACTCAGCGCCTGTACAACCTGCACCTCACTCATGATGTCTTAACGCGCGTCTGAGGACTTTACCCACATTAGTTTTGGGTAGATCCTCACAAAAAACAATCGTTCGTGGACATTTGTAGCGTGCAAGTTGCGACTCACACCACTGTTTCAGTTCGGCCTCGGCTAGCTCTGGAGATTTTTTGACAACAAACAATTTGACGCACTCTCCAGAATGCTCATCAGGCACACCTATCGCCGCACACTCAAGCACGCCTTGATGCGCAACAACTACGGCCTCTATTTCACTCGGGTAAACATTAAATCCCGACACCAAAATCATGTCTTTTTTGCGATCCGCAATAAAAACGAATCCCTTTTCATCCATCCAGCCGATGTCTCCTGTCAGGAAAAAACCATCGGGGCGCAATGCTTGTGAAGTTTCTTCCGGAGCACTCCAGTATCCAGACATAACCTGGGGGCCGCGAACCGCAATTTCTCCATGTATGCCATGGGCAACCTCATGACCCTGTGCATCAAATATTGCAATGTCTGTTGACGGCAGGGGCAGGCCAACACTGCCGGAAAAAATTTTTGCATCGGTTGGGTTAGCCGCGACCACAGGGGAGCATTCGGATAGCCCATAGCCTTCAATGAGCGGCATGCCCGTTACAGCGAGCCACTGCCGAGCGACGACGGCTTGCAAGGCCATTCCGCCGCCAAATACAAGTTTGAGCGAAGAAAAATCTAGTTTAGTGAATGCAGGCTCAAGCGTTAAAGCATTAAATAAGGTGTTGACACCAGGAAATATATGAACCGGATGCTTTTGCCAGATCTGAACAATCGCTTTGCGATCTTTCGGATTAATCACCAAAAGATTTTTCATACCTGTGTGAATGCCATAGAGTACGCATACAGTCATGGCAAAGACGTGGTAGAGCGGGAGTGCTGCCAGCATTGTGAGCGGGCTTTCAATAAAATTTTTCAAGGCCGGCAGCGCGACCTGGTGGATTTGCAAGACGTTTGCAACCAAATTACCGTGCGTCAGCATGGCACCTTTGGGGACCCCTGTAGTGCCGCCGGTATATTGCAACACAGCCAAATCCTCCAGGGTGAGCTCTGGAGGATTCCAGGCTAGTTTCTGTGCACAATTCAGCACCTCGCTCCAGCGCAATGCACCAGGCAAGTGCCAGGAGGGAACGATTTTTTTTATATATTTAGCAACAAAATTAACCAGACTTGCTTTAACCGCACCCAGCAGATCTCCAGGCGCAACGATAACAAGATGTTTCAACGCTTCGCTATTACCTGTTTTTTGCAAAACGTGGGCAAAACTCTCAAACACCACCATCACGCTAGCTTCACTGTCTTTGAGCTGCAATTGCAACTCACGCGACGTATACATTGGATTAACGTTGACTACAACGCCCCCTGCGCGAAGCGTGCCAAGTAAAGCGACCTGGTATGCAAGGACATTGGGCATCATCAGGGCAACCCGAAAACCTTTGGGCAAGCCCAAGGACTGTAGCCATTTGGCAAAATCCAGAGCATGGCGATCAAGCTCGGCGTAAGTCATGGGCACATCAAAGCCAACACTCGCAACGCGCTGGGCATGCTTTTTGCATGCTTGATCCAGCAGATCGACCAGCGAGCCATATTGATGGGGATTAATTTGAGCAGGCATCCCTTCAGGATAGCTCTGGAGCCAAGGCTTTCGCATCATCTGATCAGTTTTAGGGTTATTTCCGTTAAAAAAAATTTTTAATTGATAATACCTTCACAGCAATCTTTTTATGGACCAAATTTAAAAATGAAGATCCTTGAACCCTTTCTGAATTGGCAAGCTGAAATCCAAGCTGTTCGCCGCGATATTCACGCTCACCCGGAACTGTCTTATCAGGAGCAACGCACCTCTAAGCTCGTTGCGCAAGCGCTCGAAAAATGGGGCATCACCGTTCATCGCGGCCTGGCAGGCACGGGTGTCGTTGGCGAAATCAAAGGAACCCCCAGCGCGGGTCATCCACTCAGCACCCGGGCAATTGGTCTACGTGCAGATCTGGACGCCCTGCCGATGCAAGAGCTCAATACCTTTGAACACGCCAGTCAGCACGAAGGCAAAATGCACGCCTGCGGTCATGATGGACATACGGCCATGCTGCTCAATGCGGCCCATTATCTGTCCGGTCACAGGGATTTCGACGGTACGGTCTATGTGATTTTTCAACCCGCAGAAGAAGGTGGTGCAGGCGCCAAGAAAATGATCGATGAGGGCCTGTTTAAAAAATTCCCAATGCAAGCCGTTTTTGGAATGCATAACTGGCCGGGTATGCCGGTTGGGCAATTCGGCCTGACCGCAGGACCGATCATGGCCTCGAGCAATGAGTTCTGCATCACGATACGCGGTAAAGGTGCCCATGGCGGGATGCCACACCTGGGAGTCGATCCGGTCATGACCGCGGTGCAGATCGCTCAATCCCTGCAAACAGTGATTAGCCGCAACCGCCATCCTCTTGAGGCTGCGGTTCTGAGCATCACTCAAATCCATGCTGGCAGCGCAGACAACGTCATCCCCACCGAAGCGATTATGCGTGGCACCGTTCGCACCTTTACGCTGGAGACGCTTGACCTGATTGAAAAGCGTATGGGAGAAATCATTGAGCACACCACCGCTGCCATGGGGGCCACAGCAGACTTTTCCTTTAACCGCAGCTATCCGCCCACCATTAATGATGCCAAAGAGGCAGCGTTTTGCGCCCAGGTTATGAAAGAAATCGTTGGCGCAGCGCATGTCGATGAACATGTTGTACCGACAATGGGGGCAGAAGACTTCGCCTACATGCTTCAGGAAGTACCTGGCTGCTATGTGTGGATAGGTAATGGCATGGGCTCTCATCGGGATGCAGGGCATGGACTGGGACCCTGCATGCTGCACAACGGTTCCTATGACTTTAACGATGAACTTTTGCCACTTGGGGCGACATATTGGGCAAAATTGGCGCAAGACTGGTTTAAAAGGTAGTATCTCGGTCATTCTTTAATTACCGACGGTTATTTACTTATGACCACTCCGACCGCCTCCAGTGCAACCGCCTGGCGAGACAAAGTAAACGGCATGTTATTTGTCGGCCTGCTTGCGGCAGCGGTCGTGCAACTCGCAGCCATCCCAGCGGTCAAATCCCTGGGCTTAAGCCCACTTGTCGTCGGTATTGTCTGTGGCATGCTCTACGGTAACTTTCTGCGTGGCACCATGCCAGCGGACTGGGGTGTAGGCGTTAACTGGACCGCACGTCGTTTATTACGTATTGCGGTTGGTTTCTACGGCCTGAATATCAGCATCCAGCAAATTGCCGAGGTTGGACTGCCTGGTCTGATTGTTTCTTTCGGCGTAGTGATTTCAGTACTGATTGTCGGTACATTTATCGGTACACGCGTACTCAAGCTGGACCGAGATACCTCTATCCTGACGGCTGCCGGTAGCGCAATCTGCGGAGCCGCTGCGGTGCTCGCTTTTGAGTCGACACTCAAGGCTGCACCCCACAAAAGCGCCGTTGCTGTCGCAACTGTCGTGTTGTTCGGTACGATTTCAATGTTTTTGTACCCTCTTGCCTATCAGTTGTGCTGGATTGACCTCGACCCTCGCGCATTTGGCATTTTTCTCGGGGGTACCGTTCACGAGGTCGCGCAAGTTGTTGGCTCTGCGAGCAACATCGGTCCTGAGACCACCGAAGTAGCAACAATTGTAAAAATGACCCGGGTAGCGTTCCTGGTGCCATTACTGATCATTCTGGGTGTATGGCTTCAGAGATCCGCGAGTATGGCTCGCGCGCCTGGAGAAGCAAAACCCAAGCTGCCGATCCCTTGGTTTGCAATATTCTTTCTTATCTTCGCCTTAATTAACTCTGCAAACATTATTCCGGCCACTCTTTTGCAGACCATTCGCTCACTTGATATTTTTGCGCTGACAATGGCCATGACCGCTCTGGGGATCGAAACGCATTTTTCGAAAATGCGCCAGGCCGGCCCAAAAGTACTTTTATTGGCCTTTATATTATTTGTCTTGCTTGCCTTTGGTGGCTACGCACTGGTTAAGTTTGCAATTTAGTTGGCCGCATGAACACGGGCTAAGCGTTTTTCCTGCATAATCGGGCAAAGCCCTACGTTTGTCCGATTTGGTAAGTCATGACGCAAATCACACCCGATACGCCTGCATCGATTCGCAGGCTCGACCCTGAAGATGCCCAGCAAGCTCTTGCCCAAGTGCAAGAGCTGCTGCATCGTCACGAACTCGTCGAAAATCTGGTGCATCGACAGGAGCAAGGTGATGAGCGAGCGGTTCTTGTTGAAGGATTGCTGCAGCGCCAACACGAAGCCGAGCTCAAAGCGCTGGTCAATGACCTGCACCCCGCTGATATCGCGTTTATTCTCGAGTCTTTGCCTAACGCAGAGCGTCAGCTAATCTGGCGGCTGGTCAGTGCAGAGTACGATGCAGATGTTTTGCTCGAAGTCGATGACTGGGTTCGAGAGTCGCTCATTGAAGCGATGGACCGTCAGGACCTGGTTGCAGCCACCGAAGGCATGGATGCTGATGAGCTCGCCGATCTGGCGCCCGATCTGCCGCCTGACGTCGTCGCCGAGGTCCAGAAAGGTCTCACCATTGAGGAACGCGCCCGCCTGATCGAGGCCATGGGATACCCTGACGATAGCGTTGGTGGCATCATGGACTTCGAAATGGTTCGGGTGCGCGATGACGTGTCGCTTGAAGTCGTCCTGCGCTATCTCAGACATTTGCCAGAGCTGCCCGACCACACGGATCAAATTTTTGTAGTGGACCGTAACGACAAATTGCTGGGTACGCTCACCTTGTCCTCCTTGCTGGTGAATGAGCCTGAAACCGAGGTTAGTGCTGTAATGGGGACGGACTACCTGTCTCTGAGCCCCCAGGACTCTGACTCTGACGCAGCTGGCGCGTTTGAGCGCTACGACCTTGTCTCCGCGCCTGTTGTGGACGACCTGGGCCGGTTAATCGGACGCGTGACGATCTCCGAAGTCGTGGACGTGATCCGCGAGGATTCTGATGAGCAAGCATTGTCGCGCGCGGGTATGCAAGAAGAAGATATCTTTGCTCCCGTCGTCATGGCGCTTAAAAACCGCGCGCCCTGGTTGTTACTCAATCTATGCACAGCCTCGATCGCGTCTTTTGTGGCTTCGCGTTTCGAAGACACCGTCAGCACGATCGTCATGCTGGCTTTTCTGATGTCCATCGTTGCCGGCATTGGTGGTAATTCCGGTAATCAGACGATGACTCTTATTATCAGAGCACTGGCAGTCGGCCGAATTACCGATAAAAACGTGTGGCAATTGATTAAACGTGAACTGCTTGTCACATTTCTTGTTGGACTGGTCGGCAGCACCGTGGCTGCAGTTTTCGCCTGGGCGATTTCGAAATCGATTCCGATTGCTTTAGTCATGATGGCTGCGATGATCTGCAACATGATGATTGGAGCCATGATCGGCGTGCTGGTACCCGTCGTACGCAATAGATTTGGCAAAGATCCTGCAATGGGCTCTTCCGTTCTCCTGACCTTTGCGACCGATTCGCTGGGATTTTTTATTTTCCTGGGTCTGGCAACGATTTTCTTGCTTTGAAAATTCAGTACTTTAAATATTAAATTTTTTCTGACCAGGGAACGAGATGATTGACATGGGTCGAGATTGACTCTGCCTCGACACCATAGACATGGATAGAGATAGCACGCCCAGCACTCTCATTACCCAGTCTGTGTATCAACTCCAGTCCTGCATTACCACTGACACTCTGGCCAGCCTGGCGCTTAACCTTATTGAACAAATAAGCTTTTTGTTGCGTTGCATCCCATTCATAGTGCGACTCGGTGAGCACGCCCATCACCACTCGATATGCGCACCAGGTATGGTGCGCATGCACAGGACTGCTTTGCTGTGGCTCCCAAACCAACGCGACGACCGTAAAAAGACCCTCAGGATCGGCATGCAGAATATGCCGGGTGTAGCTTTGGTCAGACACAGGCCGGGCATTGAGGGCAGACAGGAGTTGCTGCGTGACCAGAGGTGACAAACCCTCGTTGAGCGCCTGCCTGACCCGATAGGCGATTAACTCGGCCGGTCCAGCACACGCCTGAGAAATCTGCGAGGCCGTTTCGGGCAGCAATTTTTGCAACAAAGAAGCGGACTGCTCCCCTGCAACAGGCGTTAGCGTTTGCAATGTCACCGGAGCGGGTACGCGCCCAAATGGTGCAACGGAAAACGGTGCAAGGGAGGCGGCAGGTTGGGCATTCAGAATGTTTTGCATAATGAATATTCTATGCAAGCCCTTTGAGAAATAATTTGCTTTTTTATCTATAAAATCTATATATTTAAAATAATTCACCTTTTTTATTAAAAAAAATAGAAAATTATGCCAATTGACAAAAAAGACCGTGAAATTCTGCGGTTACTGCAGTCCGATGCCAGCATCTCGATCAACGATCTAGCGGCGGCTGTTAATCTGACGCCCACGCCTTGCTGGCGAAGAGTCCAAAAACTCCAAACGGATGGTGTGATTAAAAAGCAAGTCGTCTTATGCGATGCCAACAAGCTGAATCTGGGACTCACGACCTTTGTCACAATTCGTACCAGCCAGCACAGCGAAGTCTGGATGAAAAAATTTGTAGATGGGGCAACGAGTATCCCGGAGATTGTAGAAATCTACAGACTGAGCGGAGATGCAGATTATTTACTCAAAATTGTCGTACCCGACATTGGCAGCTATGACAGCGTCTACAAAAGACTGATCCGCTCAGTAGAGCTTCTGGACGTAAGCTCCGCCTTTGCTATGGAGACGATCAAATGCACGACAGCACTGCCTCTGGAATACACCTTATGAGTCGTTCAGTCCTTGAATTCTCTCTGGTGAGTCTCAGCGGTCCAGGACTGCATCAGGGTATAGGTCACGGCCAGAGCAACAGGACCGACAAAAATCCCTATCAAACCAAAGCTTAGCAAGCCACCAATCACACCGACAAAAATCAGCAGAATAGGCAGGTCAGCCCCGCGTTTGATCAACATCGGTCGCACCACATTATCAAGACTGACGACCAACAAGCTCCAGACAAAGAGTCCTATTGCCATATTGTGTTCGCCTGACCAGTACATCCAGGCGACGGCTGGAAACAGCACAAGACTAGGCCCTGCTTGGGCGATGCAAAGCATCAGCATCAGAGCGGACAGCACGGCAGCATAAGGGACTCCCGCAACCGCCAGCCCTAAGCCGCCAAGAAAAGTCTGCACAATCGCAGTGACTCCGACGCCAAGCGCTACACCGCGAATAGCTTGTCCAGCGAGAATCATGGAAGACTCCCCTCGTTCACCCGCCAACCTTCTACCAAAAACACGCACCATTTGCGCAGCCTGCTCACCGGTCGAATACAACACAGCAGCAATCAGAACGACAAGGAAAAATTGAATCAGCATGCCGCCTAGTCCACCAAACTGAGCCAGCAACCAACGGCCAGTATCAGCGGCGTAAGGTGAAATATGCTCTACTAAACCCGCCGCACCACCAGCCACAAACTCAGTCCAGGCCTCATGACTTTTCTCACCAATATAGGGTAAGGTTTTTACCCATTCAGGGGGTAGAGGCAAGCCATTTGCTGCGAGATGCTTACCAAATGTCACCAACTGATCAGAACGCTCGGCAATGGTGCGAATCGCCCACCACAGCGGTAAAACCAGCAAAAGCAGCATACCAATAGTCATCACCGCGACAGCAGGGGTTCGGCGACCACGAAAAAATGACTGAAGTTTTTTAAGCATGGGCCACGTCGCTACAACAATCATCGTTGCCCAGACGGTTGCCGCCAGAAATGGGCGTAACACCCAGAGCGATAAGCCAATCAGACCAACAATAAAAAATATTGCCAGTGTGTTGCGAGTCAGGTCGTGGTGCATAGTGAAGTCCGCTAAAAAGAATATCTCTTAACCGCAGTGTACTTGTGTCCGAATGTCTTCAGTTATTCAAATCCTGACTGAATTCAATTTTATTCACCCCGAGCAAACTAAAAAACCATTGAATCTGTAACAATGCAGGCGTATTGAAACTAATTTCCACTAAAACAAAGCCTTGGCACGATGAATCAACAACAACAGATTATTCAGACTATGCTGGCCACGCCTGTTAAAGGTTTTGTTGCCAAACGCTTCTTTCATGTCACCGCTCCTGAACGCCATGCTGAAAACGTCCTGGCAAAACTCGCCCCCGACGAAAAATTCTACAGCTTTATCTTGCTGCCGAACTCCAAAAAACAAACAGTTGAAGCCTTAATCTGCACCAACCGCAGAGTGATCGTATGGCATAACGAATTTGCTGAAGACGAAGAAATAGCACTGGGCCAGATTGAAACAATCAAACTGGAAAAGGGATGGTTTTCTGGCTCCCTGTACTTAGTATTAACTGGCGAGACGCAAGCCAGAAAATTTAAATGCGAAACCGAAATTATTGCCGCGTTTGAGCAAGCGCTCCTTGAGGCAAAAGAGCAAGCCAGCGTATAAATTCCGAGTTCCGAGTCGGACAGTCTTCAAACCAGATAAAAAAAGACCGTAAAAAAATTTACGGTCTTTTTCACTTTAATACCCGACCAGCAAAAAAATGTAATCAGGTAATCTTGCCGTGGCAAGCTTTGTATTTTTTACCGCTGCCGCATGGACAAGGTTCATTACGACCAACCTTGGGAAGTATGTTGCGAATAGTCACACCACCCTCAGTGACCTCAGCAGGTGTATTTTGGCTTGTCTGCTCCTCGTCGTAATCCGAATGCTGATATGTCACGTTCTGCATATTCGCTTGCGCTGCTTGCTGCTCCGCCTGCTCCACTTCCTCAGGCGACTGAATACGAACAGTCATCAGCACACGAATCACATCATCACGCACCCGATCCAGCATATCTGTGAACAATTCAAACGCTTCGCGCTTGTACTCCTGCTTGGGGTTTTTCTGCGCATAACCACGCAAATGAATACCCTGACGCAAATGATCCAGTGCCGAGAGATGCTCTCTCCACTGCGAGTCCATCACTTGCAGCATGATCGAGCGCTCAAACTGCGACCAGGACTCTGCTCCGACCATTTCAGCTTTTTGAGCATAAGCACGCTGGGCAGCAAGCAAAACCTGCTCGAGGACGTCTTCCTGGGTCATATCCTTGGAGGATTTAACCAGTTCCGCCAGAGGTACTTCAACCTGCCACTCGCCTTCGAGTGATAGTTGCAGGGCAGACAAATCCCACTGTTCTTCTACAGAGCCCTGTGGCACGAATTTTTCGACTAGATCAGCCATCGTCGCATCACGCATACTATTGACGATATCGTTGATTTCCGGCGCCTCGAGCACCTCGTTGCGCTGCGAATACAAAACTTTACGCTGATCATTCGCAACATCGTCGTATTCGAGCAGTTGTTTGCGGACATCGAAATTACGGCCTTCGACCTTACGCTGAGCTGTTTCAATCGAGCGTGAAACCATACCCGCCTCGATAGGCTCACCTTCGGGTAACTTCAAACGCTCCATGATGCCGCGCACACGATCGCCAGCAAAAATACGCATCAAGGGATCTTCGAGTGAGAGATAGAATCTTGACGAACCAGGATCGCCCTGACGACCTGCTCGACCGCGCAACTGATTGTCAATACGGCGCGACTCGTGACGCTCGGTGCCGATAATACGCAAACCACCCGCGGCTTTGACACGCTCATTCAGCGGCTGCCACTCCTCGCGGATTTTTTCAATATGAATAAGCTTATCGGCCTCGCTCAGCGAGTCATTCGCACGGATGTGTTCGATCTGTTTTTCAACACTTCCGCCAAGCACAATATCGGTACCCCGACCAGCCATATTGGTAGCGATCGTGATGTTGCCTGGTTTACCAGCCTGCGCAACGATTTCAGCCTCACGCGCATGCTGCTTCGCGTTGAGGACCTCATGACGCAAACCTGCCTTGACCAGCATGTCGGAGAGTAACTCAGAGTTTTCAATACTTGTGGTTCCAACCAGCACCGGCTGGCCCCGTTCCTGACAATCGCGGATATCAGCAAGAATAGCGTTAAATTTTTCAGGTGCAGATTTAAAGATCTGATCATTCTGATCGGCACGAATCATTGGACGATTCGTTGGAACAATCACGGTTTCGAGTCCGTAAATTTCCTGGAATTCGTAAGCCTCGGTATCCGCTGTTCCGGTCATACCGGAAAGCTTTTCGTACATACGAAAAAAATTCTGGAACGTGATCGAAGCCAGTGTCTGATTTTCAAGCTGGATCTTGACACCTTCTTTCGCTTCGACCGCCTGATGCAAACCATCAGACCAGCGACGCCCAACCATCAAGCGGCCGGTAAATTCATCAACGATGACGACCTCGTTATCCTGAACGACATAGTGCTGATCACGATGAAACAAGTTATGGCCGCGCAAAGCAGCCATCAAATGGTGCATCAATGAAATATTACGGGGCTCATACAGGGACTGCCCCTCGGGTAGCAAACCAAGTCTTGTCAGAATCGCTTCAGCTTGCTCATGGCCAGACTCCGACAGATGTACCTGATGATTTTTTTCATCCACCCAGTAGTGACCTTCTGGTTCAGGCTCCTGGGGTTTAGGCTCACTTGCCATCCGTGTCAGCAGCGCTGGCACGGCGTTCATTCGAATGTAGAGCTCGGTGTGGTCTTCGGCTTGCCCAGAGATAATTAACGGAGTTCTAGCCTCGTCAATCAGGATTGAATCCACTTCATCGACGATTGCATAAACCAAAGAGCGCTGACGCCGATCCTCAACCCGGTACTCCATATTGTCGCGCAGGTAGTCGAAACCAAATTCGTTGTTTGTACCGTACGTAATATCGGCACGATACGCTGCTATTTTTTCATCGTTCGCTTGCTGCGGGACAACCACACCAACGCTAAGTCCCAGAAAATTATAGAGACGGCCCATCCATTCGGCATCGCGACGCGCCAGATAATCGTTAACGGTCACAACGTGCACGCCACGCCCAGAAAGAGCGTTCAAGTAAACAGGCAGCGTGGCCATCAGGGTTTTACCCTCACCAGTACGCATCTCGGCGATTTTCCCGCTGTGCAACACCATGCCACCGACTAACTGCATATCAAAGTGGCGCATGCCAAATACACGCTTACCTGCCTCACGCACAACAGCAAAAGCCTCTGGCAACAGCTGATCCAGAGTCGCGCCGGACTTTAGTCTTTCACGAAAGGCAATGGTCTGGCCACGTAAATCCTCATCAGACAAAGCTTGCATCTGAGGCTCAAGCGCATTGATTTGCTGAACTTGACGGCGCAATTGTTTTAGCAACCGATCGTTACGAGTACCAAATATTTTTTTAAGCAGAGAAAACATGCGGATCAGACCCAAGCAAGTTCGTATGAATACTCACGAACCCGCATCTAAAAGGGTTAAGGCAAAAGGCTGCCGATAAGCCATAGAGTTTAACGCAGCCGAGGGCGCCACGTCACGGAAGGCGAGGTTGCGACACTCTGAATGTTCGGGGTGGGTGTAATCAAGGGCTGTCCAGCCAGAAAAACCCTCGGGTCCAGCGCTTTATCATCGCGCCTGACCTCAAAATGCAAGTGTGGCCCAGTAGATAAGCCTGTTGAACCAACCCGGGCAATCAACTGGCCACGCGTCACGAGCTCCCCTTCTTTCACAAGAATAACTTTGGCATGCGCGTAACGCGTCAGTAAACTATCACCGTGATCGATTTCAACCATATTGCCATAGCCGCTATGAACAGTAACTGTACGAACCACTCCACCCGCGGCTGCCCGGATCGGTGTTCCTGGCGGTGCGCTGAAATCTAGTCCCTCGTGCCGACTCATCTGACCATTAAACGGGTTGCGCCTCCAGCCGTAAGAAGAACTTAAATACGGATAGGCGTCGATCGGCATCGCTGTGGGCAGTTTGGCAATGGTAGCCGCTTGTTGAGTCAAAGCGAGGTCAAGCAAAGACAAATGATCACTCTGGCGAGCCAGATTAGCCTGAATAAGATTGATCTGGCGCTCAAGCTCGGTTGTCTGAGCTGTGTTCGCAGAGACTTCACTGGCAGCAACCATATCATCCAGTACGAGCGTAGCCTCCGGCAATTCACTAGTCGTCGCTACATTGCTGTCAGGCAGACCGGCCACCTGAGCGACCCGACGCCCCAGACCATCCAGCTTAACAACACTGGCCTGTAGCTCGCCAACACGCGCAGCAAGGGCATGCATAGCCTGATTATCACCAGCAGTACTTGCAATGTTTGGGGACCAAAGCATTGCGTGAGGCTGAGTTTCTGGCTGGACCGCCCAAATTATGCGCTGCATCCCTGCACCCGCAAGCATCCCAAAAGCAAGCATCAACACTAAAGCAACGATCAACCAGCCAGCATTGATCGAAAGTATTTCCTGTTGGCCGACCTTGGACGGCATAATAATCAACTTCATAACGTACTATTCCTTAAATGGTCAACTTCCCTCCCCGTTCTTCGCGTACTCGTGCAAAATCAGGCAGCTCCCATTTGATTGGGTGGCTGGGAAACGACGCGCAAGCAGCTAGTGTTCTGGCTACTGCTCAATTACATCTAAAAATTCGTGCTGCGGTGTCAGCAGCACTACCCGTAGCGATGCGTGGGGCATTTGATGTTGTGAAAATTGAAAATAACGCGCTGACACTCACCGTTTCGAGTGCTGCGTTTGCTGCAAAGTTCCGCCAGATCTCCCCCCGTGTGACAGCTCATATTCAGTCGCTTGGCTGGAATATGACGGAAATCAAATTACGGGTCCAAGGGGGAATAGGGCTTGCTCCTGTGGTGAAACCACCACGTGAGGCGAGATTGCTTGATCAGCAAGATTTAAAAGCGTTTGAAAACTTGAATCAGCAACTCAGACCCGGCCCCCTGGCTGACGCAGTTTCTAAACTGCTGCGACATCACCTCGCACCGCAGTCACCAGTTATCGCGCAAGAGCTCAAGCTAGCTTCCACTCATGTTGAAACGCTGGTGGAGCCTCAGCCTGGGACGAATAAGTAACCAACTCCCAGGCCTCGGGCTGGGCAAGCAACTCACGGGCCAGCTGATTGTTGAGCGCATGTCCTGATTTGCAGGCGACATAACGCGCTACCAGCGGTTTGCCGATCAGGTACAGATCACCTACAGCGTCGAGGATTTTGTGTTTTACAAACTCGTCGTCATAGCGCAAACCATCCGAGTTCAGCACGCGGTACTCGTCCATCACAATCGCGTTATCCAGGCTACCACCACGGGCCAGCCCCATTGAGCGCAAAGCCTCGACCTCGTTGACGAAGCCAAAAGTCCTCGCGCGGGCGATTTCTTTGACATAAGAGTTCGCTGCAAAATCTATTTCAGCAAAACTGGCAGTCGAATCGATCGCCGGATGCTTGAAATCAATAGAAAAAGCGAGGGAAAAACCATCGTGCGGTTCCAGACGTGCCCATTTGGCCTGATCGCCCTCACCTTCACGGACTTCGACAGTTTTGAGAACGCGCAGAAACTGTTTCGCACGCCCCTGCTCCTGAATACCGGCGGAGCGCAACAGATAAACGAAGGTGGCGGCGCTGCCATCCATGATGGGGACTTCTTCCGCAGTCAGATCAACGTGCAGATTATCAATCCCAAGGCCAGCCAATGCAGACATCAAGTGCTCTACAGTCGAGACGCGCGCATGGCCAACCTGCAGCACTGAGGCCATACGGGTATCGGACACCATGGCGGCCTGAGCTGGGAGATCAACAACCTCAGGTAAGTCCACCCGATGAAAAACGATGCCAGTATCTGGTGCAGCAGGTCGCAGCGTAAGCTCTACCCGTCGGCCAGAATGCAGGCCGACTCCAGTAGTCTTGACGAGATTTTTGATTGTACGTTGCTGAAACATAAGGCTATTGTACCGCTTTTGCTATGAATTGTTGCACCGCACTTTACACAGACAGCAACGCACTCGGGCTGGGGAACCCGAGTGCATCTCCGGAATTTCCTGGAAAATCCCGGATGAGGGAGATATCACAAAAAACTAAGTATTTATTAAAAAATACCTAGCTTAATACTCAACCTTAGTCAGCCTGGCGGCGCAGAAAAGCTGGAATGTCATAGTGCTCCATCCCGGCAGTTTCCAACGCACGAACCTGCTGAGAAGCATTAGCGCGAGGGTTGCGGATCACTGACGGCACACCATAGTCCGGAGCATTGCCGTTCGCCACGGTCATATTGTCTGTACCAGTACGCAGCAACTCGACAGGCGTAGCGTCAGGCACAAGCTGAGGACGACTTTGAGCGCGGCCAAGGCCAGTCGCCACAACAGTCACGCGCAGATTGTCACCCATCGCATCATCATAGGCCGTGCCGAAAATCACCGTCGCATCATCAGAAGCAAAGCTACGAATGTGATCCATGATCGCACGCGTTTCTTTCATTTTCAGCGAGCTGGTTGCAGTAATGTTAACCAGCACGCCACGGGCGCCGTTGAGATCCACACCTTCGAGCAGCGGGCAGGCAACGGCCTGCTCGGCAGCTACTTTAGCGCGATCAGGCCCGCTCGCAACCGCGGTACCCATCATTGCCTGACCTTGCTCACCCATGATCGTTTTGACGTCTTCAAAGTCAACGTTCACATTACCTTCGACGTTGATGATCTCGGCAATTCCAGCGCATGCGTTATGCAAAACATCGTCAGCGGCTTTGAAGCAATCGGCCTGAGTCGCATCCTCGTCCATCAAATCGTAAAGATTTTCGTTGAGCACCACGATTAGTGAGTGCACGTGCTTGGACAACTCGTTAATGCCATCTTCTGACATTTTCATGCGTTTATTGCCTTCGAAAGTGAAAGGCTTGGTGACTACACCAACAGTCAGAATGCCCAGCTCTTTTGCGACCTCAGCGACAACGGGACCAGCACCTGTGCCAGTACCACCACCCATTCCAGCAGTAATAAACACCATATTGGCGCCATTGAGAGCGGCACGAATCTCTTCGCGAGCGAGCTCAGCACAAGCACGACCCTGATCAGGTTTTGCGCCTGCGCCCAAGCCGGTGCGTCCCAAACGAATCTGCACAGGCGCATTCGTTGCAGCCAATGCCTGAGCATCAGTATTGCAGCAAATGAAATCAACGCCCTGCACGCCCGAACGGATCATGTGTGACACGGCGTTGCCGCCAGCGCCACCGACACCGACTACTTTGATGACGGTACCTTTATTAACGGTATCCAACATTTCAAACATCATGATTGACTCCCTCAAGTCTTAACTTATTAACGATTCTAAAAAGCCCCAACTACTTTTAGAAATCGTTTCAAACTCGGCGCCGACCGTGTCCGCATCGGGTTTGAAACGTCTCTCTGACAGACCGGTCCGTTCGGATTGAACTCGCCCATCTGTATAGCGCAAAAAAGCGCTAATTCTCAATACTACATCAATGCATAAACCACTCTTTCATTTTTGCCATAATGCCTTTAAAACTACCCGATTGCTGCGACACTTTACGGCCGCGCAAGCGTTGCATCCGCGCCTCACCCAGCAGTCCCATGACAGTCGAAAAACGTGGATTTCTCATCACATCCGACAAACTGCCATCGTAATCAGGGACCGCAACGCGTACTGGCTTTAAAAACACATCTTCCGCTAATTCCACCATACCTGGTAATAGGGATGTACCCCCAGTCAGCACCACCCCGGAAGACAGTAAATCCTCATAACCTGAATCCCGAATGACCTGCTGGACCAAACCGAATAACTCTTCGACACGCGGTTCGATCACAGCACCTAGCGCCTGACGCTTAACCTGGCGGGGTCCACGGTCACCAAGACCAGGCACCTCAACACTGTCATCAGGGCTGGCAAGGACTTGTTTGGCCACACCGAAACGTAATTTGATGTCTTCAGCATCCGGGGTTGGGGTTCTCAACATGGCGGCAATATCGCTGGTAATCTGATCTCCAGCGATCGGCAACACCGCCGTGTGGCGAATCGCACCACCGGTATAGATGGCCACATCTGTTGTTCCGCCACCAATATCGACCAGGACAACCCCGAGCTCTTTCTCATCGGGAGTCAGACACGCCAGACTTGAAGCCAGAGGCTGCAGAATCAGGTCCTGGACTTCAAGACCGCAACGGCGAACACATTTCACGATATTTTGAGCGGCGCTTACGGCGCCGGTCACGATATGGACCTTGACCTCCAGACGCAAACCACTCATACCAATCGGCTCGCGGATATCCTCCTGGCCATCGACAATGAACTCCTGTGTCAGCACATGTAACACCTGCTGATCAGTCGGAATATTGACGGCTTTGGCAGTTTCAATCACCCGCGCCACGTCGGCAGCTGTTACTTCCTTGTCCTTAACAGCAACCATGCCACTGGAGTTAAAACTTCGGATGTGATTGCCAGCGATGCCTGTGTAGACGTCACGGATTTTGCAATCCGCCATCAGTTCGGCCTCTTCCAGTGCGCGCTGAATCGAATTAACGGTGGTCTCGATATTGACCACGACGCCTTTGCGCATACCGCGCGATTCATGCTGGCCTAAACCAAGCACTTCAAAACGTCCCTCAGGTAATATTTCGGCCACCACAGCAACAACTTTGCTGGTGCCTATATCGAGGGCGACGATCAGATCCTTGATGTCACGTGTCATGGCGTTATCGTTTCTTTTTCAGTTGAGTAGTTTCGGGTAAAGCGGCTAGCGTCAAAGCAAAACCGGTGGGATAGCGCAGGTCCGCATCGAGCACTTTGCGTCCCCCAATTCGTTGACTGACTTGAGGCCAGGCCTGGACGAATCGCTGGATACGCGCCGCGAATGGCAATGTGCCCTGAATACCTTGTTGTAAATCCGGTGCATCCGCACCCGGATCTCGACCAAGTTCGAGTGACATGCCGTTGGACAACCTGACCTTCAAAGCGTAGCGCTCGCTCAGTGACAGACTGCGTACCGTCACGTCCAGAGGCGCAAACCATCTCTCGAGTTCGGCATATCTGCTGAGCACAAGATTTTCTGTTCCTTCGGGCCCCTCGAACTGAGGCAGATCCACATCGTCGTCGAGCTCCCCCTGGTTGGCGGTAAAAACCTGACCCCAAGTATTGATCATCTGATTTTCGTTCCAGACAGCCAAAGGCTGCTGCTCTTCGATTGTCACGCGAATGGTGTTGGGCCAGATCCGGCGGACCATCGCGGTTCGGACCCACGGTGTTTGCGTAAAGACTTCCTGCGCCTGGGAGAGCCTCATCGTAAAGAAATTTCCCGTCAGTTTGTCCGCGATCGCGAGACGAACGGTTTCGGGAGAAACATAATGCAGAGTCGAATTGGGTGCGGGTTCGATCTCGACGACTTTGAGCATGAACATCGGCCGTTGTATGAACCAATAGACCCCGCCCGCCAGCATAGCCAGCACAGCCAATACAGCAAGTGTATTGGCTAAGCGGTTGATCGTACGGGCTTCGTTCCACACAAAAGGCTCCGATTAACTTCGATTCAAAGGTTGCTGGCCGACTTTGCAACGCGCATCCTTCAGGATGTACAGGCACAGTTCGGGATAACTCATACCAACCGCTTTCGCCGCCATAGGTACAAGGGAATGACCTGTCATACCAGGTGACGTATTGATCTCAAGCAGCCAGGGCTGTCCGGCGGCGTCAAGCATCACGTCCGCACGTCCCCAGCCTTCACAGCCCAGGGCACGATAAGCCTGAACACAAATATCGGAGATTTTTTTCGCCATCTCGTCAGAGACGGGTGCAGGACATAGATACTTTGTGTCATCCGAAAAGTATTTATGCTCGTAATCGTAATTTCCCTGAGGCGCGACGATTTCAATCAAAGGTAAGGCGTGGGCGGTTTCGCCCTTACCCAGAATGGCGACCGTCAACTCTCGTCCAGTGATAAATTGCTCTGCAAGTACCACCTCATCAAACTTGGCGGACTCGCGGTAGGCACCGGCTACTTCCTCCACGGTTGAAGCCTTGACGATACCAAGCGTTGAACCTTCCTGCGGAGCCTTCATAATGAGCGGCACACCCAGCTTAGCGACACAACCCTCGAGTCCTGCTTCGCTGTTCACTACGACGAAACCAGGTGTGGGCAAACCAGCCTCGATGAGCACGCGTTTAGTCATGATCTTATCCATCGCCAGACTCGATGCCATCGTGCCGCTGCCGGTATATGGAATACCTAACAACTCCAGCGCCCCTTGCAGGGTGCCATCCTCGCCATAGCGACCATGCAAAGCAATGAACACGCGGGCAAATTTCTCAGCCGCCAGTTCAGCAATCGTTCTGGTACCCGTATCAAACAAATGCGCATCCACAC
>Ga0208105_1000061_pt1 | contig 53535 bp, 47 predicted proteins | sample CryBogCBE16Jul07_FD_184574 | JGI IMG/M metagenome (GOLD analysis project Ga0208105, IMG submission 184574) | Freshwater microbial communities from Crystal Bog, Wisconsin, USA - CBE16Jul07 (SPAdes) | ecosystem: Environmental > Aquatic > Freshwater > Lake | place: Crystal Bog, Wisconsin, USA... | reverse complement strand
AGAAGTCGATGCGATGCGTGAACGCGCCAGGGCCAAAGGTGAAAAGCCACGCTACGACGGCACCTGGCGTCCTGAGCCAGGCAAAACCTTACCCCCCATCCCTGCCGGCCGCTTACCTGTCGTGCGTTTCAAAAGCCCGCAAGGTGGCGCCACAGCCTGGGTCGACCTGGTCAAGGGTCCGATCAGTTTTGACAACACCGAGCTCGATGATCTGGTGATCGCGAGACCCGATGGAACGCCTACCTACAATTTTTGTGTCGTGGTCGACGATTGGGATATGCGTATTACTCATGTGCTGCGAGGGGATGATCACGTCAACAACACACCGCGCCAGATCACCATCCTGCGCGCGCTAGGCGCGCCAGTTCCTGAATATGGTCATGTACCGATGATTCTCGGACCCGACGGTGAAAAACTCTCAAAACGCCATGGTGCTGTGAGTGTCATGGAATATGATCGCGACGGCTATCTGCCCGAGGCCATGATCAATTATCTCGCCAGACTTGGCTGGAGTCACGGCGATGATGAGTTGTTTACCCGCGAGCAACTTGTGAGCTGGTTTGACCCGCAGCATTTGTCAAAATCCGCTGCGCAATGGGATCCCAAAAAACTGAACTGGGTGAGCGCGCATTACATCAAGCACTGCGATGAGGCAAAACTGGTTCAAGCGCTCGCCAAGCGCATTGCAGCGCGAGGCGGAGATATGCAGCGCGCCGACATGCTGCAAGTCGTCAAACTCCTCAAAGACAGAGCGGAAACACTGGAGCAACTTGCTGACGGTGCCATGCTTTTCTGCGGGGATTTCACCCAACCCGCGCAAGAGCTGATTGACCAGCATTTGACCGAGACGGCCCGCAATGCGCTGCGCGATTTTGCGGTGCAGGCCAGCCAGATCCCGTGGACACGCGAGGCTATAGCGGCGCTCATCAAGAGCATTCTTGCGAGTCACACACTGAAAATGCCTCAGTTGGCCATACCCTTACGCGTTGCCGTAGCGGGCACGACCCAGACACCCGCTATTGATGCAGTACTGGAAATCCTCGGGCAAAAAACCGTTCTAGCCAGACTCGCTGATATTTAAAAGCTGGGTTCTGTTGATGGCTGGGTTCTGTTCAAGGCTTGGTTCAATTAAAGGCTTGAATACCAGACCAGTCATTGATCAGACCAGTCATTTGCTTAGAGCAGTCTGAAACTATCCTGAACTTTTTTTGCAAAGGCGGGTTTGCTGTCGGCACGCTCCAGACGGTAAACCAGCCTGTTAGCATCGACTTTTTCAACGATATATGTGGCTGAGTAGATCGGATCGTTGAAATCGATCAGCTCACCGTTAGATCGACTGACCCGGGTGATCAGCTTACCTGCGGGAGCTTCCCAGCAACCCGTCTCCCGCAGCTCCGAGCGAATGTTTCTGCCCTGCTTGACGCGCGTCTGCTGCTTCAGCTTGCCATCGGCACTGAGCGTCAGCAAAGTTTGCATTTCACCTGCGACGCCAGCCTGTTTGCTCACCAGATACCAACTACCTATCAGCTGATTGGCCGCCTCCAGAGGGGTGCAGACGGGCTCAACCGCCCCGGCGGGTGCCTGAATGACTGGCGCGTCTTTGTGTCTGGGTAAACCACAGGCGCTCAGCACGCCGATCATGGCAAACACCGCAAATACGCGTGTGATGCGACCGACGCTAGCTACTCCAAACAAAATCGCTCCTGACTTAAACACTCCCGACATTACAGCTCCATCTGCTCAAGGACAATCGAATAAACATCGCATTTTGCAAAAAAACCGCGACAACGACATATTGCAGTAAATACACGCACACACCATGACAATATATATATATGCTGTACCGGACGCACGAATTGTTGGCTTTTACACCACACTCACCACAATCTTTTCACCACACTCACCAGAACTCCACCCCCTCCTTTCGTACGTCCAAGCCATAACTGTCGGGCATCTGGTTTTGCTCAGCCAGATGTCATCAGCGTTTGCGCTCTGACTTGAGCCAAGATGTGGTCAATACGCACTTGACCAAGCGTTAGGGATAACCATACACAAAAATTATATAGAAAGACTATTGCCCCGATAGGCTCAACCCACTAGAATTGGTGTCAGTTCAATAGAAAAACACTACATGTAGTAGCCGGGAGAGGCGATTGCGATGCATTTTGCGTCGGCGGTTTGCCCACAAATCCCGCTAAAACTGTTCTAAACCGTATACCTTGCGTGGCCGCTCGCCGCGCTCAATTTGCAGGAGCATCCTAATGCAAACCACCACCAGCACTGTGTCCAGATCAGACGCGGCCCCACATTTCGCGCACACAGATGCCCCGATTACCGAGGCGGTATGGAGTCAGTATCACATCATTCGCCGCAATGGCTCAGTCGTAAGCTTTGAGCCGAGCAAGATCGGCATCGCCATGACCAAGGCTTTTCTGGCTGTCAACGGCGGTCAGGGTGCCGCGTCGGCCCGCGTGCGTGAGCTGGTGGAATCCCTCACGCGTCAGGTTGTTTCAGCCCTGGTGCGTAGCCGTCCCAACGGCGGCACTTTCCACATCGAGGACGTTCAGGATGCGGTAGAGCTCTCACTGATGCGCTCAGGCGAGCACGATGTCGCACGCTCCTATGTGCTGTATCGCGAGCGCCGTGCCCAGGAACGGGCTCAGGCCAATGCAGATCAGGCGCCCGCGGCAACCTCGGTGATGCACGTCACAGACAATGGTATTCGCAAGCCGCTCGATCTTGCCAAGCTGCAGGCGACGATCGAATCTGCAGGTTATGGCCTGGGTGATTTTGTCGACACCGTATCGATACAAAAAGAAACCCTCAAAAACCTCTACGACGGCGTGCCAATCGAAGAGGTCTATAAATCAGCCATTTTGGCCGCTCGCCAGATGGTAGAGAACGACCCTGCATACACCAAGGTCACAGCTCGCCTGTTGCTGCATACGATCCGCAAAGAAGTACTGGGCGAGGAAGTCTCCCAGGAAGACATGAACACCCGTTACGCGACGTATTTCCCGCAATTCATCAAGCGCGGCGTAGAAGGCGGACTGCTCAACTCCGAGCTCTCGCACTACGACCTGCCACGTCTGGCTGCGGCACTGGATGCGAGCCGCGACATGCAGTTCGACTATCTTGGTTTGCAAACTTTGTATGACCGCTATTTCCTGCATCTGCGCGGTCAGCGTATCGAGCTGCCACAGGTGTTTTTCATGCGCGTCGCCATGGGACTGGCCATCGCCGAGATCGATCGCGAAGCGCGTGCGATCGAGTTCTACCAGATCCTGTCGTCGTTTGACTTCATGAGCTCGACCCCTACACTGTTTAATGCAGGCACACTGCACTCACAGCTTTCTTCCTGCTACCTCTCGACCGTTTCCGACAATCTGGACGGCATCTACGAGGCTATTAAAGACAACGCACTGCTGGCCAAGTACGCTGGCGGTCTGGGTAACGACTGGACACCTGTGCGCGCCATGCGCAGCCACATCAAAGGCACCAATGGCGAGAGCCAGGGCGTTGTGCCTTTCCTGAAAGTCGTCAACGACACAGCGGTTGCCGTTAATCAAGGCGGCAAGCGTAAAGGCGCAGTCTGCTGCTACCTCGAATCCTGGCACCTGGATATCGAAGAGTTTCTGGACCTGCGCAAGAACACCGGTGACGAACGACGCCGCACGCACGACATGAACACGGCGAACTGGATTCCTGACCTGTTCATGAAACGCGTGATCGAAGGCGGTGACTGGACCCTGTTCTCACCCTCGGACTGCCCAGATCTGCACGACAAAGTCGGCGAAGCCTTTGAAAAAGCCTACACCGGTTACGAAGCAAAAACTGAACACGGCGAGCTGACGCTGTTCAAGAAAATGCCCGCCATTAACCTCTGGCGCAAAATGCTGTCGATGCTGTTTGAAACCGGACACCCCTGGATCACGTTCAAAGATCCCTGCAACATCCGTTCACCACAGCAACACATCGGTGTCGTGCACAGCTCAAACCTCTGCACGGAAATCACACTGAACACCAATGACACAGAAATTGCAGTTTGCAATCTGGGTTCGGTCAACTTGCTCGCGCACTTGAAACAGACTGCCGACGGCAAACACATCCTTGACCAGGACAAACTGCAGCGCACAATCAAAATCGCGATGCGCATGCTCGATAACGTGATTGACATTAACTACTACGCTGTCGACAAGGCGCGTAATTCCAATGTGCGCCACCGACCCGTCGGCATGGGCATCATGGGCTTCCAGGATTGCCTGCATGTCATGCGCGTGCCTTACGCCTCGCAAGAAGCCATCGAATTCTCCGACCGCTCAATGGAAGCCGTTTGCTACTACGCCTACAGTGCCTCGAGCGACCTGGCTGTCGAGCGTGGTCGCTACGCCAGTTTCGACGGCTCGCTGTGGTCACAAGGCATTCTGCCGCACGACTCCGTAGCGTTGCTGCGCAAACATCGTGGTGGTTATGTTGAGGTTGATGAGTCCATCACGCTGGATTGGGATTCGTTGCGCACGCGCATCAAACAACAAGGCATGCGTAATTCCAATTGCATCGCGATCGCACCGACTGCGACGATTTCGAATATCATTGGCGTGTCTGCGTGCATCGAACCAACATATCAAAACTTGTACGTTAAATCCAACCTCTCCGGCGAGTTCACTGTAGTCAACGAACACCTCGTTCGCGACCTCAAAAAACTCGGTCTCTGGGACGAAGTCATGGTCGCCGACCTGAAATATTTCGACGGCAGCCTGTCCCGCATTGATCGCGTGCCCGCCGATCTGAGAGCCCTTTACGCCACAGCCTTTGAAGTCGAGCCTAGCTGGATTGTCGAGTGTGCTTCACGTCGCCAGAAATGGATTGATCAGGCGCAGTCGCTCAACATCTACATGGCAGGTGCTTCAGGCAAAAAGCTCGATGACACCTACAAGCTCGCCTGGTTGCGTGGCTTGAAGACAACCTATTATCTGCGCACGCTCGGCGCAACCAGTGCCGAGAAATCGACCGGTCGCGGCGGCGAGCTCAATGCCGTAAACGTGTCGGGCGCGAGTTCGACAAGTGGTACCTTCGCAGCCGCTCAGGCGATGCCTGAGCCAGAAATTCTCGGTGTAGCCTGCACCATGAGACCTGGTGATCCAGGTTTCGAAGAATGCGAAGCCTGCCAATAACAATATCGAGAACAAGAAAATGCTTACCTGGAACGACGAACCCCTACAACCACCCACGCCCCACGTGGGCGCTGTCCCGTCACCCGCATCCCAACCGATGCGTGGTGCGACAGGCGTATTTGGCGACTCAGCACTGCCCACGCCAGGGCTCTCGCAAAAACCCGTTGCCGCCGATCCCGCGACACGCGTGAACGCAGCCGACAAACGCATCATCAACGGCAAGACTGACGTCAACCAGCTCGTCCCTTTCAAGTACAAATGGGCCTGGGAAAAATACATCGCAACATGTGCCAATCACTGGATGCCACAAGAGATCAATATGTCGCGCGACATTGCTCTCTGGAAAAACCCAAATGGTCTGACTGATGACGAACGTCGCATCATCATGCGCAATTTAGGATTCTTTGTGACAGCCGATTCGTTGGCTGCAAACAACATTGTACTTGGCACCTATCGTCACATCACTGCACCGGAATGCCGCCAGTTTTTGCTGCGCCAGGCGTTCGAAGAAGCGATCCATACACACGCTTATCAGTACATTGTTGAGAGCCTGGATCTGGATGAATCGGAAATTTTCAACGCTTACAACGAAGTCAAATCGATTCGCGACAAAGATGAATTTTTAATTCCTTTCATCGAAGCGATCGCTGACGCGAACTTCAAAACAGGCACGCCAGAAGCTGATCAAACGCTGCTGAAATCGCTGATTGTTTTTGCCTGCCTCATGGAAGGACTGTTCTTTTACGTGGGTTTCACGCAGATTCTTGCTTTGGGCCGTCAAAATAAAATGACTGGCGCAGCCGAGCAATATATGTACATCCTGCGCGATGAATCTATGCATTGCAATTTTGGTATTGACCTGATCAACACCATCAAACTTGAAAATCCTCATCTCTGGACGCCAGCTTTCCGCGAAGAAATTCGTGGCCTGTTTGCCAGAGCTGTAGAGCTTGAATATGCCTACGCCGAAGACACAATGCCGCGCGGTGTACTTGGTTTGAATGCTCCAATGTTCAAATCATATTTGCGTTTTATTGCAAATCGTCGTTGCCAACAGATTGGAATTGAGCCATTATTCGCACAGGAAGAAAATCCGTTCCCGTGGATGGCCGAAATGATCGACCTGAAAAAAGAACGAAATTTCTTTGAAACACGCGTGATTGAGTATCAGACGGGTGGGGCCCTTAACTGGGAATAACTCGCTTTGTCAGAGCCTTGACACGCTGCAGTACTTTGTCGGTGGGAGCGCACTTGACCCACCGATGCCATTTGAATTGGTTCGCGCAATAGTGTGAGAGGCAGTTCAAATGGCTGTGCCGTATTCATTAGCACAAACCGTTGTTCTATCGCTTTTCGGGTAGTGGTTTGTTCCTATGAATAACTCGGGCGACATGAAGTCCCATGGTGGGATGAATCAAGCACGGGTTTAATGTTTGGGACCCTGAACTAAGGAGTATTACCATGGCAACAGCCAAAAAAGCAGTAAAGAAAGCAGCAGCTAAGAAGCCAGCAGCTAAAAAAGTTGAAGCTAAAAAGCCAGCCGCAGCAGCAAAGAAGCCAGCAGCAGCAAAGAAGCCAGCAGCAGCTAAAAAAGTTGTAGCTAAGAAGCCAGCAGCTAAAAAAGTTGCAGCTAAGAAGCCAGCAGCTAAAAAAGTTGAAGCTAAAAAGCCAGCCGCTAAAAAAGTAGCAGCTAAAAAGCCAGCAGCCAAAAAAGTTGCAGCTAAAAAGCCAGCCGCTAAAAAAGTAGCAGCTAAAAAGCCAGCAGCAGCAAAAAAAGCAGCAGCTAAGCCTGTTGTAAAAAAAAAATAGTTAAAAAAGCCGCTGCCAAAAAACCGGCAGTAGCAGCGCCTGTAGTCGAGGCAGCGCCAGTGGCTAAAACAACACTGAATCCAGCTGCTTCGTGGCCATTTCCTACAGGTGGCCGTCCTTAAACATTTAGTTTAAAGACGCAAGTTTGAACCGCCCGGTAAAACGGGCGGTTTTTTAATTTCAAGTTGTTGCTACCCCCTCCCATCGCTGCTGCGCCCATGCGACAATGGACATCCATGTCAGTCCAGCGGAGAGCCCGTCCAAATGCTTAGTGAAATCCTGCGTTTTTTACTCGAGATCGGTTCATCACTATTTGGTGCCTTGCTTCTGGCGCGCGCCTGGATTTATGCAGTCAGGCTCCACCCTTTTAATCCCATGTCTCAAGCCATTCATCAGGCGACCAACTGGCTTGTTGTGCCGCTGCGCAAAGTGCTGCCCACGACAAAATCTTTCGACTGGGCCAGTCTTGCTGCCGCGCTGCTGATTGCGCTAGTCTATCTGGTGCTGATGTGGGTTGTCTCAACAGGCACGCTCCTCCCCCCTGCACTGCTACCAGCGATAGCACTTGCCGCGGTGATTGCTGTAGCGCGCTGGTGTTTGAGCCTGATCGTATGGATGACGCTGATTCAGGCGGTCCTGTCCTGGGTCAATCCGATGGCAACCATCATGCCAGTCTTGCGCACACTCACTGAACCCTTATTACTACCGATACGTCGCATCATGCCAAATTTCGGTGCACTGGATCTCTCCCCAATCGCTTTGCTCATCCTTGCACAGATCGCAATGATGGTGCTCAACCGGATCAGCTTCACACTGCTGGGAGTCTGACACACATGTCACGGACCACAAATCATCTTTTGACTGGCTGGTGCAGGACGGCGGGCGTATTACTGGCAAGCTTGCTGCTTTCTTGCCAGGTCCAGTCACAAGGCATATCAAAATCTGTACTCACCAGTGTGCTGACACAGCCAGCACCAGCCACCGTACCCGCAACAAACGAAATCACCTTTTCCGGATTACAAAACCATGATGAGATAGCCACCGCTATCGATACCTATCAGCTGGACATGGAAAAACGGCGAGACTCCACGCTTGCCGATCTCGTCAAAACAGAAAACGAGCTCAAAGAAGCTGGCCCTCTGGACAGTCCGCAGCGCCAGGCCACCTTGAGCCGGCGGGATTATTACCAGAAACTCTATGATGGCTACGCACAGAGCGTAGATACGCTCAAGGACATGCGGCGTCTGAATGACAAGCTGGCCTTGACTCAAAAAGAAAAAGACGCCTGGGCCCCGCCTGCCGGGACAGCACCCTGGAAAATTTCGGTCGCAGATGAGTTGCGCTTTACGATCATGCGGACCCAGTTTCAATTACATCACCTTGAGCAGCGGTATACCATTCTCGAACAAGAGGTCGATGATCGCAAAAAAGAACGCAACAAAGCCGAAGTCGAACTGCGTCAAAGCAGTGGAAAAACAGATACAGCAGTGGGCGCAGCTGCCTCAGGTCAGGTGCTTAGCAACGAGGCAGCCAAACGCGCTTTCGAATTAATCAGCCTTTTTTTATCCAACACCTTACTGGACAAAGACGCGGTCAACACAGAACGTCAGATCACAGCACTGAAACTTGCCTCACTCAATAAAACCTGGTCTTTTTATGACAATCAGTTTGTCTACACGGACGAAGACCTAAAAAATACGGTCGGTGCGCTTAATCGTAAAATCGTCGCGCTTCGCGCTCAGGAACAAAAAGCGAGCATCAAAATAAATCGTACGCTCGATCAGGCGGCTATCGCCAAAGCAAAAATTGATCAGTTGCAGAGCACGCCAGATACCCCAATCGACACGATCACAACCGCCAAGCAGGAATGGCGTATGGCCGATAGTCTTGCGCAGGCGGCCCGCATCGAGCGTGAAAAATATCAGGCACTGATCGAACTGGATTCCATCCTGATCCAGATGTGGACCATTCGGCACACGATCTACAACTCGCAGAAGGGCGATATCGATTTCAATGAAATCAGAAAGACACAAACAAACCTTACTCGCCGGCTCGACCAGGGTTTGCAATACCTGACTCAGATCATCGCGGAAAAATCCCAGTCCTCGTTTGAACTCAGCGAACAACTCAAAACAGCAAAAGACCCGGTCGAACGCACCTACATCAAAAATCTGATGAAACCTGTCGATGAGGAAATCGACAACACGCGCGAGGTCTATTCTGAGGTCGGACGTGTCAGGCAGATGCTGCAAATCACCGATGACGAGATTACTAGCAGCGAGTCACGCAGAAGCCTGAGCCAAATTCTCAATAACTTCAAGATCATCGTCTGGTCCATCGGCAAAAGCGTCTGGAATTACGAAATCCTCGCCATCGATGACGTCATGCTGGTCGATGGTCGCGAGGTCAAGATCAAGCGTAGCGTCACTATCGGTAAAAGCGTAGGCGCGCTCACCATCCTGATCGTGGGCTTTATGGTGATCACCAGAATCATTCGCCGCACTCTTCAGCTGGCAGTGAGCAAGGGGAATCTGGGGGTAAGTAAATCAGTCGTGCTCGGACGCTGGATGGCGGTGATCGCAGGGGTCACGCTCATCGTTACCGCTTTTAATCTGGTTGAGATTCCGCTCAGTGCGTTTGCTTTTTTTGGTGGGGCGCTAGCGATCGGTGTAGGTTTTGGTACTCAGAATATACTTAAAAACCTCATTAGTGGCGTGATGTTACTGATTGAAAAACCAATCCGTATCGGCGACCTTGTCGAAGTCGATGGCGTCACAGGTACGGTTACTTCGATTGGTATCCGGTTTTCGACGATACACGGGTCTCAAGGTACCGATACGCTCATTCCAAACAGCGCTCTTGTGGAACAAAAACTGGTGAACTGGACGTATTCGACACCGGACGTGCGCAAAGACATCAGAATTACCGTGGGCTACAACTCCAACCCCCAGCAAGTACAAGATATCCTGCTCAAACTCAGCAACGAACATCCCAGCGTCATCCGCACGCCCTCTCCACTCGTCACCCTCGAGGACTTCGGCGATAACGGACTGGTGTTTAATTTGCAGTGCTGGATGAAAGTCGAGGCGGGCCTCAATGCTGTGCGCGTACTCAGTGATTTACGCCTGCAAATTCTGGAGTCGTTTAATGCCGCGGGAATTGAGCTGCCTTTCCCGCAGCGCATGATGCAATTCGACAAGAATGCATCGCTAGAAATCCGCATGGCAACAACGCAAAACAGCTCGCCTGCAGCTTAAAACGCCTGGACACGCGTGCCTTGCTGCGCACTCAGAACTTTGACGCGCTGATTCAGTTCTAAATCAGCGGTCTTAGGCTGAGTCACCACAAGGGTGGCGCCATTGTCAAAGCGAACCGTAATTTCCTGAGCGTCGATCTGACGCGAATACTCATCGCTGGATTCGTCGGTCATGGCGCTCAGCACAGCCCCACCGACCTGAGAAACCGTACGGCCCTGCGTTTCGGGGCGTGCACTAAGATCCGCACGATCGTTGACGAGCGCGATCTCACGCAATTTGATTACTTTGCCCTCCTGAACGCGCTGCACATTTTGCAGCGGCGCGGAGCTGGTTGGCAGCGAGCCAGTACTCTCCAGAGACGTACAGCCAGGAATGATTGCAACAGTCAAGGCAATCATCCCGAGGGCACAGAGAGCTTTCACAGTGCTTAACCTGGTAGACGCAAACCAAACTGGGCGTGGAGCTGCGCGCTAATCTGGGCACGCGTAGGTGCATGGTTTTGTGGGCCGCGCGATGCTATTTTGAGTGAACCCATTAAATTACCGAGCTTGCAGGCATCGCCCCAGGACCAGCCTAGCGTCAAACCATAAAGCAAGCCTGCGCGATGGGCATCGCCACAGCCAGTCGGATCGATAATCGCTGCAGGAATAACAGGGTCGATGTGCTCGACACGTCCAGCGGTATAGAGGGTTGCGCCCTCACCACCGCGCGTGATTATAACCGCCTGCAAGCCTGCGGCCAATTGCTCGATTGTTTTGCCGGTGCGTTGCTCTACAACGCTCGCCTCGTAATCATTGACACAAAGCACTTGAGCCAGTGCAATCATCTCTTTAATATCGTCGCCGTCAAACAGTGGCATTGCTTGCCCCAGATCGAAAATAAACGGCGTACCCTGCGCGTGGAGCCGCTTGGCGTGAGCAACCATACCTGCCTTGGCATCTGGCGCGACAATCGCCCAGGCAGCCTGCTGACCGGTTAAATCGTTATCCGCTGCCTGCTCCATTGCACCAGGGTGAAATGAGGCGATCTGGTTATCATCCAGATCCGTTGTGATGAAACATTGTGCCGTTAAGGTTCCTGGCACGCTGCGTATCTTGCTGGTGTCTATGCCCAGTTCTTTGAAACGCGCGAGGTAAGCCACTGCGTCATCGCCAACCGTAGCAACAGGTATAGGTTGTCCACCCAGCAATTTCAAGTTGTAGGCGATATTGCCCGAACACCCACCAAACTCACGCCGCATCGTCGGTACAAAAAAAGATACGCTCAGAGCATGTATGCGATCAGGCAGTATGTGGTCTTTAAACCGGCCCTCAAACACGGCGATGGTGTCAAATGCGACGGAACCACAAATCAGAACGGGAGCGGTCATGCTCTTGCCTCAAGGAAAAAATTTATCGAGTTGAAAACCATTAATCTGCAAACCATTGACTGCAACAGGAATCAATAGATTGACCTCCTGTCCCGCGGCAAACGGCTGATCGACCTGGGTTGGGGGGAGGTATTGATGGGGAGCGATGATCTTGCGGACAACTGTCGTGCCCGAGGCGTCTTTGAGTTCCAGACTTAAATGCGGCCAGGGCTGATTTTTATCATAGCGATTGCGCATCGTAAAACGTAGTGACAACTCAACAGGCCGGCCCTCTTGCGTCTGGCCTGGCGACTGTTGCAAGGAAGAAGCATCGATCGAGATACGCTCAAGATGGCGGGACAAACTGACATCACAATTTAATTTTGCACACAGGCTGTTCAAAACCGGCTGCACAAAAGGCAAACGTGTCGCAATATCATTTCGGTAGATATAGATGCTTTGAGCGAGCAAGGCAATCAGCGCAAACAGACATGCAACACTCCAGAAAACACGTAGTACCAGACCTGTACCTTCTGACTCATGCAAAAATTCAGGCTGCCTGCGCCTTAAGCTCTCAGTGCCGTGCACCGATGCGCGCGGCTCCACCACTATCGATAAAGCAGGCTCACCTTGCGATAGGACCGGCTCACTATGCGATAAGAGCGGCTCAGTATGAGAAAAACCAGAGGTCGTGCGGGACAGACCTGGTTCGTCATGCGAGAAAACAGGTTCGCTGTAGGTTTGACCAAAAGAAGAATTAGGTGCGTAACCTGCCTGGCCGCGCTGTCTTAGAACGGATGGCTCTGGCTCTTTCTGGTGAGCCTCTTGAACAAAGGGCTCATTAAAAGTTTCGGCGGGCGTAAAGTAAGAATCTTTTACTGCTGTCGGGGCGTTGTCGCGCGCATTATCCGCATAGTCACTAGCTTGGGCTTCGTGCGCACGACGCGTCAGTACGGGTAAGTCGCTTTCGAGGTGGGAATAAGCATCAAAAATATTTGAGCAGGTCCCGCACCTGACCAACCCATTATGCACGCGCAACTGCTCAAGCGTCGCGAGAAAATCATTCAGGCATTTAGGGCAGCGCGTGACCAGACTCATCATAGCCCCCTATGGCTTGACGCCAGCAAGGCAAACCCAGCCATCTCGGGCCTGCCATACAGACAGGGGGAGCCAGGGTGCATAAGCCGCAGCGACCTCTTCGGCCTGCCTCTCCAGCACACCTGACAAAACGAGCTGACCACCGGAACACACGCGTCCCGCCAGCATTGGGGCAAGAACCTTGAGCGGATTAGAGAGGATATTAGCAACCACCACCTCAAACAAACCGTCACGCAACCCCTCAGGTAACGACGCGTCGATCACGACACGGTTGGCTTGCGCATTATCACGGGTAGACTGAACTGCTTGCTCATCGATATCGACGCCGACGACGCGGGAGGCACCAAACAGGGCCGCCGCAATCGCGAGAATTCCAGAACCACAACCATAATCCAGTACGGTGGAATTTTCCGGTAGGCAGTCAGCCAGCCACTCAAGACATAGATGTGTCGTGGGATGACTACCGGTGCCGAACGCAAGTCCTGGATCCAATTGTAGGGCAATCCGGTTAGGCTCGGGCGTGGCAGGCAACTGATCTGCATGCCAGCTCGGAATAATCAAAATTCTTTCACCAACCGCGATCGGACCAAACTGGGACTGCGTCAGACGCACCCAGTCTGCATCAGGTACCTCGCGCAAATGCCTGGGTAGCTCGGGCATTGACTCAAAGTCCTGAAGTGCGGCAGCCAGCAATTGTTCGGGATCCGTGCCATCGGCAAGTAAGACGATCAGATGATTGCGAGTCCAGGCCTGCGTGTTGGGTTCGCTTCCAGGCTCGCCAAACAAGGGTTGCTCGGCGTCCGTATCGAGGTCGGCATCCTCGACGCTGACCGATAAGGCACCCGCCTCCAAGAGAGCATCGGAGAGAGACTCGGCAAGACCGCCCGGACAAAGTAAAAGCAGTTCACGCATGTAAATTTCCGAGAACCGGGCCCACATCAGCCCGGTGAGACTGCAACCTGGCAATCAACCAGGACGTGCAGCCAATTTATGTTCCAGATAATGAATACTGGTTCCGCCTTCGGCGAACTTTGCATCCACCATCAATTCGCGATGCAACGCGATGTTGGTTTTAATTCCTTCAACAACCATTTCCGATAAAGCGATGTTCATCCGCGCCAGGGCCTGATCGCGTGTCTCACCGTAGGTGATGACCTTGGCTATCATCGAATCATAATGTGGCGGAACAAAATAGCCGTTAAATACATGCGAGTCGATTCGAACGCCCGGACCGCCTGGAGTATGGAGATTTGTAATCCTGCCGGGGCTTGGCACGAAGGTAAAAGGATCTTCGGCGTTGATGCGGCACTCCAGAGCATGGCCTTTGAAGACGATGTCTTTCTGGCGCAAGGTGAATTTCTCGCCAGCCGCCACCAGGATTTGCTGTTGCACCAGATCAATGCCGGTAATCAGTTCCGTGACGGGATGTTCAACCTGAATGCGGGTGTTCATCTCGATGAAATAGAACTCGCCATTTTCGAACAGAAACTCAAACGTGCCGGCACCGCGATAACCGATCTTGCGGCACGCCTCAGCGCAACGCTCACCGATTCGCTCGATGAGTTTGCGCGGGATACCTGGAGCAGGTGCCTCTTCGATCACTTTCTGGTGGCGACGCTGCATTGAGCAATCACGTTCACCTAGCCAGACCGCGTTGCGCTCGCCATCTGCCAGCACCTGGACTTCAATGTGACGTGGGTTTTCGAGGAATTTCTCGAGGTATACCTCGGGATTATTGAACGCTGCGCCCGCCTCGGCTTTGGTCATCGTGACGGCATTGAGCAAGGCGGCTTCGGTATGCACCACTCGCATACCGCGACCACCGCCACCGCCCGCTGCTTTGATAATCACCGGGTAACCAACCTGATTGGCAATGCGCAAGATCTCTGCAGAATCAGCAGGCAGTGCGCCCTCGGAGCCAGGGACCACTGGTACACCGGCTTCGATCATTGCGCGTTTGGCACTGACCTTATCGCCCATCAGTCTGATTGACTCTGGACGCGGTCCTATGAAAACAAAACCGCTTTTTTCAACACGATCTGCAAAATCGGCATTTTCCGAAAGGAATCCATAACCCGGATGAATCGCCTCGGCGTCGGTGACCTCGGCTGCAGCAATAATCGCGGGCATATTCAGATAACTGTCGCGCGAAGCTGCGGGGCCAATGCAGACTGACTCATCGGCCAGGCGCACATACTTCGCGTCGCGATCCGCTTCGGAATGGACGACAACCGTCTTGATACCCATTTCACGGCAAGCGCGCTGGATGCGCAAAGCGATTTCGCCGCGATTGGCGATCAGAATTTTTTCAAACATATCAGGCAATCACGAAAAGAGGTTGACCGTATTCAACCGGCTCACCGTTCTCGACCAGAATCGCCTGGATGACACCGGTCTTGTCCGCTTCGATCTCGTTGAGCAATTTCATGGCTTCGATGATGCAAAGTGGCTCGCCTTCTTTGACAGACTGACCAAGCTGCACAAAGGCTGGTGCGCCTGGGTTTGAGGCACGATAAAAAGTACCAACCATGGGCGATTTAACGGTATGACCCTCGGCGGCAGCAGGCGCTGCAGGTGCGGCGGGAGCCGCCTCAGCGACTGGAGCGGCAGGGGCAGCAGCGACCGGAGCTGGCGCATACGCAACAGGCTGCACAGCCTGAGAAAACTTGACGATGCGAACCTTGCCCTCGCCTTCAGTGATTTCAAGTTCGGCAATGCCAGACTCTGCAACCAGATCGATCAAGGTTTTCAGTTTTCTGAGATCCATAGTGTTTCCGTAAAGTGATGAATTGACCAGTGATTACAAATCAGGCTGGCTGGACGAACTGCACGGCGAACCGGACAGCGGCCTCGTAGCCTTGAGAGCCAAGGCCTGCCACCACACCCTGCGCCAGATCGGACAGATAGGAGTGGTGACGAAAAGTTTCTCTTTTATAGACGTTGGATAGATGGACTTCTACAAAGGGTATTTTCACCCCTGCCAGCGCATCCCGAATCGCAACGCTGGTATGCGTGTAGGCGCCTGCGTTGATAATGATGAAATCCGTACCATCAAGACGAGCCGCCTGAATACGATCGACCAGCTCACCCTCGTGATTACTTTGGTATGCATCCAGACTCGCCCCCAGACTCGCTGACAAGCCACCAAGCCGAACATTGAGCTCAGGCAGTGTGGTGTGTCCGTAGAGATGTGGTTCGCGTGTTCCCAGCAAATTCAGGTTGGGACCATGCAGAACAAGGATTTTTTGAGCCATTGAGCGATCAGTTTTTATCTAACAAGAGCTCTTTTTAAGCTAAAAACTGTGATTTGTCCATTTACGTCTTCGATTTGACAACAAGCGCTCGAATACGGCCCTGTAAATCAGCAGGAGGGAGCTGACCAAGAATTGTATCGATCATGCTGCCATTTGCATCCAACATGACGGTAAAAGGCAAACCACCAGACGGATTACCCAGCTCCCGCAGCAGCGAAATTCCACCGTGGCCCGCCACAAGCAAGGGATAGGAAACAGGTATTTTATCGACGAATTGACGTATTTTATCAACAGTATCAATACCAATACCAACAAATTGAACCTCAGGCAGGGATTGTGCCAATTCATTGAGCGCAGGCATCTCTTCAACGCATGGCGCACACCAGGTTGCCCAGAAATTCACCACCACGGGTTTGCCAAGGTACTGCTTAAACAATACCTCACGACCCTCGATATCGGGCAATTTTGCGTCTAGCAAGGCCTGCAGGTTGAGCTGCGGTTTTGCAGTCGGGCCAAGTGACGTGGCGCGGTTTGCTCCCGGGGCTTTGCGGGATGACTCGCGCCAGGCAAGCCATCCAGTCACAGCCATGGCACTCAAGCCAGTTGCGCCAAGGATCACAGTTCTTCTTTTCATATGCACCATCATAACAAGTACTAGGCGATCTCATAACAAGTACTAAGCGATCGCTATCTCCCTCTACAATACGGTCAGGAGACAGTTCATGCACCTTCATATTTTAGGGATCTGCGGCACTTTCATGGGTGGCCTCGCGTTAATTGCGCGGGCGGCAGGTCATCGCGTCACGGGCTGTGACGCAGGCGTATACCCACCCATGAGTACCCAGCTAGCCGAGCAGGGTATTGAACTCATTGAAGGCTTTGACCCCGGACAACTGTCACTTAAACCGGATTTATTTGTGATTGGAAACGTTGTTTCGCGTGGCAACCCTCTCATGGAGGCCATCCTCAACGAGGGGCTGCCCTACAGCTCGGGACCACAATGGCTAGGCGAACATATCCTTCAAGCACAGCATGTGCTGGCAGTCGCTGGCACACATGGTAAAACCACGACCAGTTCAATGCTCGCCTGGATACTGGACTATGCAGGACTCAAACCAAACTTTCTCATCGGCGGCGTAGCACCGGGTCTGCAAGTCTCTGCGCGTTTTAATCCTGCCTCTCACTTTTTTGTGATTGAGGCCGATGAGTATGACACTGCGTTTTTCGATAAACGTTCAAAGTTCGTTCATTACAGACCCCGTACGGCAATCCTGAATAACCTCGAGTACGACCATGCGGATATTTTCCCGGATCTGGGTGCGATCGAAACACAATTCCATCATCTGATGCGCACCATACCTGCCAACGGCCGTGTGATTGTGCCTGACAGTGACCAGGCGCTTGAGCGCGTTCTCGCGCGAGGCTGCTGGTCAGAGGTGATCCGTACTGGACAAACAGCGGCCTGGCACACGCGAGAGATAGATCCTCTGAGCTTTGAGGTGCGAGCAGGCGACGAGAGCCTTGGCCGGATTCTGTGGACACTGACGGGTGCGCACAACCGTCACAATGCGCTGGTCGCCATCGTAGCCGCTCAGCACGTGGGTGTTGATACGGCGACCAGTATCCGTGCGCTCTGCGCTTTTACCGGTGTCAAGCGACGCATGGAGATCACGGGCACCGTCAACCAGATTACGGTCTACGACGACTTCGCCCATCACCCGACAGCGATTCGCACCACGCTTGACGGTCTGCGCGCAAAAGTCGGCACTCAGCGTATTCTGGCGGTCCTGGAGCCACGCTCCAACACCATGAAATTAGGCACGATGGCAGCCCGCTTGCCCGAGGCTCTTGAGCCTGCCGATCTGGTTTTCTGCTTCGGCCAGCATGCCGGCAAACATGCGCTTGGCTGGGATCCCGCCACGGTACTGTCAGGCCTGGGCACCAGGATGCAAGCCTATGGTGAGATGGATCAGTTGCTGCAGGCACTCACGCGGGACGCAAGACCCGGTGACCATATTCTTGTGATGAGCAATGGCGGGTTTGGCGGAATACATCGCCGTCTGCTTGATGCTCTTGCTACTGCCGCTGCCTGATGGCCGCTCACGATTTAACCGGAATAACGCATGTTTGTTTTGTATGAAGAAGAAGGCACGTTTAAAGCGGGCCATATCATGACTGAAACGCAGGCAGCGCTTCAAGTCGAATCCGCCTCGGGTAAACGCAGCAAGATTAAACGCACAAATTGCCTTTTCACTTTCGCCAGTCCCTCACCCGAATCGTTATTCGAACAAGCCGAAAAGCTTGCGGAAAACATCGATTTCGCTTTTTTGTGGGAGTTCGCACCGAAAGAGGAATTCGATGTCGAGACGCTCGGTCTTGAATATTATGGTCACGCGCCCGATACGCTTGAAAAAACCTCTCTGCTGCTGCGTTTGCATGCCTCGCCTGTCTATTTTCACCGGCGTGGACGTGGTCGCTATCGTGCCGCACCGCCTGAGATTCTGACAGCGGCGCTGGCAGCCTTAGAAAAAAAACAACGCGCTGCCGCTGAAATCCAGGGCTGGGTCGATGAAATGATCGCAGGCAGGTTACCGGCCGGCATCGCTGAGCTCGCCTTGCAGTTGGTCACACGACCAGATAAAAATTCCCAAGCCTGGAAAGCGCTTGAGACAGCCTGCGCGCAGACTCAAAAAACGCCAGAACGGTTACTACTCGATCTGGGTGCCTGGCCACACGCACTAGCACTGCACAAAGGCAAGTTTCTCGCCACGCACTTTCCGCGCGGCACCGACTTTCCTGCGCTCGCGCTCACTGAGCCAGGCCAGGAGCTGCCTCTTTCCGAGGCGCAAGCCTATTCGATTGACGATATCTCAACAACAGAGATCGATGATGCCCTGTCAGTCGTTGAACTCGAAGATGGCAATATTCGTGTCGGCATTCACATCGCAGCACCTGGGCTCGCCGTCACCCGCGACAGTGAGCTCGATAAACTCGCACGCGCACGCATGTCGACGGTGTACACACCGGGTGAAAAAATCCCGATGCAACCAGACACTATCATCAGCGCTTTTTCCCTGGATGCAGGTCGTGCCGTACCGGCTCTTTCCTTATACGTCACTGCCAACGCTGAAACAGGAGAGATCCTCTCGCATGAGAGCAAACTCGAGCGTGTCGTGGTGGTTGAAAATTTGCGCCACAACCTGCTCGATGCGGCTATTACAGAAGCCGCACTCAACGATCCGCAACAAGTCCTACCCTACAACGACTGGCTCAGACCGCTGTGGAGACTCGCTCTGCAACTCGCCAGACAACGTGAGCTGGTTCGTGGCAAACCTGAAAATAACAACCGGATTGAATACAGTTTTTATCTCGACGGACCGGCTGACAATCCCGACAGCCCGGTACGCATATTGCCCAGACAACGCAATGCGCCACTCGATCGACTGGTTGCGGAATACATGATCCTGGCAAACAGTACGTGGGGTGCGGTACTCGCCTCGCACGGCATCCCGGGCATTTATCGTTCGCAGCAAACCGGCCGGGTGCGCATGAGCACGCAAGCGTTGCCACACGAGGCTATTGGTGTCGCACAATACGCCTGGTGCACTTCACCCTTGCGTCGTTACGTCGATCTGGTCAATCAGTGGCAATTGATCGCCGCCATCAAACACGGCGTTTCTGCCGCACTAGTCGCACCGTTCAAGCCACGCGATGCGGATTTATTTGCCATTATCGGCGGCTTTGAGGCGCAATACACCGCCTGGAATGACTTTCAGAACAACATGGAGCGTTACTGGTGCCTGCGCTGGTTCCAGCAGCAAGCGATCACGCAATGCGATGCAACCGTACTCAAGGAAGACCTGGTTCGTTTCAGCAACGCTCCGCTTGTCACAAGAATTTCCGGCTTACCGCAGATGGATCGCGGCCAGCAGATTCAATTAAAAATTATGGGTTTTGACGAACTGGGGTTAGAGATCGACTGTGCCATGACAGGCAAGCTTGAGATTCTCTCGCCTGAAACAATTGAGACTGAAGCCTAGAGACCCTGAGCGTGCCTTCAAATTCTGATTCACTGCTGTTGACGCCCGAAACTTTATGGCGTCGCTCTGAACAACGGTTTTTGCGTTGGGCGATCGGCTTGTCGGTCTTATTTCACCTCTGCTTACTGGCCTGGCAGCGCGGCATGCCCTCGCCACCACCTAAAACCCCGCAGACGCTGGAGGTTGTGCTGATCAATGCAAGCACCGAACTGGCTCCCGCGAAGGCCCGCCTGATCGCGCAAAACAACATGGATGGCGGCGGAACGGTTGACAAGGCCAATGCCGCACAAGCGCTTCCTCATACGGGGGATACGACTAGTAGGATCGAGGTTGAGGCGCTGACAAGAAAAAAGATGCAGCTTGAGGCCGAGCAACAAAATTTGCTGACACGTCTCAAATCACAAGAGTCGGTCGCCTCAGGACGTACAACACCCTATTTTATGAAAGACAGTCAAAATCCAGGACTCGACGACAAGAATCAGGAAAGCGTGGCGCAAAACTCCAAGCTTGCGATCCTTTCACAGCAAACCCAGGAATACAACCAGCGTCCTCGCAAGCATTTCGATGCCCCTTCGACACGGGCGTTCCGTTACGCACCTTATATCGATCAGTGGCGACAGCGTGTGGAGCAGATTGGCGCACAACACTATCCTCGCAGCTCGGGCAAAACGCTCTACGGCCAAGTACAGCTCACGCTGACGATCCGCAGTAACGGAACGATTGCAGACATCACTATTGATAAGCCTTCGGATCAGTCTGCCCTGAATCAGGCTGCAATACGTATCGCCCAATTATCTGCGCCCTTTGGCCCTTTCCCCCCGGATATGGCAAAAGAAATCGATCAACTCGTACTGACCCGAACCTGGCAATTCGTCAATGGTACCCTTCAGGCACGATAGTCACGATAGTCACGAACCTCAATCATATTTCCGTCGCCCAACATGCAAACGTCTCATTTCGCCGTCATCGGTAACCCAGTCAAACACAGCCGCTCGCCGTCGATTCACCAGTTGTTCGCCAAACAAACCGGAATCAGCCTGGACTACCAGAGACTTGAGGCGCCTGTCGATCAGTTTGAAACAACCGTACGTGATTTTTTTACGCAAGGCGGCAGCGGACTCAACGTGACCGTGCCCTTCAAACTGCAAGCCTGGGAGCTCGCGCGCGACCACCTCAGCCCACGCGCCAGAATGGCGCAAGCTGTCAACACTCTCTGGATGCAAAACGATGTCGTGCATGGTTGCAACACGGATGGTGTCGGCCTGGTGACCGATCTCGAAAGACTGGGGGTGCAGTTCAACCAGGTGCGCATCCTGCTAATCGGTGCAGGAGGCGCCGCGCGCGGCGTGATGGGCCCCCTGCTTGAAGCCGGGTGCGTACATTTGCGCATTGTGAACCGGACTCAAGCACGCGCGACCGAACTCGTAGAGGCCTGGCAGAAGTCTGATGGCGGCACGAACAATCAAATTTCGTCGGGAGGCCTGGCACAAGCAACCCTGCAAGGCGGCTGGGATGTTGTCATCAACGCCAGTTCCAGCAGTCTGGGCGATAAAGCGCCAGAGCTGCCCGCAGGACTCTACGCGCCTGATGCACTGGCTTATGACATGATGTATGGCGCGCGGCCAACGCCCTTCATGCTGCAGGCGCTCAGCGATGGCGCACAACGCAGCGCTGATGGTCTGGGCATGCTGGTTGGCCAGGCTGCTGAAAGTTTTTATATCTGGCACGGTATTAAACCTGACATAAAACCTGTGCTCCAAACTATCCGTGCCGAGCTCGACGCAAGCCTCGCTTAATCTCTATCGATGGCATTACACTGTCAACTATGCGCACCGCCAGAAATTACATCGCCCGTGAGATTTTCCGCTCAACTTCGGTTGTGCTGATTGCTCTGCTCGGGCTGTTTACTTTTTTCACACTCGTTGACGAACTCGACACGGTCGGTGAAAAATTTCCTCTGAGCGCGCTCTTTTATCTGCAATTGCTCACCATGCCGACCCGTCTCTATGACTTGCTGCCTATCGGTTTACTGATTGGCGCGATTCTGGCACTGGCAGGTTTGGCTCAGCGAAACGAGCTAGTTATTTTCAGAGTATCGGGTATTAGTGGCATGGGCCTGATCAGAATGCTCTGGACCATCGCCCTGCCGCTTATCGTGGGTGCCATGTTGCTCTCGGAGTTCCTGACCCCCTATGCGGAGACCAAAAGCAGCGAAGCCAATCTGGTCATGCGGGGCAAGGTTGAAGGCGGTATGCTCAACACAGGATACTGGTTTAAGGAGCCTACCCTGACTGGCGGCATGCGGGTCATTAACATAGGCAAACTCCAAACCTCAGGTAATGTCGCTAACCTGCGGATGTTCGAGTACTCCGACGGGGTCACGCTTGTCTCGATGTCACAGGCGGACACGGGGCGTTTTGTCGATGGCAAACTTGTCATGACGAATGTGATTGAAAATAAAATCTCCCCGGCTGCCAAAAATTCGCTGGCAGATGCGAGAGTCAATGATGGTCCTTTGATGACTGTTCACAACCTGCCTGAACGAACTGTCGAAACCACCTTGACCGCAGAGCGCCTGGTGGCAAGAATCCTCACGCCGGAGCGCATGTCTTTATTCGCGCTGAGGGACTACATTGAGTATCTGAATAAAAATCAGTTGCAATCTGACCGGCAGGTTGTAGCAGTCTGGCGTAAGCTCGCTTACCCGTTCACCCTGATCGTCATGCTGACCATCGCCGCCCCCATCAGCTTTATGCAAACTCGTCGAGGTGGCGTAGGCGCTAAAGTATTTATCGGTATTTTGATGGGCACAGGCTTTTTTATGATCAATCAGTTGGCCTTGAACGTAGGCCTGCTCTATAAATGGCCGCCGGTTGTGACGGCGCTATTGCCCAACATCAGCGCGATGCTGATCGCACTGGGCTGCGTCTTGCTCATGGAAAATCGAAACGCGATCGCAGCCAGTAACAAACGCTTTCTTTTGTGGGGCAAGTCACCGATATGAGCATGCCAAGTATCTGGATGGTGGGCGATATCCAGGGTTGCTGCAGCTCACTGGACGAACTCCTCCAAAGCCCTGAAATCGCACAAGAACCCTATGCTCGCTTCTGGTTTGCGGGAGATCTGGTCAACAGGGGTCCCCAGTCTCTCACGACCCTCAGGCGTTTGATGGCGCTTGAAGAGCGTAGCATCGCAATTCTGGGTAATCATGACCTGCATTTGCTCGCCGTGGCGGCTGGCGTCAGACGTCCAGGTAAAAACGACACGCTGCTCGAGATCCTCGAAGCACCCGATGCGCAGGAAATCATTGACTGGCTGCGCTGGCGACCGCTTGCGCACTTTGAGGTCGGACATCTGCTGGTCCATGCTGGTGTCTTGCCCAAATGGGATGTCACCAAAACACTTTTGCTTGCAAATGAAGTGGAAGTGGCCTTACGCGGTAACAACTGGCAAAAAGCCCTTGAAAAAATGTATGGCAACGAGCCAGATCACTGGAAAGAGGATCATACGGGGGGCAAACGCTTTCGTGTCATCGTCAATGCGATGACGCGTATGCGCCTGTGTACCAGCAAGGGACGGATGGCACTGCCAATCAAGGGTGAGCCTGGTGTGCGCGATGATGGCTTGATGCCGTGGTTTGATGTGCCAGATCGGGCGACGCGCGATGTCACGGTCGTCTTTGGCCACTGGTCCACACTCGGACTCCTGATGCGCTCGGATGCGATCTGTCTCGATACAGGCTGTGTCTGGGGCGGACAACTCACAGCAGTGCGGCTGCAAGACCGGTATGTCTTGCAAATCGCCTGCAAACAAACTCTTAATCCTTTATCTCAGGACTAAACCACTGCAGAAGCGCCTGATTGACGGTGGATGCCGCTTCGTACTGAACCCAATGCCCAGCTCCCGGCAGAATCAGGTGTTTTCTGCCATCATGCGTTTGCACAAGGGTTTGTACAAGCACTTCTGGTGTAGCGGTCACATCGTGCTCACCCCAGACGAACAGCATCTGGCCAGCATACTGATTTAGTGCTTCGCTCAGGTCACCTTTAAAAGAGTGACCACGGCTACGATAACGTGTTTTGACGCACGAACCGGTGTGAATACCGACAGACAAAGGATCAATGTGCTCCTCGGCGTAAAGCATATGAACCCACAGGTTATGGCGCATCGCTTCGAGCACTTGAGCCTCAGATTCGGCGATTTTCCAGTTTTGAAGTTTGCCGCGCGGGCGCCGCGGGCCGCCATGCCCGGCCGGTCCGAGCAGAGCCAGTTTTTTTACTGCGGGTCGTTTTGCAGCGATATGAGCGGCAACCAGGCCGCCAAAAGAAAAGCCACACAAATTGATCCCAACCTCTGAACCAAACAGTTGATCCATGCTTGAGAGCGTGACCTCAACGAGACTGGGGAAATCCTCATAATCAGGCGTACTGGAATCACCATAGCCCGGTAAATTAGGAATCCAAACAGAAAAATTACGCGCTAAAGCCTCGATATTGCGGGCCCAGTGCATCCAGCTCCCATGGCCGCCGTGAAAAAGCGCAAGCGGCTCTCCCTGACCGAACTGTCTCCAGACCACCTCATCATCACCGACTTTTACAGCGTGACGTTGCGCGCGTGCTTCGTATTGGGCAATCCAGTTTTGTGTCTGCGCATCCAGTGTAGGGCTCATTGTGTCTGATCCAGTCAAATATATTGCGAACTGTAATTGTTCAGCAGTTTAGGCAACAAATCTCTGCGAAACAAATTTGCATCGATCAAACTGCATAAAGCCCACTGCTAGAGAACGAGTATGTTTCAAACGAATATGTTTCAAACGAATATGTTTCAAACACTAGGCAGACCATGGCACAATCAGCAAAATAACAAATATTCAACCCTTATGGCCTGGAGACACAATGGATCGCAGACAAGTTTTAACTACCCTGGTCGCAACCGTCACGGCGGCAATGGCTCCTGCGAGTTTTGCTCAGAAATGGGCCGGCAGGCAATTCAGATTTGTTGTGGGCTATCCAGCCGGGGGCGTGGTTGATTTCGCTGCGCGCACAATAGCCGAAGGTCTGAATCAGGAAACCGGCGCGACCTTTATTGTTGAAAACAAGGCGGGTGCTGCGAGCAACATTGCCTGCGAATTTGTCGCCAGGCAAGCTGGTGACTCCGGGGTGTTCGGCGTTTTTGCAAATTCGACGCTCACCACCAATCCCTTTGTCCCGCAACTCGCCTCGAAATCCGTCGATCCACTGAAAGATCTCAAGCCCGTCGCAGCCTTCGCTGACATGATTCTGGTGCTCGCCGTGACCGAACAATTAGGCGTCAAAACAGTGGATGAGTTTCTTGCAAAGGCTAAAGCATCGCCAACGCCTTTACGGGTCGGTCTCGCAGGTATTGGGAGCCCGCACCACCTGGCCGCCTTGTTGCTCGAGCGCTCTGCGCAACTCAATCTGAATATGGTGCCTTACAAGGGTGGCGCGCCTATGATTGCCGATGCGGCAGGCGGTCATCTCGATGCGGTATTCACGACCATACCCGTAGGAGGGGCGATGGTTGCAAGCGGCAAACTTCGCTGGATCGCCATCGCCCAACCCAAAACAGTTCAGAGCTTGCCCGGTGTGCCTTCACTGGTCGAGGTTTTTAAAGGCTCTTCAGTTCCGTCCTGGATAGGAGTGTTTGCGCAAGCCAACACGTCCGAGGAAATGGTCACTAGCCTGCATGACAGTATTAACAAGGTTGTGGCCAGCACGGTCATTTCGGAAAAACTCAGAAAAAATGGTCTCGAGCCGCTTAACTGGACGATTCCTGAAACCAGTAAATTCATCAGCGAAGAAGCTGTGTTTATGAAGAAATTTCTCTCTGAATTCAAACTCGACTTTTCGGCTTAATCGATTTTTTTCCTCACTCTTACCTTGTCCACATCATGATCATTGACTGTCACGGCCATTTCACGACTACCCCGCCACAGGTCGCTAAATTTCGCGCCGACCAGGTTGCAGAATTCAATCGTACCGGGCTCACTCCAACTCTCGCTCCACCTCCCGTCAGCGATGAAGAAATCCGTAAAGGCATCAGCGAAAATCAGTTACGCATCATGCACGAGCGCGGCATTGATCTGACGATCTTTTCTCCGCGAGCTGTAGGTATGGATCATCACAATGGCAACGAGCAAACCAACGTTGTCTGGGCGCGCTATTGCAATGAACTGATTCATCGCGCAGTGCAGATGTTCCCGGACGCCTTTGTCGGTGTGTGTCAATTACCTCAGGCACCAGGTGTAGCGCCAGGTGCCCGCGTTTTCGAGGAGCTCGATCGCTGCATCAACGAATTTGGTTTTATCGGTGCGAACCTGAATCCCGATCCTTCGGGTGGTCGCTGGTCCGACCCACCGCTCTGGGATAAAAAATGGTGGTACCCACTCTACGAAAAAATGGTTGCACTCGATATCCCTGCGATGATCCATGTCAGCGGTTCATGCAACCCGCATTTCAATCCTGCGGTGGCAACTCACTATATCAATGGTGATACGACTGCCTTTGTGCAGTTTCTGACCTCGGATATTTTCAAGGATTTCCCGACGCTTAAATTCATTATCCCTCACGGTGGTGGCGCAGCACCTTACCACTGGGGTCGTTATCGCGGTATCGCGCTGGATATGGGTTTAAAACTTGAAGAGAAAATTCTTGATAATGTCTTTTTTGACACCTGCGTGTATCACCAGCCAGGCATCGACTTGTTGCTCAAAGTCGTACCTACAAAAAATGTCTTGTTTGCCTCAGAGACCGTCGGCGCGGTCCAGGGTATCGACCCGCTGACAAATTTCTATTTTGACGATACTAAACGTTATATCGACGCCTCGACCTCAGCCGATGCAGCGCAAAAGAAACAAATCTATTCAAGCAATGCGCTAGGTGTTTATCCTCGCCTGCGCGCGCATCCGAAATGCCAGGGCTGTTAAGCACGCGGGTCAGGACTTAAATGTTCGGGAGGCAAACGCTTGGCTGAGCAATACTCAACTCAAAAGCGTTTGCTCCATGACCTGATGCGCAGCACGACTGAGTGCGGCTCGCACAGGCGGCTCGCCCTCACCGTCCCAGATAACAGGCAAAAAAATCATTTCAACAGACGTCCCCGTACCACCCAGCACACACCACATGTTGTGTAACAGCGTCTGGTCGCCGATGAAGGCTGCGAAATCACTGCGACGACCGTGATGGTAATACTTCAGTACGACCGGCTGAATGCTGGCGCCTGCTTTACGCGCAGGCTCGAACAAATTCGCATAAAACGGCAGTAGCGCATAACCGTTGGAGGTTGTGCCCTCGGGAAACAGACCAACAGCCTGAGCCTGGACGAAATGCTGGCGCATGGATTCACCGACCTGATGCACGGCATGCCGGGAAGCCCGCTCGATAAAAATTGTGTCAGCACCACTGGCCAGCCAGCCAATCAGGGGCCATTGACGAATCTCGCTCTTAGCGACGAAGGCCGTGGCGCGTGCGCAGTTAAGAATAAAAATATCAAGCCAGGAGATATGGTTGGTGACGAATAAAACGGGTCCGTCAATCACCGGCGTGCCGATTTGACTCACCCGCACCCCGCATATTTTGAGCAAAACTACGCTCCAGTATTTTTTGGAAAAATGCCTTGCAGCCAAGCCCAGAAAAGGAAAAAACAGAAACAGGTGCATCAGCCCCGCGATCAGCCAAACAAACGTCAGGCACGCTCGAAACAGAAAACGCAGGACTTGCATCAGACAGAGGCTTCCCAGGCTAGCTGTCCACGTACGATCGTAGCTACCACCCGGCCAGGTAATTCCATATTCAGAAAGGGCGTATGCTGGCTCTGACTCAGCAGCGACTGACGTGTGACTTGCCAGCTGGCTTGCGGATCAACGATACAAATATCTGCCGCCACACCTACACCCAACTGACCGCAGGGCGGGACTGTTGCAGATGAGGCGCAAACAATCCGCGCCGGATCACGCGTGACGCGCGCGACCGCCTCCAGCAAAGGCACGCCAGCATCCTGCGCCCATTTGAGAGTAAGGGAGAGCAACAGCTCCAGCCCTGTCGCACCTGGCTGAGCCTCGGCAAACGGCATCATCTTGTCATCGTCATCGACTGGCGTGTGATCCGAGCACAACGCGTCAATCGTGCCGTCAGCCAGACCCGCACGGATCGCGTCGCGATCACGCTGCCCGCGCAAGGGCGGATCAAGGCGGAAATTACTGTCGTAGTAACCAATATCCACATCTGTCAGGTGGATATGATTGGCCGACACGTCGCAAGTCACCGGCAAACCCTCACGCTTGGCCGCGCGCACCAGCTCAATACCTGCGGCAGAGGATAAACGGCACAAGTGCAAACGTACGCCAGAGGTGCGTTGCAACTCGAGCAAGGTGTGCAGGGCGATCGTCTCGGCTTGCACCGGCACACCGGACAAGCCTAGTCGAGAAGCATAAGCGCCACTGGCTGCGACGCCACCGCGCGACATCCAGGGGTCCTGAGCCCGCAGCCACAAGGAATAATTAAACGTGCGCGCATACTGCATCGCACGCAGCACGACGTTGGTATCAAGCACTGGGGTGTCCGCCTGTGAAAACGCAATGCAACCCGCCTCGGTCAACTCAGCCATTTCAGTGATGACTTCGCCTTTGAGTCCGACAGTCATCGCGCCTAGAGGATAAAGATTGACCTGATCAATCTGACGAGCGCGATGCTTGAGCATTTCAACCAGACCTGGCTCATCGAGGGTCGGATCAGTATCGGGTGGCAAGACAAGACTTGTAATACCGCCCGCTAGCGCCGCACGCAACTCTGACTCAAGTGTGCCGCGATGTTCAAATCCGGGCTCACGCAAGCGCGCAGCCAGATCAACCAGACCAGGTATGACGAGTTTGCCGGTGGCGTCGATTGAACGCTGTGATTTAAATCCTGAAGGCGCTGTATCAATCCCTGCAACCTTCCCGTCCGCAATATAGAGTGTTGTGATTCGATCCACGCCATGAGTGGGATCGATGACACGGCCGTTTTTAATTTCAAGATTCATGCTGAGGCCCCTGCAACAATACTCATTACCGCCATTCTGACTGCGATGCCAAAGGTGACCTGGTTAAGGATGACAGATTGCTTGCCATCCGCCACGGAGGAGGCGATTTCTACGCCGCGGTTCATCGGTCCCGGATGCATCACGATGCAATCAGGTTTGGCGAGTGCGAGCTTTTCCTCGGTCAGTCCGTAGTGTTTGAAATACTCGTGCGAAGAAGGCAACAACGCGCCACGCATGCGCTCATTTTGCAAGCGCAACATGATGATGACATCCACATCCTTAAGGCCTTCGTTCATATCGGTAAATACGCGCACACCCATCTGCTCGAGTCCGCTGGGCAACAAGGTCAGCGGTCCTATCGCGCGCACTTCTGCCACGCCAAGCGTAGTGAGCGCATGAATATTGGAGCGCGCAACCCGCGAGTGCAGAATGTCGCCCACCACGGCGACGGTCAGATTCGAAAAATCTTTTTTGAAATGGCGGATCGTATACATATCGAGCAACGCTTGCGTCGGATGTGCATGACGACCATCGCCTGCGTTCACTACATGCACGTGGGGTGCGACATGTTGCGCGATCAGGTAGGGCGCGCCGCTGGCTTCATGACGGACTACGAACAGGTCCGCCTGCATCGCGGACAGGTTTGCAATGGTGTCGAGCAGGCTTTCACCTTTTGCGGCGGAAGACACATTGATATTGAGGTTAAACACATCGGCCGAGAGACGTTTGGCCGCGATTTCAAACGTTGTACGCGTACGCGTGGAGTTTTCAAAAAAGAGATTGAAAACGCTTTTGCCGCGCAGCAGGGGGACTTTTTTAACATCCCGCTCCGCCAGGGGAACAAAGGTCTCTGCCGTATCCAGAATATGCGTCAGGATATTGCGTGACAGTCCTTCAGTCGTAATGAGGTGGGTTAGCTCACCGTGCCGATTAAGTTGTGGATTACGCATTAATTTTCCTCGGCTTCTGTGGTGAGAATCAGTCCCCCGTCTTCGGTCTGGGACAGCACAAGACTTCCCTTTGGCGCAGGCTCGACCCGTGCGCCTACGGCGACCGCGCTGATGGGCAACTCGCGTCCGCCACGATCGACCAGTACCGCCAGACGGATCGAGGCCGGACGACCATAATCAAATAATTCATTCATCGCCGCACGAATGGTGCGACCGGTATAAAGCACGTCATCGACAAGGATCAGGTGTTTACCGGACACTGGAAAAGTAATCTCCGAGGGCATCACCTGCGAATGCAAACCGATCTTGTCAAAGTCGTCGCGATAAAAACTGATATCCAGAGTACCGTAAGGCTGTACGAGTTTTAAATCCCGATGCAATCTCTGGGCAAGCCAGGCGCCTCCGGAATGGATCCCGACCAGATGCACTTGCTGGATCGGTAAAGTCGTGATTTCCTGCCGCACTGCCGCGAGCAGATTGGCATAGAGCGTTTCAGCATCAGGCAGTTGTTCAGTGGTGTAGGTAGGAGGTAATTGGGCCATAGTGCTCTTCAGGGTAGGGCATCAAAGTATCGTTGCAGAATAATAGCCGCTGCATGCGCATCATCGGGGTGATTTCTTGTGAATTTCTGAGCCTCTACGCTCGAGCCTCTCTCATCAACCAGCACCACGGGCAAGCCAAAACGGCCTTCAAGCTGACGTGCAAACCGGCGGCAGTGGGCAGCCGGATAGTGCTCCGAGCCATCAGACTCCAGCGCCAGACCGACCACCAACCGCTCTGGTTTCCAAGTCTGGAGCAACGCGGCAATGCGGGCAAAACGCGCTACCCGCGTGAGCTCCAGAATAATATCAAGTGGCCTGGACTGTCTGAGCAAAGAATTACCAATCGCTACGCCAAGTTTTTTTTCACCATAATCAAAGGCGAGCAGGGTTTCCTCATGCATGCCCGGCATCACCAGTCAGCATGACAGGGTCAATCCCCAGCAACCTGAGCGCTGCGTCGTAGCGCTCCTCGGGTGGCACACCAAAAATAATTTCAGGGTCCGAGGCTACGCTTAACCAGGCGTTCTGAGCTAGTTCGTTTTCAAGCTGACCAGCGCCCCACCCTGCATAGCCAAGGGTCACAAGCACTTTGTCAGGCCCCGTGCCTCCTGCGACGTCTTCGAGTACGTCGCGCGAAGTCGTCAGCGCCATGCCATCAAATTTCAGGCTTGAGCTGTACTGTCCTGCCGGAGAATGCAAAACAAAACCACGATCGGTCTGAACCGGTCCGCCAAAAAAAACAAAGGAATCCTTGTCGGCAGAAATTTCCAGCTTGAGATCGATTTTTTCAAGCAAACTCTCAAGTGTCAGGTCGGTAGGGCGATTGATCACAAGACCCAGCGCGCCTTTCGGGCTGTGCTCGCAGACGTAAATCACGGTTCCAGCCAGATTACCACCGACCATGCCAGGCATTGCCATCAAAAACTGATTGGACAGGTCAATCACAGCATCAGAGTCTTTCGTCTCGTCACTCATGAGCAGTCCTTGCCACGTATGGCAATCAAATTTCCATCATCTCGAAATCTTCTTTACGCGCACCACACTCTGGGCAAACCCAGTTAGGCGGGACATCTTCCCATTTGGTGCCGGGCGGGATGCCTTCTTCTGGCAGGCCAAGTTCTTCTTCGTAAATCCAACCGCAAATCAAACACATCCAGGTACGCATAGCTCTCTCTTGGTTAAACCTTTTATTACCGCAATAGACGGATAAACTCAGGTCATCTCTTACAATGGGGTCAATGTTAACCAAACCAACACGTGCTTGCCGAAAGTTCGGTGTTTTTTTGACATAAATTACCCCCGAACCTTCTTTCATAGCTTGCGGAACCCTTTCAGTGCCAAATATTTCTTTACCCATCACCTTAATTTTTGGTCCGTTTGACCCGACGGGGTCCGATGGTTTGCCTGCCGATGCGGTCACCTGTGCAGCACTTGGGGGTCATGCCCTCTCAACGCTCACCGCCGTGACAGTCCAGGACAGTGCAAAAACCGAATCCATGCTGCCCTGTACGGGCGAGCAAATCGATGATCAAGCCCGTTGCGTGCTGGAGGACATGCCGGTGCAGTCCATTAAGGTCGGTGCGCTGAGTTCAACAGAAGCCGTAAGCGCAGTCGCTCAGATTGCCGCCGACTACAGCGAGGTTCCATTGGTTCTGCACTTAGGTCTGCAAGAATTGCATTCCGAACGGGATCCTGAGGACGATGAGGTCGAAGACCTCGTGGGTGCGACACTGGAGCTACTGGTGCCACAAGCCCATGTCGTCGTGGTTGAGGCGAAAAGGTTAACCCAGTGGATTACAGAGGACGTGCTGGAGGCCGCGGGACAAACCGCGGGACCGCAAGCCCTGCAGGCGATTGGTGCCAATTGGGTGCTGGTGACAGGCAGCCAGCAACGCCCGGGGCATCTGGTCAACATCCTGGTAGGTCCTGAAAACGAAACCATTTCCTGGCCCTGGCAGGCTCCTGCCGAGCGGGTACGGGATTCGGGCGGTCTGGTGGCCGCTGCGCTCTCTACCCTGCTGGCAAGAGGCCTTGAGGTACCTGAGGCAGCAAAACTTGCCTGCGCGCATGCTGAACAAGCTCTGTCCCAGGCCTTTCAACCCGGTATGGGTCAGCGCATCGCGCGTCGCATGCCAGTGACTGCGTAAAACTGTATGTCTGCACAACTGAAGTTTCCCAGCGGCTTATACGGTGTCACCCCCGAGTGGGATGATGCTGTGCGACTAGAGGATGCGGTACGTGCTGCCGCACGTGGTGGCATGCGTGCCTTGCAGCTGCGCCATAAAACAGCAGATGCAGCACTACGTCACAAACTCGCCAGCCGTATGCGCGAAGTCTGCACAGAATTAAATATTGTCTTTTTAATCAATGATGACTGGCGCCTGGCAAAAGAAGTTGATGCTGATGGCGTTCATCTCGGACGGGATGATGAGGCGCCTGCGACCGTGCGTGAGGCGCTTGGCCCCGACAGGCTGATCGGCGTGTCCTGTTATGCAGATCCGCTGCGGGCGCAAGGTTTTATGGCCTGCGCTGTCGCCTACATTGCCTTCGGTGCGATGTTTGCTTCTAAAACAAAACCGCTCGCGCCAGTCGCTCCGCTTTCAGTTCTGCAAGCAGGCCGCAGGCTCAGTCTGACTCAGCCAACACCGAGGCCTGCTGTGGTGGCCATCGGTGGCATCGAGACGTCCAATGCCGGACAGATCTATCAAGCAGGTGCAGATACGATTGCAGTTGTTGGAGGATTATTTCTCGCTGACAATATCGAGCAAGCCGCTCGTGAACTCTCTACTTCCTTTTCAACCCACTGATTTTTCTCCAGTCTAAACGGAGCTCTTGCATGTCCCGTAACGTTGAACTTTTTGCCCGTGCCAGCCGCAGCATTCCAGGCGGTGTTAATTCTCCCGTTCGCGCCTTTCGTTCGGTGGGCGGCACGCCACGCTTCGTCGCGCGAGCCCAGGGACCCTATTTCTGGGATGCAGATGATAAGCGCTACATCGATTACATCGGCTCCTGGGGGCCAGCTATTTTGGGGCACGCGCATCCCGAGGTGGTTCGCGCTGTGCAAGAGGCCGCAGTTCATGGGTTGTCCTATGGAGCACCGACCGAGGCTGAAATCATCATCGCTGAGATGCTGATCGAGCGCATGCCCTCCCTTGAGCAGGTGCGTCTGGTGAGTTCTGGCACCGAAGCCACGATGACCGCGATCCGACTGGCCCGTGGCGCAACCGGTCGCAACAAGATCATTAAATTCGAAGGTTGCTATCACGGTCACGCCGATAGCCTGCTGGTCAAGGCAGGTTCGGGTTTGCTGACTTTCGGCAACCCCACCTCGGCGGGTGTACCGCCCGAATTCGTCGCGCACACCATCGTGCTCGATTACAACGACATTGAGGCAGTGCGTGCCGCTTTTGCTGAACACGGCAGCGAAATCGCCTGTATTATCGTCGAGCCCGTAGCGGGCAATATGAACCTGATCAAACCAATTCCCGGTTTCCTTGAGGTTTTGCGCAGCGAATGTACAGCCCATGGCGCGCTGCTGATTTTCGACGAGGTTATGACAGGTTTTAGAGTTGGTCCTCAAGGTGTACAGGGCTTAACCGGCATCAAACCTGACATCACCACTCTGGCTAAAGTCATTGGTGGCGGCATGCCAATCGGCGCTTTCGGCGGGAGCAAAGAGGTCATGTCCAATATTGCGCCGCTTGGTGGCGTCTATCAGGCCGGCACATTGTCAGGTAATCCGGTCGCCGTGGCTGCGGGGATCACCACACTGAAATTACTCGCAGCGCCTGGCTTTTACGAGGATCTCGCAGCGCGTACTCGCAAACTGGTCGATGGTCTGGTTGCAGCGGCACGCAAGCACGGCATCGCTTTCAGTGGCGACTGTGTGGGTGGAATGTTTGGTGTTTATTTTTCAAATACCGTACCTACGACACTTGCTGAAGTCTCAGCCAGCAATATAGAAATGTTCAAGGTCTTTTTCCATGCCATGCTGGATGAGGGCGTTTATTTCGCGCCCTCGGCCTACGAGGCAGGCTTTGTCTCGGCCACGCATGATGACAGCGTAATCGCCGCAACAATTCAAGCTGCAGACAAAGTGTTTGCAAAACTGGCGAAAGCTTAAGTCTCAGACGCCGAGGTAACGCGTCCAGAGCGCACGATCAGCATCGAGCGCTCTGGAGCTACCCTCCCAGACCACGCGACCACGCTCGAGAATAATATGCCTGTCAGCGAGCCTGATCAGGCGATCGACATATTTATCGATCACCAGAATTGTCTGACCGCTTTTTCTCAGCCTGTCCAGGCATTGCCAGATTTCCTCCCGAATGAGCGGCGCCAGACCTTCGGTCGCCTCATCCAAAATCAGCAAGCGAGGATTAGTCACCAGCGCACGACCAATGGCCAGCATCTGCTGCTCGCCCCCCGACAACTGATTACCCATGTGCTGCGCACGCTCTCGCAACCTGGGGAACAACGCAAAGACTTTTTCTGCATCCCAATGCTCTGTCGCGTCGGGGTTGCGCCGGTCGGCAAAGGCAGTGAGATGTTCACGCACAGACAAATTTGGAAAGCATTGACGACCCTCGGGCACGATAGCCATGCCCAGGCGGGCGATGCGGTCTGGCGACCAACCCGCTACGCTTTGCCCCAGAAACTCCAATTCACTACCTGGCATAGCAGTTTGTGCTGGCTTTAAGGCTAATTCACCAAACAGCGTGCGTACCAAGGTGGTCTTACCCATACCATTGCGACCCAGCACAGTCACAACCTCACCCGAGGCGATCTTGAGCGACACGTCAAACAGCACCTGGCTCATGCCATAGCCGCTGCAGAGATGTTGTGCACGCAGCATCATTGCTGCTCACCTAGATAGGCTTGACGGACCTCAGGATTAGCCCGGATTTGTTCAGGCGTACCGGTGGCGATAATACGGCCATAGACCAGTACGGAAATACGATCAGCCAAGCGAAAAACCGCCTGCATATCGTGTTCGACCAGCAGCATACTCATGCGCCCGCGCATGGAGTCAATCATCTCGGTCAGGCGCAAGGTCTCATCAGGTCCCATGCCAGCCATCGGCTCATCGAGCAACAGCACGGTAGGGTTGGCGGCCAGAGCCAGAGCGAATTCTATTTTGCGCTGCTCACCATGCGGCAAAGTCCCCGCAGACTGCTCAAGCAAGTTTTCATCAATCAAACATTGCTCTGCCAGCGCCCGTGCGGCGAGCAAAAGTCTCTGCTCGTTTTGTCTGGGTGACCAGAATCGAAAGCTGCTACCGGAGTGAGCCTGGACAGCCAGCAAAAGATTGTCCAGTACGCTCATGTTTTTGAAAATATTGGTGATCTGGTAGGAACGCGACAGCCCGGCTGCTACACGCTGATGTGCAGAGGCGTCAGTCAGCTGCTGACCATTGAGATGGATACTTCCGCCATCGTTTCGCATCGTTCCGGACAACAAATGAATCAGGGTTGATTTACCAGCCCCGTTGGGCCCGATCAGCGCATGGATCTCACCTGCCTTGAGTTCAAGACTGACATGATCGGTGGCGACGAGGGCGCCAAATTTTTTAACCAGTTGCTCAACGACCAGGACAGTTTTCATTTCACTGCCTCTTTTTTCTTGACCGCGGAATTCCACAGGCCAGCCAGTCCATGCGGTGCCAGCAATACGATGGCAAGCAAAAGCGCACCCAGAGGCATATGCCAGTAGTCCGTATAGAGACGTAGAAACTCTTCCAGCGAGAGCATGACAGCAGCCCCCACCAGCCCACCATATTTCAGCCCCATGCCTCCGACGATCACCATGATGATGAGATTCGCTGACTCGGTCCAGTGCATCAGGCTCGGCGAAACAAACAAATTGTGATTCGCAAGCAACACACCAGCCAAGGCCGCAAAGCAAGCTGCGAGCACAAAGGCCAGTAACTTGAGACGCATGACGGGATAACCTAAAGCCTCCATGCGGGCTTCGTTTTCACGAATCCCTTGCAGCGCCTGACCAAAACGGGCCTGCACAAACCGATTCATGAGCCAGAGGCTTGCCAGTACGATCACGAGGACAACATAATAAAAAGTATTTTCGTTTGACAGCTCGAGCCAGGGTAATTTCGAGTGTGAAGAAAGATTCACCCCATCCTCACCACCATATTTCCGCAGAGAAATAAAAATGTAATAAACCATCTGCGCAAAGGCCAGTGTGATCATGATGAAATACACGCCGCGCGTGCGTAACGACACAAGGCCTACGAACAATGCCAGCAATGCGGTGACAAGAAGGGCTAGCGGCCAGGCAATCAAGGCGTTAGAGAGACCTTCGACCGACAGCATCGCTACGACATATGCGCCTGCGCCAAAAAATGCCGCATGTCCCAGCGCGACCATTCCGCCATAACCCAGGATCAAATTCAGACTACTCGCAGCCAGAGCAAAAATCAGCACACGCCTGACAAAAGAAACATAAAAACCCAGATCCAGCGCTGGGGCAACTAACGGAAAAGCGAGCAGTAGTGCTAAGACCAGCGCGCCCGTAAGCGAGGATTTTTTCATCGTCAGCCGCGCGCCGGAAAAAGGCCCGCCGGCCGGAACACCAACACCACCGCCATCAGGAGGTAGATCGAGATTGCAGCCAGTGTCGGACCGACGCTTGAAGCGACAGCAGGAGACAAAAAGGTCTTAAGCAAGGTTGGTAAAAACGCTCGCCCCGCGGTATCAACAAAACCAACCAGCAAAGCACCAACAAAAGCGCCGCGCATCGAACCGATGCCGCCGATCACAATGCATACCAGCACAAGAATCAGGATTTGTTCGCCCATACCTGCCTGCACTGCTGTCACCGGCCCGAGCAATGCGCCCGCAATCGCTGCCAGCACGGCACCGAGAACAAATACGCCGAGAAAAAGCAAAGGTACACGCACACCCATCAGGGTTGCCATCTGGCGGTTGGAGGCACCGGCACGCACCAGTACACCGGCTCGGGTCCGCGTCACAAAAAGATAAAGTCCCAGTGCTAGCGCCAGACCCACGGCAATAATCAGCAACCGGTAAGCGGGATAGAGCAAGTCAGGCAACAAGCGAACCGGACCAGACAAACTCGCCGGCATATTCATCATCATCGGCGCCGGTCCCCAGAGCATTTTGACCAGATCATTCGCAATCAGAATAATCGCAAAAGTGCCGAGCACCTGGGCGAGATGGTCACGCACTACAAGCTTGCGAATCAGAACCAGTTCGATGACAAGTCCGACAACACCGGTGACGACAGCCGCAACAACAATCGAGGCCAGCAAGGATCCAGTCCATTGCATAGTCTGGGCCGCGACATAAGCCCCCGCCATGTAAAGTGAGCCGTGTGCGACATTCAGGATATCCAGAATGCCGAACACCAGCGTCAGACCTGCTGCAATCAGAAAGAGCATTAAACCGAACTGCAGCCCGTTTAAGAGCTGCTCGGCGATCAGCGTGCTACTCATTGCAATTTACTTTTTGCACTCGCCGACATAGACATCCTGATAGGCATCGAATACTTTGCCAACCAGTTTGTTGGTGATGCGACCATCAGCGCTTTTTTCAATCACGCGGGCATAGTAGGCCTGAATGGGGAAATTATTCACGCCATATTTGAATTCGCCGCGAACCGAGGCAAAATCCGCTTTCTTCAGTGCCGCCAAAACCGCTGCGCGATCACTGACATTGCCACCGGTAGCTTTCGCAGCTGCATCGATGGCCATAATCACGTCATATGCTTGCGCGGCATAGACAGATGGATTGCGGTTGTTGTATTCCTTGCGGAAGGCTTCAACGAATTTTTTGTTTTGCGCATTGTCCAGATCAAAGGCCCACTGAGCGGTATTAAACATACCAATCATAGGCTCACCTACAGCCTGGATCACATCTTCGTCAGCGGAGAACCCGGGACCAACGAGTTTGATGTTTTGATTCAGACCTGCTGAGACGAACTGCTTGATGAAGTTAATCCCCATGCCGCCTGGCAAAAAGATATAGACCGCATCTGGTTTGGCTTCGCGCAATTGCGCCAGCTCAGCGGCGTAGTCAATCTGGCCCAGCTTGGTGTAGACCTCTTGATTCACAGCAGCTTTGTAGCCACGTTTAAAACCATTAAGCGCATCCTTGCCCGCAGGATAGTCAGGCGCGATGATGACCATTTTTTTAAAGCCACGGTCGGCTGCGACTTTACCCGCAGCCTCATGAAAGGCGTCATTCTGATAGGACAAGCCAAACCAGTAATCGTTGCACTGTGCGCCGGCAAACTGGCTTGGGCCAGGATTATTCGACAGGTAAGGAATCTTGGCCGCAAACAGCGCGGGACCTACCGCCAACGCAACGTTTGAGCCGATTGGACCGGTAAAGAAATCAATTTTGTCACGCTGGATATAGCGGGTCACAAGCTGTTTGGCCTGATCGGGGTTCCCGCCCATATCTGTTTGTAAGAACTCAGCGGGATGGCCACCAAGTTTGTTACCCAACTGTTTGAGGGCGAGGTTAAAGCCGTCACGGGCTTCAGCACCGAGCGCAGCAAACGGACCTGACAGATCATTGGCGATACCCACTTTGATCGGGGTCTGTGCCAAGGCCAGGACGGGCAACAACAGAGCCGCCACAAGCAAACGATGAAACACACGCATGAATACTCTCCAGAAAAGTCAGTCATCAGAGACGTTATCAGGCAAAATGAGCCTAATATTTGGTTTCAAATAGTAGCAGGTGCTTATCTTTTTGTTGAAATGGAGTCACGCATGAAAAGACGTCTTGTACTGGCCTGTATTTCTGGCTTGTTCGCCTGCGGTGGTCTGTCCCCCGCCCTGGCCCAGACCCAGTCCAAAACGATTCGCCTGGTCGTCCCCTTCCCCGCCGGCGGCTCCACTGATATAGCAGCACGTGTACTCGCCGAGCCACTTTCCAGGATCCTGGGCCAAACTGTCGTAGTCGAGAACCGCGGTGGCGCTGGTGGCTCGATCGGCATGATGGAGGTCGCCAAAGCAGCGCCTGACGGCACAACCTTCGGCGTAGCAACCGTCTCGACCCATGGCGTGAACCCTGCCGTCTATAAAAATCTACCCTATGACCCGATCAAAAACTTCGCACCCGTTACAGAACTGGTCGAGGCACCGGGCGTTTTGCTGGTCAATGCCACACTGCCAGTGCAGAATTTTGCTGAATTCATGGCCTACCTGAAAGCCAACCCAGACAAGCTGAGCTATGCCTCGACAGGTAACGGCACGGTCAGTCACATGTGGGCCGAGCTATTCAAGACCACCACAAAAACTTCCATGACACACGTGCCCTATAAGGGCGCAGGGCCAGCACTTAATGATCTGGTGGGTGGACAGGTTATGGTTTATTTCGATCAGGTCGCCTCGGCCATGCCCCATATCAAATCAGGCAAACTGCGCCCCCTGGCGGTATCCTGGCCAACGCGCCTTGAGCCCTTGCCTGAGGTCCCCACCTACGCAGAATTGAATCTTGCCTCGAATAACGACCCCTCCTGGTTTGGTCTGGTGGCGCCTGCTGGCACCCCCGACAAGGACATCCAGCGTGTGCGCGATGCTGCTGCAAAAGCCGCCAACGAGCCTGCCGTGCGCGAACGTCTGGCGGCAATGGGGTTATTTCCCACCGGCTCAACACCGGCCGAATTTGGTGAGATCATTCGCAAAGAAATCCTGAAAATGCAAGGGCTTGCACAAACAACAGGGATAACCATCGATTAACAGGCTAAAAAAAAGCGATAATTGCCGGATATTTTTTTATTCGCAAATTTTTACCCGGTTTTGTTGCGTACTACCCAGTTTTGTTGCGTACTACTTTTGCGTACTACTTTTGCGTACTACTTTTTACCCTCTCCAATCACCCCCTTTTTTGTAAGCTGCCATGGCCGTTAACTTGTACATCCCGTCAGACGACGCTGTTTTCCCTGTCCCAGGCGTTGAAATCGGTGTCACCGAAGCAGGGATCCGCAAAGCGGATCGCCGCGACCTCACGGTATTCCGTTTCAGCCCGGGCTCAAGCGTTGCAGGTGTTTTCACCCGCAATCGCTTTTGCGCCGCTCCTGTGATTGTTTGCCAGGAGCATCTTGCCTCAGGCAAAGAAATCCGGGCTCTGGTGATCAACACGGGTAACGCCAATGCTGGGACTGGAGCACCAGGCCTGCAAGCGGCTCACCAAACCTGCCAGACGCTGGCCAAGCTAATGGGATTGGATAGCCAGCAGGTATTACCCTTTTCCACGGGTGTCATTCTCGAGCCCCTGCCTGTTGACCGCATCGAGGCTGGCTTACCTGCTGCAATCAACAACCTTGCTCCCGGTAACTGGGTCAGCGCCGCGCACGGTATCATGACAACCGATACGCTGCCCAAAATTCACTCGCAACGTGTGACGCTTGGCGGCAAGACCATCACCATCACGGGCATCAGCAAAGGCGCGGGCATGATTCGCCCCAACATGGCCACTATGCTGAGTTATCTCGCAACCGACGCAGGTATTGACCAGACCTTGCTGAACGGACTTGCCCGCGAGCTCGCTGATGTGTCGTTTAACCGCATTACCGTCGACGGCGATACCTCGACCAATGATTCCTTTATCGTGATCGCGACAGGCCAGAGCGGTCTGATGATCGACAATGCCAGCCACCCGCACTATGCTGAACTGAAAGCGGCACTGGCTGCCGCAGCGACCGACCTCGCACAAAAAATCGTCCGCGACGCCGAAGGTGCAACCAAATTCATGACCATCCAGGTCGAACAAGCGAAAAACGCTGAAGAAGCACTGCTGGTGGCTTACTCTGTCGCTCACTCACCACTGGTTAAAACGGCGTTTTTTGCTTCGGATCCAAATCTTGGCCGCATCCTGGCCGCTATTGGTTACGCAGGCATCACAGACCTGGATGTCGCGGGCGTCAACCTCTGGCTCGGTGATGTTCTGGTCGCCAAACACGGCGGTCGTAATCCTGACTATCAGGAGTCCGACGGTCAGCGCATCATGAAAGAACCTGAAATTCTTGTCCGTATTGCCCTGGGCCGCGGCAAGGTGACCGAAACCGTTTACACCTGCGATTTTTCGCATGAGTACGTAAGTATCAACGCAGACTACAGATCCTGATGAACCCGACTGATCAAAACACAGCCCCTGAGATGGCTGATTTACTCGCGCGTGCCGTGCGCGTGCTCTCACAGCTTGAGGCCTGGTTGCCTCCGACACCTCCTGCCGTCAACTGGGAGGCGCGCGTCTTTCGCTGGCGTAAACGTGGCGCCTCGCATGGCTGGCTCGAAGCCATCGCCAATGTGTCACTGATTAACACAGAGGACCTCCAGCACATCGAACGCCAGAAAGAAATCATCGACCGTAATACCCGGCATTTCGTTGAGGGCAAGCCGTCAAATAACGTCCTGATGACTGGCGCACGCGGCACGGGCAAAAGCTCGCTGGTCAAAGCCATGCTTGCGACCTACGGTGATCGTGGCTTGCGACTGATCGAGGTCGACAAAGCTGACATGGCCGACCTGGCTGACATCGTTGATATGGTTGCGGGCCGTCCCGAAAAATTCATTGTCTTTTGTGACGATCTATCCTTCGAGGAAGGCGAGGCAGGCTACAAAGCACTTAAATCAGTGCTCGATGGTTCAGCCGCCTCGACTGGCAATAACGTGCTGATTTACGCAACCTCCAACCGCCGCCACCTGATGCCCGAGTACATGAGCGAAAACCTCAGCTACAAGCATCAGTCTGATGGCGAGATTCACCCTGGCGAAACTGTCGAAGAAAAAATCTCCTTATCCGAGCGTTTCGGTCTGTGGATGTCTTTCTATCCGTTCCGTCAGGACGACTATCTGGATATCGTGGCGCACTGGTTGCGTACCATGGGCTGTTCGGAGGCGGTGATCGCCGAGTCACGCACTGAAGCCCTGCAATGGACACTCGAGCGTGGTTCACGCTCTGGCCGGGTTGCCTTGCAATTCGCTCGCGACTGGGCAGCAAGACATGCCTGACAAAATCATCGACGTCGCAGTGGGAGTCCTGCTGCGCCCCGATGGTACGGTACTGCTTGGTAATCGCCCGGCTGATAAACCCTGGCCTGGCTGGTGGGAATTACCAGGCGGGAAACTGGAGCCTGGCGAAACAGTGCTGCAGGCGCTCAAGCGCGAATTAAAAGAAGAAATCGATATCGAGCTGACCGAGGCTACTCCCTGGGTCACCTACGTTCACAAATATCCAACCACCACCGTTCGCCTGGCTTTTTGCCGCGTCACCGGCTGGCTTGGTGAGCCGCGCGGCCTGGAAAACCAGCAATTGCAATGGGTTGATCTCAAGCACGCGCATGAGGTTGCGCAGCTACTGCCGGCGACCTACCCACCCCTGCGCTGGTTGCAATTACCAGAAGTCTATGCGATCTCCAGCGTCGGCTCACCAGAGCGATTGCCAGCTTTTCTTCACAGTCTGGACCTCGCGCTAGCCAAAGGACTGCAACTGCTGCAATGGCGCGAGCCAGACTGGCCGGGCGGTCCTGACACCCCAGAGCTAAAAGCAGCTCTTGATCTTGTGCTCACGCGCTGTCATGCAGCGGGTGCTCGGGTATTGATTAATAGTATCCACCCTGAATCCTGGTTGCTTGGCGCTGACGGCTTACATTTGCGCTCAAATGATGCTCAGGCTTGCCTCAAACGTCCAGCTCTTGAAAAACACCAATTACTTGGCGTATCAACGCATAATCTCTCGGACTTGAATCAGGCGAGAAAACTCGAAGCAGATTTCGCAGTTTTAAGCCCGGTGCTGGCAACCCCCTCTCACCCGGATACCCCTGGGATGGGTTGGGAGCGTTTCGGGCAGCTCAATGCGCAAGCCGGCTTGCCGGTTTTTGCACTGGGTGGTCAGTCGCCAGCCACCCTAGCACAGGCAAAATCAGTTGGTGGGCACGGAGTTGCTGGGATTCGTGGTTGGATTACCTGAGGCATCGAGCATTTTCAGATCCTCAGTGGACCAACCACCGCCTAGTGCTGTAATCAAACGTACGCTGGCACTCAAACGGTTCCCCATCAAAGTGATGTAGGTACGTTCATTATTAAGCGCGGTGGTCTCAAGTACCGCCACACTCAGATAATCGATTAAACCCTGATCGTATTGATTGCGTGCCAGTTGCAACGCCTGCTGCGCCGCCTCGACAGCCAGGCGCTGGGCAACCTCTTCTTGTTCGAACACGCGTAGTTGCACCATCGCGTTTTCGACTTCCTGCAAAGCCGTTAAAACAGTCTGGCGATAAAGCGCCACCTGAATATCAAATCCAGCGCGTGCCTGATCGATCGCAGCCTGTCTGGCACCACCGTCAAAAATCAGCATGGCTAGTTGTGGACCCAGAGCCCAGAACTGTGCGGGAGCTGCAAACCACTGCGTAAAATCATTGCTGCGGTAACCCGAGTTCGCATTGAGCGTCAGGCTTGGAAACCAGGCCGAAACCGCCACACCAATCAAGGCGTTGGCTGAAGCGGTACGACGCTCTGCGGCCGAAATGTCGGGCCTGCGCTCAAGCAAGGCTGAGGGTAAGCCGACCGGTGCAATAGGTGGCACGAGTGCGTTGGCAACTGGTTTGATCTCAAAAGTGGAAGGCGGCTGACCCAGCAGGACAGCCACTGCATTTTCAAACACGGCACGTTGCTGTTCAAGGTCAATCATCTGGGCACGTGCGCTTTCAAGCTGGGTACGCGCGACAGCAACATCGGCCAAGCCGGACACCCCGGCTTCATAGCGGTTGGTTGTCAGCGTCAACGAGCGCTCATAGGCCGCGACGGTCGCCATGAGCAGACGTTTTTGTTCATCAAGCATGCGAACCTGCACATAGCTCAGCGCCATGGCCGACTGAGCGGTCAACCGTGCACCGGCCACATCCGCTGCCAGGGCCAGCTCGCTTGCATCAGATGACTCAATATTGCGACGGACACTACCCCAGATATCGAGCTGCCAGGCAGCCACTGCATTGGCGCCATAAGTTGTGATCGCAGTGCTTGAGACGACTCCCACAGCACTTGTTGCCGATCCGCCTGCACGATTCATGCTGCCCGTCGCGTTAAGCGTTGGATAAAGCGGCGAGCGTGAACCTTGTGTAATCGCAACAGCCTGACGAAACCGGGCTTCGGCCGCGGCAATATTCTGGTTCGCCAGATTCAGCTTTTGCATCAGGTCAGACAAAACAGGATCCTGATACATCTCCCACCAGGGCGCGCGTGCAGCCTCTGCCGTGGGACGTGCTGGCTGCCAGCCGGCAGACTCTTTGAATGTAGTCCCGACCTCGGCGGTTGGACGAACGTAGTCAGGCCCCACCTTACAGGCTGAGAGCAACCCCATCAGGCCTAACGCCATACCCCACACAACAGGCTTTCTGATTCTGCGTATCAATCGATTGAGCATTAAAACCATCATCTTGAACGATCCTGCATCCATAAACGGAAACGATCCAGATACAAGTACACCACAGGAGTGGTGTAAAGCGTTAATAACTGGCTCACTATCAGCCCACCGAGGATCGTAATCCCGAGCGGGCGTCTCATTTCAACACCTGCACCAGCTGCAAAAACCAGCGGGAAGGCTCCAAAAATCGCTGCGCAGGTCGTCATCAAAATCGGACGAAAACGTGTCATGCAGGCCTGGTAAATCGCTTCGTGCGGCGTTAAACCTAGTCGCCTTTGCGCATCCAGTGCAAAATCAACCATCATAATTGCATTTTTTTTGACAATACCAATCAATAAAAATACCCCAATCAACGCGATCAGTGTGAACTCTGTCCTGAGCATTAACAATGCGAGCAAGGCACCTACCCCCGCAGAGGGCAGGGTCGACAAGATCGTCAAGGGATGAATCGTACTTTCATACAACATCCCCAGCACAAGATACATAGTGACCAAGGCCGCCAGAATCAACCAGGGCTGATTGGAGAGTGCATTTTGCAGCGCTCGGGCAGTGCCTTGAAAACTAGCCTGAACTTTTTCTGTCGGCAGACTGATATTTGCCACAGCCTGCTCGATCGCGATCGTCGCCTCTCCCAGAGATACACCTGGCGCCACATCAAATGAAATCGTATCGGCCGCGAGTAAGCCCTGATGTCTGACACTGAGTGGTGCGTTGGTTGTTTCGAATTTCGCAATTGTTGAGAGCGGCACGCGCTGACCCGAATCGCTGATGACGTAAACGTCGTCCAGGGAGTCCAGGTCCTTTGCATGGCGAGGCGCGACACCCATTACGACCCGATACTGATTGCGCTCGCCATACATGATGGAAATCTGTCGCTGACTAAACGAGTTATTGAGCACTGCTGAAATACTTGACATCGGCACGTCCAAACGTTGCGCCGCGTCGCGGTCAACAACAATCGAAACCTGACGACCGCGATCCTCCACATCGGTGTCCACATCGACCAGCTCGGGTAAGGCGGCTAGAGCTTGCTGGACTTTTGGCATCCACTCTTTCAGATCGGCGAGTTCATTAGCCATCAGTGTGTACTGGTACTGTGCCCCGCTTTGACGTCCCCCCACACGAATATCCTGCTGCGCCATCAGCGTCAGTCGCGCCCCCGGGATACCAGAGAGCTGAGGTCTCAGACGATTGATCACCTCGCGCACATCGAGCTTGCGTTCGGCAAAAGGTTTAAGCTGAACCGCCAGAAAACTACTATTACTGCCGCCTCGCCCGCTGGCGTAGGCCGTCACTGTACTGACCGCGGGATCCCTGAGCAAGACCTGACGAAAGCGATCCAGTTTTGGTTTCATCGACTCAAACGATGTCCCATCATCGGTCGCAAAAAAACCAATCATCATGCCGGTATCTTGTTGCGGGAAAAAACCCTTGGGTACCGCTGCGTAAAGATAAAAATTCAGACCAATTGTCGCTAACAGCAACAACATCATGATTCGGCTGTGGCGCAACGCCCATTGAAGCGAACTTGCGTACGCAGCAACAATGCTGTTCAGAGCAGCCTTGCTCCAGCGCCCGAGAAAACCTGACCACCGGGAGCTAGCGATCCGCTCACCCTCGGGTACCTGTTTATGCAACATCTTTGCGGCCATCATTGGCGTGAGCGTAAGCGATACAAACATTGAAATCACAATCGCGACTGACAAGGTGACCGCAAACTCCCTGAATAGTCGTCCTGGCAAACCACCCATCAGCAGTATTGGTATAAATACTGCGATCAGGGAAATGCTCATCGACAACACGGTAAAGCCAACTTCGCGCGTACCACGCAAAGCAGCCCGCAGAGGCGTTTCACCGCGCTCGATATGGCGGGTAATATTTTCCAGTACAACGATTGCGTCATCCACCACAAAACCAGTGGCCACGATGAGCGCCATCAAAGACATCGTGTTGAGTGAATACTCACATAAATAAATTACACCAAAGGTGCCGATTAACGAGACCGGCACAGCAATGGTCGGGATCAGCGCAGCGCGTAAATTTCTTAAAAACAACAACACCACCAGCATAACCAGACCGATGGCAATCATCAGGGTTTTCTCTGCCTCCACCACGGAGGCACGAATGCTAGGCGTTCGATCCTGCGCCACATCAACAGTTACATCTGCCGGTAACATCGCTCGCAATACGGGTAACTCAGCTCGGATTTGATCAACCGTCTCGATGATATTGGCGTTCGCCTGACTACGCACCAACACAAGAACAGCCTGTTTGGTATTGAAATAACCAATATTAAAAGTGTCCTCGACTGAGTCCTCGACGCGCGCCACGTCCGAGAGCCTTACCGGCGACTGCCCGCGCCACGCCACGATCAAGGGACGGTAATCGACGGCTTTCCAGAGTTGATCATTGGCTTTGATCTGCCAGCTATGGGTCTCATTTTCCAGCACACCTTTGGGGCGAGTGGAGTTTGCCGCGGCAATCGCAAGCCTCACCGTATCAAGTGAAATCCCATATTGGGACAGAGAGTCCGGGTCCAGATCTATGCGGACCGCGGGCAAGGTACTGCCACCGATCACAACCTCGCCCACACCTTGAATCTGGGAAAGTTTTTGTTGCACCGTGGTCGAAGCAATGTCGTAGAGTTGCCCCTGAGATAAGGTATCCGAACTCAGCGCCAACGTCATGATGGGTGCGGCCGAGGGATTAACTTTACGATACGACGGATTAGAGCGCAGGCCACTAGGCATCAACGCGCGTGCTGCATTGATTGCACCTTGCACATCTGTGGCCGCGCTATTGATATCTCGGCTCAGATCGAACTGAAGCGTAATTCGCGTCTGACCTGTGGTGCTGCGCGAAGTCATTTCGGTGAGTCCGGCAATCGTGCCGAGGGAGCGTTCCAGCGGAGTTGCAACAGTCGCCGCCATCACCTCGGGACTTGCTCCCGCCATCTGCGCACTGACGGAGATCGACGCGAGTTCAATCTGAGGCAATGGCGCAATCGGCAACAAAGTAAAAGCCAGCGAGCCTGCCAGCACAACGCCCAGCCAGATCAGAGTCGTGGCAACTGGCCGGACAATGAAAAGGCTCGACAGATTCATGATGAGCGAGCGCGCGCCCGACGACGGACACCACCACCCAGACGGTCAAAAAACAGATAAATCACGGGTGTCGTGAAAAGCGTCAGCACCTGACTTACCAGCAGACCACCTACCATCACCAAGCCCAGGGGTTGACGCAACTCAGCGCCGGTTCCCGTTGACAGCATCAAAGGGACGGCCCCAAACAAGGCCGCCAGCGTAGTCATCAGAATCGGTCTAAAACGCAGCAACGCTGCTTCGTGAATAGCTTTAAGTGGTGTCAGTCCGCGCAAGCGCTCAGCATCCAGGGCGAAGTCAATCATCATGATGGCGTTTTTCTTGACAATACCGATCAGCAAAATAATCCCGATGATGCCAATCATGTCCAGATCGCGTCCGCTGAGCATCAACGCGAGCAAGGCCCCGATCGCCGCCGAAGGCAGCGTCGAGAGGATGGTTAAAGGATGAATAAAACTCTCATACAAAATACCCAGAACGATGTACATCGTAATCACAGCAGCAAGTATCAGCAGTAACGTACTGGAAAGCGAGGATTCAAATGCATGGGCTGCGCCTTGAAACTTTGCCTGCACCGAGAGCGGCAGCGAAATTTCTTTCTGAGCCCGGGCAACCGCCTGGACTGCGCTTGAGAGCGACTCACCTCGCGCCAGATTGAAAGAGATGGTCACGCAGGGGAACTGATCCAGGCGATTAATCACCAGCGAGGAGCGGCCTTCGGAAATTTTTGCCACACTGGTGATGGGTACAGGTTTGCCATCGCTGGTCTTGACATAAACCGAACCTATCGCCGAAGGCTCGCGGCGGAACTGTGGTGCCGTTTCAAGCACAACGCGATACTGGTTAGACTGGGTGAACACCGTGGAAATCTGCCGCTGGCCAAAAGCATCATAGAGCGCATCATCGATCATGGACGTCGTCACACCGAGTCTGGCTGCGGCATCCCGATCGATCTCGACAAACGTATTGATACCTTCATTTTGCATATCATCGGTGACATCGCTCAGCTCGGCTTGCGCGCGCAAACTATCGACAAGCTTTGGCACCCACAATGCCAGCAATTGCTCATCCGCGCTCTCAAGGGTCAGCTGATATTGTGTTCGGCTAATACGATCCTCGACCGTGAGGTCTTGCACAGGCTGGAGATAAAACTGCAAGCCCACCATCCCCGCGAGCTGTTGTTGAAGTCGCAGCATGATTTGCGAGGCATCAAACTTACGCTGCGCGTGAGGTCGCAGTGCAATCTGCATCCGGCCAGAATTGACTGTTTCATTCGTGCCATCGATACCAATGAAAGAGGCAATCGACGCAACATCCGGGTCATCTAACAATATTTTGACCGCTTGCTGCTGACGCAGCGACATTTCTGCAAAGGAGACATTCTGTGGGGCCTGAGTCATGATTTGAATCAGGCCGGTATCCTGTTGCGGGAAAAATCCTTTAGGCACTGCGACGTAGAGTCCTGCAGTCAAAAGAAAAGTCGCGACCGCGACACCAAGCATGAGCCGCTGATGCCTGAGGACTTTGCTGAGCATGCGATCGTAGCTCGCAATCAGACCCTCAATCCACGCTGAACTATGACGCGAAAACCAACTACTTCCAGCGTGATCCCCCGCGCGCAGCAAGCGCGCGCACATCATGGGCGTCAATGTCAGCGAAATCACCAGTGATAATAAAATCGAGACAGCCAGCGTCACCGCGAACTCTCTGAATAACCTTCCCACAACTTCTGTCATAAACAATAACGGGATCAATACGGCGATCAGCGAGATCGTTAACGAGACCAGCGTAAAACCAATTTGCGCTGCGCCCTTAAGCGCTGCCTGCAAAGGCGAATCACCTTTTTCAAGGTAGCGTGCCACATTCTCAATCATGACGATCGCATCGTCCACGACAAAACCTGTCGCAATGGTCATTGCCATCAGCGTAAGATTATTGATGCTAAAGCCCGCCAGATACATGATCCCGAACGTTCCCACCAGAGAAAGCGGTACCACTACGCTCGGGATCAGTGTCGCGGTAAAGGTCCGCAGAAAAACAAAAGTCACCAGCACCACCAGACCGATCGCGATCAGCATTTCAATCTGCACATCACGCACTGACTCTCGAATCGTTTGCGTGCGATCCGACATCACCACCACATCAAGATTGGCTGGTAACGCCACTCTGAGCTGGGGTAATAATTTCTGAATCCTGTCGACCACGTCAATCACATTAGCGCCAGGCTGGCGCTGAACGTTGAGCAAGATGGCTGGCTGCGTTCCTGACCAGGCGGCAAGCCGCGCATCTTCTGCTTCTGTCACGGCAACAGCGATATCGGAGAGCCGCAACGGTCCGTTATTTCGATAAGCAACCACCAGATTCATATACTCGTCTGGATTTTTAAGCTGATCATTGGCATTGATGGTGGTCGAGCGCATCGCGCCATCAAGTGTGCCCTTAGGCTGATTAACGTTGGCGGCGACTACCGCCGCGCGCACATCTGCGAAGGTTAGACCATACGCTGCGAGGGACTGGGGATTAGCCTGAATCCGCATCGAGGGTCGCTGTCCTCCGGCTACCGTGACCAGGCCGACCCCTGCGACCTGAGAGACTTTTTGCGCCATACGCGTATCGACCAGATCTCGGACCTGGGGCAGCGGCACAGTCGGCGAAGTAATCGCCAGCGTCAGGACGGGTGCGTCAGCCGGATTGACCTTGTTATAGACAGGCGGTGCGGGCAAATCCCGCGGCAACAAATTACTGGCTGCATTGATCGCAGCCTGCACTTGTTGCTCAGCCACATCCAACGGTAAGGACAGGGAAAACTGCAAGGTAATGATGGAGGCGCCCGCTGAGCTACTCGAGCTCATCTGTTTTAATCCAGGCATCTGACCAAACTGCCTCTCCAGCGGAGAAGTCACCAAGGCCGCCATGATTTCCGGGCTTGCACCAGGATAAAACGTAGTGGACTGGATGGTCGGGTAATCAACCTCTGGCAGGGACGAAACCGGTAGCCACCGATAGGCAATCAGTCCGGACAGCAATAACGCAATCATTGCCAGAGTCGTGGCAACGGGCCGAATAATAAATGGCCGTGAAAGGTTCACTTTGCGGGTTTCCCGGGAGGCGGCGCGGCGGTCGCACCCGGCGCACCAATCACACGCACTTTTGCGCCCGCGCGTAGACGATCCGTACCCTCAAGCACAACGCGATCACCAGCAGCGATACCGTCAAGAATCGCCACCCGATCGCCACTGCGCGCACCGAGTTTGACAGGCCGCACCGCTGCCGTATCGTCAGGCATCACGACATACAGAAATGCGCCCTGATTGCCCTGTTGCAAGGCGCCGGCAGGAACTGTCAGTACGTTTTTATCGGTCCGGACTTTCATGCGCACGTTTACAAACTGATTGGGAAACAAGGCGTCATTTTCGTTTGTGAATTGTGCTTTTAATTTAATTGTGCCTGTTGTTACATCAATCTGATTATCGACCGTCACAAGTGTGCCTTGAGCAAGTCGCACCAGATCAGCGCGATCATAGGCATCCACCTGCAACACCTGGCCTGCGATCATCGGCTGACGCACCGCAGGCAAATCACCTTCGGCCAAAGTGAAGACGACGGCGATAGGCTGGGTTTGAGTGATAACCACCACACCCTGAGGATCATTAGCCACAACCAGGTTGCCCGCGTCGACTCGCCGCAAGCCCAATCTGCCGGCAATGGGTGCGGTAATCCGTGTGTAGTCCAGTTGCAGGCGGGCATTATCTACCGCAGCCTGATCGCTTTTAATCAAACCCTCGAATTTTTGTACCAGCGCCTGTTGCGTATCGAGAAGCTGTGGGGCGATCGAATCCTGTTTACGCAATTTTTTGTAGCGCTCGAGATCTCGTTTAGCGTTTTCATATTGCGACTGATCTTGTTGCAACACACCTAACGCCTGACTCAGCGAAACCTCAAAAGACCTTGGGTCAATCTGGGCCAGCAAAGCACCCGCTTTGACCTGCTCACCTTCTTTGAATTGCACGGAGATAATTTCACCCTGCACTCTGCTGCGCACCGTCACGGTATTGAAAGCCGTGACCGTTCCTAGACCCTTGAGGTAAATATCGAGGTCTTCTACCTTGGCCACTTCAGTTTTCACGGGGACCATTGGCACAAAACCTGCTGGCGGACCTTTGCTCGCGTTGTTTTTCGCATCGCCATATAGCCACCAGGCAGCCACCACGACCACAACTGCCAGCACTGCCCAAACCAAGGGTGCGCGTTTTTTACGCACAGCCAGTTGACGTTCAGTCATAAAGCTTCCATTTAGCTTGCAACAAGGGGGTTATTGTGGCGCAGAAATCAGAGAGAGCAAAGCGCCATTTTGAACGAAATATCGCGCGTCATTGCCTGAGGTTTTTGATCGCCCCCCTGGGAAGCAAAGCGAATCCAGACCATGTACTTGTTTGCACTGATTTCCGGGAAAGTACAGGCCGACTCGTCAACCCAGACACGTAATAATTGATAGACCTTGCCTGCCAGCATCTGTTGAAAAGCACCCTGGGGTGCAACAGCGTTCTCAGCCTGCCCGGACTCACGCAGCAAGTTCAGTACGATCGAGATACCTTCCTGCAAAGGAATGAGCGAGGACATCCAGTGTTTTAGATCCGCGCAGCGCTCGATCTCAGGGCGATACTGCCAGGCATGGAACGAGGGCATATCGACCTGAGTGCCTCCACCGGGGACAGCAAGACGACCGCGCAAACTGGCAAGCCACTCATTTTCTCTTAGTATTTGCCCGGTTTTACCTGCGGCATTCAAATTTGCTGCAACCCGCTCGATTTCGTTGAGCATGGCATTCAAGGTTTTACTCTCAACACCTGGGTGATCTTTCAAACCCATCAGGACGTTGCGCTGGCGCTCAAGATCCTGCAGCACGCTGCCTTTCATGTCGGTGCGCTCGGTTGCATCAAGCAGATCAAACAGGGCGGAAATAGCCACCTGGTGCAGTTTTGGGTCACCAGGACGGGCAAAAAACGTCATCCGATCGAACAAAGACTCCAGGCGCATCAGCGCACGGACTCGTTCGTTAAAGGGATATTCAAAAAGAATCACTATCGTGAAACGCCCGAAAAAATTGATCGTAAGAACTCAATACAACACATTTTACCCTGCAAGGTTACACCAGGCTTTGTGCAAGACCAAGACTTGGTTTTCCAATTCGGTCATCGTAATGCTTTTTGAGTTATCTATCACGTCATCTGCGACTGCTAATCGCTGTGCCCGGGTGGCCTGCGCATCGAGTATTTTGCGAATCGTGGCCAGTGCAATCCCATTACGGGCCTGCACACGCTCAATTTGGGTTGACTCCTCGCAATCGACGACACAAAGACGATCAATCCGATCCAGCCACCTGCCGGACTCAACCAGCAGCGGGACTACAAATACAGCATAGGGCCCCCGCGCCTGGTCAGCCTGTCTGAGTACTTCCTGCGCAATTAAAGGGTGCAAAATCGACTCTAGCTCAATGCGCCTGGCGCTTTCTGCA
>Ga0208105_1000059_pt1 | contig 53757 bp, 57 predicted proteins | sample CryBogCBE16Jul07_FD_184574 | JGI IMG/M metagenome (GOLD analysis project Ga0208105, IMG submission 184574) | Freshwater microbial communities from Crystal Bog, Wisconsin, USA - CBE16Jul07 (SPAdes) | ecosystem: Environmental > Aquatic > Freshwater > Lake | place: Crystal Bog, Wisconsin, USA... | reverse complement strand
AGGGGCGCTCACCCAAACGCGCGTGAGCACAGTCAACGATGCGGGGGCAACAATTTCGGACTCAGGATGGCTGACCGTGGGCTCAACGTGTGCGCCCTTTAATACGGGCGCGCAGTCTGAATCCCGAACCGTACTTTGTCCCAACGGCCAGACTGGTTCGATTATCGAGACGCGCGCCTATCAGCTTTGGTCTGACGGATCGAAGAAAAACTTTGATCCGTGGACGGTGTCCTCTAACACCTGCCAAAGCGTGCAGGCATCGATTGGTTACAACTTTCAATCGCTCAGCTGCCCAAGTAACCAAGAAGGGCTCATTATCCAGCAACAGGCCTACGCGATTGACTCAAACGGCAACGCCTACGACTACACGGATTGGGCGACGATCTCGAGCACCTGCCGCGACTTTGAGTCGCAGGCCTTTGTGCCTGAGCAAACAACGGTCGCCGATTGCCCAGCCGGTCAGGTCGGCTCGAACACCTATACGCGCAGCTATACGCAATGGACTAATGGCGAACGTACGAACTACACGGGCTGGACGTGGATTGGCGGGAGCTGCTATACGCCTGCGCCACCGCCACCGGACCCAGGGCCTTGGTGTGGATGGGCCTGGATTGGCGATGTTTGCTACAACTCACCACCTGGTGATCCAGGACCGCAGGCGGCACCTGATCCAGGGCCGCAGGCGGCACCTGATCCGGGACCTCAGGCATCGTCCGATCCGGGGCTTGCCCAAGCCGCAGATGCTCCGTGGTGTTGTTCTTATGACGATGGTAGTGGAGGAGGTGGTGATGCTGCTGCTGGGGCATCAGCTGCGGCAGCAGCTCCAGCTGGTGTTTGCGGCCCCGGTGATGCCAATGGTGATTGTGGCGATGCAGGCGATGGCAATGGAGGCGATGGCGGCTCTGGAGGCGATGGCGGTGGGTGCGGGTCGGACTAACAGATTGCCTAGCGAAGCATTGCACGCGTCGCTTCGACTGTAGTCAATCCAATGATGCCTATTTGTGATTTCTTCACAAGTTTTAAATCTGGCGTAATTAGACGAAAGGATGGATAACGGAGACGGAATTTATCATCCCCCGCTTGTTCAAAAAAGTCTTTGATTTTTTGATCCTTACCGTCAATACGAATGAAAATTTGTGGCCCCGTTAGCCAAGTATCAAACTCCAGGAAAATGACTTTGCTAAAGTCGTCTTTAAGATCGCTGAAGTTTTGCTTTAAGAACTTTGAATATTCATGACACGGTGGGCAATCCTGAGCGCCCAAGTAAACGAGAATATTTTTCTTCTCGCTCTTGGCTTGCGCAACCACGTGCGTGATGTCGAATACACGCTCAGAAAAGCTAAAGGGTGGTCGAATGGTAATTGCCTGGTATTCACTTGGAATTTCTGCTAAGACGTTATTTACAAAAAGCGCAAAAGCCAAAAAAAATAGTTTCATAATGATCTCGTTCTCGTTCTTTGTATCAATTCGAAAAAGTCTCTAGCCTGCGAAAATGGACATAGCTATTGCTTTGCAAGTCTGTGACTTACCGATAGCCAGTGACCATACATTCTGAAGGACCACCGTCTCTAAACAACGCATTAATCATTCCCTTAGCTTGCAATCGTGTCTTACTCATCATTTCACCGGCTACTTTCATTTGCCAGACCTGGGATGAGTCTAAAATATTACTCTCCGTTCTTACGAAAATAAATTTATTATCTTGAATCGTTACTTTATATTCATTTGCTCCGTTACCCGATTGCCAGGTGTTAACACCATCTCCGTCCTTAAGGTTCATTTCAAACTTATGAGGACGGATGTTACCTTTGGACGCAATACAGTCGACTGTAAACGTCCAGCGCCCATCATATTCAATCAAAGCAGCTGTTGTCGAAGGTTTCGGTTTAACCGATGCAGGTTTACTAGAGGCTAAACTCACCGAATCAGGCTTTCGTAATACGCCACTTGCTAGGCAATCTCTAATTGCCATACCTGCATCATTTTGGTTTAAAACGCCGATTAAATTAAACGTTGATGGGTCAAAAAGGTTGCCTTCAACTTTTAATGTCCAAAACACGGAAGGGTCCGATCGTAGTGCGCTTCGACGCGTGATCACGATCGAACCATTTTGGAACGACAGCGTGCCAGTAAAGTTTGATTGAGGGCCTTGATCTGCAAACGATCCTTGTCCATTCTTAACAATAACGTCTTTAAAAATTGCGAAATCCCGCTGACTCGACTGTGGTGATCCGCAACTGAAGTTCACATCCCAAACCCCGTCATAATCGGTTTGTGCTGCCTGAACGTTAAACGACAGTGCAAGGCTGCTTGTTAACAGCAGGGCAGCGAGGACTGAGCTGACTCGTTGATAAATCGTCTGACAAAGCATTTCTGTTTCCTTTGATGTGATGGCTGTGTGGCTATAAATTCAATATGTTCATTATTTGGATAAGCGAAGTTCTCTATCGACCCGTTTGGCGTGAACCGATAACGAGACACTCTGCTTCGCCAGCATCATGACCAGCACCGTTTGCAATTGCGCGCAGTTGAAAGGTATTCACATCAATCGCCTTGGCCACGGGCTGGTCTAAGGCAGTCTGAAACGCTAGCCACTTCTCAGCACTGAGTTCAAAGCGGGTGCGATCTTCCAGAGCCTGATTGGCAGCGAGGATGCCTGCATCCAGCAAAAACTCGCTCACATTTTTGTGCGCCACGCATGCAGTTTCCTGAAGCAAATGCTTCACAGGCGTGCTGGCACGCACATCAATGCGCTCGGATTTGGAATGAATGACAGCGGTCATGGCAGTCTCTTCTGGAAAAGCTATCGCACTATAACGTCCGGACAATGTCCTGACGATCTTTTTTTGTGGCTATCGCCCTCATGCAACGCCTAAACCCCAAGCGCGCCAACCAGGATCCCCTTGGCTTCGTACTGATTCAATGATCTGCCATTGCGACCCGAAAGCGTTAACCACTCCTTCATGCTTTGCCCTAATCTAGCTAAGTACCATACGGCACTTGAATTACCTGCCGTTTATAGAGCTATGCTTACCCTAAAAGCATACCTAGTATAGAATCGAACTGATAATTTAAAAAATCCAAAATGATGTCAGATGAGCTGTGGTTCAAACTCGATTCATTGAAACGCCTAACCGATTCGCGTACTTGGCAAAAAGGCGCAGAGATCGTCAATAACCGACTGGTGTTATCACTTGAAATCGAGCTTTCCACTGAAGCTGAGTGGAGCGTATTTTGCAGGGTACGTGGCACACACGATACCCCTTACCAAGTCCGTGCCAAAATAAAATTATCCTCGGAAGCTACGGCTTTATCCTGGACTAGCTCTTGCACCTGCCCAGTTCATCGAGGATGCAAGCATGGCATGGCCTCGCTGATTTATGCAAGTCTTTATGGGCGAGAACAAATAGATCATAAATTCCCTGGTGGTCTTGAGGCGCTCACAGCTAAGCGCTCAGAACAATTTGAAACAGAACGCAAACTAAAAGCACAACGACAGGCAGAGGCTCAAGCCCGGCAAGCCGAGCTAAATTTGCATGGCTGGCTAAATGAACTTGATCGCATTAGCACTACAGTGAGCAATACGTTATTGACGAACGTTGAGCATAACCAGTACAAACGGCAGGTAAAACCTGAGCAGCAATATCTGTATTTGCTGCGTATAACTGACCAAGAAACGCCTAAACCAAAGCTGCGAATTGATACGGTCACTACGCATCGCAAGCTAAATGGTCAGTGGGCTAAACCACGCACAGTTTTACACGTTCCTGCGGAATACGAAATCGCACGGCAAAAGATAGACCGTGTTGATATAGAAATTATGCGTCTGATTGCCACCATGCTGGGCTCAAGCCACTATTACCGGGAAACATCCTCCGTCTGCGGAGTACTTGAAGGACGAATAGGAGCAATGGCTCTAGAGCTCGCTGCAGGAACAGGCAGACTGCTTCTGTGTGATAGTGGTCTCGACTCTGAGATGCGTGTGCACTGGGGAGTAGCACGCAAAATTTCATGGACATGGCAAAAATCATCCTCTGCCTCAGCCTCAACTACTGAACAGGCCTGGTTACTGAAACCAGAAATTAATCCTCAGGATGCAACCATATTACTTTGCGCCAATACGCCTCCTTTTTATTTAGATCATCGTAATGGTTTGTGCGGCCCAGTTGACGCGGGAGATTTATCCTATTCGCAGGTGGCAATTCTACTGAACGCCCCCATCCTGCAAGAATCGCTCATTCAAAAATATCAAAATGCCCTGACCATTCATTCGGATCTTATCCCGAGACCACCCGTGCTAGCTGAAGTTCCAATTTTAAAAGGCATCATCCCAAGGAGACTCATTCACCTAAGCGCCCTGCCCCCTGGACACAGGACAAAGCAAAGATCATTAGCTGCTCAATTGACTTTTGATTACGATGGACATACTGGCTGGTGGGGTAATCAACCCGCAGCAGTCACTGTGGAAACTCAGGGCGTTCGTTCACTACTGTATCGCGATATTATTTTCGAAAAGGACTCTATTGAAAGGCTTTTTTACGACCTCAATATAGACGTCAACCAAATTGGGGAATGTACGCTAGCCGATTACCTGCCCCAGGTGCAATGGGCCCATTGGTTTGATACTCAATTTACAGAATTTACCGAATTAGGATTTGAAGTCACACTTGATGACAATCTAAGAGACTGGGTACACCACGCAGACAAATTGGTCGTAGATGTCGTTGCTGAGCAACCCGATACGCCAACGACCTCAGATTGGTTTGACGTGTCCTTAGGCATAGAAATGGATGGACAACGGCGTAACATCCTGCCCTTTTTACCTGCGTTACTGGCTGAGGCAGGACGATACTGGGAGAAAGACGAAACAGGTATGACTGCCTTACCAGAGTTCGTCTATCTGCCCGACGAGCAAAGCGGGCGGTTCATCAGGATTCCAACAGAGGCGATGAAACCATGGCTCCAAGTCATGCTCGAGTTTTATACCGATCGTGGGTCAGAGTTCGCTAGTGACAAAATTAAATTATCTCGTTTTGACACAATGCTGATCAGCACAATACTTGGTGAGTCTGTAACCTGGCAAGGTGCAACGTCAATCCGACAACTGGCCCAAACACTCAATAATCCTCCGCAGATCGAAGAGGTTGCATTACCAAAGACTGTTCACGCTAAGCTTCGGCGCTATCAACAAGACGGGCTGAATTGGTTACAGTTTCTGGCACGACATGGTCTGGCTGGAATCCTTGCTGATGATATGGGGCTGGGTAAAACGCTACAGACTCTCGCGCATATTCAAATTGAAAAGGACAGCGGTCGTTTAACAACGCCAGCTTTAATTATTGTTCCAGTCAGTTTATTGGGTAACTGGCAACGCGAAGCGACCAAATTTTGTCCAGAGCTACGTTGTTTAGTTATTCACGGTAAAGATCGGCATACTGCCAACAGCGACTTAACCAGATTTGATCTGATCATTGCCCCTTATTCATTGTTGTATCGTGATCGCAGCTATTGGCTCGATATAAACTGGCACTTAGTTGTGCTTGATGAAGCACAAAATATCAAAAATACCAATACACAAACGTCTCAAGTCGTCAGGGAACTCAAGGCGAGGCAACGTCTATGCCTTTCAGGTACACCTATCGAAAATCATCTGGGAGAAATTTGGAGCTTGTTCCACTTTTTAATGCCAGGCTTTCTAGGTAATAAAAAAAAATTTGGTGAATTGTTTAGAAATCCTATCGAGAAGCAAAATGATGTTGCGCGCATGAAAAGCTTACGCACTAGGATTACGCCTTTTATGCTTCGAAGAACGAAAGCAGAAGTGGCAAAAGAGTTACCACCAAAAATTGAAACAATTACACGTGTTGAATTATCAGGCAAACAAGCTGATCTTTACGAAACGATTCGTTTAACCACGGAAAAGGCGGTGCGAGAGGCACTGCAAACACAGGGCTTTGCTAAATCCCGCATCACAATTCTCGACGCCTTACTAAAATTACGCCAAGTCTGTTGTGACCCACGCCTCATTCCAACAGTTTCTGCAAAGTCAATCGAGCAGTCCGCGAAACTTAATCATTTAATGGAAGTACTACCAAATATGTTAGCTGAAGGAAGACGCGTATTATTGTTTTCGCAGTTCACTAGCATGCTAAGCCTGATTGAAACTGAACTATCAAGGCATAATCTAACCTGGGTCAAGCTAACGGGTAGCAGTAAAAATCGTGAAACAATCGTAGATCGTTTCACAAGCGGCGAAGTTCCTTTATTTTTAATTAGCCTTAAGGCTGGCGGTGTTGGGTTAAACCTGCCCCAAGCCGATACAGTGATCCACTATGACCCGTGGTGGAATCCGGCTGTTGAAAATCAAGCCACAGATCGCGCACATCGTATCGGTCAAACACAAAATGTGTGGGTCATCAAACTTGTCGCACAAGATACGATTGAGGAACGCATCTTAAGCATGCAAGAGCGTAAAGCAGCGCTGGCTCAAAATTTGTACAGCGATTCCTTGGCACGTAAACAACCTTTATTTACTGAAACCGACCTGACTGAACTGCTCAAACCACTTGGGGCCTGAAAACTCAGAACCAGGAGAAATACTTACAGCTATTAATCTTGAGTAACGGTAAAGATTCGAAATCATATTGCATTACAACTTCGAGGCAATGTCAGGCAGCAGCGAGTTCAGACTCTCGGATAAAAAAGTGCAAGCCAAACACTCAGTTCAAACATGATAGTGTGAAAAGAATCTGTTAAATAGACAGACTTTGTCGATACTCATTCCAAACAGCGGTGATATCAGTCTGGTTCAAAACCTTCTTTTCAAGCAACCGCACTGTGATGTTGTCTAAAAATGCTCGATGCTTAGACAACATGGATTGCACAGCCTGATATTGGATAGAAAGAAATTTTCTTGCCTCAGTCTCTATATGGGCTAGCTCAGACGGTGTAGGGTCTTCGGATTTAACCGCAAGATTGATGTGATTACCGCCTAGTACCTCATACCCACTAGAAAAACCGGCTATCCCAATCAGATCCTTTGCCAACTCAGTTGCGTTTCGGAGATCCGTACAGGAGCTAAATGCGGATACATTCAACGCACCAAGTACAAGGGACTCAGCAGCCCTACCCGCTAAGGAAACCCGTATTTTGTGTCGCAAATCTGCATAGGTGTGTTTGCCCGCACGTGCGTCAACATACTCATAAGAATCTGCTACCTGACCTCTAGAGTCACTATTCCGAACAATACCTATATGGTCAGGGAGATTTTCCGCATCGGAATCAATAATGCTCACGAGTGCGTGTCCTGCTTCGTGGATCGCTATATTTTTCAGCGCTTTTTGATCTAATTCCTCTGATAAATCTGATTCTCCACTTCCATGAACGACAAAGTAAATTAAATCATCAAAGTTTAATTTTCTGTTTTCACGATATGCGAGGCGACTTAATGCCAAGGCAATCAAGTCACGTCTGCGTTTATCCGCAAAATCTTCTTCGATCAGCCGACCGACCTTTTGGGGATAGTCCAACAGCGTGCTATCACAGACATTGCGTCCAATCGCATCTAAAAAATGATCTCCCTTTTCTTTAATGCTGATCTCATTAATTACAAATCTTCGATCAAACAAGCCAACAGTTCTCAAGCTTGGATCAAGTTCATAATAGTTCAGACCAGTTGTGATGAAGACAATCGATTGAGCAGGATCTATATCAGCCAAATATTGCTGCAACTTATCGCGAAAAGCACTCACCACTGCTGGCGTTTCTGATTCCAGAGTGTATTTAGCGGACCAATTTCCTTGCGAGACATAAATTATAGAAGGGCCATTATTTTCTGGAACATTGTTAGTGTTCACCTTTTCCACAAATTCCTCAGAGGCCCACTCAATTAGTCTCATCCCCGACTCATTTGCGATCTTAGCCACTATCTCTGCATGATGCTCTTGATCAGGATGAGCAATCAGTACTGCGCGCCCAGTCAGTTGCCACTTTGCAGCACTTTGGTCCGCTGAACTACAGCACGCTCTTAACTCTTCTGCCCACTTCATTAATACATTTGTTCGGCCAAAAGCACTCCATGGTTTATAGACCATAGAGGATGTGCTGCCTTGTTGATCCAATCGGTTACGCATTGCTCTCTCTTTTTTTTAAAAGGCTGTATTCATATTATTAAACTTAATTACGACAGAGTTCAAATACTAAGACTTCATCGTGAAATGCCCTCTTGATCGGTGCATAATCATCTAAATAATTTTTTTAAATACGACACAAAAATCAAAATTGATTTAACGAAGTTCGTTCAACGCATCCTCTGTCGTCAATTCGTCGTAGTACTCTGCACGGCCATTAACTAAGTAAGCGCTCCAAATTTGAGGCTCTTGCGCTATTTGCTGGAGAGTAAGTTTGTAGTTTCGAATGATTTCATTTCGTTGTTTCTTTTTAGCGAACCTGTCACTGTCGATCCTCACTCATTAGAAAAATTAGGTGATATATCACTGTCGCTATCACTCACATACACTCCAAATTTTAAAATTAGCGCCGGGGTATTAAATCCCTGCGACCTAGCGCGCCAAGCTGTGTAGGTATCTTCATTAAATTCACCAACACAATTCAATTGAAAAATAGTAGCTATCGTCAGACGCACACACCGCTCTTCCATATCAAGATCAATCGAACAATTTTGACAAGGAACATCGATATATATTTCTTTTTCTGTAAACAATTCATTCGGGATATTGTCTAGAAACACTTGGATCGGAAACAGCGATTCAACCAACTCTGCTGTTAATAACTCAATTGTTAGGTCATCCACATCATCAGTCCGCTCCTCTATCCAATCGTTCAAATCCAGAACAATATTTTTCATATACAAGTCGAAAATTACCTGTTTGAGCATTTTTTGAATTTCCATTTTTTTGTTTTCGATCATAAATATCGTCTACTCAAGTACGGTTTTGATTTGAACGAATATTTAAGCAAACACGAGGTGTTTAAGGCGACTTAACGCTAAAGTAGATATATCGAGTATATGTATCGTGGTGCCTCAGGACGTGATATACCCTGATATTCTTGACCTAAACACGTATGCTTAAGGCTCTTGCTAGCTAAATATCTGTAAGCGTCCAGCCAACACATATTGAGCTAGTCTATAAATTCCACGATAGTGTGCACAAACTAACTCGTGCACATCATGCCTGGCTCACTAAACCCAATCGTATGAAAGTATTAGTACATGATGGGATTGGTGTTTAGCTTGCGGCTCGACGCCTACATCAGGGGCACTTTGTTTGGCCCAGTGCAGATACCGCAAAACAATTAACAATCAGCCGAATACAGTTCGATAAGCTAGTACTTGGACTTCCGTGGCATCGTTTCGGTGACCTTCAACAAACGCAGCGGTAAGGCGGTGATTGGTAACCTACCTTTAAGTAATTGAGATGTTGCCTACTTATGTGGCGATCATATTGCAGCCGTCCTGGGACGATGCCAGGCGCAACGCCTATTTGCTTCGCAAAGTCTTTGATCGTTCTTTCCCCGATCAGTGATTGTGAGAGCAACCCACGATACGCCACCAGCGGAATCAGCCAATCACGAGCAAACGTATCTGCCTCCTTTTCTTCCTGTGGCTTCAGTCCATCTTCACCAAAAATGTCTAGAAATATCATTCGCTTTCCATGCTTTAACAAGTGTCCGGCCTCGTGAAAGAATGTAAACCAGAGCTTGTCGTCGGTCTGACCTCGATGGCTTAACATGAAAAGTGCCTTAGTCGTACCAAGCCATTTAGTGGCGCCACTCACCGGACAAGGGTACATTTAACGCGCGCAGTGAAACAGTGGCTGAAAAACCTAGTTTTCGCGATGCCTGGCGCAAAGGCTACGCTGCATCGTACCCGCGATGGCAGTCTATGAACCCGACTGGCGCAGCGGCAAGGCTGTAGCGACTGCGGTATCGCGTGCGGATGGCCAGCCGATGGGTGTGGCGGGCATTTGGTCAGGCTGGCGCGGACCCAATGGCTGGGTGGATAGCTGTACGATCCTGACTGTCAACGCCGATGGTCATGCGGTATTCAAATTACTCCATAAACCACAAGACGAAAAGAGAATGGTTGTGATTTTGAATCCCGATAGTTTTGAGACCTGGCTCAAAGGCTCGAAGCGTGAGGCATGGGAGCTCGAGCGGCAGTGTCCTGCTGAGCTGTTGACGCTTTTGTAAAAAGCCTATCAACTAAAAACCTAATTTTTGCTGCAATGGCAGTCGGTGCTCATGTACGCGTGTAATTGAATAGTCCATTTTTAACCCATGATCTATGCCATCGCACGCCAAAGGTTTAAGCACATTTGCTAAGGCTTTACGCACCACGCGGCTTTGATAAAGCTTTCCGCAGACTAAATCAACTGCAAATGTTTCAACAGTCGAGGCCTCAGTCATTTCAAACTTAGGCTCCTATGGAAAACCCCTAAGTCTTTTTGATGTCTAATTTTCGTAGACCGGTTTATGCTAAACCGATGACCTACACAAAAACAATTCCAGAGACAGAGGCTCAACCCACCGCCCCACTGGCCAGAGCCGAGCGCAGAGAGCAAACCTTGTCTCGCCTGATCCGGGCGGGCACAGAGATGCTCTGTGAGCAAAGTTACGCCTCAATGGGGGTCGAGCTTGTGCTGCAACGCGCTGGACTCTCGAAAGGCTCTTTCTATCATTTCTTTACGAGTAAAGAGCAATTCGGGCTGAGCGTGATTGCTTATTACGCGGACTATTACAACCGCAAGCTTGAGCGCATCCTGGATCAGCCGCAGCACTCTCCACTCGGAAATTTGCGTCTCTATATTCAGGAAGGGATCGAGGGTGTTGAGCGTTTTGAGTTTCGCCGTGGCTGCTTGATCGGCAACCTGAGTCAGGAACTCGGAGCCAGTCAGCCTTTATTCAGAGCGGCGCTCGAACAAACCTTCCAAACCTGGCAGGACAAAATTGCTGGATGCTTAACGCGCGCGATCGAGGCGGGCGAACTTGACACAAGCGCTGACGTACAAGCGTTTGCCGAATTTTTCTGGACCGGCTGGGAAGGCGCGCTGATACGCGCCAAACTGTTGCAGTCGTCTGCGCCGATCACCGGATTTACTGAGCAATTTTTCAAGGTATTACCAAAACCCGTTCAGAAAAGATATAAAAAATGAATATCGCAAAACCTTTCCTCACACGTGCACTGAGCCACCCTCACCTGCAGGCACTGTCCAGCTCACAAGGCTCTTTAAGCTTTGGTGACCTGGCGCAGCGCGTCTACGGTTTAGCGGGTGGTTTAAAAGATACGCTCGGTCTGGCGCCTGGTGCACGCGTAATGCTCTGGATGGAAAACAGAAACGAATTCCTTGAGCTACTGTTTGCAACCTGGACAGCGGGGTATTGTGCGGTTCCGGTCAACGCCAAACTGCATGCCCGCGAGGTCGCACCGATCGTGCTCGACTCAGGAGCCAGCATTATTTTTACCAGCGCTTCCCTGCATGCAGGGCTAGTCGAGGCGCTCAGCACTCTGCCTGACTCCAGGCCTGTGATTGTGGTCGACGATGACGCTTACGAGGCGCTTGTACGCACCGCGCCAGCCGGCTGCGCACAAGTCGAGCCAACTGATCTTGCCTGGTTGTTTTATACAAGCGGCACAACCGGTGTACCCAAAGGCGCGATGCTCTCGCATCGTAATTTAATGACCATGTGCCTGCAGTATTACGCCGACGTCGATGACGTATCGCCTGGCCAAACCATGTTCCATGCGGCAGCGCTGTCACATGGCTCGGGGCTCTATGCGTTACCGCATCTGTTTAGCGGCGGTCATCAGGTGATTGAAAAGGGCTTCGAGACTGATGCGGTGTTTGAGGCCTTGCAGCGTTATCCTGAAGTGTCGATGTTTGCTGCGCCAACCATGCTGTCGCGGCTAGTGCGCTCCGGGACTGGTATTGCCAATCCTGCGGGTAATTTGCTGACCGCCTACTATGGTGGCGGACCGATGTATGTCAACGACTTGCTCAAAACGCTGGATATGTTTGGACCGCGTCTGTTTCAGGTCTATGGTCAGGGCGAGAGTCCGATGACGATTACTGGACTGTCAAAATTTGATCATCGTGGCGACAGGGACGCGGCACACCTCGCTCGTCTGGCCTCCTGCGGCACCGCACGTACAGGCGCAGAAGTCAAAGTAGTCGATGCCAACGGTCGTGACTTGCCACCCGAGGAGCTTGGTGAAATCGTCACGCGCGGCGATACACGCATGCTTGGTTACTGGAACAATGAAAAAGCAACCGCCTCAACAATTAAGGACGGTTGGCTCTGGACCGGTGACATTGGCTCTCTGGATGCAAAGGGTTATCTGACGCTTCGCGATCGCTCCAAAGACATGATCATCCGGGGTGGCAGCAACATCTATCCGCGAGAGATCGAAGAAGTCTTACTCAGGCATCCCGACATTATCGAGGTCTCGGTCATCGGTCGCGCTAACGAAGATCTCGGCGAGGAGCCAGTCGCCTTTGTGGTCGTCAAACCTGGAGCCGTAGTGTCAGACGAGGATTTGGACACTATGTGTCTGGATAATATGGCGCGGTTTAAACGTCCGCGTGCTTATTTCAGGGCTGACAGCCTACCTAAAAACAATTACGGCAAAATTCTCAAAACAGAATTGCGCAAAGAACTCAGCAAAGGAAACCAGTGATGCGCAACGTCTACGTGGCCGGAGTCGGCTCAACGACCTTTGGTAAACACATCGCAACACCGATCGAAGCGCTCGCTGTGCAGGCCGCTGCGACTGCGCTGATCGAAGCAGGCATCGAGCGCAAGGAGATCGGCGCGCTGTACCTGGGGAATTTCATCAGCGGACCGCTAAACGGCAAAGAGGTGCTCGCGGGGATTGTTGGCTCGCGCCTCGGTCTTGGCAATATCCCTTGCACCAAAGTCGAGGGCGCCTGCGCCTCGGGTGGCATCGCGTTTCGTCATGCCTGGATGGCGATCGCGAGCGGTATGTGTGATGCAGCGATCGTGGTGGGTGTAGAAAAAATGACGCACGCCTCGACCGCAGAGGTGACCTCGGCCTTGAACTGTGCGATGGACAACGAAAATGATGGTCCGAGTGGCCTGACCTTTCCTGGTTTGTTTGGTTTGGCCTGGCGTATCCACGCACAACAATATGGCACCACGCGCGAGGAGGTCGCTGCGGTGGTCATTAAAAACAAGGCAAATGGTCTGCTCAATCCTCTGGCGCAAATGGGTGCCGAATTGACGCTTGAGAAAATCACAGCCTCGGCCATGATCGCGGATCCTCTGCAGATGTATGACTGCTGCCCAGCGAGTGATGGCGCGGCTGCGATTGTATTGTGTTCGGAGCGTTTACTCGCACGAAATGGTCATCCAAAAATCAAGATCCTCGCCAGTGCCCAGACAAGCGGCTCACCACGTATCGCCAATCATCCTGATCTCTGCTCTTTTGAAGCAACGGTCACCGCAGCCCAGAAAGCCTATGAGCTCTCCGGGCTACACCCTAAGGATATTGATCTCGTCGAGCTGCATGATTGTTTTTCTATCGCGGAAATTATTGACAGCGAGGATCTGGGTCTGGTGCCGCGTGGCGAAGGTGGCAAATGGGCGGCCGAGGGTCGCACCAACAAGGGCGGTGACGTGGTGATTAATGCCAGTGGTGGTCTGCTCGCCAAAGGCCATCCGGTCGGTGCAACAGGTATCGGACAGATCTACGAAGTCGTGCAGCAACTGCGTGGCGTTCACCCTAATCAAGTGGCTAATGCGCGTATTGGTATGACCCATAACCTGGGCGGCACGGGTGTTGCCTGCACAGTCAATATTTTGGGGAGAGAATAATGTTCAAGCCTGAAATGCTCAGCTTTCATCAGTGTGCACACTGCGGCACACTTGAGGCGGGCTGTATTGATACCTGTGCCAAATGTCTGCATACCGGCATGGACACGATCGAAGTACCTGGTGTCGGCACGCTCGTGAGCTGGACCACCATCAGAAAACCTCCCTTGCGTTTTAAAGAGGAAGGCGCCTACCACGTCGGCGTTGTCGATCTGGACAACGGTTTTCGTATCACGGGCAGATTTTTACCTGCAGAGGGCGATCAACTGGGTGATCGCGTTATTGCCGTCCCCACCCTTTCCGCAGACCACACAACACCCACTTTCAGAGTAGAAAAACATGTCTGACATTCTTTATGAAAAGCATAATCAAGTACGTCTGATTACGATTAATCGGGCAGAGAAAATGAACTCTCTTGATTTCGCAGCCAACGATGAACTGGTCGAGGTCTGGAAAGAATTCGACGCGGATGAAACAGCGCGCGTCGCGGTCATCACAGGTGCTGGGGACAAATCCTTTTGCGCAGGCGCAGATCTCAAAACCTATAGTTTGAATTTCGCACGCACGCCCGCCCCAGAGTTTCGTAAAAAATATACAAACGGTCCAGGCTTTGGCGGCATCACCCGCAATCTCGATATCGATAAGCCTATCCTTGCCGCAGTCAATGGTTTTGCAATCTCGGGAGGATTTGAACTCTCACTGGCGTGCGACTTGAGGTTTTGTTCACCCAACGCAGAGTTTGCATTGCAGGATTCCAAATGGGGGTTTCATGCTTGCGATGGCGGACTGATTCGCCTGCCCCAGATCATCGGCATGGGCCACGCCATGGAAATCATCCTCTCAGGTGAGCGCGTCAATGCAGAACATGCTTACCGGATTGGTCTGGTCAATAGAATATATCCGCAAGCTGAACTGCTCGGTAAAACGATGGCTTATGCACAAATGCTTGCCAGTCGCGCGCCGCTGTCCCATCGCTTTGCCAAAGAAATGATCCGCACCTCAATGGGCATGAATATGCCTGATGCGCTCAAGGCAGAATCACGCTCTTTCCGCGATTTCGCCTTTACCGAGGATCTCGAAGAAGGCCTAACCTCATTTAGAGAGAGACGCGACGCAAAATTTAACGCGAGTTGAATACAGTTTTAAACCTAGCCTTTTAGTATCTGAAAATTAAAATCTATAAACGGAGACCGTATGAAAAAAACATATCAGCAGTCCATGTTCAAAATGGCTTTTACATCTGCCCTGATTGCCTGCGCCTTCAATGTTTCAGCGCAAGTCAAAGTCGGTGTCATTGAGGGTCTCAGTGGCCCACCAGCCATTGTTGATTTTGGTGAGTCCTACCTGCAAGGCATCAAACTCGCGCTCAAAGACTATCAGGCAGCGGGTGGCAAAACGAAAATCGAACTAACCGTCTATGACGACGAGGCCAATCCCCAGCGTGCTGTATCGCTCGCTCAACGCTTGATCCAGAACGACAAGGCCTCTGTCATTATCGGCACAGTCAGCAGCGGCAACGTGCTCGCGATCGGTCCGATTTTGCAAAAGGCTGGGATCCCATTGGTTGCAGGTCCAGCGATTGCCACCAACATCACCACACAATTCATCGAAGAAAAACCAAGCCAGATTTTCCGCTGCTCGATGGTTGAAAAATTCCAGATCGATCAGATGCTGGACTGGGGTGCTAAAAACTTCAAACGCATTGGGTTGATACATTCAACAACAGGCTATGGAAACTTCGCTGCGAAAGAAATTGAGGCCGGCTTAAAGGCGCGCGGCGTTGAACTGGTCGCGATGGAAGCTGCAGCGCCTAACGTCACCGATCTGACACCGCAAATGGTCAAACTGCGTGATGCCAAAGCTGAGCTCGTACTTAATTTCCACGAGTCTTTTGAGCTGCCCTTCCGTCCTCTGCCACGTCTGAATTACAAACCAGTGATCGCAGGCAACTGGGGCTTGTCTTCGGAAAAGGTGCTTGAGATTGTAGGCAAGGATGCGATCGAAGGTACCGTCATGGGCCAGGCGCTGGACATCAACACTCCACGCGCTCAGGCCTTCAATGAAAAGATGAAAAAGGAATACGGCAAAGACTACCGCTGGCCTGTGGTTGCGGCACTGGGCTATGACGCGGGTCTGATTGTTTTCAAGGCCGTCGATCAAGTCGGCAAACCTGATCCAGCAGCGATCAGAAATGCGATTGAAAATATCGATGGCATTCAGGCCGTCTCAGCAACACCTGCCAAACCCTTCAGCGCCACGGATCACGAATGCCTGGACAAAGAGCATGTGTTCCTTGGTGTCTGGAAAAACGGTGTTGTGACGCGTCTGAACTAACATGCAAATCGGCAACATTATCCAGCTGTTATCCGGCGGGTTGGCGATGGGTGCGATTTACGTACTCGTCGCCCTCGGCCTGTACATCACGCATCTGACTACGCATCGCGTGAATTTCGGTCAAGGTGATTTTTTGATGGTGGGTACTTTCCTGATGCTGTTACTCAGGAAAGTCGGAGCGCCGCTCGGTGTTGCCATTGCAGCGACTCTGGTTGTGCTTGCCGTAATGGGGTGGTTGCTCGAACGTATCGCGATACGACCACTCGATCGTAAGAAAACGTCCCCGGTTGGGGCGTTTTCCTGGATCCTGACCACAGCGGGGATCGCACTGATTCTGCAAAACGTAATTGAGCTTGGTTTTGGTAAAACGTCACAGTATTCCGCGCCACTGTTCAGCTCGCAACGCGATCAGGTCGTGCAAGTGCTCGGTGCGGGTTTGTTTGTAGAGGAAATTCTTGTCATCGTCGCTGCAATCCTGATCGTAGCGATCTTTTATGCGTTCATGTTTCATTCCCGCTGGGGAAAAAACATCCAGGCCGTCGCGTTTAATCCTGAGTCTGCAAAGCTTTTAGGCATCCATACAGATCGGGTCAAAACAGGCGTCTTTATCATTGCTGCGATTCTTGCTGCAGTCGCGGGGATTTTGATCGGACCGCTTGTGACGATCAATCCTCATATGGGACTCGTATTAACAATCAAGGCTCTGATCGTGGCGGCGATTGGTGGCTTTGCCAATCCGGTTGGGATATTGATTGGTGGCATCCTGTTTGGAATTTTTGAGTCGCTTTCGAATTATCTGGATTCAGGCTTTGGCGATCTGTATCCCCTGCTCGCTGCGCTGATCATTATTGCTGTCAAGCCATCAGGGCTTTTTTCCGAGGGGCGCGCGGATGTCAGATAACGCTCTGAACGCGAAACGCGATCCAAAACGACTGCCCTATCTGCTGGGGATTATTTGCTTTATCGTGATGCCCTGGTTACCGCTCAATGGTTTTTATGTTTTCCTTGCGCAAACTTTTTTCTATACCCTGATCGCGGTGATTGGTTTAAATCTGCTGCTTGGACTCTCCGGTCAGATGTCACTCGGTCAGGCGGGCTTTTATGCGCTGGGCGCTTACGGCTCAGCGTTGACAGCGCTTAAACTTGGCTGGCCAGTGCCTTTAGCGATTGCGTTCGGAACCTTTCTCGCGGCGCTCGGTGGGGGTCTGGTCGGGGTGTTTGCGCTCAGGACGCGTGGCCTCTATCTGGCTATGACAACTCTCGCTGTAGGGTATGTGCTCGACATCCTGGCGCAACGCTGGATCGGTCTGACCGGTGGCGCGATGGGCTTGTCTGGCGTCCCGCAGCTTGAGTTTGGTCTACCTAAACTCGGACCCGTGTTTTTCTTTTACTTTGCTGGAACGGCACTGATCGTGATTCAACTGCTGTCTGATTTTATTCATGACGGACGCTTTGGTCGTAATCTGCGGGCGATCCGTGAATCAGAAGTCTTTGCCGCGTCGGTCGGGATCCAGGTCAGCCGCTGGAAAGCGGGGATCTTTGCCTTTGCCGCAGCACTAGCGGGTATGGGTGGCGCTTTTTTCGCACATCAGTCCGGTTTTGTGGGCAGTGATGCGTTTACGGTCAGACTCAGTATCGCACTGCTCATCGCTGCGGTGGTGGGAGGTCTCGGTACAAAAAGTGGACCGTTACTTGGGACACTCATTTTGCTGGGGATTGTGGAGGTCATTGCTGGTATTGATAAATATGGTTTGTTTATCTACGGTCTGATTCTCGTAACCGTCTTGCTCGCTTTCCCGAAAGGTGCAGCAGGTATTCTCGATAGCCTGACAACAAAACTGGGTTTGTCTCGCAAAAAAATTACTCTGCTTGACGCTACGATACCGAGCTCAAAAGAGCAGCTCTCAGAGCTTGCGCTCAGGCGTATCGCTAACGAAGGCACCTCGCTTTGCCTGCAGGGTCTGAGTAAAAGCTATAGCGGCCTAAAAGCGGTCGATGAGGTATCGATCGATATCAAACCCAATACGGTTCATGGTCTGATCGGCCCGAATGGTGCGGGTAAATCAACCATCATCAATATGATTGCAGGTGTCTATCTCCCTGATACAGGCACGATCACTCTCGGCGGCCAGAACATCTCCTCTCTCGGTGTTGCTGAGCGTGCCCATCTGGGGCTCGCCCGAACTTTTCAAAATCTCCAGTTGATCGAGGCTGTGTCCGTACTCGATAACGTGATGCTCGGCGTCAAACACCAGCAGTCCTATACAAAAGATTTTTTTGACTGGTTATTTAAAAACTCGCTCGAGAAAAATGAACGTCAGGAAAGTATGAATATCCTGAATTTTCTCGGTCTGGGGCATCTGGCAGATCGGCTCCCGGGTGAGCTGCCCTATGGGCATAGAAAATTGCTTGAACTCGCGCGGGCGATTGCGCAACGTCCGCGTATTTTGCTACTCGATGAGCCCATCGCTGGCATGAACGCGCAGGAAGCGAAAGAGATCGCGCAGGTGATCCTGAAATTACGCCAGCTCGGCATCACCATCGTGCTGGTTGAACACAATATGGAATTCGTGATGTCTGTCTGTGACGAGCTCAGTGTGTTGAATTTCGGTCGGCTCATTGCGCATGGCACACCCGGAGAGATTCAACAAAATCCTACGGTAATCGAGGCCTATCTGGGTACGGGAGTGAAAAAATGATACGAGCAAAAAATCTATATGCTTGTATCGGCGCGAATCAAGTATTGCGTGATGTGAGCTTTGAGTTGAATCCTGGTGAAATGCTGGCCGTGATTGGCGCTAATGGTGCGGGCAAAACCTCTCTGTTGAGAACGCTGTCTGGCTTATTGCCTTTAGTGTCGGGTGAGATTCAGTTTGCCGGACAAAATATTGCAAACACTCAAGCTCATCTGCTCGCCTGTCAAGGCCTGGTGCACGTTCCTCAGGGTCGACAGATTATTCCCGGGCTCTCTGTTCGGGACAATCTGTTGATCGGTGCCAAAAATACCGGTCTGGCAACGCAGACTATGTCTGAATTACTGGAGCAGCAATGGCAACGCTTTCCTGTGCTCAAACAGCGGCAGCATATCCCGGGCACAGCGCTCTCGGGTGGCGAGCAGCAGATGCTCGCGATCGCCAGGGGCTTGATGATGCAACCCAAAGTCTTCATGCTCGATGAGCCCTCACTCGGTCTGGCACCCCAGATTGTTGAGTTGATCATCACCACGCTCAGACAGCTGGCGGATCAGGGCCTGGCCATTATTCTGGTCGAGCAAGTAGCGATACTGGCTCTGGAGTCAGCTGATCGCGCAATGGTTCTGCGTAATGGTGAATGCGCGATGGCGGGGACTGCGTCTGAGTTATTAAACAGCCGGGAGCTGGTTAATAACTATCTGTCCTGAGTGGCTAGTTAAGAGTTGCCGACTTGCTGACTTGCTGACTTGCCGGCTTGCTAACCACTGACTTGCAAACGCAATGACCGCAGACTAGCTGACTGCTGGTTTGTCATCGGTCGCGAACTTTGCGCGCACCTCGTCCCACTCATCGGCACCAAAACGACGGAAATTCTGGTGGGGTGAAACTTTATTTAACAAGTCTGGAGCCTGATGCGTAGTTTTGATTGTGTCGAGCACCGCATCGAAAGCCTGCACACCTGCGCGCAACAGAATCCCGGGCAAAATTGCAATCTTGTAGCCCATCTTTTCTGCTTCGAGCAGATTAACCACCGGCGTTTTTCCTCCTTGAACAACGTTGAGCAGGCAGGGGCCTTTGATCAGTCGTGGAACAGCGGCTACTTCTTCGAGGGTTTGCGGTGCTTCAACAAAAACCACATCAGCGCCCGCCTCTAGTGAAGCATTGCCTCGGCGAATCGCCTCCTCAAAGCCCATTGACGCACGACAGTCGGTGCGTGCGATGATGACGAAATCCGGATCCCGTCTTGCCGCAGCAGCTGCACGAATTTTGCTCACATACTTGTCGAGTGGCTCGATTTCCTTGCCATCCAGATGGCCGCAGCGTTTTGGCGCGACCTGATCCTCGATATGGATTCCGGCAACATACCGTGACTCAAATTCATGCACGGTCCGCGTGACATTCAACTCATTACCGTAGCCCGTATCCGCATCAGAGATGACAGGCAGCCTGACCGAACGCGCAAGGATACCCGCATTCTCCACCATCTCAGTCATCGTGACGAGCCCATAGTCCGGGAAACCGAGTGAGGCCGAAGTTCCGGCACCCGTCATATATACAAGCGGAAAGCCTGCCTGCTCAATGATGCGTGCCGTAATGCCATCGTAGGCGCCTGGTGCGATCAGCATACCGGGTTGTTTGAGGAGTGCGCGTAATTGGGTAGAAGGTCTCATTTTTTTGTCTCTGGTTGAGGAGTAGTTTCAACAAAATATTTTTTTAATAAGGGTGTCACGGTGGATACCTCTTCGGCGGCTTCCTTTTCAAAACTAGCAGGACTGCCAAATACCGGGACTGCACCCTCACTGCGAATTGTTTTAAGAACGTCAGGATCTCTGGAAACGATCCGGACAGCCTCGACCAGCGCCATGAGAGCTGAATCGGGCGTTCCTTTCCTCACCATCATGCCATACCAGGTCACTGCACTCATAGCGAGACCTTCTTCAGTGAGTGTTGGGATCTCAGGCAACTCAGGAATTCTGTCTTTAGAGCCTGCCGCGAGTGCCCGAAAACCACCGCTTCGCAAATGTGGCATGGCGACAGAAAGTGACGGCATGCCTAAGCTCACATGACCACCGAGTGCATCGACCATCATAGGCGCAGTTCCTTTGTAAGGAACAACGACTGCTTTGGTCAGGCCTGTTTTTTCAATGATTTGTCTGGCCATGATTTCGCCATGTTTTGTCGCGGCACCGAAAGAGCACGGTTGCTCAGCCGTCCTGCAGCGCTCAATAAAACCTTTGAAGGTCTGATCAGGCAATGAAGCTGCAACGCCAAAAACCATCGCGTTTTGCTGAAGTTTGGAGAGCAGTTGAAAATCACGCATCACATCGATATTGGCCTGCGGCAGCGTAGTCGGCCAAAACAAAGCCTGATTGACCTGAAACAAAACCGTGTAGCCATCTGCCGGTAAACTTTTGACATATTGGCTCCCGATCACACCATCAGCGCCCGTGCGATTAATGACGACGACAGGTTTTTTCCAATGTGCTGACCAGACGTTTGCGATGTTGCGCGCCAGAGCATCCGTGCCGCCGCCTGCTGTGTAGGGTACAACTATCGTGACTGTCCTGGTTGGAAAATTTTCTTCTTGCGCCTGAACGCTGATGCTTAACAATCCAGTGACGAGCAGCCCGCATACAAGTGCTGTCCAGCGCGATAACAAACGATAAGCCACCACATTTGATGTGCTTATTTGATTTTTTGTCATAGTGGATGCCTCTCGTAATAAGAATTATCCATGCCGTGGTATCTCGCGAGGCGCTTTTCATACGCTAAAAACGCTTCTGTGATCTGCTTGCCGCGTAAACCACCTCTGACAGAATTCGCTGCGATATTTTTATAAGGCGTCACCCAGGCCTCTGGTAAAGGCTGACACTTTGGTATCCCCAGCCAGAGCCGGATCAAATGCCTTTTTAAATCAGGCTCCTCGTAATCCTCAAAACTTGTTCGCGAGTGAATGACGTTGTAGTTATTCACGATTTGTAAATCACCTGCCTCAAGCTGCATCGAATAACACAGTTGCGGGTCGCGATAGAGCGTCTCAAGCAGCTCAAGTAGCTGCTGCTGTTTAGCTGTGAGGCGGGGCACCTCAGGAAAATCGCGTTGCGCCGCAATGATGTTTTTTAAATTTGAACGATAAGCAAAATACCCGTCATTAAATCCCGCGATCGTACAGGTATAAAAACCGCCATCGTCTTTACCCGAGGATCCTTGCCAGCTAAAGTAAAACGGCTCATGCAACGTATCGACTAATTGCGGGTGGCTGCGTACAACCTCCTCATACACAGCCCGCGTGCTGGTGATCAGACTACGTCCACCTGTTTTTGCTGTCCTGCGGCAGAGCAGGGAAACAATGTCACCAAAATCGATATGGAAATCTAGCTCGGCCCGCGTGTTGTAACCGCGACCACTCTTGTAATACTCAGCCCCTATGTCACGCACATCATTGAGAATGTCGCTGGCCTTGTTCTGTGTCCTTGCGACACCCATATGCAATCCCATTCCCCAATATGCCAAACGGGAATCCTCTTCGCTCCAGCGCTCAACGGGCAAGCCTTTGACCAGACAGAAGCCCCAGCGCGACTGAGTCGCGTGGACAGCGCGCTCAAGCGCCTGTTTCGCGGGCTCGGTTAAGGGAAAGTCTTCAGGCGACATATCCAGATAGGGCTTATTCAGTTTTTTTGCATAAGCGAGTGCCTGATCGATACTTCCGATCTCCTGAGCTGTGAGCCGCTGGATCCACGATGCGTCGTGTTCAACGTCAAGTCGCGTCCAGCTTGCAGTAGCCTGCTTCAAGACACTCATTTTGTCTCCTGCACTGGATACCTTTAACAAGTATTCCATGCGATTTTTATCTTACTTTTTGTTTTCTGAGTGTAGATGAACGCCTCTGAAAATTCAACGCATCTTTATCGGGGTAAGCAGTCAGAATATTTGCTTTCGGTAAGTAAGCCGGTCAGCTTAGAGCCAGATTTTTATGATTTAACGCGACAGGTCAGAACTTAATTTTTAGTCAAGCCTTCTTGCAAAGCCGCCTCAACAATTTTTGGACTCAGTACACGCACAAGTTCCTGCGGATTGATCCCGACCAGATAACCTCTTCTGCCGCCATTAATATAGATGAGCGGCAATTCCAGTATCGTTTTCTCGACATAAACAGGCATTTGTTTTTTCGTCCCGAATGGACTCGTCCCCCCAACCAGAAAACCTGAGTGTCGATTAGCCACCTCAGGTTTACAGGGCTCAATTTTTTTACAACCAACCTGTCTTGCGAGCTCTTTGGTTGAAACCTTGCAGTCCCCATGCATCAGCACGATTAAAGGTTTCGTTGACTCGTCCTCCATGACTAGTGTTTTAACCACAGCATGCTCATCAACGTGAAGCTCGCGAGCTGAGACTGCGGTGCCGCCGTGTTCTTCGTAGGTGTAGAGATGGTCAGTGAACTGCACTTTATGCTGACGCAGGAATTTAGTCGCCTGGGTTTCAGGTGCGTTGGGGGTTTTCATTTTGTACTTATTTACCTTGACTGCTTGCACCAGGTGGTTCTAAATCATCCATTACAGGGAAACACATTTTTTCCCCATCCCATTTTTGGCCGCACCAGCAATAATCATCATCGTTGATAATGCAAGCACCTGAGCCACAGCATCTTGGGTCATCTGACATAGGGATTTCCTAAATAAAGTAAGTGCAAATTATATCGACGATGCGCAGTCTTTTTGGTATGCGCCATAATCGAAGTTTTGATGCCGTCAAACTGGAGCAACCATAACGATGAATAACTTAGCCTTGATTGAGTTGCGTGATCTGAGACTTCAAACTCAAATCGGTACGTATGGCCCAAACGAAACAAAACCAGATATTCATGAACTAGATGTAATACTTGGCATTGACGCAAAACAAGTTTTAATTTCCCAGGACGGGATGGAACATGTTTTTGATTATGACCCGTTAATTACAGAAATCGACAGACTGGCCAGAGACGGACACTACGAAACACAAGAGCGTCTGATGACACGCATTGCCCATGCCTGTGCAGCCTATCTTGAAATCAAGACCATTGAACTTTACCTGAGAAAAGCACCCGTTCGTAACGGTAGTGGGTCTCTTGGCATCAGGCTACTGCTAAGCGAAAGCGAAACGGATAGACTACGGAATCGCGTTACGCTGGCTCAATAAGTAAGCACCAGTGATGTGATTGCGCTATTCAAGCAGACCAAACTGTCTTACCTGATATCCGATAAAAACTTGCTAGCTCTTTCTGTTTTAGGTGACTTAAAAAATTCCTCAGGGGTCGACTCCTCCAGAATCTGTCCTTGATCCATAAACCAAACCTTGTTGGCAACATCTCTGGCGAAACCCATCTCGTGGGTGACACACATCATGGTCATACCTTCGGCTGCAAGCTCACGCATTACGGCCAAAACTTCGCCAACCATTTCCGGATCCAGGGCACTGGTCGGTTCGTCAAACAGCATCACGGGTGGATTTTGAGAAAGTGCACGAGCGATGGCTACGCGCTGTTGCTGCCCGCCTGATAACTCACCTGGAAAAGCGTTCACTTTATGTTCAAGACCGACTCTATTGAGTAGCCCTTGTGCAATCTCCTGCGCCTGACCTTTTGATAGGTGTTGGACTTTAATTAAACCTAAAGAAACATTTTCCAAAGCACTTAGATGAGGGAACAAATTGAACTGTTGAAATACAAAGCCGATCTGGCTGCGCATCTTGTTAACATTGATCCCCTCAGACTGTGTATCAATCCCGTTGACGGTGATCTTGCCTGACTGAATATTTTCAAGCCGATTGACCGTGCGGATCAGTGTTGATTTACCTGAGCCCGATGGTCCACAGACAATCACGACTTCACCCTGTGGGACGATCGCATTGATATTATTCAATGCGTGATATGAACCGTAAAATTTATTTACGCCTGCGAATTCGATCATTGCATTGTTTGAAGTCATTGCGTTTTGAGTCTGAGTGATTTTCTGCCACGCTCAACACGTAGCTCCAGCAATCTCACGCATGACGTCAAAATAAAACACAGCGTGAAATAAATGATTGCGAGTAATAAATAGACATCGAAAGGTCTTGTCAATAAAATTGAATTGACCTGATTTGCTGCAAAGGTCAGTTCATTCACACTGATCACGTACCCTAAGGATGTTTCTTTGATCGTCGAAATAAACTGGCTCAGTATGCTCGGTAGAACGTTATAGAGAACTTGTGGCAAAACGACTATCCTCTGCGTTTGCAGATGCGTCAGACCCATCGCACGCGCGGCCTCGGTTTGTCCTGCAGGCAAGGCCTGTATGCCACCGCGGATGACTTCCGCGAGGTACACACTCTCATAAATCACAAGTGCGAAGAGCATCGTGACGACACCCGGCACTGAAGTCCCCAGTAAAGCGGGGATCGCGAAATACGCCCAGAATATAAACATTAACAGCGGCAGTCCGCGCACAATATAAACAAGCGCTTGTGCGCTCGCTCGCAAGGCTCTGAAGGGACTCGTCAAAGCAAGTGCGATCGCTATGCTGCAGGGGAATGCCAGACCTATCCCGCAGACAGCCAGAATCAGCGTCATGGCCAGACCGCCTAGCGGACCATTTGGAAACTGCCCTACAAGCAGGAGTAACCAGTAGTTCTGAAGGATGTCGATCATAGGTTAGCGACCCGCGACTCTGAAATGTCGCTCTAGCGCGCGCCCACAAAACATAATGCAAAAGGAAATCGCCAGATAACAGAGCGTTGCAAATGCAAAGATTTCAAAGGTTCTGAAAGTCTGACTTTCAATCTGGCGTGTCGCATAAGTGAGCTCTGCGACGCCGATTGCCATTAGCAAACTCGTGTTTTTGAGTAATAGCAGCATCTCATTGACGAGCGACGCAATAGCATGACGTAGTGCCTGTGGAATCACAATGTAGCGCATGGTTTGCATGAAACTCAGCCCCATCGCACGCGCGGCCTCATACTGCCCAGTCGGAATTGCACGCATACCGCTTCGTAAATCTTCACTGACATACGCTGCCATGCATAATCCGATCGCGATGGCACCACAGAGAAATCCGCCTCCATGCTGATTCAACCAGGACTGTATGACTGCCGGCAATAAAGCTGTAATGCCAAAATACCAAAATAAGATTTGCACAAGTAAAGGTATGTTGCGATGATAAGCAACATACACAACAACAAAACCACTGGCTAATTTAGAACCGCTTGCTCTAACCACTGCCAGCACCGCACCAATGACAAACGCAATACAGCCAGCGAGCAGTGTGAGCTCGAGTGTCGAGACGATCCCCATATAGAAAATCGTCCCGGAATCTCCTTGCAACAAATGCAAGGGCGAAGATGCTGCGCTCATCTTGCTTGCGTACTGGCTTAACCTGGTATCGGAGCGATTACGAATTCACGTGGTGCTTTGTAAGGGCTGTCTTCACCCAGCCATTTTTTAAATACCTTCGCTGCCTCGCCATTTTTTTCCATTGTATCGAGCTGGGTATTGACGGCTTTGAGTAACGCAGTTTCACCTTTTTTAACGCCCACACCCCAGGCCTCTGCCATCATTGACTCAGGCAAGATAGTCATTTTTACCTGGTTCGCAACCTGGTCTTTGAATTTGATCAACGTCAACTCCGACAAAGCAAAGGCATCTACTTTGTTTTGCACTAAAGCCATGAATGCAGTCGGAGGATCCTGAAAAGTCACGACCTTGGCAGTTGGTACTTTTTTAACGACGGCGGCTTCTGAGGTCGACCCTTTTGGCGCGCTGACTTGTTTGCCACCTAGATCATTGATGCTCTTGTACCCGTCTGCGGTACGGGTCATGATTTTTTGCTGACTAACAAAATATTGATTGCTGTAGTCAATTTGCTCTGCGCGCTGTGGGGTATAGCCCAGATTGGCAATAACGATATCCACACGGCCCTGGCTAAGCTCTGGGATACGAGCCTCAACGGCCAGCAGTTTCAGTTCGGTTTTAACGCCCAAACTATCGCCAATCGCTTTACAAAAATCAACGTCATAGCCTTTGATTTGGCGCGTGGCCTGATCAGCAAAACTGAAGGGCTCTGAGGTGCCCAGCGTGCCGCAGATCAAGCTACCTCTTTTTTTGATGTCATCGAGCTGGTCGGCAAAAACCGTCTGTGTTGCCAGAACAGCAGTCAATGTAGCGAGTGCGAAGGATAGTTTTTTTAATGTACGCATAGAAAACTCCAGTAAATGTGTCGGAATCAAGAAAGAGCCAATGCAGCATTTTTAATACGGGAACAGCCATCGATAATTAAGTCTGTAGAGGTAGCAAATGAAATGCGTAAATGGTCAGGCGCGCCATAGGAAGTCCCATCAATAGCAGCAACGCCTCCAGACTCTAGTAAATAATTCATGATGTCAATATCGTTTTTCATCACAACGCCTTCTTTACTCGCTTTACCGACCAGGCCAGCTACAGAAGGAAAAACATAAAATGAGCCGTCGGGCTGAGGGCATTGGACGCCCTCGATGTCATTGAGCAACTTTACAATAAGGTTCCGACGCTGCTCAAAAAGTGTCGCGGCTTGTTTCACACAATCTTGCGCGCTATTCAAAGCAACGGTTGCAGCATACTGACTCATAGCGCTCGGACAGGTGGTGCTTTGAGTAATCAGTAAATTGATCGCCTTGATCAACACCTCTGGTCCTGCGCCGTAACCAATACGCCAGCCTGTCATGGCAAAAGCCTTGGACATGCCATTGATCACTAAACTGCGTTCCGCCAAATCCGGTGCGAGACTGACAAGCGTCTGATGCTTGGCTGCGCCATAAATGAAATGCTCATAAATTTCGTCTGTCATGATCCAGACTCGCTGATGCTTTCGCAATACTGAGCTCAAGGCAAGTAACTCACTCTCACTATATACCGCACCAGTCGGGTTGTTTGGCGTATTGAGTACGAGCCATCTTGTCTTTGGTGTAATGCTTGCTTCGAGCTGTTCGGGTCTGAGCTTAAAACCGTTCTCAGCGGGACAAGGGATGATGACAGGCTTGCCCGCATTGATACTCACCATATCCGGGTAAGAAACCCAATACGGCGCAGGAATAATTACCTCGTCGTCTGGTTCAAGAGAGGCAGCAAAGGCGTTGAAAATGACATGCTTTGCGCCGCAGCCGACAACAATTTGATTGATTCCGTATGTCAGACCATTTTCTCTTTGCAATTTGTCTGCAATGGCGTGACGCAATGCAGGTGTGCCCATCGAACTGGTGTATTTGGTCTGGCCCGAGTTCAAGGCCTCAGCGCCAGCCTGCACGATATGTGCTGGTGTTGCGAAATCTGGCTCGCCTAGGGTGAAGTCTACGATAGTGCGGCCTTGCGCGCGTAACGCTTCCACACGGGCTTTGGCTGCCATGCTCGGTGATGGCTTAATCCCTTGGAACCGCTGCGCGACAATACTCGTCATGTACAAATCCAATTCATTGAGATTTCTGTGCCAACAGGCCAGAGTATGTTTCAAATTTCTGACTAGCGTTGATTTTGAACTTCATAAATAATAAATAAAAGCGATATTTATTCATCATAAAAGATCGCTAAAAGCGATATGATTAATCCCACTACCTACTGCGGGATCGCTGATGACGTTCAAACAACTAGAAGCGCTCTATTGGGTCGCTCATTTGGGAGGCTTCGCTGCAGCGGCCACTCGACTTCATACGACGCAATCAGCAATTTCCAAACGTATCCAGGAATTGGAGGCCGTTTTCAACACGCAGTTATTTGATCGCGGCCAACGTAGCGCCAAGCTGACGGAAAAGGGCGAGGAGCTGTTTCTGCTGTCCAGACAGATACTGAAACAGAGAGATGCCGCAATCGAGCAATTCAGTCTGCCAGAGGTTGTGCAACGCAGATTACGCTTGGGCGTCACGGAACTGACAGCGATGACCTGGTTACCAAAACTCGTGCGGGCTATCCAGGAGCGCTATCCAAAAGTCATCATTGAGCCTGATATCGACTTGAGCCTGGATCTTAAAAACAAGTTACTGAATGATGAACTGGATCTGATTGTTATCCCAGATGTTTTTCAGGATACACGCCTGTTAGCTAAACCTCTTCGCCGTGTTGAAAGCAACTGGATGTGTAGCCCCTTGCTACTGAACTCAAACAAAAAAATAAGTTTGAAGGAGCTAGTCAAATACCGACTACTGATTCAGGGTGAGAAATCAGGTACTGGAATTTTGTATGAACGCTGGTTCCAATCACTCGGAGTTGAAATGCCCATCACAACCAGCACCAATAATATGATTGCGTTGATTGGTATGACCGTTGCCGGACTTGGATGCAGTTACCTGCCTAGTCAATGCCTATCTTCCTATATCGAGAGTGGTGCACTTGCAATAATGAATGTCAAACCTGCTTTACCTTTTGTACCGTATGTAGCGTTGCAGCGCAGTGATCATCCAAGTGTATTGATCGATTCGGTTGTTACGCTGGCCAAAGAGTGCTGTGATTTTTCACAAATGTTTAGCAGATAACTGAAGGCTGGTTCAAAAAGTTATTATTCATTTAATAAATTCACACGGTCTTACAGAGAGTTACTGGATAAGAGCTGCTCTGACTTTGACACAGTTAATCCATAGGGATAGTCGCCATGAAAATAAAAAACCTTTTAATCTCTTCTGCCCTTTCAGTAGCGTCCTGCCTGGCTGCGGCGCAAGACTTCCCCGCCAAACCCATCACCATCATCTCACCCTTCCCTCCGGGAGGCGGCACAGATACGCTCGCTCGTCTGGTGGCAGGCGGGATGACAGAGAAAATGGGCTGGAAAACTGTCGTCGAAAACAAACCTGGCGCAGGCGGCAACCTCGCACTGGACTCCACAGCGCGAGCCAATCCAGATGGCTACACGCTAGTGCTCGCACAGACTGACAATATCGTGCTCAACCCCTGGTTATATGAGAAATTAACCTACGATACGTTCAAGGATTTCACACCCGTAGGTATCGTCGCCTCCTCACCGAGCGTATTTGTTGTGGCGCCTGATTCGCCTTACAAAACGCTAGCCGATGTTGCTGCTGCAGCGGCAAAAGATCCCGGCAAACTTACGCTTGGCATACCAGGTGCAGGCGGCACGGGCGATCTGCTCGGTCACCTGTGGCGCTCGACTGGAAAAGTTCATCTGACACATGTGCCTTATCGTGGCTGGGCGCTTGCCTATACAGATCTGATTAGTCAGCGTATTGATCTCTATACCGGCTCGGTTGCGAGCCTGTTGCCACAAATCCAGTCAGGTAAAGTCCGGGCACTCGCTATCGTTGCAACGGAGCGCTCACCAGTCCTACCTGAGGTACCGACGTTCGTAGAAAGTGGCTACAAAGAACTGAATCAATCGATCTGGTGGGGTCTGACTGCTCCGGGCAAAACACCTGCCGCTACGATTGCCACACTGAATGCCGGGTTACTCAAAGCATTGGCCGATCCTGAAATCGCCAAGAAATTACGCGCAAGTGGCTACAGCATCATTGCGAGTACCCCAGAAGAAATGGCTAAACGCTATAAAGCTGATTACGAACTGTTTGGAAAAATTATCAAGGACGCCGGGATTAAGGCGACAGAGTAAAGCTATTAAGTATTACAACCAGTGCGCGAAAGTGTTTACTTAGCTAGGGATATCCCTAGATTAATTTGAATTGACAGTACCTACTCAAACAACTTACTGTCAATTCAAAGAAGAGCTGCCTTGCTTTTCTGCATAATGCGGATGTGATGTTGTATAGATGATGTCAAAGCCTATTAAAAAAATTCATCTTAGGAGAAATGTAGCGTTTCATGTTGTTGCTGCTGGCAGCGTTACAAAGCTTCCCTGAAGAGCCCTTTATGGCCGCAGAAATCGACGGTACCAGCCGCTGGCGTACCTTTTGGTTTATCACCTTACCGATGCTGCGACCGGTCATCGTAGTCTGCGTCGCGATTCTCGCAATCGATGCTTTCAGAACCTTTGATATCATCGGGACCTTGTCGGGTGGTGGGCCAGGCAGAGGGATAGAAATTTTCAGCCTCTATGCTTAGTCATTGCGTTTCAAATATGAGGTGTATGACACGTATGTTGGCTTATTGGTCCCCCACATTGCCGTTGATATATATTGGTCATTATGAAAATAATAAAACCCAAAACTGCTCAATCAAGCTCCAACACAAACTACGCTGGAGGTGAGGAGTTATGGGCTGCTGAAAAATATTTAATTAATTACAACAATGATCTGATATGGAAACTAACAAAATCAAATATTAAGAGCCAAAAGGTTCTTGAGTTTGGAGCTGGGATAGGCACTCTAGCAAATCTTTGGAATATTTCCACAACAATAAAGCCAGAATGTTTGGAAATCGATTCAAGGCAGAGATGGATTATTGAACAACGAGGTTTCCACTGTTATAGCAGTCTTGATGCGGTAGAAAAAAAATTTGATGTCATTTATACATCTAATGTGCTGGAACATATTGAAGATGACTTGTCAATCTTAAAGCAACTAAATACAAAACTTATTACAGGTGGAAAATTAATAATCTATGTTCCCGCCTTTCAGGCTCTTTATTCAGAATTAGACGAAAAAGTGGGTCATTACAGAAGGTATGAAAAGCAAGAATTATTAATAAAATTAAATAGCGCTGGCTTTAAAGTGGATAAATTTTATTATTCGGATAGCATTGGATTTTTTGCTTGGCTCTATGTCAAACTTAGAGGCTACAACTCAGAAAAAGCAGACGGGAAAAGTATGAAAATTTATGATAAATACATATTTCCATTGAGCAAAATGCTTGATGAATTTGGATGTAAATTTATTTTCGGTAAGAATATTTTGGTCTACGCTCATAAAAAATAACTCTCTGTAACGCACTGTAGTAATGAGTTTATTGACTACAAAGCTTTATCTATAAGGCTTACAGATGGGTTAAAAAGTACACTCTGAAATCCTAAGTCATCGATGACCTCAAACTCCAACTGGAGTCTTATGCGATCACTGTATAAGTTATTCCCGCGTACCCTTGGGATTTTATGCCTTTACTGAAAAAGAATTTATTTATTCGCATAAGTGGCGTGTCAATGATCTCGTACTTTGGGACAATCGCTGCACGATGCATCGGGCACGGCCTTTTAATGATGGAAAATATCAGCGCGATATGCGTCGCACGACGCAGCAAGACTCAGCTTCTTCGCTCGATCAGCCACTCTAGCTTAACGTAACGGCAGCGCAGGCTTATCGTCGTAAAACATATTTATTTCTGCTTGTTTGAACTAACCAGCCATAAAGCAAAAGGACCGAATAGTTTTGAAATCGTATGCCGGTTTTTTGCAAAAAACCGATAGCTCAGATTCAAAAGTGGTCGTAAGGCTTTCCGGGAAAAAATCCAGGCCAGGGTCTTGAGCTCTGCACGCTCATAGGCTGCTGCAAAGACCTCAACACCGCTGATCAGAGTCCCATCTGCATACTGGCCATACATCGCAGCCAAGGCCTGGTCGCAGGACACACCGACCAGCTCAGGTTGATAGCGCTCGGAATTAATATCTACAAACGCGAGCAAACCGGGTTGAGTGCGCCTGGACAAAAACTCTATCTCCGCCCTGCACAGGGGACAGGCAGCATCGTAGAAAAGCGTGAGTTTCTGTAAGTGTGTCATATACTTCTAATCATATGCTTACCTCTGCGGATTCCAAAATCGTGCTCAATCAAGACGTCGAACGCTTGCTCACCAAATACGAATGTCCTTATAAACTCCATGAGGTGAGGGCTGCCTTTATGGGAGCGATTTCGAGTCCCTTTGTCGTTGATCCGACTTTTGAGTTGCATGCTCTCTGGGATGGGGAGTTTCCGGAGCTTGATTCCGGGGAGGCACTGAAAGAAATCGAAGATACCTTTCTGACTCGTTTGTGGGATGCGCTTGCGGCCCATACCGATCAGGACGAACCGTTTACTCTGTCAGCGATTGATGTTCCAACGTCGATTGAGACGCTCATCGCTCAAGCCCGTCTGCGCGGCGAAGAGCTCGATGCGTTTATGGATGGATTTTTTCAGGACCAGGAAGACTTCGATCTTGATCCAGATGCGGCTGAAAGCATTAACGTACTCGAAGAGCTGATTGCGATGTATCTGGAGATTATCAACATGAATCCCCAAAATCCTGTCAGTGCGTCAGACCTCGAGGCATTAATTCAAAACAGCAAAAAAATGCACGATATGGCTGAGGCCGAAATCAATAATCTGATTTTGCTATGCGCCTGAAGTCTCAAACAGGACATCCATAAATGTTTTCACCGGTGATGGCAAATTGACCGGGGGTATGCGCTGAACAACCATAATTTGTTTGACGGGTTTGTTTTTTGACCTGAGCGGAAGAACGGCTAGTAACCCTGTCGCGCGCTCCTGTTCTACCGTGGACGCCAGTACGAGTGAGATTCCCTATACTTTCCCGCTCCAGATGCGCCTAGTGAGGCTTTATCTTAAGTTGCAACAATTTCTCAAGTTGCTTTTTATGCGCCTCTGAAAACGAATCAGGATCGTTCACGGCGTAGCCGCCATAGCCATAGATACTCGAGTATGCAGCATAGGCTGCTGCTTGAACCGCGTCACCTTCTACTGCCTTGGCTAAAGCATAGGTCGCTGAAACTGCGGCGTGCCTGGTTCCATCTATCGATTTTGATCCTGGATGACTTTGTGCAATCTTGCGCATGTCAGTCGCCAGTTTAGACAAGGCCTCTATTGTTTGATCATCGAAATGATTCACCAAAAGTTTAAATTTCTTAAACGACTCGACGGCAACATCTTCTTCCAGATTACTAGCCACATCTTCAATACACTCGAGAGCGAACCTGTAACGCAGTTGCGCGTCGGTTTCATACTTTTTTAATTCGCTCTCGATTTCTACCAGTGTCGGATGCATAAGCTTAGTTCTCTTACTTAGTGATTGAGTCAGTGATTGAGGATCTACTCCACCGTCACACTCTTAGCCAAATTCCTCGGCTTATCCACATCGGTCCCTCTTGAACAAGCCGTGTGATAGGCCAGCAACTGTAACGGTATCGTATGCAGGATCGGTGACAGTGCGCCATAGTTTTCAGGCATACGAATCACATGGACGCCCTCGCTATTCACGATCTTGGTGCCCGCATCCGCAAACACATAGAGCTCTCCTCCTCGGGCGCGGACTTCCTGCATATTGGACTTAAGCTTTTCAAGCAAAGCATCGTTCGGAGCGATCGTCACAACCGGCATTTGTTCAGTCACCAGTGCTAAGGGGCCGTGCTTGAGCTCACCCGCAGGATAGGCTTCTGCATGGATATAGCTGATCTCTTTAAGTTTTAACGCACCCTCAAGCGCGATCGGATAGTGCATGCCGCGTCCAAGGAACAAAGCATTTTCTTTTGCAGCGAATCGATCAGACCACGCCATGATTTGCGGCTCGAGCGCGAGTACCGCACTGATCGCCGAGGGCAAATGACGCAGCGCTTTGACATGCTCCGCCTCCTGCTCATCAGTGAGCTGCGCGTGAACCTGTGCGAGTGCAAGCGTCAGCATAAACAATGCCGTCAGCTGCGTGGTGAACGCTTTTGTTGAAGCCACACCAATCTCAACACCAGCACGTGTAATAAACGCGAGCTTACATTCACGCACCATGGCACTGGTTGATACGTTACAGATCGTGAGCGTCTGTTCCATACCGAGCGAGCGTGCGTGTTTCAAGGCGGCTAGTGTATCTGCCGTCTCACCGGACTGGGAGATGGTGACTACAAGGGTCGCTGGATTGGGTACGCTGTCGCGATAGCGATACTCGCTCGCGATCTCAACGGATACGGGTATTTTCGCAAGCGCTTCGATCCAGTATTTCGCTGTGAGTCCTGCGTAGTAGCTCGTACCGCACGCAAGTATCAGTACTCGATCGATTTGCTTGAATACTTTATAGGCCTGATCGCCAAACAACTCTGGTGTGATGGACTCAACGTCCTCGAGCGTATCGCCCACAGCCCGAGGCTGTTCAAAAATCTCTTTCTGCATATAGTGCCGGTAGGGACCTAAATCCGCCGCACCAGTGTGCACATGGACAGTATTGATTTTGCGCGTCACGGCTTTGCCTGACTGGTCCAGAATCCAGACATTACCTAATTGCAGATCTGCGACGTCACCGTCCTCGAGGTAAACAATCTGATCGGTCGTACCGGCGAGCGCGAGTGCGTCGGACGCAAGAAAGTTTTCATTTTTTCCACGACCGATCACCAGCGGCGAGCCCTGACGTGCGGCAACAATACGATGCGGCTCATCACGGCAAAACACGGCGATGGCATAGGCGCCATGCAGACGCTTGGTGGCCTGTTGCACCGCCTCAAGCAAATCACCATGATAGAGATGATGCACGAGATGCGCGATCACTTCGGTATCGGTCTGACTCTCGAACACATAACCCTGGGCTTGCAACTCTGTGCGCAATTCCTCGTGGTTCTCGATAATGCCGTTATGCACAAGCGCAATACTTGGGCCGTCATTACCGTGTCCTGAAAAATGCGGATGTGCATTGCGTGTAACGGGAGCACCGTGCGTAGCCCAACGCGTATGCGCAATCCCGGTAAAGCCTGCGACATGATCACGCGTGATGTGCTCCTCGAGTTCTGCGACACGCTCGGTGCTGCGCACACGGCGCAGACTTCCGTTATCAAAAACAGCAACACCGCAGGAGTCGTAACCGCGATACTCCAGCCGCTTGAGACCCTCGACCAGAATCGGGGTGATATTGCGGGAGGCCACTGCACCGACGATGCCACACATATTGCACTCTCCTAGTTAGGTTTCTATTGTGCCTATATCTCTATGAAATTAAATTTCATATATAAATTTATAATGAAATTTAATAGCATTATTATGATTATGTGAAATAATATTTCATTTTATTGCTATTTTTAACCACTCTGAGCCGTCCATGACAAGCATTGCACTCGACGAACTCGATATACGCATCCTGACTCAGATGCAAAAAGATGCCAGCCTGACCAATCAGGCCCTCGCTGAAATCGTTCACGCCTCACCGCCTACCTGTATGCGTCGCGTACGCAGACTCATTGCCTCTGGAATCATTGCAAAACAGGTCGCAATCGTCGCAACTGAAAAAGTCGCGCCAACACTCACCGCCATCATCGAGGTCACACTCGATGTGCAAACCGCAGAGCGCTTACAGCAATTTGAACAGCGCGTGGAGTTCGAGCCCGCTGTGTTGCAGTGTTATCGGGTTTCAACCGGTCCGGATTTTGTCTTGATCACTCAGGTCGCGGACATGCCGGCCTATCATGCGTTAGTCCATCGCGCCCTGACCGCAGAGGCCAATGTGCGCAACGTCAGGAGTTTTTTTTCCGTGCACCGCAGTAAATTTGAAACCAATATCGCTGTAACAGCGACAGTTTAACTACAGCAATACTTTAATTTTTTCGCCGCGCAAGCACTGAGGCATACACGTTCAGATAACGCTGCGCCATGCGCTCGACATCATATTCTGCCTTGACCTCTGCATACGCTTGCTGGGCCATTGCCGCAGATTTTTCTGGCTGCGCAAGCACTTCAATAATATTCACAGCCATCGCCTCAACATCACCAACAGGCCCAAGCAGGCCTCGCCCATTCGCAAGCGTTTCTCTCAGACCACCCGCATCGGTTGAAACAACTGGCACATGTTGCATCATCGCATCCAGCACACTCGAGCCCAGAGCTTCGAATGTTGAGGCCATCACAAAAACTGACAACGCAGGATAGAGTTGCTCGACGCCGATGGTGAAACCTGGCAACACGTAACGGTCTTGCAGGCCAAGCTGCTCTATACACGCAAGTGCCGCTGCACTGGCCTGTCCGGGCGCACCCCAATGCACAAAGCTGACGTCCTCGAATTGCTGACAAACAATTGCCGCAGCGCGTATCAGTGTGACGGGATCTTTCTCTGGTGAAAATGCTGAGGCTGTCCCAACCAGACGCCTACCCTCTAGTGCGTATTGCTTTATAAAAGCCGTGATCCGCTCAGGCGCAGGGAGCACCGCAGGCACTGCACTCTGGATCACAATCGGCTGCAAACCGATCGCACGTGGCGCCGCAGCGGCCGCCTCGCTGATCGCGACAAGCTGATCGACATTGCGCCATTTCCAGTGCGTCGCCCATTTATTTGAACCAACAGGGAAACTCGTTCGCCTGGAAAAAACAAGTGGCCGACGATGAAAAACTTTAGTCAATACAGCCCAGGCCACAACTTTTGCCGTCTGCGCATGCAATACGTCATAACGTCCACCATGTAAGGCTAGCCAGGCACCAAAGCCTGCGCCGCTGCTTGCGTGATGTACGATCAATCCCTGCTCACGTGCTCTTGTTGCTAGTTCACCTTTAGCGTGTGCGAGTAACTCCACCTGGTGTCCGAGCTTACGTTGATTCAGTGCAGTCAATAAGGTCTGACGCTCACCTCCCCGCCAGCCGCGCTCGGTATTGATCTGCAAAATCCGCATCGGTGGATGAGCCATCTGACGTCAACCCTCGCTGCGCGATACACCGGCCTGACGATGACGAATGACATTAACAAGCACGGCAATGGAAGCAAAGGTTATCCCGACCGTTAAGCCAAGTGTTGGACCAACCGTGACACTCAGACTAAAAGCTGAGGCCACCATCGCTGCACCAAACGTCTGTCCAAACACGCGTGTCGTTGCTTGTAACCCTCCCAAAGCGCCTGCACGATGACGAGGGGCAGAACCGATAATGACGCGATTATTCGGTGTCTGAAAAAATCCAAAGCCAACTCCAGCAAGAGTCATTGCGAGCATCAGCCAGAGATCGCTTGCAGACTCAGGCATCAGGACAATAATGGCGATGCCTGTTGCCATTGAGCCAGCACCAAGACCGCTAAGAATCGCGACTGGATAAATATTTGAAAGACGTCCAGCCACCAGCGCAATCAGTGCTGCACCCATCGGCCAGGATGCCATCAGCATCCCGACTGATGACTGAGGACGATGCAAAGTTTGTTGCAAATAAAAAGGCAAAGAAATAAAGGTCGCCATCTGTGCAGAAAACGTGCAGAGCGAGGCGGCGATCGCAAAGCGTAAGGAAGAAATTTTGAGTAAGTCCACTGGCACCAGGGGTGCTGTTTGCTGATTACTGCGCCGTATCAGTACAACGCCTGTTAAAACACCCACCACAATGATGCACAAAGATTGCCAGGTATAAGTAGAGAGATAATCAATCCCGACAATGATCAAACCGACCGTCACCATACTCAGGCATGCGGACAGCCAGTCAAAACGACCCTTGAGCGGTGCGACGTCTGGCAAGTATTTAACGCCGAGCAAGGCAAGCAAACCGACTGGGATATTAACTGCAAAAATCCAGTGCCAACTTGAAATCGACAGGATGAAGGAACCGATCGTGGGTCCGAGCACAGAAGTGACGCCAACCATCATGGCGTTGATACCGATCCCTCGCGCCATCATTTTTGGCGGATAGATATGCCGGACCAGGGCACCAAACAAACACATGATGGCTGATCCGCCTAGCCCTTGTAAAACACGACATACCAGCAAAAAGGGCAAGGTCGGTGCGAGTGAGCTCGCCACGGAAGCGACCGTAAACAACAGCAAGCCATATTTGAATAAACGCTTGAAACCCGTGCGCTCTCCGATCGCCGACATAGGCAACAAAGTCATGACAAGGGTCAGGCCATAGGCGTTGACGATCCAGACAACTGCTGCCGCACTTTGATTCAATTCTTTGGCAATCGTAGGCAAGGCAACGTTGGACATGGAAGAGTCCAGTACTGACATGCCGATACCGACAAGCATGGTCAGTGCAGCCCAGCGTCTACGGGGATTTTGAAGCCCTTCTATTGGCTCTGCTCCAGACGCTGCTGGCTTGCCTGGTTCTGCGACAGTACTCACTTGGCCTTTTTCACTGGACGTTTCCAGCCTGGGATCGTAGTTTGTTTAACACGTGAGATCGTGAGCTTGTCTGCGGGCGCATCAACAGTCAGTGTCGTACCCGCTCCAATCGTCGCTCCCCGTCCAACACGCACTGGTGCCACGAGCTGCGTATCAGAACCGATGAAGGCGTCATCCTCGATGACCGTCCTGAATTTATTCACTCCGTCATAATTGCAGGTAATCGTGCCGGCACCGATATTGACTCGCGCGCCGATATCCGCGTCACCTACATAGGCAAGATGATTCGCTTTGCTGCCCTCGCCCAGATGGGTGTTTTTGATTTCAACAAAATTGCCGACATGCGTTTGATTCGCTAGTTTGGCGCCAGGGCGTAAACGTGCATAAGGCCCTATCCGTGCGTCATCTCCAACCTGTGCGTGATCCAGATGACTGTATGCCTCGATCTGCGTTCCAGCACCAATCTCAACATCACGCAATACACAGTGTGGGCCAATGCGTACACCATCAGCGAGTGTGACTACGCCTTCAAATACACAACCCACATCGATAAACACATCACGCCCACAAGTTAACTGGCCTCGCACATCAAAGCGCGCCGGATCTGCGAGTGTCACGCCAGCCTCGAGCTGACGCCTGGCCTGTTCCGCTTGCCAGAGTCGTTCGAGCTCGGCTTGCTGCATACGACTGTTAACACCGAGTGTTTCAAAGGCCGCACTCGGGTGAGCGACGGCGACTTTAACATCATCCGTAACAGCCATACCAAAAATATCGGTCAGGTAATACTCTGCCTGTGCATTATTATTTTTAAGCGCAGAGAGCCAGCGCTTGAGCGCCGCAGTCGGTGCAGCAATGATGCCGGTATTGACTTCCTGGATCGCCCGCTCAGCTTCACTGGCGTCTTTATGTTCCACAATCGCGCGCACATCGCCATTCAGATCCCGCACGATGCGTCCATAACCAGTAGGGTCCTGGAGGATTTCTGTCAATACAGCCAAGCCATCCTGGCGCGCCTCAAGTAAAGCTTGCAAGGTTGAAAGCTGAACCAGCGGGACATCACCATACAGCACCAGCGTGACATCGTCCTCACCGTCCTCTTTCAGTAACGGTATTGCTTGCTGCACCGCATGTCCTGTTCCTAATTGCGGCTGTTGCAAAGCAAACTGCAAATCAGCTTGCTCGCCAAAGGCTGTTTTTACTTGTTCAGCACCGTGGCCAACTACCACCACAATACTATCAGCCTTCAGTGCCCGTGCTCCCTCCAGCACATGCGCGAGCATCGAGCGACCTGCAATGGTGTGCAGCACTTTGGGCAGATTGGACTGCATTCTTTTACCCAGCCCTGCGGCCAGGATCACAATATTCAACATAAGCGTAAGGTTTATTTTTTAATCGTTGGTTTTTTACGTGCAGTGCTTGCAACTGTTTTTTTAGTTGCGCGTGCGGTGGTGGTTTTTTTGCTTGCTGCTTTTTTAACAGGTGTTTTATCCGTCGTGTGATGCAGTGTCGCAGCTGTTGCGGCAGCTACGTGATTAAACTGTTTTTGCAACATATCCCACCAGGCGCGTGCGGCTGCAGGTGCGGAATTTGATGCGTCTGCAGCGGGCGCTGTGGGCTGCTGCTCACTGTTCGCGGCTGGCGCAGCCACCGGTGGCACCTCCTGCTCTGGCTCACTTTTGGGAGTCACTGCGGGTTCCTGCCTGGTTTCTGTTTGCGAGGTACGCGTCTGAGGCCGCAAACCCAACATCACCTCAAGGGCTGAGGGCGCGCCTTCTGCGGTCGCTTGCTGGGTCTGGTTCATTGAATTTGCAAAAGAACGCAAGGTGGCAATGGTCGCTAACTGGACCTCCATTCCCTGAATGGTGCTGCTCAGCATGGAGAGATTTAATTTGAGCCAGTTTTCAACGGTCTTTAATTCAGAAATGCGTTTCTCGAGCTCTTCGGGATTCATCGAGGGGGTCATTGGCATGCCAGCAGAAAAACCTCCGGCTCCTGCCAGGCCAGAAAAAGCCTGACGCATCATTTCCATACTGGCCAGTAACGGGTTGGCCGCTTGCTCTCCTGTCTGACCGAGTCCAGGCAGCACAAAGGGGTTCGAAGGCGAAACGCTCATAGTGGATCCTTTCTGGCAATGACTGATTAGCGGGTAATTGACCCTGTATGTGATATTACCCGCATCAAGGGTGAGAAGTATGAAGTTTTACCCGACAAATCCCTCCGGCACGCCTCAGTGTCTCGCCTCTTGAGGCATTAATCTGGGACAATAGAGGGATGCAAAGTCTGATTACCCTAACTGAAATCGAGTCCGCCATTAATTTTTGGCGTCAGCGCAGCCCCTCCGTTGGCGAGGAGCTTCGTCTATGCCGCGAGGCCTCGTCTCTAGCGACTCCTTATGCACGCATGATTATTGAGCGTCGCCAAAACCTGCCCCTCTCTGAGCTCTCCGATACCGCCCAGCAGGCATATCGGGACTGGCAAGCAGCGCTCGCTAAGTAAGCTTTTAACCAGATGTTTTCGTTCCGATGGTGCGTGAAGCTTGCTGGCTGAGGGTTTCAGCGTAATAACGCACGAATATCGTGAGCGATATTTTCGGCGCCGGCATTGTTAGCTAGCAGCACGCGTGACTCACCCTTAGCATCTAACAAATAAAAGTTAGCGCTGTGATCCATGTTGTAGTTACCATTTGCTGCCGCTGCACGCGCGTAGTAGGCCTTGAAAGCTGAGGCGGCAAGCTTGATCTGTTCTGGTGACCCAGTCAGGCCCAAGAACCTCGGATCAAAGCCTGTGACATACGCACGCAACACCTCAGGGGTGTCGCGCTCGGGGTCAACCGTGATCATTAATACCTGTACACGCGAAGCCAGATCACCCAGCAGCTTCATGACCTGGCTAAGCTCAGCCAGCGAAGTTGGGCAGACATCAGGGCATTGCGTGAAGCCAAACAAGACTAGTGTTACTTTGCCATTGAAATCAGCCAGGGTATAGGTTTTCCCATCCATCCCTGTCAAGGACCATTTCTGCCCAAGATGCGAGCCGGTGATGTCACTGCCCTTAAAAGAGGACGCGCCATCACTGCAACCCGTCAGCATCACGCCCAGGCCGAGCATCAGGATTGCGCCAAGCACCGCTCGGTAGACAGTTTGTAATAGGGGTGTTTTCATAGAAGGATGATCCCTCTCAGGGCTCTCTCAGGCACCAACTATCAGCCAGTGATCAACCAGGAGCGCGGCAAATAACAACGAGAGATACAGGATCGAAAACCGGAACATCGCACGGGATAACTCGTCGCTATAGTTTTTGTACAAGCGCCAGGCATAACGGACAAACAGCAAGCCCAGAATGATCGCGGCAAGCAGATAAAGCCAGCCATTCATCCCAATGATGTAGGGCAGAATCGATGTGGCCAGCAAGGCAACGCTATACAGAAGGATATGCAAGCGGGTGAATTGCTGGCCGTGCGTGACCGGCAGCATCGGTAAACCAGCCCGCGCGTAGTCGTTAGTCCGGTATAGGGCCAGCGCCCAGAAATGGGGCGGTGTCCAGATAAAGATAATCAACACCAGCAGCCAGGCCTCAGCGGGCACCGAATCTGCAATCGCCGCCCACCCCAACGCGGGCGGCATGGCACCCGACAAACCACCGATCACGATATTTTGTGGCGTATGTGGCTTGAGAATGACTGTGTAAATCACGGCATAGCCAACAAACGTGGCAAAGGTTAACCACATCGTCAGGGGATTAACCCAGCGGTACAAGACAAACATCCCGGCACCACCGAGCAGACTCGATAAGCTCAGTACCTGAAAGGTGGAGATTGTGCCCTGAGCTGTTGCGCGCCGCGCCGTTCGCAACATGCGAGCATCAACTTGCTGCTCGATTAAACAGTTGATCGCAAAGGCTGCCGCGGCCAGTAACCAGATTCCGGCGGTCGCCGCAACGACTTTCGACATATCGGGCAGGCCTGGTGTCGCCAGAAACATACCGATTACCGCGCAAAACACGGCCAGTTGCGTAACGCGTGGCTTAGTCAGTACAAGGTACTGACGCAATAAACCGGGAGAAGTGGCAGCAAGACTGGACATGGTTTCTATTTTAGGCAATCAGCCGTGATTGTAACGGTTAGGCGCGGATTGCTGTTGAACCTTTCCCGCCAAGCCGAACAAGCAAGGTTACGCTGGCCAGCACCAGGCCGGCAGCGCCACCGTTATGCAACACGGCGATTAAGAGAGGCCATTGAAAGAATATCGTAGTCAGTCCCGTTAATAACTGGGCAAGCAATAACGCTAGCATCAGCGTCGCAGGGCCTCTGAGTCCCTGATCGGCTCGCAACCGCCAGGCTAGTAAGCCCAGATAAATAAACACCACAAAGGCAAAGTTACGATGCACCCAATGGATCGCTGTCAGCGCTGTCTGGGAAATCATCTCACCATTAGGCATTTCACCCAGACCACGAATCAGGGAATAACCGCTTGAAATATCCATCTCAGGCAACCACTGGCCATGACAAGTCGGAAAATCCATGCAGGCAAGCGCTGCGTAGTTTGTACTCACCCAGCCACCCAGTCCGATCTGCATAAAAAGCAATACAAAACCCAACCCTAGCCATACGGTATAGCGCTGCATGGTTGAAGCAACAGGTGCATGCCTGCGCTCGCGGGCGGCAAGCCATGTCATTAAGGCCAGTAACAGCATGCCCCCCAAAAGGTGTCCTGTCACAACGACAGGCATTAATTGATGCGTCACGGTCCAGGCGCCGAAGATCCCCTGTATACAGACCGCAATCAGCGCGATAAAGGCGAGTGTCGGTGTTTGTTTGAAGGACTTACGATGACGCCATGCCATCCAGCAAATACAGATAATCAGAAAACCAAGCAGTGTGCCAACGTAACGATGCACCATCTCAATCCAGGCTTTCGGTAATGTCACAGGTCCTTCTGGCATTACGCTCACTGCCTGTCGGATCTCTGAGAGTGCCCCCACCGGTGTCACATTGCCATAGCACCCTGGCCAGTCAGGGCAGCCGAGTCCTGAGTCTGTGAGGCGAACAAAGGCACCGAACATAATGAGGTCAAGCGTTAAAAACCATGTCAAGAACAGAATTTTTTTATAGCTTGCCCGTGACGGATCCGTCATGATTTCTAGCCTATCCTGGAGTTGTAGACGAGCTTACTGATGTCTTTGCGGACCTTTTCCGGCTCTGCGTCAGCAGGGTACTGCATGATCAGGTTACCGTTAGGGTCAATGATCCACATGGGAGCAGCCAAAGCCTCTGCAGGCGTCGCAGCCTGTACACCCATCGTCGTCAGAAATTTTTGTAATTGCGCTGGGCTGACACGAACCATATTCGTACCCTTGTAAGCCTCAAGGACTTTTTCCGGGACAGGTGCATCATCGGTAATAAACCAGACACGCGCCAGACGCTCAACGTTTTTACCCTGGCTTGCATGGGAGTTACGCAAAATAAAAAGCTTGCGCGCGCAGGAGTCTGGGCAGGCAGCGCCATCAGCAGCCACTAGCAACCACTTACCTTTGAGGCTGTTGAGATCAAAGGGCTTACCGTCCAGTGTCGTAAGCGCTAACTCTGCTCTCGTAGGCATCGGACGTTGCGGCTCTACTAGCTGACCGTAGTTATTGCTGCCTTCGGGACGCCATTGCGGATTGAAATACACAAGAACCGCAGCGAGCACAGGCGCGAGGCTTAGTAAAAAAATAAGTACCAGCGGAGTTTTAGAGCGAGGCTTAGCTAAGGCCTGATGCGAAGCGCCGGGTTTTGCTTGTTGTTTCAGTTGTTGATTCACGTGTTGATTCGCTAGTTGATTCACGTGTTAATTCACGTGTTAAGTCACTATTTGTTGCACTAATTGATTCACTTCCTGTCTTGGCACAGTAGTCAGCGCCGAATCGTAAGCGCTCAACACTTGCATTTTAATCTTCATACGCTTTTTTTGCGTAGCAATACTCTCCAGGCAAAACCCAGCCATGCAATCACGGCAATGGCAGCAAAACCAAACCACTGCAACGCATAGCCGTAATTTTTATCAGCGTCGACGGAAGGCTCGGGCCAAACTCGCTTTAGACCGTCCTGTTGTTCATCTTTTTGCAGAACAACTGCAGGCAAAAACTTGATACCCAGCTTTTTACTCAGCTCTTCCAGGTCAATGTTTTGTAGTCTGGGCAATGAACCAAGATCCTCGCTCTGCGAACTTGATTGGTTTGCTGAGTAGGTACCTGGCCAGGCTACAGGCAAATTACTACCAGTCTCGTTACGGGCACCCCACAATTCAAATAAACGAGGCACACGCAAAGATAATTCACCCGAAACTTTTTGCAGCCCTGAAGGTGTCGAAACTCCTGGTGCCTTTTTCTCTCCAAGCGGACGCGCAAACCAGCCCCTCAAAATGAGTACGGCACTGCCATCAGCGAGTAATAACGGGGTAGCTAGCCACAAACCAGGTTTGCCCTCCAGATTACGGTTATCCAGCAAAAGACTATATTGTGGTTGCCAGACTCCCTGAACCTGCGCAGGTCGCCAGGGCTGTAGTTGTTCGGCTGTAGGTCTAGCATTCAAATCCACGGGCAGACCGAGTCGACCTTGCTCGATCAAGGCCGCAATGTGTTTGCGTTCCTCGGCTCTGGAGAGCTGCCAGCGCCCAAGCGATACACAAGTAATTGCTGTGGCCGCCAATAATATCGTTGCAGTGAGATTGAGCAATTTGCTGTGCGATGCGGCCATGTCTGCGATAATTCCTTTTTTAGGCGGGAGGGCCTTATGCGTATTGTAGTGGGACTGGCTTTCATCATCATTTTGGGTAGCCTTGCCTCAGCATTGTTTTACTTAATGCGAGACAAAGGGACAACGAACAAAACAGTTAATGCGCTGACGGTTCGCATAGGCTTATCGGTTACGTTGTTTTTATTTTTATTATTCGCACACTGGATGGGCTGGATCGAGGCGACGGGTATTCGCTAGACCCAATGAAATACGACCGGTTATAAACCGGTCGTATTCATTTCAAACTGCTATCCGGACTGCTTAGAACCAGTACACGAACAGATACAAACCGAGCCAGACCACGTCAACGAAGTGCCAATACCAGGCGGCACCTTCGAATCCGAAGTGGTTATTAGCGGTAAAGTGACCGCGCAGCATACGAACCAGAATCACTGTCAGCATGGTCGCGCCCATCATCACGTGAAAGCCGTGAAAACCGGTCAACATGTAGAACAGGGAGCCGTAGGCACCAGAACTGAATTTCAGATTCAGTGCATGGTATGCATGGTAATACTCATAAGCCTGGCATCCTACAAAGATAAAGCCAAGCACGATCGTCAGGAACAGCCAGAACTTGGCTGGTCCGCGGTGATCTTCGCGCAACGCATGGTGGGACAGCGTCAGCGTCACACCGGAAGTCAGCAGCAGAGCTGTGTTGATCGTTGGCAACCAGAAAGGTCCGACGGTCTGGAAAATTTCTACAACGCCTGCAGGACCGTTATTAGGCCAGGTCGCAACAAATGTTGGCCAGAGCAGCAATTTGTGATCAAGGTCACCCAGCCAAGGAGTGGTGATGGTGCGGGTGTACCAGAGCGCGCCAAAGAAAGCGGCAAAGAACATGACCTCTGAGAAAATGAACCAGCTCATGCTCCAGCGGTAAGAGACATCTACACGCTTGCTGTTCAAGCCAGTCTCTTCTTCGTGGATGGCATCGCCGAACCAGAAATAAAGCACCGTGATCAAACTAAGCAAGCCAGCACAAACAGCCCACTTTCCAAGCTCAATACCGTTTACCCAGGCTGATGCGCCAAGCATCACTACCAGTAACGCGAGACTTGCGCGCACAGGGTGTGCTGAATCATTTGGCACGTAATAATAAGGTGCCTCTTTGCCTTGGATCGAGTGGGATGCACTCATGTCATTCTCCATGCTTCAGTTCGTTAAAGACTGCACTTAGCTCAGACTGGCTACGGCCCAACGGACCACCATGACCAGACCAGCCACAAACAACACACCGCACAACAATCCCGCAATAATCAAATGCACGGGATTAAGTTTGGACATATCCTCCTGATACCCGGAGCCCTTACGTACGCCAAACATGGCCCACGCGATTGCTTTGAGTGTCTGGAAAAAATTCAGCTTGCGCTGACTCAACTCTTTTAAATCCTGACTCATGACGCCTTATTGACTCTAGAGTCAGGAAAAATAATGCAAATAAACCTGCTTGCCGATTGTCCAGCCAAACATCGCTAAAACAATAACCAGAAAAATCAGTCCGGTGCGTTTGTTTTTGCGACGCTGCTCTGGGGTCGGTGCCATAGCCTTACTTAACCTCTGGAGGGGTCACAAACGTGTGGAATGGAGCGGGTGAAGGCACCGTCCACTCCAGACCTTCTGCACCATCCCATGGCTTGGCTGCAGCGGGCTGACCCTTGCCAGAGTATGCCTTGAGAACGATGTAGAGGAACAACACCTGTGAAAGACCGAACCAGAAAGCGCCAATCGTAGCAACCTGATGGAAATCAGTGAACTGAGCCGCGTAATCAGCATAACGACGTGGCATACCTGCAAGACCCAGGAAGTGCATGGGGAAGAAGGTAATGTTGAACGAGATCATGCTCATCCAGAAATGGAGTTTGCCCAGTTTTTCGTCGTACATGAAACCGCACCATTTTGGCAACCAGTAGTAGGTACCAGCAAAGAGTGCGAACAACGAACCTGCAACCAGCACATAATGGAAGTGGGCCACAACGTAGTAGGTATCATGCACGGCGATGTCGATAGGTGCCATCGACAGGATCAGGCCGGTAAAGCCACCGATCGTAAACACAAAGATAAAACCAACCGCAAACAACATGGGGGTTTCGAAGGTCATCGAACCTTTCCACATCGTTGCAACCCAGTTAAATACTTTCACGCCTGTCGGGATGGAAATCAGCATCGTTGCGTACATGAAGTATAACTGGCCTGTCACCGGCATACCTGTTGCAAACATGTGGTGCGCCCAGACGATAAACGAAAGAATCGCAATCGAGGCGGTCGCATACACCATTGAGGCATAACCGAACAAAGGCTTGCGGGCAAAAGCTGGCACGATGGCAGAAACGATACCAAAGGCCGGCAAAATCATGATGTAAACCTCGGGGTGACCGAAGAACCAGAAAATGTGCTGATACAGAACTGGATCACCGCCAGCTGCTGCATTAAAGAAGCCTGTACCGAAATGACGGTCTGTCAGAACCATCGTGATCGCAGCAGCCAACACGGGCATCACTGCAATCAGCAGATAAGCCGTAATCAACCATGTCCAGCAGAACAAGGGCATTTTCATCAGGGTCATGCCAGGCGCGCGCATGTTCAGGATGGTGACCACGATATTGATCGCACCCATGATGGAAGAAGCACCCATGATGTGGACCGCAAAAATCGCCAGATCCATACCGGGGCCCATCTGCAGGGTCAGAGGAGCATAGAGCGTCCAGCCTGCGGCGGTTGCGCCACCTGGAACAAAAAATGATGTGGTGAGCAACACACCAGCAACAGGCAACAACCAGAAACTGAAGTTGTTCATCCGCGCAAAGGCCATGTCCGAGGCACCGATCTGCAAGGGGATCATCCAGTTAGCAAAACCCACGAAGGCAGGCATGATGGCGCCGAACACCATGATCAGACCGTGCATCGTAGTGAACTGGTTGAACAACTCGGGACGGAAAAACTGCAAACCAGGCTGGAACAACTCTGTACGTAGCAAGAGGGCTAACAAACCACCTTCCATCAACATGGCAAAAGAGAAAATCAAGTACATCGTACCGATATCTTTGTGGTTGGTCGCAAATAGCCAACGGCGCCAGCCGTGGAGCATATGCCCGTGGTCGTCGTGATCGTCGTGGGCGTGGCCCGATACGTGGTCTGCTGTGACGCTGCTCATTGTGAACTCCTATCCTGCTTAGGCTGCAGTCACACGTTTGGTGTGACTATCAGCAAATCTGTATGAAAGTGTCGTATTACCAATACTTGCGCGTTAATTAATACGTAATTAGCGTGCGGCTTTTACGTCGGCGGGCTGAACCACAGGGTCCTGACCTTTGCCGGCGTTGCCCCAGGCACCACGTGTGTACGTAATGACCGCTGCAATTTCAACATCATTTAACTGGCTGGCGAACGAGGCCATGGCCGTACCCTGCTTACCCTTGAGCAAAATCTGGATCTGTTCAGCTTTGGGACCCATCACGATCTTGCTGCCATCAAGTGCGGGGAATGCGCCCACAATGCCTTTACCGCTGCCCTGGTGGCAAGCTACGCAGTTTGCTGCATAGACTTTCTCGCCACGTGCTGACAAGTCTGCGGCAGTCCATTCTTTGTTTGGATCGTCAGCGGCCGCGGCCAGGAGTTTTTTCTGTTCTTCGGCCCATTTTGCATAGTCCTGTTCAGACAAAACCTTGACAACGATAGGCATGAAGGCGTGGTCTTTACCGCAAAGCTCTGAGCACAAACCGCGATACTCACCGACTTTATCAGCACGGAACCATGTATTACGGATAAATCCTGGAATCGCATCCTGCTTGACCGCCAGGTCTGGCACGGACCAGGAGTGAATCACGTCGCCTGCAGTCACTGCAATACGGATTTTTTTACCAACCGGCACAACCAGTGGGTTGTCGACTTCCATCAGGTAATAAGGGCCTTTTGGCTCTTTGTTTGCAATCTGCGCTGGAGGAGTTGAAAGATTGGAGAGGAATTTGACACCTGCGGCGGCGCCGTCGATGTACTCATAGCCCCATTTCCACTGATAACCCGTGACTTTCACTGTCATGTCAGCGCCGCTGGTGTCTTTCATTGCCACCACGGTTCGAGTCGCGGGCAACGCCATCGCAATCACGATAATGAAGGGAATAACCGTCCAGGCGACTTCAACACCCATGTGCTCGTGAAAGGTCGCTGCAATCGCACCGCGTGATTTACGGTGGGCCCAGATCGAATAGAACATCACGCCAAACACAGCGACAAAGATCACCAGACAGATGATCAGCATCAACCAGTGCAGCCACACGATATCGTGTCCAATCTGCGTAGCACCCTCACGCAGATTGAGCTGGTTTACACCAGGGCCACCTGGCATATCCTTTACTTGTGCGAACGCAATACCACTGAAAAACATGGCACAGGCACCTAGTAACCCCATCAACTTCTTCATGCTGACCTCGAAACACGTCGCGCCTAGAACCTTTGCGAGATCGCAATGGTGCCTTGCGCAAAAATTATTGGACGGCTGATTATGACCTCGTAGGACTGCGAATGGATTTTTCGCATTCCGAGAACCCATTTTCAGCGCGAATCATAAAGAAACGGGAGGATTATAGCGGAGCTACGGGGGATTCGCAGGACTACAATTAAAGTCTTTTCTCACGTGGCCAACGATTATGTCCGATTTAAGCATTTCTTTGCCAACCGAAGCACTCCAAACCTTGCTCGAACGACTGATCCAGCAAGCGCAACAATCCGCCCACCCAGGCTCTAAACGGTTGCGTATCGCTGGTCATCTTTGTGGCTGGGTCTTTCCTAAGGCCGCAACGGCACTTGCCGGGCTGCCCGGGATTTCGTTTTCGGCAACTGAGGTGGATATTGGTGCCAGCCTGTCACCAGGACTTGCGCTTGACCAATTGCTCGCTGTCGTTGCAGTCACGCTCAGAGCCGCAGGGTGCGCGCCAGGCTGGCGCAATGAGTTGCTCGATGTCTGGGCTGATCCCGCAGAACAGCCTCTGAGGCTCGGTGCGATTGAGCGTGGCGTCATGCGTCCTCTCGGACTGATCACCCGTGCGGTTCACCTGAACGCCTGGTCGGCTGAAGGCGGGCTCTGGGTGGCGCGGCGCGCGCTGACCAAAGCAACGGATCCTGGCATGTGGGACACCTTGGTTGGAGGCTTGATTGGGAGCGAGGAGGACATTGAGCTCGCCTTGATTCGCGAGACCGATGAGGAGGCTGGACTCGAAGCGTCGGATATCGCCCACCGCACTGCGCTGCATGCCATTACCCGCATGAACAGACGTATCCCCGAGGGCCTGCAAGTAGAAGACGTTTTAACTTGCGAGTGTGTGCTGCCGGCGCACATCACACCCAAAAACCGTGACGGTGAAGTCATGGAAATAAAGTGTTTAGCTCCGGAAACGGTGTTTGAAATGCTGCAGACAGGCGCCTTCACCGTAGAGGCCTCAATCGTCATCGCAGAAGATTTGCTCAGACGTTCGCGCCAGGCGGTGTAGTGGTCGGCTGACTGCGCCAGACCTCAAGCGCTCGCATGCGTTGTCTGGCGACTAACTCGATGCTCTCGCGCAAGGCCGGATCACGCGAAAGCAAGGCTTCAAAATCACGGGCAGGCAGGCATAGCAGTTTGCTGTAACCAAGCGAGCGGACTTCAAACTCATCCATTTTTTCTTTGGCCAGCATATAGAGCTCGCCAAAAAATTCTCCCGAACCCAGTTCAATATGCGTGGCGTCTGGCAACAGCACTTTGACCGCCCCAGAAGCAACGATGTAGAGCGCGTAATCTGGTCCTCTCTGACCCCAGATCAGCTGGTCCGGCAAAAACAGGCGCGGGGTCAACATCTTCGCAAGCTGGCGCTGAACCTCAGGTGTCAAGATATTCAGTAAAGGCACTCTGGCCACAAGCTCTGCTGCGCCCATTTCTATATCGAGTGCTGGATCATGATCTATAAACCCCCAGCGCAGGCCTACCTGCTCGGTCAGGTCGGCGAACACCTCACCACTGATGAGCGACTGCTCAAGCATCTCTTCATAGCGCTCACGCTCGATGCGTCGCGCGATCCTTCCGAGATAACGCTCATGCAACCACAATGAATACGTCGGATACTGTAACTCCAGCGCTTGCAAACCTTCCGATATCAGATCCAGTCTGTGTTGATGTGCCTGCCTGACCTGATCGGTCGCTTCATTACCCAGGATATCGCGCAGCCTATGATCGGCAAAGGTAAGCAGCCGTCTGGACACTGCGCGCATACACATCAGCGCCACAAAGCGCTGACTCAGTTCATGCGCGAGCCAGCGCTGCACACCGAATACTTCAGACACTCGCAATGCCTGTCGAAACCTGCGTGGGTAGCGTAGCGCACGCGCAGCCACCACATTAAAACCGCGCAGGCCACGCACTCTCACAGCATCCTCAAGGCGCTCTGCCTTACCAATCAACATCTGTGCCATATTGCGATCAATAATCTGATGTTTGAGGATTTCAAAATAAATTTCGAACTCCCGACGCGCCAGGATCGACAAGCCCAGATCTATCCTGTCTTGTTCTGAAAAGTAGTCGATTGGTGTTTGCGCAGAACTCGTCATACTTTTATCAAAGACCTGCTGGATACGCGCCCGTACCTCTGCAGGTACAAAATCATCTTGTGCAATCTGATCGGTCTCGTGTTGCGTAAGCGCTAATGCAACCACCACAGCCTGATCACGTAACGCACGCTCTGTTTTTGTCAGCTGATTGAGCCCCAGTATCCTGATGAGCGGCTGAAGCGACAAACCATTGAAAAACAAAGTCGCCAGGACAAAGCCGGTTGCGACAATAGCGATAAATTCCCTGACCTCGGTGGAGACACCTGCACGCTCCGTGACAGCCAGGGCCAGAGCGAGTGAAACCGCCCCCCTGAGCCCACCCCACCAGATTACGGCTTTAAACCGTGTCCCGACACGCGCACCGAAACCTGCGAAAGATAACAACGGGATCAAACCAAACACCACGACCGCGCGCGCCAGCAATGTGCTTAGAAACACTAATAAAATCTGAAATGCGTGATGCCATGAGATGTTTTGCATCAACTTGGGGATCAACATGGCAGCGAATAAAAAAATCAGGGAGTTTGCCCAGAAACCAAACTGATGCCAGGAATGCGAGAGTGTCTCGAACGTAGTGCTCGACATGCGTGTGCGGCCCGCAGAACCAACGACGAGTCCTGCCACCACGGTAGCAACGACACCGGAGACATGCAGGTAATGTTCAGAAATAAAAAAACACAGATAAGCGACTGCAACCGTCAGTGAAATCTCCGCGGCGGGCCAGCCTCGCAGCCAGACAAAAGAGGCGCAAGCCACGCGGCCAATGACATAGCCTGCCAGGCCGCCACCGAGAAACAGCAGCAGAAACTCTTTAATCACCACACCCGTGGCCCAATGCGTGTCCTTGGAGAGCACGCCTAACAGGACGGAGTACAACGCGATCGCCGCTGCGTCGTTGAGCAAGCTCTCGCCTTCAACCAGCGTAGTCAGTCTTTTGGGTGCGCCAACCTCTCTGAAAATTCCGATCACGGCCGCGGGGTCTGTGGTGGAGACAATCGCGCCGAGCAACAAACACGCTGCTAGTTCCATGCCGGAAAATTCTCTCAGCACAACACCGACCAGCAAAGTGCTGACCACCACAGCGACAATCGCCATCATCAGAATCGGACCGACATCATCCATCAATCGTCTGACGTTCATGGAAAGGGCCGTCTCAAACAGCAGGATGGGGAGAAAAACGATTAAAAAAGTTTCAGAGGAAATTTCAAAGGTATTGATAATGCCTAGAAAATCACCAATGACAGGTGGTGCCCACTTCAACACGTGCGATGCGTAAGCGAGTAAACAACCGCAAATCGCCAGGAAAACAGAATGCGGTAGTTTGAGGCGTCCCGCCAGTGGGGGCACAAAACAAATCAAAGCTAGCAATCCGGCTAAACCGAAGACAAAAGAACCTATATCCATTTATTTTTTTCCAAGTTCTTTGCACGCGTTTCAGTTGAAATATTCACTCGCATTAAAAAAGCACCCCTGAGGGTGCTTAATGGTAATGCGATTTAGCGGTAACCTGAACCGCAGGCCACCCAACCTTGGCTTAATGCGCGAGGGCTACGCGCATTTTTTTCATGGCCGCAACCTCAATCTGGCGGATACGCTCAGCAGAAACACCAAA
>Ga0208105_1000053_pt1 | contig 56202 bp, 54 predicted proteins | sample CryBogCBE16Jul07_FD_184574 | JGI IMG/M metagenome (GOLD analysis project Ga0208105, IMG submission 184574) | Freshwater microbial communities from Crystal Bog, Wisconsin, USA - CBE16Jul07 (SPAdes) | ecosystem: Environmental > Aquatic > Freshwater > Lake | place: Crystal Bog, Wisconsin, USA... | reverse complement strand
ACCCGTGCGAGGATGCTGATCGCGCTCTTTAATCACTCGCAGCGGGCCTCCCCACATCACATCGATATTGCCTTGCGCAAGCTCTGCTATTCCAGCTCCAGGTGAAGGAGAATCCAGCAAGCTTATGGATAAGCCCTGCTTGGCGAATAATCCCAAGGCATAGGTTGCATAAAAAGGAGCGTAAAAAACTGCACGAAAATTCTCTGCGAGCTTTATATTCATGATTAATTCAGCATTATATTTATGAGTTGTTCTTAAATTATCAATTGGCAATATTACACGCCCGACCATCAGGACATCAGCGCATCATGTTAAAAACCCACCATCGGTATGATTATTCTGCGATCAACAACCGGCCAGACTACAGTTGGCCGCAGGGGAAAAGGCTCGCAGTCCATTTCAGCTTGAACGTTGAGCATTTTGCCTTTGGCGAGGGTATGGGCAACGATTATGCCAACCCTGCCCCACAGCCTAATACAAGGAGTTTTGCCTGGCGTGATTACGGCAACCGCGTAGGCGCCTGGAGACTGCTTGATCTGGCCAATACCTACAATTTTCCCTATGCGCTGCTGACTAATACTGAACTCTATGACTATTGCCCGGAAATGATTGCAGCGTTCAGTGCGCGCGGTGACGAAATCGTGGCACATGGCCGCACGAATGCGGAACGTCAGGCTGATATGAACCTCGACGAGGAGCGCGCGTGTATCTTGCAGGCAACCCAGACGATTGCCAGACACGAGGGTAAAAATCCAACAGGTTGGCTAGCACCGTATATTTCACAGACCCATCACTCACTGGATTTATTGAAAGAAGCCGGTTATCACTACATGATGGACTGGCCGCTGGATGATCAGCCGGTCTGGTTTAAAACAGCCCATGGTCCCATCCTGTCAATCCCCTATTCCCACGACCTCAATGACTCGTTCGAATGTGTTTCGCGCAGAACACCCTCACAACTGTATTGTGAGAGTTTGATTGATCAGTTCGATGAATTGCTGGAGGAGTCTGCGCGCAGGCCACTGGTAATGAGCATTGTTTTGCACAGCTTTATTCTTGGGCAACCCTATCGTTTGCGCCAATTCAGACGTGTCATTGAGCATATCGTGTCACACCGCGAGAAAATCTGGCTCACCACACCGGGCGCCATCTGCAAACACATCGAAGGACTACCGCCCGGAATCGTTCCTGGTATGGATATTGCTTGATCCAGGTATGGATATTGCTTGATCCAGGTATGGATATTGCTTAAATATATTGCTTGATACATATCACTCATCTTCACAGACATACCTTCAAGAATCAGGATCGTACGCAATGAAATTTAAATTTTTAATGTCATTACTGCTCTGCAGCCTGACCAGTCTGTCTGCAGCGCAAAATACGACGAGTGACTCAGCAAAATTTCCAGACAAGCCAATTCGTCTGATTATTACAGTCCCCCCGGGCGGCGCCTCAGACTTTGTCGCACGTGCCCTCTCGGAAGGTTTTGCCAAAGAGCTTGGCACACCCATTCTGGTTGAAAATAAGGCAGGTGCCAATGGCACGATCGCAAGCGCATTTGTTGCACGCGCACCTGCAGATGGGTATACCCTGTTGCAAGCTGGCATTTCGACACACGGTATTGGCCCTTATTTCTATGACAAATTGACTTACGATCCTTTCAAGGACCTGATACCTGTTGGAGCGCTGGCCGAATTTCCCATTATCCTGGCAGTCAATTCGCAGTTGCCCGTTAACTCTGTCAAAGACCTGATCGAACTGGCTAAAAAGAAACCACTGAGTTTCGCTTCAGCCGGGACTGGCAGCGCACCACACCTCTCAGGTGAGCTCTTTAAGATCGAGGCCAAAGTTGACCTGGTGCATGTCCCCTACAAAGGATCCGCTCCTGCAGTCGTGGATGTGGCCAGCGGACAAGTCGACATGATGTTCGATGGCATCCCCGCCCTTCTTCCACATATAAAAAGTGGCAAGTTACGGCCAATCGCTGCGGTGAGCATCAAACGCAATAGTTCTCTGCCAGACTTGCCGACATTCACAGAGCTCGGCTATCCCTCCATGATTGCTTCAGTTTGGTATGGTTTGATGGCCCCCGCCGGCACTCCAGGAGCTGTAGTCGATTACATCAATGCCGCCTTGAACAAGACACTCGCTGTTCCAGAACTGCAAAAAAAGCTCGAGGATGGTGGCGCGATTGTGATGCCTGGTACGCCAGCTGATTTTGGCGCCTTCATGCAAAAAGATTACGCACGTTGGGGGCAAGTGATCAAGAAAGCCGGCATTTCAACAACAAACTAAATTTAATGACCTAGCTCAGTTGAAGACTTGAATGGCTGCGCGTTGTGTTGGCTTAAGCGCTGATACTGCGCGCAGGCCTCAAGGCTGAGACTGGCTTTGAAATCTGCAGACTCAAACCAGCTGCTCATGTTAATTTGCACGCTCGGGTCGACCAACCCAGCACACTGGATAAAAACAACCCAACTCACTCTTTGATCAATCTCACCACGCAAAGCCTCCTCGGGACTGGCTTGCGCGACTAAACCCCCCGCAGCCTCCCACAAAGCAACGCGCGTGATTGACGCATTTGTCGCGATATAGTCAGTCAGTGTTCGAATCAAAAGATCACGCCCCTGAGTTTGCATACCCGCCTGCGGTACACATCGAATTACGATGGCGTGGGTACCAACATCTGCCCCTTGCATCCAGGTTTCATGACAAACCGACCGCACCACATTACTGAAATGCGGCATGATCTCGCGTGTCCAGGGCGTCGGATTTTCCAGCCTCTCCAGATATGCGGACTGCTCAAGAGTTTCAATTCCCTTGCAATGATAGGTCGCCATATAAGCTTGTGAATGACCTAGCGCATGCCAGCGACTTGCTGATAAAAAACCATCGATCGATAAACGCTCTGGAACATGCTGGGTGTCATACCAGTCATTGAACTCGTCCTCAATGTCTCTAGCGATATCATTCATCACAAACAAAATTGCAGTGGTATTTTTCACGAAGGCTTGCGAAGAGTTCATTTCATGTTGATCCATTTTCAACTTTGCGCTTAAGAATAAAGACTGAACCAGAGAACCTGCCGGATAGGTTGCAGTGCTAAATATACTGCTGTATAACAAAGAAAATACATAATAAGACAAGACAGAATTTAAGCGAACAAAATGAAAAAAATATTAGTTTTGCAAGGCGCCAATATGACTTATCTAGGCAGGAGACAGCCGGAGTTATATGGCACAACCTCTGCCGCGGAACTTGACGAACTGATGCGGGAGCATGCGCGTCAAAATCACTATGCGTTAGAAATTTTTTACACGCATATAGAAGGGGAAGCGATTGCGCGAATCTATCAGGCTGTCGATGAAGGAGTCGATGGTCTGGTCATGAATCCCGCGGGATTTTTATACGCCGGTTACGCGCTGCGGGACTGTCTGCGTGCGATCAGCTTTCCCTATGTTGAAGTGCACATGACCAACCTCGAGAAGCGCGGTATTCACTCAATCCTGGCTGACACTAGCGTTGGAATGATTGCGGGATTTGGAGTGAATTCGTATTTGCTGGGTCTTGATGCGATGTGCAGCATCTTGAAAAACGAATAACGAGACTTGGCTCAAAGTAAATTGGCCTGAGTTGTTGACCTCTAGCGACGCTGCCAGAGAATTAAACCCACACCACTCGCGATAATGATTACCATGCCAACCAGTGTCATCTGGTCTGGCATATGACCAAAAAATAAGTAAGCGACCAAGGCTGCAAAAACAATTTGCGCGTAACTAAAAGGCGCAAGTGTCACCACTGACGCCTGACGATAGGCGTATGTCAGTATCACGTGACCAACCATGGCAATTGAACCGCCTGCCATCATGATAAGTGCATCAAGAAGCGTCGGAGTCTGCCAAAAATACAAAACAATCGCACTCATCACGACAGTACAAAAAAGTCCCGTCATAAAGTTTGTCGCGATAATATGATCAGTCTTCACCACCTGACGGGTCAGCAACTGAAATGCTCCGACCGCAATGGAAGAGAAGAACGGAAACAAAATCGGCGCTGTAAATAAGGCGCTGCCAGGACGAACAATGACCAGTACGCCTAACAAGCCGCAAGCGATGGCCACCCACTGACCAGTGTTGATTTTTTCTTTTAAAACACGTCCTGAAAACCAAGTCACCAATAACGGCGATAAAAAAACAACCGCAGTCGCCTCGCCCACCGGCACGTTGAAGTGCAAACTCAGTACAAAAAATAAACTGGCGATCATCATGCAGGCGCCACGCGCTAACTGCAGTTTGATCTGTTTGCTGCGCACGAGATCCAAACCCATGCGCGGAGCAAAGACCCCAACCATCAATAAGCTTTGGGTCATAAACCTGGCCCAAACCACAAGGACTGCCGGATAGGTAAGCGTCAGATATTTGGAAATATTGTCATGCGTCGCAAATAAAAGAGACGACAACAAAATCAGCAAGATGCCGTAGAGCGGATGCGTGGACTTGTTCAAAAAATTGAGACATTTTCAAGAGTGATTCCAGCAGATTCTACACTTTCAGTCTGCAGCCATACTCGGAGTGGCCGTTCTGCATGTCAGCGCTATTCGGATAAAAGTATTGCAGTTACTTTTTCTTGATGCTAACTGATGGATTTTTACCAATCAAAGTTGCGAAAAAATCTATCAGCACTCTCGCATTTAGTTAAACAAACAACAAAACTAAGCTTATCTTTTTATTAAAAGTGTTAATACAAGTAATAAACGACACTTAATAAACAGAGTGCGGGTATACATTGTCAGATAGGCGATAAAGTCTTGATATCAATAGAAAAAGCAGTAATAATCCATATCAAAGTATTTAACACTCTATTACTGCACGACACGACAGAACTAAACTGCCGCACTAAACTACTGTACGCGTAAACTTATTTACTCAGGAGATTTAAAGATGACACAAGCTGATACAACTGGTGTGAATGCCCTTGCAAATGGTGCAAAATTAATTGGTGAAACTATATTACCTGGTGCAAGCCTTTTAATGGATGGTCACTTTGTAAATGGTGTTGCACACACGGTTGTTGGTTTAGCCGCGCGTGTAGCTCTGGGTCCGATTGGCCTGGTCCTGGTCTGTGCTGACTCCTACTCAAAGTCAACCACCCACAAAACTTTGTGGGGCCATGTGAGTGGCGCTTACAAAGACCACGCCGCCAAAAAGAAAGCCGCTGCTGCAGAAAAAGAAGCTGCCGCCAATGAAGTTGATGTCATTGTTTCCAATGCCTAAATGTTGGAATAAGTAAAACAGACCTGACAAATGTTGGTTCTGATTAAAAAAGCGGATTAATCATCCGCTTTTTTTTATGCATAAATCAATCGTTTATAAAAATAAATATAGAAAATGAACGCGTCAATTATCGCTGGCCAGGATACGCTTGCGCTCGATCTTTTTAATGCCCAGAGCGACCAAATCGCTGCCGGCATTTCAGCCTTAGGCTTGCGCGAGGCGAGTGTGATTGCGATTTATATGCGTAATCGCATGCAATATCTGCAGTTGATTCAGGCCTGCAAAAAACTCGGGATTTACTATTGCCCCATTAACTGGCATTTCACTGCGCAAGAGCTTGCATTTATTGTTTCAGATAGTGGCGCGAAAGTTTTTTTTACTGAGACCGATCTATTAGCCGATGTACAGGATGTTTTAGACGCTGCGCTGACGATCATCTGTGTCAAGACAGACACAAGGGATACCTTGACTCAGACTCAGGCTCAGACTCAGCACGCGACCCCTGCGCGTGCAAAGGTGCTTGACTTTGAAAGCTGGCGTAAACAGCAAATCCCTTACTCGGGTCCCGTCGTCTCACCTCGTGGTCATATGGCCTACACGTCAGGCACAACCGGTCGCCCGAAGGGAGTTGTCAGGTATCCAGTTCCACTTGAGAAACTTCAAACACAGCAAACTTTCATGCAGGAAGTCGTGCTCCAAGCGCTTGGCTTGGAGGCTGGCTGCCGTGCCTTACTCCCAGCCCCTATTTATCACAGCGGTCCCAGCATCTTCACACAAGTAGCACTTCGTGTCTGCGATACCTTTGTAGTGATGCCTCGCTTTGATGCGGAGCAAGTCCTCAATTTAATTGAACTGCATAAGATCAACGTGGTCTATCTGGTGCCAATCATGTATGTCCGGTTACTAAAACTATCTCCGGACATCAGAAAAAAATACGACCTATCCTCGCTTAAGTTTGTTGCCTCCACTGGCTCACCCTGCCCACCAGAAATCAAACAGCAAATGATCGATTGGTTTGGTCCTATCATTTACGAAACCTATGCCTCCAGCGAAGCCGGCATGGTGACAGGCATCAGTTCTACTGAGGCAATGCGCAAACCTGGCAGTGCTGGCAAACCGATTGGTCGAGGTGTCATCAAGATTTTTGATGAACAAGGTCAACTTTGTCCCCCTAACCAGCCGGGAAAAATATATGTACATCAGCCCGCTTATGCTGATTTCACTTATAAAAACAATCCAGAGGCTCGCAAAAAAATTGAGCGCGATGGGTTGATTACGCTTGGTGATATTGGTTTTCTTGATGAGGATGGCTATCTTTTTGTCTGCGATCGGGAGTCAGACATGGTCATCTCCGGCGGAGTAAATATTTATCCCGCAGAGATAGAAAACAACTTAATGACGCATCCAGAAATCGCCGACTGCGGTGTCGTTGGGATTCCAGACGCAGAGTATGGTGAAAAATTACTGGCCTTTATTCAACCCTTGAGTACCAGTAACACCTTAAGTGCTGACAAACTGATTGAATGGCTGAAACCCAAAATTGCAGGATACAAAATTCCCCGGGAATTCAGATTTGAGAGCAACTTACCCAGAGATGACAGCGGGAAAATCGTGAAAAGAAAGCTGAGACAGCCTTTTTGGGAAAAAAGTCAGCGTAACGTATAAAATATAAAAAATATTTATTGAAATCAGGAGAACACATATGGAACATCACGATAACCATGAACATAAGTCACCCTCAGCTGGAATCCTGGCTGTTCTGGTGCTCTCATTCTCACCTTGTGCGCTGACTTTGGCCTGGGTCATCCATCTCGCCTCAGGCGGTTAAACCAGAAAGGACTCAGGCTCCTCACCGACTGGAAAAGCAACTAAATACAGTGCGATTGCCGGTTTGGAGCTTTTTTCTTTGTCTATGCTTTCGTTTGTATCTTCAGGCAAATTCCTTGTCGCATAGCTGATCGATACGCCAAAGCCTTTGAGTTCGAGCAGATACTCCTGAAACTCCTCGTGTATCTGACTGACTCTCAAAGCCGAGTATTCATCAAAATACTCCCGATACTCTCTGACATAATCTGTCAGCGCCTCAAAAACCTTATCCGCCTGCATGCCAAGCTCAAAAGAGCGACTTACAGCGAGCGCGGTGCTGTGAAGCACCAAGTCACCGAGCTCTTCCCCCGTCGTAAGCACAAATGCCTCTAACGCGGTGGTATCACCCTCTTCAGACTCTTGCCCGGCGTCATCCTCATCCACGCTCGGAATATGGATAGGTTTGTTAAAAACATCGGAATCTGCAAAACCAAAAGCTTGCGCGAGTGCACGTAAAGTCTGGGCATCGTTACGCGTGCCGCTTTCGACCTCAGCCACAGTATTTACCCCAAGCCGCGCGCGCTCAGCCAATTCGTCCAGACTCCACTGCCGAAGCTTGCGATAACCTTTAATCAGAGCGGCTAGTTCAAGCAGCGTCAACATACGCGGCGGTTTAAGTTGCGAATTTGTCATCAATACTCCAGCGTTAAGTTTTCATTTTACTGAATCCTCGCCTAAAGCCCCATATCTGTAATATTCTGGTGCTCTGATTGACATTTACTTCCTCAGGGCCTGTCTTGAAATCTCTGCGTCGGTGCTTTGCACTTATTCTAATCAGTCTGTTCGCCTCAATTGCTCAGGCCCAGACCTGGCAACGTTTAGCTCTCGGTACAAATGCCAGGAGCTATTCCTTTCCCATTTATGCCAACCACGATCTCACTAACGATCTGAGTCATATTCGGGAAATCATCCTGATCATTCACGGAGTGAATAGAAATGGGGATGATTATTTTGCTGAGGGGCAAGCCTTATTGAAAAAATCCGGGCGTAATGCCTCAGAAATTCTCCTGCTTGCGCCTAATTTCCCCGCCACCCAGGATCTGGCAAAAGGGTTTGACCAGATGCCCCTATGGGGTGCTCGCGACTGGGCTGGTGGCCTGAACGCACAAATAAATTCATTTCCACTGAGTTCTTTCCAGGTACTGGATGATTTGCTGTTGAAATTAACAGAAAATAAGCATTTTCCTAATGTCACTACGGTCACTCTGGCTGGCCACTCAGCAGGTGCGCAGCTCGTGCAGCGCTATGCAGTCCTGAATCAAGTCGATGAATTAATACGTGCGCGCAGTCTGGACTTACGCTATGTAGTTGCTAATCCCTCCTCCTTTCTATATCTGAGCACTCAACGCCCTGCTGACAACTCCTTTAAAGATTTCCCTGCCCAACAATGTGCTGGTTTTAACGCTTATCGCTACGGACTCGAAGGGATGATTGATTATGGCCAGGGCAAATCCGGACAGGAATTATTTAAACGCTACGCCTATCGCAATGTTGTTTATCTGATGGGAGGGATGGATCGGGACCCTGAGCATAAATATCTGGATAAAACCTGCGCTGCCCTCGCTCAGGGACCGAACCGACTTTCCCGCGCACAGGCCTATGTACGCTATGAACGTTTTCTGGCAGGCAGATCAAATAAGATCAATCATCTCGCCTACGAAGTTGTAGGTGTGGGTCACGATCAGGCAAAAATGTTTGGCTCTCACTGCGGCATGCAGGTGCTTTTTCAAACCCATCCTGCCAAAGGCACTGAGGCGGCTATTTGTCAGCCCTATCTTTTTTGAAAAACTATTCGATTTGCATAAAGGAACTCGCTCAGGTAGGCTTAGTTAATCAAAAATAAAACCCCAGAAAATCAACGCAAGAAAAGGGTTATCAGGAGACAAAAAATGAAAAAAATGATGTGTTTCGCTCCGAGGTTGCGTACACCCATGGCGTTCACCATGCGCATGTTAGCTAGCCTGGTACTGACAACAGCGATGTCAACGCTTGCCTACGCACAGAGCAATCAACCATGGCCCGCACGCAGCATCACCATGATTGTGCCAGGGGCTGCGGGCGGAACGACCGACATCCCGACCCGCCTGGTAGCTCAAAAACTAAGTGCTCGACTCGGTCAGTCAATCGTGGTGGAAAACAAGCCAGGTACGGGTGGCATACTAGGCGTGCAGGCCTTACTAAAAAATCCGGCGGATGGATACACGATACTAGTCGGCAATACAGGTTCCAATGCTGTTAATTACAAAGCCTATAAAAACAACAGCTACGTACCAGAAGACTTCATCGCACTCAGCGATCTGATTTCATTTCCCAATGTTCTTGTTGTGAATACAGATTCACCAGTTAAAAGTGTTGCCGAGTTAGTGGCTCGTCTTAAAAATGAACCTGGCAAACTCACCTATCCCTCTGCCGGCATTGGGCAACTCACGCACTTGATGCCTGAGATGTTTAAAGTGCAGACACAAACAGATGCACTGCACATACCCTACAAAGGATCCATGCCAGCAACGATGTCGGTTCTGTCGGGCGAAACTGCATTCATGTTTGACAATCTGACACAGGCTCTGCCACAAATTCAAGCAGGAAAATTACGCGTACTAGCTGTCACAAGTGCGGAGCGTGTGGCGAGTTTGCCTGATGTCCCTACGATGCGAGAATCAGGATATCCAAATTTCGTCGTAACAGGATGGTTGGGATTTTTTGTACGCGCCAAAACACCACCTGAGATACAAAAGAAGATTCAGGAAAATCTGATCGCGGTGCTAAATGATCCAGAAATACAAATTAAATTTACTGAAATGGGTGGTATCCCCGGTGGGAGTCCACAACCAGTATTTAGTAAATTCGTAGGGGAAGAGGTCGTCCGCTGGAGCGCTCTGATCGACCGCGCGAAACTCTCTCTCGATTAATTAACAATAAGGATCAAACATGAAATTACAAAATATGTCTGCAGTCATTACAGGTGGTGCTTCGGGTCTTGGACTCGCCTGTGCGCGACAACTACTGGCTAAAGGTGTTGCAGTTGTGATTGCAGATCATTCCGCTGAGCGGGGCGAAGCAGTCATTGGATCCTTGGGCGAGCATGCGAGATTTATCAAAGCAGACGTCTGCAATCCTGAGCAGATGAATCATGTCTACGATGTCGCTGAGTCACTGGCACCATTACGTGCATTGATTAACTGTGCAGGCTACGGCGGAGCTTTAAGACTTGTAGAAAAAGATGGGACCCCAGGTTCTCTCGAAAAATTCGAAGATATTATTCGTGTGAACTTGATCGGTACTTTTAATGCACTGAGACTTGCTGCGGTAAGGATGGCAAAAAACGAGCTCATCGATAACGAGCGTGGGGCCTGCGTGTTAACTGCTTCCGTTGCCGCCTATGAAGGACAGATTGGTCAGGTTCCCTATGCCTCCGCTAAAGCAGGCATTGTGGGCATGACGCTGGTTGCAGCGCGCGATCTGGCTCAGCGCAATATCCGAGTCTGCACGATCGCACCAGGTATCTTTGATACGCCGTTATTGGCCAGACTACCCGAACCAGTCAAAGCCTCTTTAGGTGCCTCAGTCCCGCACCCGGCCAGACTGGGTCACCCTGATGAATTTGCGATGACAGCTTTACATATCCTCGAGAATCCAATGCTCAACGGTGAGACGATTCGTCTGGATGGGGCGATTCGTATGACACCGCGTTAGAACTTTGAAAAATTAAAATACTCAAGATCACGAGCAACTGAGGAGAGCAAGGATGACAACAACCATCGCATCGAACGCCTTACTGATGAGTCAGATGATGACTCAGCCGCTGATGATCTCCAGTTTGCTTACGCACGCAAAAAACAATTACGGTGACACTGAAATAGTCTCGCGCCGAACGGAAGGGGATATTCACCGCTACACCTATGCTGACTGCGAGAAACGTGCGCGTCGGGTCGCACAAATGCTTACCAGGCTCGGTGTCACGCCCGGTGATCGAGTCGGGACACTCGCCTGGAACGGCTATCGGCATCTGGAACTCTATTATGGAATCTCCGGCAGTGGCTCGGTATGTCATACGATCAACCCTCGTCTGTTCGAAGAACAAATCTCTTACATCATTAATCACGCTGAAGACAAAGTGATTTTTTTTGATATTAGTTTTTTGTCTTTGATAGCAAAAATGATTCCTCAGTGTCCGACAGTTCGGCGCTGGATCTGCCTGAGCGATGAGGACAAAATGCCTGTCACCCAGGCCGTTCAATTAGCTTGTTACGAAACGCTTATTTCACAAGAGACAGGAGATTATCAGTGGCCTGTTTTTGATGAATATGCGGCCTCTGCCTTGTGCTATACGTCTGGTACAACTGGTCGCCCAAAGGGGGCACTCTATAGCCACCGCTCAACCATACTGCATGCCTATGCCTCTGCCTTACCAGCCTCTCTGGGCATTTCCAGTGCTGAAGTCATCATGCCCGTTGTGCCAATGTTTCATGTCAACGCCTGGGGCACACCATACAGTTGTCCGCTGACAGGCGCTAAGCTTGTTTTTCCTGGCGCCAAACTCGATGGCGAATCCCTGTTCGAATTAATAGATACCGAACACGTCACCATGTCCGCAGGGGTGCCGACTATCTGGGCTGGGCTGCTGCAATTCGTCAAGGACAACAAACGCTCTTTCCACAGTTTCAAAAGAACTGTCATAGGTGGTTCGACTTGCCCGCCCGCCATGATGGAGTCTTTTAGTGAGTATGGTGTTCAGGTTGTTCACGCCTGGGGCATGACCGAACTCTCCCCTATTGGTACCGTTGCTGGTTTAAAAGCTACAGACTTCAAAAAAACAAAAGCTGAGCAAGCGCATATTCTGCAAAAACAAGGCAAATCGCTTTATGGTATTGAGATGAAAATCGTCGATGGCAAAGGCATGCGACTTCCTCATGATGGAAAGGCCTTCGGTGACCTGATGGTCAAAGGCTCCTGGGTCATCAGCAACTATTATCTCGCAGAGCAATCACCCCTGGTTGACGGTTGGTTTCCAACAGGAGATGTCTGCACCATCGATGCGGACGGCAACATGCAGATCACTGATCGCAGCAAAGACGTGATTAAGTCAGGCGGAGAGTGGATCTCTTCGATTGATCTGGAAAACGTCGCGATTGCACATCCTGCTGTTTTAATTGCCGCCTGCATTTCTGTCCCTCATCCAAAATGGGATGAGCGTCCACTTTTAGTCGTAGTTAAAAAACCTGAAATTACACAGGACGACGACGCGCTCAAACAAGACATCCTCGCGTTCTTTGACGGTAAGGTTGCAAAATGGTGGATACCGGACGATATAACCTTTATCGATAAAATGCCTCTCACCGCGACAGGCAAGCTGATGAAATTAACGCTTCGTGAGCAATTCAAGGATCACCGGCTGGGACAGTAATCCTTGCAGGCTTGGCAGCAGACTACTTTTCTTTGGACAGTAAGGCTTGCTCAAACTGACGAATCTGATTTAGTCCCAAGGCACTATTCGTTTGCTCCAGAGAAGCCATTTTATCGACCCAGGCGCGGGAGTCCCCAGTCTTTTTCAAGTCCGTCAGAAAGTCATCAACAGCCTTGATCGTCAGGCGTACAGTACTGCTCGGAAACAAAGCAATCGCAAACCCCATTTGTTGCAGCTCCGTGGCAGAGCGCAACGGTGTCAAACCAGTCTCAGACATATTAGCGAGCAAGGGTCCTGGTAACTCACGACCGATCTGCTCAAGCTCCTCAAGCGACTGTGGACCATCGACAAAAAGAATATCGGCACCCGCTTGTTTGAATAAATTGCAACGCTCCAGAGCCTCTGCCATGCCCATTGGTCCGCGGGCATCAGTTCGCGCAACGATGAGTGTTTCGGGGTTGTTACGCGCAGCAACGGCTGCACGGATCTTTCTCACAGCCACCTCACGTGACTCGACAATCTTGTTATCCATATGACCACAGCGTTTTGGCCAGGCTTGATCTTCGATCTGGATCGCAGCGACACCGAGTAACTCCATCCCTCTAACAGTCCGCACGACGTTGGCTACATCACCATAGCCTGTATCGCAGTCAACGATCAGTGGCAGAGTCGTCACACGCCTGATGGCATGCACAGCATTTTCTATATCCGCATAGGCAATCAGGCCGATATCTGGCTCACCATAACGAGCAGCAGCCGTTGCGTAGCCACTCACATAGCCTGCCTCGAACCCTGCAGCCTCTATTTGCCTGAGTTCAATAGGCGAGCCCCCGCCAGGAATCACCATGATTTCAGGGCTAAGGAGTCGTTTTCGCAAGGTCTGTGCAGCGCTCATTATTTTCCAGTAATTTGTGAGTAATATGACAATATAAACATAAAAAACAAAATCGGCAGTGATACGAGACAGTTAAACCTGACAGTGTTACAGATGCCAGCTGAATAACAAGGAGAGGTCATGGGCTTGACTATGACAGAGAAAATATTCGCGTCGCACTCCCAATCCGGTGGGGCACGTGCTGGAGATATTGAGATCCTCACACCGGATGTTGTTTTGCTCAATGACACGAGTGGAACGATTACCGTTGAACAATTAAAAAAAATGGGAGTAAGTCGCCTGTTTGACTCAGAAAAAGTCGTGCTGGTCGCCGATCATTTTTCACCTCCTAAAGACGTCACGAGTGCAGACGCGATTAATTTATTAAGAGGGTTTGGGAATAAATTTGGAATTAAAAATTTTTATGAGTCCGGCCGACATGGAATCGAACACGCCCTCTTACCAGAACTCGGTAAAGTCGGTCCGGGAGGGTTGATTTTTGGCGCAGACTCCCACACCTGCACAGCAGGTGCCTTAAACGCTTGCGGTGTAGGTTTTGGATCAACCGATCTGGCGGGTGTCATTGCAACCGGCGAACTCTGGGTCAAAGTGCCTCCCTCCATCAGGATAGAGTTAAGCGGGCAGCCAGGACGTTTCGTCACGGGTAAGGACATCATTTTAAGTTTGATCGCAAAAATCGGGGTCGATGGTGCCCTGAACGCAGCGCTTGAATTTGGTGGCAGCGGTTTATCCTGTCTCAATATCGACGAACGCATGGCCATTGCGAATATGGCCGTCGAAGCGGGCGCCGACACGTGCGTATTTGAATATGACGATCAGGTTGCCAGCTACATCCAACAAACAGGCTGGAAAGCCCAAGAGCCTGTCATAGCGGATCATGATGCCAAGTATTTAGCACATCATACGATTGACCTTGAGCAACTCACTCCTCTAGTCGCAGTACCTCCCTCACCTGCCAATGGCTTACCTATTTCTGGAATTGCTGAAACATTTGTTCATCAGGTGTATATCGGCAATTGCTCTAACGGCACGATCACTGACCTGAGACAGGCCGCAGAGGTTTTGCAGGGAAACACCATTGCGCCTAACGTGAGACTCATTGTCGTCCCGGCAACTAGCGCGATATATCGGCAAGCAGCTCGGGAGGGCTTACTTGAAATCCTGTCAGCTGCGGGCGCTGGCATCTCCTTACCCACTTGTGGTGCCTGCTTTGGTGGGCATATGGGCATTTTAGGTGCGGGAGAAACCGCCATCTCCACGACCAATCGAAACTTTAAAGGTCGTATGGGTCATAGCGACGCAAAAGTTTACCTGGCTAACGCCTGGGTCGCTGCCGCTGCCGCCATTGCTGGCAAAATAGTCGACCCACAGACTATTGCTCCACAGGCTGGTCGAAAGGAGACACCATGAGTCGAACAACTGGCAAGATCCACTTGTTTGGGGCACACATCGATACGGATGTCATTTTGCCTGGCAAATACCTCAACCTCTATACACCTGAAGAGCTTGGCCCTCATTGCCTGGAAGGACTCGATCCGACTTTTATTCATCGCGTCCGTTCAGGCGATGTCATCATTGCAGGCGATAATTTTGGTACAGGGTCTTCGCGCGAACATGCCCCGATCGCCATTAAAGCAGCTGGGATTTCGTGCATTATTGCGACGAACTTTGCCCGCATTTTCTATCGTAATGCGATCAATATCGGACTGCCTGTATTTGAATGTCCGGAGATCGTATCGGCTGTGAAAAACGGAGATGTGATTGATGCTGATGTTGCGAAGGGGCAATTTACAGTGAACGGAGCACACTTTCAGGCAAAACCTTTTCCTCCATATATCCAGGGAATCATTGAGGCGGGCGGACTTGTATCTTTCGTCCACAAGCAATTAAACAAAAACTGAATAATCAATTGATCCATTAAAAATTAGTCAAAGAAACAAACAGGAAAAATCATGCTCACAATCAATTTAAAAAAAGTCTCACGCTTGCTGGTGTTTTTTTTAGGGAGCTACCTGCTTGCAGCCTCGGCCTGCGTTGGTGCGCAAAGCAACTATCCAAACAAACCCATTCGACTCATTGTGCCTTTCGCCCCAGGTGGTGTAACTGATACGAGCGGGCGTTTGATTGCCGATCAATTATCACGTCGTATCGGACAGACTATCGTTGTTGAAAATAAACCAGGCGCCTCAGGAAATATCGGTGCCGCCATGGTTGCAAATTCCGAACCAGACGGCTACACCCTTGTTCTTGGTTTTGATGGCACGATTGTGATCAACCCTCACATTTTTACGTCGATGCCTCTCGATACGCTCAAGGATCTGACGCCGATAGGAAAAATTGGCGAAACAATCCTGATCTTGCTCGCCTATCCAAAATTCGAAGCGCAAACACTTCAACAAATCATTGCACTTTCGAAACAACCAGGTAAAACAATTAATTTTGGTTCCTCGGGAGTAGCCAGTCCGCAACACATCGCCGTCGAATTGCTCAATCAGCAGACCGGTTCAAAACTTGTTCACGTTCCTTATAAGGGCGGTGGACAAGCAATGATTGACGTACAGGCTGGCGTCATCCCTCTGGTGTTTACAGCTGTTGCGGGAGGATACTCTTATATCAAATCCGGACGCCTGAATGCCGTCGCAGTTTCAAGTGAAAAACGTGCAGCATCCCTTCCCGATGTACCGACCTTCATGGAAAGCGGTGTCAAAGATTTCGTAGCAAGCGGCTGGGTCGGTATTTTCGCTCCGAGCAAGACCCCCCGTCCAGTAGTCGACTATCTCAACAAAGAACTTAACGTGGTATTAACCACCCCAGAGGTGATCGCAAAACTCGAAACGCTTGGTATCGAAGCCTCGCCAGGCACGCCTGAAAAATTCAGCAAAGAAATCGCAATTGATTTCAAACGTTATGGCGAGGTGATCAAAGCGGCAGATATCAAAGCGGATAATTAATGCTTTAACCTGTGTTTCTCAGGCCCGCGGCAATTCCATTGATCGCAATATGGATGCCGCGTTGCACTCTTTCATCCTCATCACCTTCGCGATAACGCCGGATCAACTCTACCTGCAGATGATGAAGAGGATCAATATACGGAAAACGGTTGCGAATCGATCTGGCTAACGCCGGATTGTTTGCAAGCCGCTGCTTCTCGCCTGTAACCTTGCCAAGTGCATCGATCGTTTTCTGCCACTCGGCTTCGATAGCACTAAAAATTCGCTTGCGTAAACGCATATCGGGCACTAGTTCGCTATAGCGTGATGCCAGCGCAATATCGCTTTTGGCAAGTGCCATATCCATATTCGATAAAAGCGTTCGGAAAAAAGGCCAGGTTTTATACATCTTTTGCAATAGACTGAGCGCTGCTTTGCCATGCGCCACATCACCCTGCGACAATAAGCTTTCTACCGCCGAACCGAAACCATACCAGCCTGGCAAGGTTAGACGGCATTGTCCCCAGCTAAACCCCCAGGGAATTGCGCGCAAGTCCTCAATTTTTTGACTAGGTTTGCGGCTTGCCGGACGCGATCCGATATTGAGCTTGGCGATTTCCCTGATGGGTGTCGCGCTAAAAAAATACTCGGCAAAACCTGGCGTCTCATATACAAGTTTTCTGTACGCTGCCATACTGGCTTCAGAGAGGGTTGCAGCAGTTTCTAGAAAAACACGTGTCGCAGGTTTAGAAGGTTTCAAGAGAGTCGCCTCCAGGGTCGCCGCCACCAGAGTTTCCAGATTGCGTCTGCCAATCTCAGGATTAGCGTATTTGGAGCCAATGACCTCGCCCTGCTCTGTCAACCTGATCTGGCCGCGTACCGTACCCGGTGGCTGAGCCAGGATAGCCTCGTAGCTTGGACCGCCTCCACGTCCAACCGTGCCACCTCGTCCGTGAAATAAACGCAGCCGTATACCGAAATCACGCTCCAGGACCTCAAATAATTCAACCAGCGCAATCTCTGCGCAATAGAGTTCCCAGTTGCTGGTAAAAATCCCTCCATCCTTGTTGCTATCCGAATAACCCAGCATGATATCTTGCTCGGCACCCGAGCGTTGCACAAGCGACGCGATACCTGGTAAGGCATAAAAATCTCGCATGATCGCTGCGGCGTTACGAAGATCCTCTATCGTTTCAAAAAGCGGCACAACAATCAAATCCACCAACGCATGCTGCTCAAAACTACCGAGCATCAAGCCACATTCCTTTTGCAACAGAAGAACTTCAAGCAAATCACTGACTGTTTCAGTATGACTAATGATGTAATGTCTGATCGCGTCACGACCAAAGGACTGGCGCATTTGCCTGGCCATTTCAAAAATAGCCAGCTCTGATTTTGTCCAGTCCGAATATTCCCAGCCGATCACTCTTAATGGACGGGCATCATTTAACAGTGACAATAACCTCGAACGCTTTTGGGATTCGTCAAGCAATGAATAGTCTGATTCAATACCGGCAACTTTCAATAGCTCAGCAATCACAAGCTCATGATTGTCAGAACTCTGCCTTAAATCGACCGTAGCAAGATGAAAGCCAAATACTTCAACCGCGCGGATCAAGGCATGCAAGCGCCTATCTGATAATGCGTGAGCATTCTGCTCGCCTAATGAATTCTCGATCGTTCTCAGATCAGATAAAAACTCAACCGCATCTGGATAAGGATTCTGTGGAGGCACCGCATGACGTGCGGCATCAGCACCTGTAAGCTGTTTAAGCGTAGCCGCCAATCTTGAATAAATCCCAGTCAGTGCCCGTCTGTAAGGCTCATCCTGACGATGTTCATTTGCATCGGGCGAGGCTTGTGCCAGGGCCAGCATTTCATCTGAAAAATTTAAAAGCAAGGCTGAAACAGAGAGCTCTTTGCCCAGATAATGTACTTCGGTCAGATAATGCCGCAAGACCAGTTCAGCTTGACGCGAAATGGCGTAATCCAGTGTTTGCGCCGTGACGTTGGGATTGCCATCACGATCACCTCCAATCCATTGGCCCATTTTTAAAAAGTTAGCAATCTTTTGACCCGGTAACTCTTGTTCAAGCTGCGCATATATTTTGGGAATTTGACGCAGAAAAGTCGATTCATAATACGACAGTGCGTTTTCAATTTCATCTGCAACAGTAAGCTTGGTAAAACGAAGCAAACGGGTATGCCATAACTGCAGCACCCGGGCGTGTATCCGCTTTTCATTTTCCAGTAATTCTTTGTTCGCGAGCACATCCTTTTTAGCCGCAGGTCCTTGCGCCAGTGCTTTGATCAGATCGCGTTCAGTCAACAGATTGGAAATATCCCGCTCGGCCTCAAGGATACTGGTTCTTTGCACTTCGGTTGGATGCGCGGTCAGCACGGGTGAGACCAGCGAGGTTTCAAGTGATTGCGAAATTTGTTTAGCGCTTATGCCAGCCGCATGCATTTTTTTCATCAAAACTTCGATACTGCCGTCTTGATAGCGGCCTGTTCTCTCATAGAATGCGCGGCGCCGGATATGATGACGATCCTCGGCAAGGTTTGCCAGGTGGCTGAAATAAGTAAAGCCCCTGAGCACCTGAACTGCGCGCTCGCCCGATAAACTTTTTAATAGTTTTTTAAGATCTTTATTGGCCTGTTGATCGACCTCGCGATGGAAGGCGACAGAGAGTTTTCTAACTTTCTCAATTAAGTCGAAAATTTCTGCCCCGTCTTGTTCACGAATCACATCACCCAGAATACGTCCGAGTAGGCGGATATCATCGACAAGAGGTTGCTCCGTGGCACGCAAAGCTTGAGGATTTTTATTAAAAGCTGCATCTTTAGTCATATCAATCCTCTGGAAATTAGCCATCACTATGAGTGACTATAATAATAAAAATAACGCAGGAGACAAAAGAATGAAAATAAGTTTTGGTAATAACACGGTTTTATATGAACTGGATCAGCGTGGTGTCGCAACCCTTACTCTCAATCGACCTGAAGTCAATAACGCCTATAACGGCGATATGCTTGACGGGCTTCATGAGGCCATGGATCATCTGGCGACTCAATCAGGACTGCGCGTCGTTGTATTACAGGGTCAAGGTAAACATTTTCAAGCAGGCGCTGACCTGGCCTGGATCTCCGGGGTGGGAAAAACTGATCCCGCAGGCAATGACAAGGCCTCGAGAATAACCGCCGAAGCCGTTCGTAGATTAAACGAATTACCCATCCCGACCATCGCACTGGTCACAGGTGCCTGCATCGGAGGTGGGACAGGCATTATCGCTTCATGCGATATTGTGCTGGCAAGTGAAAATGCGCTGTTCGGGATTTCAGAAGCCCGCTGGGGACTAATGGCCGGAATTATTTTCCCGCAACTCATTCAAGCCATCGGCACCAGAAACCTCAGACGCTACGCCTTAACCTGTGAAAAATTTGGTGCTCATACTGCGCGGGAAATTGGATTGGTGCATGAGGTCTATGCACCAGAAGAATTACAGCAAGCTAGTCACGAACTCATTGATGCCATATTGATGAACGGTCCACAGGCCGTTTCGATCAGTAAAGTCAGGATTCTGGCGGTTGCCGAGGCCTTGCTTGAGGACGGGCTCTTTGACGTGTTGGTCAAAGAGCATGCACAAGTCAGACAAACGGCAGAAGCCGCCGAGGGAACTGCTTCTTTTAAAGAGAAAAGACAGCCTAAGTGGTTTGTTCCGCGGGATTGAATACCGCAATCCCATCAGCGGCCCTGACCCCATGCCCCCGCTCTAAAACAAAGAGCGGATTAATTTCTGCTTCTGTTAATCGCTCACCAAGCTGGGCAACCATTGCAGAAAAAGAAACAATCGCTGCGACCAAGGCATCCACATCGGCAGGGGGTCGACCACGATAGCCGTCAAGCAAAGGCCAGGTTTTAAGCTCCATCGCCATTTCACGCGCGATTTCCGCAGAGAGCCCGCCTTGAGTTGGCAACAAGCGCATGGTCGTATCCTTCAGTAGCTCTGCTGTCACGCCTCCCATACCCAGCAAAATAGCCGTGCCCAGTGGATCACGATGCATACCGAGAATTAACTCAGTCCCACCAGTCACCATTTCCTGAACCAGAAATTGATTTGGCGTAATGCCTGCCTTGGCATGGACTGCTACAACCATCTTTTCAAGGCGTTCACCAATCTGCTCAGCATTGAGATTGACAGCCACACCACCCATATCACTCTTATGTAGTATTTCAGAGGAAAGGATCTTAAGCACGACTCGATTTCCTAAAGAACTCGCGGCCTGCCTGGCCTCTCCTGGCGTCGTCACAACAAGCTCATTGACACAGGCAATGCCAAATTTGGAAAATAATTGTTTTGCCTGTGCCTCGTCGAGCGCGCCTTGCGCAAGGCCATCAAGTGTTACTTCAGGAACCGTTATTTCAGCATGAGTGTGTGCTTTGCACTGCCCTGCTTGCAACATTGCGCCTAAGGCAGCACTACAGCTTTCAGGTGCTGAGAATGCTGGCACACCACCTTGCGTCAATAATGCGCCGATTTTTGGTGCATGCGGGCTAATATAAGCAATCACGGGCTTATCCGTTGAACCCAGACAGCTATTAATCGCGTTGGACATCAACTCAGGCATCGCCAAGCCCGAGGCACCAACAATCACTACCAGCGCATCATAGGTCTGGCTGCGCAGCAAGGAGCTGATTGCACCTTTCAGGAGATCTGGTTTCAGACCTGCAAGCGTCACATCAATCGGGTTGCGATCCAGGGCCGCGTGGTCACCATTTTGCAGGGCACGCAATTCACCGGCAGTAATTTCGTCTGGCGCTGGCGTTGCAAAGCCTGAAACACCCAAGGCATCCGAAACCAGTGTTCCGGCGCCGCCTGTTGAGGTCAGGATTGCCACACGATTGCCATGCAGTTTTCGACCTGTGGCTAGTGCTGCGGGGATGTCGAGCAACTCATCAAAACTATTGGCGCGTATGATGCCAACTTGTTTAAATAGAGCGTCATACATACGATCTGCACCGGCTAGTGCACCAGTATGAGAAATCGCGGCTTTAGCACCGGCTTCAGAGCGACCGATCTTGAAAGCGACTATTGGTTTGCCAGCCACAGCAGCTCGCAAAGCTGCCTGACGAAATTTTTCAGTATTTCTGACCGACTCCACATACAAAGCAATGACCTTTGTCGCATCATCTTCAATCAGCCAATCAATAAAGTCCGCAAGCTCAAGATCAACCTCGTTACTGGTTGAGACCAGTTTGGACAGACCGATCCCACGTGCGGCAGCGCGCGACAAAAGCGATCCCAGGATCCCGCCACTTTGAGAAACAACACTAACTGCGCCTGAGGGAAAATGATCCATCTCCAAGGCACCTGAGGCAGAGAGCACGATGCCGTCTGTAATATTGACCAGCCCAATGGTGTTGGGACCCAGAATACGCATAGTCCCTGCGGCCTCGATCAACTCTGCCTGACGTCTTGCGCCTTCCTCACCGACTTCTGTGTAACCGCTCGCTAATACTATGGCAGCGGTACAGCCCATCTGTGCAAGATCCTTAACCGCTTGAAACGCACGCTCAGCACCCAGCAAAACAATTCCGACATCTGGCACCGATGGCAATGATGCGATATCCGGATAACAAGTCAGTCCACAAATCTCAGAGGCTTTTGGATTAACTGGATAGACCTCACCTGCAAACCCGTGTTTAAGCAAATAAGAGACTGGACGGCCGGCTGTTTTTGTAGTGTCAGCCGAAGCGCCAATCACTGCAACGCGCTGCGGTCTCATTAAACGGGATATAGCATTCATCACGCATCACCCTTTTTTGCTATTGGATTCGAGAAAAGCTAGCACCGCATTGCGATGTTCAGTGCTTGTATAGCAAATACCTTGCGCCTGACTACCTTGGGCAAATACCTGGTGGGCGGTTGATTCATAGGACTGATTCAGGATCGTCTTGGACAGCGCGAGTGCAGTTGCAGAACCTTTGCTCAACTCTTTGGCCCAGGCCTGGGCCTGCGGCAACAATTCGGCACTCGTCGTTTTACGATCCAGAATTCCCAGAGAAAACGCCTCCTCTGCATCGACTTTCCGACCAGAAAAAATAAGTTGTTTCGCCATCGAAAGACTCACTCGGCGAGGCAGCAAATACATGCCACCGCCGTCAGGAATAATTCCGCGATTGATATATGACCAGGTGAAGCTGGCATACTCACTACCGATCAGAAAATCACAAGCCAAGGCAGTATCAGCACCCAAACCGGAGGCCGCGCCATTTACCGCCGCGATGGTTGGTTTTGGCATTGTGTGAAGCAGTGTTTGAGTATGGTGCACGCGTTGCTGCCTGTGCCAGCCATTGAAGGCGATTTCGCCTGAAGGTGCGCTCATGCGTTTTTCCATACCGGCAATGTCGCCGCCCGCACAAAAACCTTTTCCTGAGCCCGTAATCACCAGCGCACGAATTCCCTTGTCCGCTGAAATATGCTCCAGAGCGTGAATAAACTCCGTACGCATATCATCACTCATGGCATTACGTTTTTCTGGGCGATTAAAGGTGATTGTTGCAATCGATGACTGCACATCCATAGCGATTAATTTATATTCCATTCAAATCTCCAGACTACTCAATGATTAAAATTGAATTTTGTTTTCAGTAATGATTTTTTTCCAGCGGGCCTGCTCACCTTGCACATAGGATTGCAACTCCGAGGGCGTACCGACCATGATTGTCAAACCTTCATGTTCAGTCTTTTTAATAAACTCAGGCGCTTTAACCGCACGCGCAACGGCTGCACCAAGAATTGTGATTACATTTTCCGGTGTTCCAGCAGGAGCATAAAGGCCATACCAACTTTCAACGGCATATCCCGGCACTGTTTTACTCACAGGCGGCACATCTTTAAAAGCCACGGAAGATTCGGCACTTGTCACCGCCAGTGCACGCAACTTTCCGCTCGTCACAAGTGGAGAGACCGCTGCAGCTGTCCCAAAAAATAAATCAACCTGCCCCCCGAGTAAGTCCGTCATCGCTGGACCAGCCCCCCGGTAAGGTATATGCGTCAGTTCGACTCGTGCAAGATTGACAAACATTTCGCCTGCCAAGTGCGCCGAGGTACCGTTACCCTGAGAGGCGTAGGTTAATAAGCCAGGTTTCGCGCGAGCCGCGTCAAGCACATCAGCAACGGACCCAAAAGGACTTTCTGTCCGAACAGCAAGAACATTTGGTCCTCTAGCCACTAAAGCGATTGGCGCAAAGGACAAATCATTATCGTAGGGTAATTTTGTTTGCAACCCTGGATTAACTGCATGAGCAAAAGTTGCCATCACAATTGTGTAACCATCAGGTGAGGCCCTGGCTACTGTATCCATACCAATTACAGTGCCTGCACCCGGTTTATTTTCAATCACTACCGCCTGTCCGAGCTCCTTTGCCATACCCGCTCCCAACGCGCGGGAGATCTGATCGGTACCTCCTCCCGGAGCGAAAGGGACAATCATGCGAATTGGTTTGTCCGGATAGGCAGCCGTTGCTAGCGATACGAAGCCAAAAGATACAGACAACATACCCGCTATTAAGTAAACAAAGCGTATGGTCAAAAGACGAACATATAAAAAGCTCATCATTGGCCTTACTCATCCACTGTGATCTGAGTCATCTGCAACACTTCGGCAATAAACTTTTTTTCTTTTTCGATCAAACGCGTCATCTCTTCAGGCGTACTCGCTAAAGGAATCGCCCCACGTTCAATGAGCTTATCCACAAAGGTCTTGTCCTTGAGCAGCTTAGCCAACGCATCGTTAAAAGTTTTAATCACTGCGGCTGGCGTTTCTTTAGGAGCAAAATAACCATACCAGGCACCAACAGACATTTTTTCATACCCTAATTCTTTGAACGTCGGCACATCAGGCAGGCTTGGTAAACGTGTGCTGCTGGTCACGGCGAGCATTCTGATTTTTTCTGCCTGAATATTACCGCGTACGGTGATCAAGGCGGGAAAGGTAAACAAGACCTGGCCTGCCATCACATCGGTGACTGCGGGTGCGGAGCCCTTGTAAGGAACATGGACCAAGTTTGAGCCAGTTACTTTGTTATAGGCCTCCCCCATCATGTGAGCCTGACTTCCAAGACCGTAAGAGCCATAAGCAAGATTGCCCTTATAGTTCCTGGTGTATTCAACCAACTCTTTGAATGTTTTAACGGGTAATTTATCAGCCACAACAATACCAAGCCCAACCTCGTTCAAGGTACCTACCGGCACTAAATCCTCAGGCTTATAAGTCAGACTTTTATAGAGCAAGGGATTTGCAACAGCTGTGGAGTCCGTGGTGAACATCAGCGTGTAGCCATCTGGCTTGGACCTCGCCATGGACTGCGCACCGATTGCAGTGTTGGCACCACTCAAATTTTCGATGACTAAGGTGACACCAAGGATTTTTTCCAAATCTGGTGCGGCTAACCGAGCAAAAGAATCCGCTCCGCCTCCAGGTGCGTATGGAACAATAATTTTGATTGCTCGCGAGGGATAAGTTTCAGCCGAAACTTGTTGAGTCAATCCTGATAAACCAGCCAACAGGACAAGCGCCGATAAAAAGGTTTTTCTGACTTTCATTTTCAATCTCCACGAATCTAGTATTTTTATTTTTTCGTTATAGCACGCCGCTCACCATTGTTGAAAAGCGTATGCCCTCTGGACGTGGGTCATTGACAGTTCACTAAGGGTTTTATACTCTCAAACACGTATCACCAAGGAGACATAAAAATGAAAATAGGACGTTATCAGGGGCCTCAGGGCGAAGAGCGACTCGGTATCGTATGCGAGCAAGCTGGCATGCTTACAGTACTGGATTTACAGTCTGCCGCAGTTGCATCGGGCAAGTACAAGCATTTCCCTACGAGCATGGATGGCTTTATTGATGGTGGAGAAACTGTTTTATCTCAGGCCTATGCGATTCTTGAGTGGGCTCAAAACCAAGGTCAAAGCAACTGGTTCCTCAAGGAAATTGATACACCGTGGATGACGCCGATTAATGTTCGTAACTGTATCGCAGGCGGAAGAAATTTTGCCGCACACCGGGCTGAAACACTAGAATATTGGACTAAACAAGGCGCTAAATTACATAGCGAAATACCGATGGGCTTCATTAAGCTTGCCAGTTCAATGGTCCCAACGCGCTCAACCGTGCACCGACCAGCGGGTTGTGAATGGTTTGACTATGAGGTCGAAGCGACAGCCGTGATTGGATCCCAAGCACTCAATGTGGACGAAGCAGCAGGACTGAAAGCAATTTTTGGCTACACCATTCTCAACGACCTTTCTGCTCGTGAAATGCAACGAAAGGAAATGGCAAACCAATCGATCCTACTGGGTAAAAACTATCCTGAACTCGGTCCTCTCGGACCCTGGATACTAACAGCGGACGAGGTGCCTGATCCGTCTGTGCTGAATGTCAAACTAACAGTAAATGGCGAACCGAGACAAGAAGCCAGTTGTAGTGATTTAATTTTTTCCTTTCCAGCACTGGTTTCACATTGGTCCAAAATGGGACTGGCGCGCGGCGATCTGATTACTGTTGGCTCACCAGAAGGCGTTGCGATTGGTCGACCAGATCCCATGGCTTTTTATCTTCAGTCGGGTGACGTCGTTCGCGCGGAAGTTTCTCAAATAGGTGTGCTTGAAACCTATATTGCTTAAGGGCTGATTGAATAGTTAGAACTTAAGACCCAGCTCTGGATGAATGATGTTCAAACCACAACAGGCTTTGATTAATATCATCCAGAGTAACGCAACCAGTAAAACCCATGATGCGATCTAGCTCTTCGCGCAAAATATCTAGCGCCTTATAGGCACCACTCTCACCTGCTGCGCTAACACCCCATAACGGTGCACGCCCGGCAAATACTGCTTTAGCTCCGAGTGCGATCGCCTTGAAAATATCACTGCCCCGCTGAATTCCGCTATCCATAAAAACATCGACTCGACCATTTACAGTCGCAACGATCTCTGGCAAAGCATCGATTGGAGCAATCGAGGAGTCAAGATTGCGTCCGCCGTGATTCGAAACGACAATCGCATCAACTCCACACTCCAGGGCGACTTGCGCATCCGCGGGATGAAGAATCCCTTTGACCATCAGGTTGCCTTTCCAGCGCTTTCTTAACTCACGTAAATCATCCCAGCTCACCGAGTCGCTCTTTGGCAAGCCTGATTGATGGCCTGGACGTTTTTCACTTAAGCGCTGGCGGTATTCTTTTGGATAATTCTCAAGAGTTGGAATACCTGAGCGCAGAAGATAACGGAGAAAGACTTTAAAAAACCACTCAGGATGTTTCGCAACATCGATCGCGTTATTACGAGTGATTTTCATCGGCAGCGTAAAACCATTCTTGCGGTTGTACTCACGGTTCGGTGTCACCGCCGTATCAACCGTCACAATTAACGCCTCATAGCCGGCTGCTTTGACACGGTCGACAAGCTGATATGACATTGCACGATCTGGCCACATATAGAGCTGAAACCAGAGGCGGCCTCCCGCCTCATCGGCGACCCGCTCCATCGGTGTGAAAGAGGCTGTAGACAAAGTAAAGGGGATTCCGAGTTTTGCAGCGGCACGGGCAATCGCGATTTCACCATCAAAACTGAGCAGACCAGCAGCACCCGTTGGAGCCACGGCTAAAGGCATTGCACTTTCCCGACCAGCGAACTTGCATTGCAGCTTTCGGCCTGAAACATCTACCAGCACCCTGGGGCGTAAACAGATCCGCTCAAATGCTGCACGATTTCGTTTCAGTGCAAGTTCATCCTCGGTTCCACGGTCCATGAACTCAAACAGACCTTTAGGTAATTTCTGTTGAGCGATCTCACGTAAATCTGCAATGCTGTAAGCGTGCTGAATATCGCGTCCCATTGTGAGCCTCGTTAAACAGGAAACAATTCTTGGGCACCGCTCCAGCGCATCTTTCTGGGATACGGAGCGTCATAAGGCATTGCGCGGTGCATGGTGAAACTATCGTCCCACATGACAAGATCACCAGTCTTCCATTTATGGGCATAAACAAACTGGGGCTGCGTAGCAAATTTAATCAGCTCCTCTAACAATGCCTCACCTTTGGCCTTATCCCAACCGATAATGTGCGAAGCATGGGAGGCCAGATATAGTGATTTCCTTCCTGTTTTGGGATGCGTTCTAATGAGTGGATGCACAACAGGAGGCCTGAGCTTTGCGGCCTCGGCTGGAAAGTCAGTCAAACCGACCTTTGCTCTGGATACAAAAATACTGTGCTCGACCTGGAGCCCTTCAAGCCGTTTTTTATCCTCCTCAGGCAAAGCATCCCAAGCCGCACGCATATCAGCATATTGCGTATCGGGGGCAACAGGTGGCAAGACTCTGGCAGACAGCATCGTGACCCGAATGGGTGGCTGGATCTGGGTGCCATCGGTATGCCATAATTGATTACCCAAATGATAGAGATGCTCGAAACTGTCTTTGGCCAGTGGATTATTGTTTGCATCCACAGTTGCGATATCGAGGAAATGAGGACGCTCTACCACCCCACCGTCTTCAGGTTTTTTAGTTTTAAGAACGCTATTGACTGGTGGACCAAAACGCTTGATCAGTGCCTCCTGATCATCATCAATCATCGGCTGATCATTACGAAAGATCACTACACCATAAATTGATAGCACGCGTTCAAGCTCCTCGTACTCCTCATCAGTCACGCCACCTTTTAGGCTCAAGTCACAGATCTCAGCCGCAAAATTAGGCTGCTCTGGTCTGACGGGTTGGGCTGTAAACATCTTCATTTTGATCTCCAGTCATTATTTTGATATTTTTTTAATAGCAGTATTCTTTCTGCGCCAGGTGACACGACCACCCTGTTGTGACTCAGGTTTGTGAGCCTGCACTAGCTTTGTCACGAGCCTGAGTAACTCAGCTCTTTCTGGCGAGGTCAGTGGCGAGAGTAGTTGCGATGCTGCGCTCTGAGCCAAGGGAAGCGAACGCAGCAAAAGAGCGTGCCCCTGCTCTGTTAGATGCACCAGCTGCATTCTTTTGTCTGACTCACTGCGTACCCGGGTGACCGCACTGTGCTGCTCAAGGCGTTGCACAACATCCTTGATGGTCGAGGTATCAACTACAGCTCTTGTCGCGAGTGAAACCTGATCCAGACCATCCTCAAGCGCCAGGATCCGCAACACGGTGGCCTGCAGAGGCGTTAAATTCAATGGGCGTAATTCGTCATGAAAAAAGGACACTGAGACTTGCTGTAGCCGGCGAATCATGAATCCTGGCCCATGCGCCTCTATTGTTGCAGTCCGAGATTGTGATGCAGCAGTATCCTGGAAAGCGTGAGGCATACCCTCAACCATAGTTTTTATCTCTAATTGATTTATTGCTTTTAGTGAGTATACTCACTAAAAAATATATTACAAGAAGGCAGACAAACGTGAACACCAAGATTCAGAACGATTTTTCAGCACAACGTCGCCGTTATCTGGCGGGCTTATCGCTGGCTAGCTTAAATCTCGGTGGTCTAACACTGGGTTTGCTATCCAACACCACTTTTGCTCAAGCAACCTATCCTGACCGTGCAATCAAGCTCGTGATTGGTTACACACCTGGCGGTGCTGGCGATGCGCTAGCCAGGATGATGGCGCAAAAATATACTGAAACACTTGGACAGTCTGTTGTTGTTGAAAATAAACCTGGCGCCAGTGCAACGCTTGCAGCCACCTCCGTCGCAAAAGGTCTGGCAGACGGCTATACCCTGCTGGTCAATACGGCGCCTGATACAGCACTAGCTCCAATCACAATGCAACACTCGCTTCAATACGATGTTCAGCGAGATTTTGCGCCTGTTGGTTTGATCGTGACCGTACCAAGCGTACTGGTGGTACCAAACGATAGTCCTTACCGCAGTATTGATGACATCATCAAAGCGGCCAAGGCGAACCCTGGCAAACTGAATTACGGCTCCTTTGGCAACGGCACAAGCGCGCACATGGCCGCCGAGCTATTTAAACGCGTCGCTGGACTGGATATTGTTCATATCGCTTTTAAAGGCAGTGCGCCAGCCATGGTAGAGCTTTTAGCAGGGCGTGTAGATTTTATTTTCGATACCTTTGCCTCGGCTTGGCCACAAATTCAGGCAGGTAAATTACGGCCACTGGGCGTCACCACAGACAGTCGCATTCCTCTTGCACCACAAATCCCCACGATGCAGGAACAAGGATTTAAAGACTGTGTCTGGCAATCATTTATCGGTGTGATGGCACCAGCGGCAACACCACCCGCAATACTCGAAAAGCTTTACAGAGAAACAGCAAAAATCGTCGCGATGCCTGATGTGCAAAAACGAATCACAGAAATGGGCATGATCCCAGGTAAAGCAATTGGTCCCGAATACTCGGCATTCATCCTGGCTGAAACAACACGCAGCAGGGATTTAATCCGGGAGGCCAGGATTCAGTTTGAATAATCTCCTCAGGCCTGACTGGCTATGTTTTAGGTTCTGTCACTGACAGGGGCGACATCAGGTCTTTATAGGATAGAACACCAGAGATTTTTGCGTCAATCACGGTCGGCTTATCGGATAACATCGCTTGGTTCAGTGCGTCGGCCAGCTCTTGTGGAGTGGTGACGTTATAACCGTTACACCCCATCCCCCTGGCAATCGCAGCATGATCAAAATCATGGAACTGGGCACCAAAGGCGCCTCGAATATGCGTTGACCAGCCTAACATTTGATTATTAAAAATAACCGTAATAATCGGAATATTTTCCTCTATGGCGGTCATCAATCCGTTCATCGTCATTGAGAATCCGCCATCGCCGCAGACAGCAACCACCGGTTTCTCAGGGTGGAGAAGCTTGACGGCAAGTGCCGAAGGAATTGCATAACCCATCGGCCCCCCACCTGCTGCCTGCAGGAAACCGCCTGCGCGTTTCGTCTGATAAAAACGCATCATGAAAATTCTGTTTTCACCGGCATCGCAGGTAACGATCGCGTTCTCTGGCAAGACCCGATGAAGCTCGGCGATCAGTCGTTCTGGCAGCATTGGCAGGGATTGCTCTGTAAATCTCGGGCCATCAAAATGGCCATGCGCTGAGCGATATTGCTTAACTCGCTCAAGTCCAGCACCGTCCGTTGCCTCAGACTGAGTATCCAAAACATCGCACAAACGCGCGAGAGCCACTTGCGCATCGCCGACAATAATGTTCTCGACAGGAAACGTCCAGGACGTATTTTTTGATTCGATATCAATCTGAACGAAGGTCTGACGCGTTCCATTGAGTAGATCAGGATGCTCATTAATGGTGTCTGAGGCCGTAAGCTTTGAGCCTACCACGAGCACAAGATCAGCCTGCGCGACACAAGCATTCGCACCCGGTGTTCCAAACGTTCCGTAAATACCCAAGGCAAGAGGATGTGTTTCTGGAAAAGTTCCTTTACCAGAGGGAGAGGTCACAACAGGAATATTCGCGCGTTCTGCCAGAGCCTGTAATTGTTCATAGGCCTGAGAAATCCTCACACCATTGCCGGCAATGATAACGGGGCGCTTGGCAGCACGTAATGCCTGCGCAGCCTGCTCCAGACATTGCTGGTCAATCGCCGTCGAACGCACTGGCAGATAGGACTGCGTGGCATACAAGGTTGGTTTACTTCCCTGAGTGACCAAGCCGGTAAAAGCCGAAATACTGAAAATAACAGCAACAGGACCTGGCTGCCCTGCGGTGGCATGTTTGATTGCGAGTTGTACCGCATTAACAGCGCCCGCTGGATGCTGTGCTTGCATCACTTGCTTGGTCACACCTCCAAAACTTTGACGCGCATCCCAGCCGCCATAGTCACCGGTCCCAGTCTGATAGGGCGCATGCAGCGAAAGCTCTGGCGTATCGCTAAAGTCAGTCAGTAACAACATGGGAGAGCTTGAGAGATGTGCCTCAATCGTGCCAAGCAAACCATTGCCCAGTACCCAGGGCCCCTGCCCGACTAAGACGCCGGGTTTACGCGTCAATCGTCCATAGACCTCCGCCATCGCACTTCCCAGAGACTCCTCTCTCACAAGCACAGTACGAATCGTGTCTTTGAAATGTTCCAGGGCAGCCCAGATGTGGCCTGAGTGGCCTCCTGCGATACCAAAGACCAGCGTGATACCGGCGTCATTCAAGACCTTGACTATCCCGTGTGCTGCGCTGACATCTTTATCAAATAGTTTTTGAACTGACATGTTGCGTCCCTGTTTGCTTATCTGTTTGCCAGCTTAGCTGATTACTATGGCATAAAGACATATACGAATTAGCTCTCCATGCTACTACTCAACATAAACTCAATACAAATCCTGCCTCTGACTGCTGCACTGCCGCATTAGCTTAAAAATAAATTGTCGCAATGCAATATTTAATCTTGTAAAGATTCACTTCAGCAATTTTGAATAGTATTTTTAAGGCGAAGGCTATACAGTGAACAAAAGTGAATTCGGATTTTGAACATGGCAAACAACACTGCAAAGATTGCACTTGTCACCGGCGCGGCCCGAGGAATCGGCCACGCCATTGTGAAAGATTTTCTAAACGACGGCTATCGTGTCATAGCCTTGGATCGCAATGTCTTCTCAGATGCGTCGCTCAGCGCGGCCTTTCCAGAAACACTTTGGTGCAAACAGCTCGATATCACTAACGCTGCAGCAATTAAAGCCTTACCGGCAGAAATTATTGCGCGCTGGGGACATGTATCGGTGCTGGTGAATAACGCAGGAATCTCGCCAAAGCAAGCAGATGGCTATTCGGCCAAAATTCTCGACACGACAAACGAGGAATGGCAAGCGGTCATCGCAGTCAATATGACTGCAGTACTGCATATGTCACAAGCTTTCTTGCCAGGCATGAAGGAAATGCAGTGGGGCAGGATCATTAATTTATCTTCGCTAGCAGGACGAACAAAATCGATTAGCGCTGGCATCAGTTATATGGCAACCAAGGCCGCAATTCTCGGTATCACCCGATCGATTGCAGCCGAGATGGGACCGTTCGGAATAACAGCGAATGCAGTGGCTCCAGGCAGGATTGTGACTGAAATGTCAATGACTGCAGGTGCTGAAGCAAACCAGAAAATTGCTGACGCACTGCCTGTGCGCAGACTAGGGGAAGTCCAAGAGATCGCTCAAGCGGTGAAGTATCTTGCCTCGGACCAGGCAGGATTTGTAAACGGTGCCGTGCTTGATATCAATGGCGGGATTTTTATGTCGTAGCCGCGCTATCTACAGTACATATTTATCGCATTCATCAATATTCTTAACTATATTTTGCAATAAACACTTTAAAAAAAACCTTGTTGCTGCATAAGCAAACAAGGATTAGATGGAGACAACAGCATGCAAGACTTACCTCAAGTCGTAAGACGTGATTGCGTCAAAATATTAGCTGCGAGCTTTTTATCAGTAGCGACCCTTTGCTTGTCCTCACTCGCACAAAAAGCAATTGCACAAACGTCTGAACCGAACAATTATCCTGACAAGTCCATCACGATGGTTGTTAATTTTGGTCCTGGCGGCGTCACGGATCTAATGAGTCGTGAGCTTGCGCGCAATATGGAATCAGAACTTGGTAAACAAGTCGTGGTATTTAATCGACCTGGCGCACTTGGCACGCTTGGTCCCGCCTACGTTGCAAAACAAGCGCCAGATGGCTACACGCTCGCTGTAGTCTCTGCCTCTGGCGTCACTATCACTCCACACCTGATGGACGTCTCTGACGATCTTAAAGACCTGCAGTACGTGGCAGGATTTGGCATCAATCGTTACGGACTCGTTGTGCGCGCAGACTCCCCCTATAAAACCGTCGCGGATCTGATCGCACAATCCAAAGGTGAAAAATCAGTATTTTTTGGCTCTCCCTCGACTCCTAATAGCCTGATCATGTTTGATCTAGGTGCAAAATCAAAAGGTAAATTCGAGCTCATCGCCTACAAATCAGGTCCCGATGCAACCCTTGCGCTGATGAGTGGTCAGGTAGAGGTCATCGCCCCAAATCCTCCAGAAGTGTTGAACCATATTAGGGCTGGAAAACTTCGTCTGCTGGCCTCCGCTTCAAGTGAACGCTGGCCAGAGTTTCCGGAAATACCCACCATGAAAGAGTCAGGCTTTGACGTTGGGATTGACTCCTGGGTTGGCATTGCGGTTCCAAAAGGAACACCCGTTGAAATCATGAATAAACTTGAGAAAAGTATTCAGACAGCTGTTGCAAACCCAGAGTTACAAAAGTCCTTTTTAAACCTGGGTGCAGCACCTTCTTTCATGTCAGGTCGTGAATATACAAACTACCTGAATAATGAAAGCAAAATCATGGCTGCCAAAATCACGGCTGCTGCGATTCCTCGCATCAAATAAGACTTCAATCCCCAGAAAAAATATTTCTAAAGTGAACAAAAGATCATGACCAGTACACACCCAAAAGGTACGTTCGAAAGACAAAATCTTGAGGGCTATCGTGCAGCACACGCTATCGTTGAGGTGCTGGTTGCAGCGGGGGTTACCGATATATATGGGCAAAGCTGTCCAACAGCTTTATTTCTCGCAGCAGAAAAAGCCGGCATACGCCAGATTGGCTATCGGACAGAAAATGCGGGCATCGCCATGGCCGATGGTGCCGCAAGGGTGAGCAGAAAAATTTCTGTCATCACTGCACAAAACGGGCCAGCCGCTGCATTACTTGTTGCAGGTCTTGCGGAGGCGACAAAGGCTTCTGTTCCAATACTCGCTATTGTCCAGGAGGTACCTCGTGCCACTGCGGATAAAAACGCCTTTCAGGAACTCGATCACGAGAAACTGTTCTCGGGTTGCGCAAAATGGATCAAAAGAATCAATCTATCGAGCCGGGCTGGTGAATATGTTGAGCGTGCGATTCAGATTGCGACCAGCGGTCGCCCTGGGCCTGTGGTTCTGTTAATCGCACCCGATATCCTGACAGAAAATTCAACGCCTTTTCCTATTGATCCAGACAACTACAGCGATAGCTTTGGCAGCTATCCAGCAGACAGATTTGTGCCTCCCTCTTCGCTGATTGACAAGCTTGCCAGCTTGATCGCCAAGGCCAGGCAGCCACTCCTTGTCGCGGGTGGCGGGGCACAGCACTCGCAGGCCGCACAAGCACTCGCCGCGTTCCAGTCCGCTGCGGGCGTGCCTGTCGCCACAACCAATATGGGCAAAGGCATTATTGACGAAACACATCCCTTGTCGATTGGGGTGATTGGCAACACCATGGGTACACGGGCTCCAGCCAAGTTTTTCAAAGACTATATCGATCAGACTGATCTGATTATTTTTGTTGGAACCAGAACAAATGAAAATGGCACGGCTGGCTGGACGCTGTTCCCAAGAGCCGCAAGATTCGTTCAAATCGATATTGATCCAGAAGAATTAGGACGCAATTACTCAGCGCTTCGCTTACTGGGCGATGCGCGAGAAACTCTCAAAGCCCTCACTGCTTCGCTCCAAAACATCTGTCAGACGCAGCGGCTTGATTTAAGTGCAAGAACAAAGCGTATTTCTCAACTCTTTGACAAAGCGCGTGAGGCTCACGAGCAGGAAAGAAATGCAGGACCAGACGCCGCAGCGCAAACTCTTCACCCTGAAAGCGTAGTTCGAGCGCTAGGTAAGATCAAGGAGCCTGTCACCTGGGTTGCGGATGCCAGTTATTCCTCAATCTGGCTTGTTCAATTTATAAAATCACTCGAAGCTGGCATGCGAGTCCTGACGCCTAGAGGCCTCGCGGGACTTGGTTGGGGATTTCCAATGTCAATTGGAGCGAAAATCGCTGCGCCAAACAAAAGAGTCATTTGCTTGACTGGTGATGGTGGATTTTCTCATTGCTGGTCAGAAATGGAAACGGCCAAGCGCCATGGCGTAGGTCTGACACTGGTTGTATTAAATAATGGAGTACTTGGTTTTCAAATCAATGCAGAACAAAGCAGATTCGGAACGCATACGGATGTTTGTCATTTCGGACCACTGGATCACGTTGCGATCGCTCACGCCTGTGGATGTCCTGCAGTCAAGGTTAAAACACTCGATGAACTTAACGCTGCGATTGAGGAGTCCTCGCGCCCTGAATATGCAACGACACCTTATTTAATCGATGTCCAAACTGATCCTGAAGCATTCCCGCCACTGACAGCCTTTGAGTCACAACGAAAATCAAATCTTTCAAACCAGGCCGCTTAGACTTGAGGAAAAAACATGAAACGAATTCTTAACTTAAGCTTACTCATCGGACTCCTTTTCTTGAGCGCTGTTCCTGTTGCACACAGTGCTGAATATCCCGTCAGGCCGATTACCTTGATTGTTCCCTACCCTGCAGGCGGGATCACCGATATCGTGGCGCGTAATGTCGGCGAAAAGTTATCTGCCACACTGGGACAGCCCGTTGTGATTGAAAACAAAGCGGGCGCTGGTGGAACCATCGGCGCAGAGTCTGCGGCAAGGGCTACCCCTGACGGCTATACACTTTTTTTAGGTACCAGTGCTACGAATGGTACCAATCCGAGCACACTTAAAAACCTGCGCTACAAACCAGCAACAGATTTTTCTCCAGTCGCGCTTCTAGCCTCAGCACCATTACTGATTATTGTTCATCCTGCAGTTCCTGCTAATAATGTCAGTGAGTTCATTTACTACGTCCGGGCGAATCCAAGCCGCATCAACTACGCAACAACGGGTACAGGCGGATCCATTCACTTGACTACTGAGCAATTCGCGCTCATGACAGGACTCAAAATGAATCATGTCCCCTACAAGGGAAGCTCTCCCGCAGAGACTGACCTGATGGGTGGACACGTGCAGGTGATGTTCGATAATGTCCCCTCTGCAGCGCCTCTCGCGCAAGCCGGTAAAGTCAAAGCACTCGCCGTTACGAGTGAAAAACGTTCCGCCTTGGTGCCGGAGATACCGACTGTTGCTGAGTCCGCTGTACCCGGCTTTGATTCCTCCTCCTGGATTGCACTGTATGCGCCAGCCAAGACACCACAAGACATTATTAAGAAATTAAACACAGCAATCAATGTCGTGCTTAAAGATCCAAACTTATTGAGCGCTTTCAAAAAATCAGGTCTTGATCCTCAAGGCGGATCACCTGAAGTATTGGCGAATTTCCAAGATAAAGAAATCAAAAAATGGGCCGAGGTTGTGCAAAAGTCTGGGTATGTACCTGAATAATTTTGACCAGATCCTAAACCTCAGCAATAATTTTTACTCTGGAATATTTTTACAAGATAGGCGCACAACGATGCCATGACGTTTGCCGTTGCCAAGCGGCACCAATGGCAAGCAACTGCGCATCAGCAAAAGGTTTACCAACGAGTCGAATACCGACTGGCATTTTGTTGCCATAAATGTAATACATCCACCTCTTTCATTACGCTCGCTAGAAAATCCCTCAGACGTATACCTCGTTCATTCAAGGCTTGGACATACAAAGCCCCGGGGATAGCAATACCTTGTTCAAATCGTTCCAGAACCTCCGTACTGATACCTCCAAGCATTCGTTTGCTCATCTGTTTTAGTTAAGCTGGTTAATGCCAAATTCGTCAGTTCAACGCAAGACAGTTCTCGCTTTTGTAAAAGCGTTCTGACTTCTGTCAAATTTAAGTCGAGGACAGCATCCACAGAGGGAGCCTGGATTTTTGATAACTCAGGATCAACTGGACGAGAGGTAAAACCCTCACTGGCGCAGGACTCGGCCCGCAAGGCCTTCATAAAATCAACAGGCGTCGCATCAAAAGGAACATTGACTGAAGAAGCGCTAATGATGGATTGCCAGTTTTCAGGTTTCACTTACGATTCCTCTTCACTGAATACGTCTTGTCTTTTGCTACGTAATGAAGGCAGAGCCATCAAAATTACCGCTGCAGCCGTAAAAAGCAAAATACCAAGACTAATAGGTCTGGTGAAAAAGGTCGTAGGATCACCAAAGGACATTGTCATGGCCCGACGCAAGTTCTCCTCCATCATCGGTCCGAGTACAAAGCCAAGAATCAATGGCGCGGGTTCGAAACCAGCTCTCATCAGAAAATAACCGAACACGCCAAAACATGCGATAAGTAAAACGTCGACATCGTTATTACCCAAACTAAATGCACCCACTGCGCATAAAAGTAATATCACTGGATACATAAAGTGGTATGGCATTTTGAGCAAACGAATCCAGATACCAATCAAGGGGAGATTGATAATCACAAGCATCAGGTTACCGACCCACATGCTGGCAATCAGTCCCCAGAAAAGTTCTGGCTGATTTTTTATAACCATAGGCCCAGGTTGAACTCCCTGAACAATCAAGGCTCCGATCAACAGGGCCATGACCGAATTGGTTGGTAGACCCAAGGTTAACAAGGGAATGAACGATGTCTGGGCTGCCGCATTATTGGCGGACTCGGGGCCCGCTACGCCGGCAATCGCACCTTTTCCAAACATTTGTGGCTTGCTACTGACTTTCTTCTCAAGTGCGTACGCCGCAAACGAAGCCAAAGTAGGTCCAGCGCCAGGCAGAACACCCAAAAAAGAACCCAGCAAGGAACCACGACAAACAGCTCCTGCAGAAGCTTTTAATTGCTCCCTGGTGGGAATTAAGGTCGAGACCTTGGCAAGTTCAACATCGCCATCACGTTGGCGTTCCTCTAAATTACGTATGAGTTCAGTCACGCCAAACAATCCCATCGCGACAGTAACGAAACCTATCCCATCCATTAATCCACTTACACCGAAGGTCAATCTCGTGACACCCGTGTTGATATCCGTACCCACAATGCCAAGTGCCAAACCAACAAATATCATCGCAACAGATTTCAATACCGAACCGTGTGACAAGATGACCGACATCAGAAGGCCAAGGACCATCATGGAAAAATATTCAGCTGGCCCAAAACTTACTGCTACCTTGGTCAGACTCGGACTCATTGCTGCCACAATCAGCGTACCAAAGGTGCCAGCAATAAACGAACCGATTGCTGCGATCGATAGTGCAGCGCCCGCCTGTCCCTGCCTTGCCATTGCGTAACCATCGATCGCAGTGACTACACTGGACGCCTCCCCGGGGAGGTTGACCAGAATCGCTGTGGTCGAGCCCCCATAAGAAGCACCATAATAAATACCGGCCAACATGATGATTGAACTTTCAACTGGCAAACCGAACGTAATGGGAAGCAGCATAGCGATGGTGGCTGTCGGACCTAACCCAGGTAACACACCAATCAAAGTTCCAAGCAAGGCTCCAATGAAACATGCCAACAAATTCGCCGGTAAAAATGCCACTGAAAGACCTAGCCAGAGATCGCTAAAAAAATCAATCATGTGTATCTGTCACGAAAAAGAAGGCCATAAGGCAAAAGGTAATTTCAGAGCTGTAACGAACAATAGCGTCGTGAAAAGTACTGCAATTGCAGTGAAAATAATTGACTGAAACCATGTAAGGCGGCGTTGCGCCCTGATCGAGATCAACATGAGTGATGAGGATGCAACCACAAAACCTGCAGGTTCAACTAACAACCAGAAGGCAAGTAAAGCGCTAGTAATAAACAGTATGGGTCTCCAAAGAGGCCACCCAAAAGGCTCTTGGACTGTTTGTAATCCGCGCACCGCAATGATGATACCCAACAGAATCAGGCAAGAAAAAACCAGCAGAGGAAAGTAACCAGGCCCCATGTTGATGGCCGTGCCAAGTCGCAGATCAAGGGCTAGCCAAACCCCTGCTGCGCCAAAAATAGCCAACAAGAGACCAGACCAGACATCTATCCCAATTCTCTGGCCTGAGCTCATCGACTTATTGGAGTTCAATGTTGCCATTTCGAATGACATCACCCCACTTCACTAGTTCCGCCTTCACAAAAACATCAGCCTGTTGCCGTGTTCCAGGAATAGTGACGGAGCCGCGTCCAGCGAAAAACTCTTTCACTTCAGGCTCATTCAAAACTTCAACCAAGGTTTTGTTCAGGGAGTCGGCAATCGAATCAGGCAACTTTGCTGGTCCAAACAAGGCAAACCACGCGCTGACTTCGAATTCGCCGAGATTATAGGGAGCGCCCAATTCTTTGACTGTCGGGACATCTGGCAGCTGTGGAGAGCGTTTGTCACCGGTCACCGCAATGGCTCTCAAACCCCCGCTTTTTATCTGGGGCATACTGGATGGCAGATCGTCGAACATGACATTAGCCTGGTTACCAAGCATTGCAGTTACTGCAGGGCCACTACCCTGGAAAGGGACATGCACCATTTTGACTTTGACCTGATTGTTGTACATCTCACCAGCAAGGTGGATCGTAGTGCCGATCCCTGAGGACGCATAGGTCATCTTGCCTGAGTTCTCTTTAGAGAACTCAACGAGATCTTTAAGGGACTTGATAGGAGAACCTGGATTAACAACGATCACTTGTGGACTACTAGCAATCAAGCCAATCGCCGTAAAGTCCTTGATAGGATCATATTCAAGTTTTTTATACAGGTTGGGTGTCACACCGTGCGATGCAACCTGCCCCAAGAATAATGTGTAGCCATCTGGTTTAGCTTTTGCTGCCAGCGATGTACCTAATGTACCACCGGCGCCCGGACGATTCTCAACTACAAAAGGCTGTTTATAAACCTCTTGGAATTTTTGCGCGAGCTTACGCGCCACCACATCAGTTGCACCTCCAGGTGCGAAGGAAACAATAATACGGACGGGCTTATCGGGATATTGCTGAGCAAATGCTGGGACTGAAACTGTGCTTGAGGCGGCTATCAGCGCCGACAATACAATTAAGGAACGACGATTCATTAGCTTTCTCCACAAGATGATGGGGGCATTTTTGCATTGCTTAATCAATTGACAACTTAAACATTACTTATAATTTTGTGCAACGTCCTATGCAATCCAATATCACACCCTGCACGCACACTGTCAACATATAAATTCAAAGCGCATCAAGTAATAGCAAAGCATTTAGTTATTTTGACTTTGCGCATCCAGGGGACTAGGGCTTCAAGGGCACCAGAGGCTGTCCAGTCATCTCAAGCTGCGTCCGCATCTCCTTGTAGCCTTTGATGATGCTTTCTTTATAAGCTTGACCCGAAAGCCATACAGGATCGATACCCATCGTATTCATCTCCTTGATCAAATCGGGATCTTTCATCGCGGCTTCAAGTGCCGTCTCCAGACGCTTGCGAATTTCAGGCGGAGTGCCTTTGGGTAGCGCGAGTCCCAACCACGAAACAATTGCAATATCGTAACCAGCCTCTTTCATCGTTGGCACATTCGGACGGTCAGGCCAGCGTTCTGGACTGAGTGAGGCGAGCAAACGCACTCGACCAGAGTCAACCTGTGGCAGAACTTCTGAAGGCGTTTGTATCGCGACAGCAACCTGATCACTCGCAACAGCTGAAACACTCTCTACCCCTGACTTGTAAAGCACCTGATCTAGCTTTGCGCCAGTTAACTTTGCAAGCTCAAAAAAAGCGATATTTTGCGGTGCACCAGGCACGCCAAAGAAAAAGGGCTTGGGTGATTTTTTTGCCGCCTCCACAAAATCCGTCACCGTCTGGTAAGGTGAATTGGCATTGACGACCATACCGTAGCGATAGCGACCAAATACACCTACATAATCAAAGTCATTGATACCGTATGGCACTTCGATAAGGTGTGGCACCATCGCAATAGAGGCATACGTCACAACACCAACGGTATACCCATCAGGTTTTGCACGCGCAACAAATGCTGGTCCAAGCGTTGCCTGAGCTCCGGGTTTATTGACAACAACGACAGACTTTTTGAGTTGTTTTTCGAGTGCTTTAGCCAGCACACGGGTACCGACATCGGTCACTCCACCCGCACCGTAGTTCACCACCAGCTGAACTTCTTGCTCTGGATAGGCGGCTGAAGCCAAGTTAAAAGCAGCCAAGGAAAAACTGGCTAAAAATGCTAATAGATATTTCATATGTCCCTCTTATATTTTTTTTGATGAATGTCTACAACAACAATATCATCCCATAAATGAGCCGCCATTAACATCTATGACTGCACCAGTTATAAATTCCGCATCAGCTGAAGATAGAAATGCGATCGCGCCAGCGACATCCTGAGATACACCTAATCGATTGACAGGGATTCTTGACAGATAGGCAGCATTGGCCTCATCGCCAGCCACAGCAGCCATCGGCGTCATAATCCGGCCTGGTGCCACACAATTGACTGTGATGCCATCGCTGCCAACCTCACCTGCAAGCGTTCTCGCCAAAGCAAGCATACCGGCCTTAGAGGCAGCGTAATGTGCACCTGCAATACTTGAGGCAGTTCGTGCGGCCTGAGAAGACATATTGATGATACGACCCCACTTATTTGTCTGCATCGAAGGAAGTACCGCTTTAGTGCATAGAAAAGCGCCCGTTAAATTAACGTCAATAACCTCACGCCATTCGCGCTCATCCATATCCTGGACTTTAGCTTTTTTACCCTCATGCTTAGGGGAGATACCAGCATTATTCACAAGAATATCGATCTTGCTATATTTTTCAATTGCGCATTGCACCAGAGACTGCACGTCCGACTGGAGACGAACGTCTCCTGTAAAAGCGAGTGTGCGCGCTCCTGTCGGATCAAGCTTGTACGCTGCGGCCTGCGTCTGCTCGGCATCCACATCAAAGAGCACTACATTAGCGCCCTCATTAAATAAGCGTTCAGCTATCGCGTATCCAATGCCGCGACGCGCGCCAGTAATGATTGCCGTTTTACCTGAACATATTTTTTTGAAAGTCATTTTTACACCGTTGCAACTGGGGTGACGGGAGAGCCGAAAGAACCGGGCAACTTCAAGGGAGGACTAGTCATACCTGCTCCGTTGGCCGCAGGATCACTTTCGATACCTCTCGCCTCAGACATTTTTCAAAACCGGCTTGTGCTTGCGCTAGACCTAGCTCAACAGAGACCATTGGCCTGATCTTTTCTGGTTCGATGGCGATACGCTTGGCGATTATTTCCCAGGAGTGGCGACGTGAGCCATGTGCGCCACGTATCTGCTGACTATTGCGCACCAAGCGAGTCAAATCAAAAGTCACCGGAACAGAGTGAATCCCTGCGCAGACAAGAATGCCTCCACGACACAACACCTCCAGACCTGCTGGCAAACTCGAAGGATGCCCTGTCGCCTCTATCACTACATCAGCTAACTGATTGTCATTGATCGCCAATATTGCAGACACAAGATTGTTATTTTCCGCCAAATCAATCACATGCGTCGCACCGATCGCACGCGCAGTTTGCAGCCGTGGCGCATCATTCATACCCACCACGATGACTCTGAGTGCTCCGCGACATTTAGCAGCATAGGCTGCTGCCTGACCGATGCTTCCCGGACCAAGGATCACAACGGTATCGCCTGTTTTGATCTCACCGACATTCGCGGCATGATCACCTACTGCAAGCGGTTCGATTAACGCAGCAAGAACAGGATCCGTGCCAGCGGCTAGTTTCAGGCAACTCATTGCAGGCGCCCTCACAAATCTCGCGAATGCACCATCCGTTGTCAGACCCAGTGTGATGCGTTGAGTACATAAGTTCGGACGTCCACCTGCACAGTCAGAGCATCGCATACAACTCGATGTTGGTATCACAGTGACCAAATCACCTATACCTACGTTACTGACACCTGCTCCTACTTGTGCGATATGCCCAGAAAACTCATGACCAAGTGTCACGGGCAACTTTGATTGCATGAACTCGTAACCCTTGGACCACTCGAAGACGTGCACATCTGAACCGCATATCCCTACAGCAGCGACTTCGATCAGCACTTCATAGTTTCCAGGCGCAGCCGGCTCTTTGATCTGCTCCAGTGATACGCCTGGATATGCCCCTGTTTTTCTAACTGCGAGCATAATTTAACCTCCCTTTATTCACCAACATTTGCACGCTTGCCCCACGCGGGCAACGGTATGGTGATCTTATCGGTCAATCCAAAGGCATCGGGATAAATCGTACGGATTTCTTGTTTTTGCCACTGATCAATCATCGGGAAGGCACGTGTATTGTTACCAGTTTCAGGATTGAATTTAACGCCCCAGCCAACAATAGTTGAACCTATAGGCTTATCGAGCTTAAGCATGGCAGCTCGAACTTTATCTGGATCAGTTCCACCGGCTGCAGGTAGTACCTCAGAAAGAACGACCCACATGGCATTAAATCCCATGGCTGAATGCGCTGAAGGCTTACGATTGAATTTTTTTTCATATTCAATATGAAATGTCTTATAAAGTTCTGCGGCTTCAGGGGTCAAACCTTTTGAATTAAAGTAAGCAGAGGTTCCCGCATTAAAAATACCATTGACCTCATCACCTAAAGCTTGTGCGAAATCTTGAATGTTATGTGCTCCTCCGTTTCCAATCATTGCTTTAAGATTAAGATTCGCCTCTTGAGCTTGCCGCCAGAATAAAATACCGTCAGGTGTGTAGGAACACGCGATTACAATATCGGGAGAGGCAGATTTAAAGCGCTGGACGATCGAAGATAGGTCTGTCGTCTTGTAGCTATAGCTTGATTCAGCGACGACCTCAACGCCTTTTTCTTTCAGCCATTTGCGCGCTCCTTCTGCTACAGCTGTGCCATAAGAACTATCCTCGTTCATGATCGCAACCCGTGCCTGGCCAAGCGGTATATTGAGCTTAGGCAAAATAAAATCTGTTGCATACTGAGCGCCACTCTTGCCTAGATCAGAGGCTGGATAAATAAAACGAAAGAGATTTTTAAAACCTCGCTTAGTGATATCGTCTGCTACAGCACCTTGCTCAATGTAGATAACCCCATTGCGCTCGGCAACCTGGCTGGCGGCAAAGGAGATCGAACTCGCATAGGACCCCATAATTATTTTGACACCGTCGCGTGTAATCAGTCGTGTCGCTTGAGAGGTCGCCTCGTTTGAACCAGGTACGTCTGCGCTAGCAAATACGACCTTGTTTCCACCCACGCCACCCTTGGCATTGATCATGTCCCGTGCGAGTTCAAAACCACGGTTGACATCGTTACCAAGCGAAGCCAAGGGACCTGTCAAGGGCAGCAAAACGCCAACATTAACATCCGCAGCATATGCTCCACCAAAAGCCATCGCCATAGTGGTCACCATCGCACCAAGAATCGATTTTTTAATCATGACTATCTCCTGATTTATTTTTATAAAAAGTTAATAAAAACATGATTCATATTCACTACAGATCTTCACATACCAAGATAAGCTTTTTTGACTTCTGGATTATCAATTAGAGAGGAACTCAAGCCGCTGAGCGCCACTTTGCCCTGCTTAATGACATAGGCACGGTCTGCGGCCTTCAACGCGAGCCGCACGTTCTGCTCAACAATAACCAGTGAGGTTCCCATTTTTCGGATCTCAGACAATGCCTCATATACTTTAGAAACAATAACTGGAGCGAGTCCAAGAGAGACTTCATCAACCAGCAACAATTTAGGACGCGACATCAAGCCGCGCCCGATGGCACACATTTGCTGTTCACCACCAGATAAAGTTCCCGCCAATTGATTTGAACGTTGTTTGAGAATTGGAAATAAATTAAAAACAGTCTCAAGTGTTTGCGCAGCATGAGGGCGCGCATGCTGACTAAAGGCACCCAGTTCAAGATTTGTCATGACGCTTAGACGAGGAAAAAGCCGCCGCCCTTCAGGGACGCAAACCAGACCAAGATCAACGGCAAGATGCGTCGACTGACCCGTCAATAATTCACCATCAAGATAAACCTGTCCGCTCTTGCTAGGGATCAGAGAGGTAATGGCTTGCATCAGAGTTGTCTTACCCGCGCCGTTTGATCCCACGATGGCGACAATTTCCCCCTTCTGGACCTGGAGATTAACGCCAAACAAAATATCCGTATCGCCATAAGAGACGTTAAGGTCTTTGACATCAAGCAAGGACATGTTCGCTCCCCAAATAGGCAGTGACTACATTGTCCTGACTCAAGACATCTCTCGGAGCACCATCGGCGATTTTTACCCCTTGGTCCAAAACAACAATTCGATCGGCGATATTCAATACCGCCTCAATGTTGTGCTCTACCAATAAAACGGTCATCCCATCATCTCGCAACCTTCTTATCAGTTCGAGAAGCTTGTTCACTTCAGAGAAATTCAAACCCGCCATGACTTCATCAAGTAACACCATATGGGGTTGAGTAGCCAGCGCTCGAGCTATCTCCAATCGTTTCTTGCCACTAATAGTCAGCGTTGCGGACTTGATATGCGGCCTATCGTGCAGACCGACTTGCTCAAGAACTTTTTGAGCGATCCTGCGTGCATCCTCAATCGAGGCTGTTCTTGTTAAAGCGCCGACCATGACAGAATCAAGTACAGTCATACTTGTAAAGAGCTGTGGAATTTGAAAAGTTCTTGCAAGACCTTGCCTACAAATACGGGCACTGCCAAGACCAAGAATTGATTTCCCGTTCAGAATAATTTCACCTTGATCGACTGGAATCAGCCCAGCAATCAAATTAAAAAGGGTTGTCTTTCCAGCCCCATTGGGACCGATCAGTGCAACGATCTCGTGTTGCGCAACATGCATACTGACCTGATTGACAGCAATCAGTCCCCCAAATCGACGCTCTACGTTTTTAACTTCAAGCACGAGGGTCACCTTTTATCGCTTTGATTCGAAAATTTCTCCAGGCTCCGACAACACCCTCAGGCAATAACATAACGATAAGAATCAAAATTGCGGCATAGACAACTAAATGCGCTCCGACTCCAAAAGGACTTAGCCAATCTTTCAGGAACTCCTGCAATGGAATGGTGATTAATGCGCCAATGAGCGGACCTAGAATCGTACCGATTCCTCCCATGATCGTCATGAGCGCCAAATCAATTGAAATAGTGACGTTAAACACTGAAGATGGTTCGATGTAGAGGACGTACTGAGCCATCAAGGTGCCTCCAACCGAAGTAAAGCCAGCACTCATGAGAAAGGCGATCAACTTATAGCGACGCAGATCTATACCAACCGATTGGGCTGCGTCCTCGTTATCCCGAAGCGCTCGCAAGTAATAGCCCACGCGACTATTGGTCAACAGATAACAAACCAGCGCTACAAGCAACATGAACAAACCTGCGAGAGTGGCATATGTGCGAGGCTCTGAAAAAATCATATTGCTAATTGCTGGTTTGTAATCAATACTCAAACCGTAGGGTATGTCTATCTTGCTGCGTCCCCACAACAAGAGCACTCTAACTGTTTCTCCCATCGCAACGGTGGCCATTGCAAAAAATACCCCACGTAGTCTGAACACTGAATAAGAGATCAGATAGGCGAGTGTCATTGAGATCATGACACCCACCAGCATCCCTATCCAGGGGGTTAATCCAGCATAGTTATAAAAAAGTGTCGAGGTGTATGCACCGATCCCAAAAAAAGCAGTGTGGCCAAGCGAAAACTGTCCCGCATAACCACCAAGCAAATTCCAGGCAGAAGATAAACCCGCAAATAAAAAAACAAGAAACATCAGATTTAAATAAAACCTATCGCTGATTGCGAGCGGTGCTATGAAAACAATGAGTATCAAAACGAGTGCAGCAATGACATCCTTGTATTGAACTTCAAGCCAGTTTGTACTCATTTCAAGCCTTCCTTTTCGGCACCTTTAATGCCAAACAGTCCATTAGGCATAAAGGTCAGTAACAAAATGAGCAAAACAAAATAAGTACCCTCTTTCAAATCGGGCTCTAGATATCCTACGATTGTTTCAAGTACACCGAGCAGAAATCCACCGGCGACGGTTCCCGGTATATTGCCAAGACCACCCAGCACTACGACGACAAAAGAGATCAAAACAAAACTCGATCCTACAGTTGGGAACGCATAAAAACTTGGTATCAGAACGCCTCCAGCCAGTGCGGTCAAACCAATGCCCAATGCGAATGCGACGATAAAAACCTTGTCAATATTTATCCCGACCAGTCTCGCTGCGGACAGATCCTGGGACACTGCATCAATAGCTTTGCCCATATAAGTTTTTTTCAAGAACAGCATCACTAACAGGACAACTACTACGGCAAAAATAAAGGACATTACTCTGGTGGTACTCAGATATGAGCCAAACAATTGAATAGATGAATTTTTCGATGAGAAAACTTGTAGCGAGAGATAGTCTGCTGAAAAGGCCATCAAGGCCAGGTTCTGTAAAAGTATCGCCACACCGAGGGTGGCGAATACCTGGGTGAGTTCTGTTTTATAGATCGTGAAACGTATGAGCCCAAGATAGAACAACACGCCTACAAACGCACCCAACACGAAAACCAGTGGCGCACTCCAATACGGGTTGATCCCAAAAAGTTTGGCAATCCAGTAAGCCGCATACATACCTATCATCAAAAATTCGCCATGCGCAAAATTGACGACCTTAGCCACTCCAAATATGAGATTCAGTCCCATAGCAGCTAATGCATAAATCCCACCTAGCAAAATTCCAGATATGAGCAACTGAATCGTTGTTTCCATCTTGACCTTCCCATCTGATTGCTATTGAAAATCAGTTGGCTTCATACCAGGTGACTGGTGGAAAGGCATTCGGATCCGTGACAACATCAATCACAGTTGTCGTTTCGTTTTTCAAGGCCTCATCGAGAGCGGCCTGCAACTGGCTGACTTGGTCAACTCGAATCCCCTTTGCGCCAACCGCTCGGGCAATCGCGGCATGATCAACCGGAACAAAGTGACACGCATCGGTGAAAGCACCAAATTTGATATTTTCTGCGTGCTTCTGATAGCCAAGAATGCCATTATTCAAGACGACAAGAATGACCTTCGTTTTCATTCTCACAGCTGTCTCTAATTCAGCCCAGGCGTGTGCAAAACCTCCATCGCCCACCACACAAAATACGGGAGCATCCGGTTTTGCGACTTTCGCTCCGATCGCCATGGGCAATCCCCAGCCAAGTCCTGCCAGCCCCCTTGGGGTCAGGAAGCGCGCACCAACTCGTTTTGCGGAGATATAGTTTGCAATCCAGATCGAGGAGTAGCTTGCATCGGCCACCACAACAGACTCATCCGTTAGCCGCTTATCAATCTCGCGCATAATCCGCTCTGGCCGAAGCGGGGATTGATCGCTATCGACCAGATCGGCGACCTCTGTTTCGTGCGATGCCCGACCATTTTTAATCGTCACCTCGAGCGCCTGACGCGCCTGCTTGCGCTTATCAAGATTTAGCTTTTCTAATTCAAGGGTCAATCCCTCAAGCGTAAGTTGTGCATCACCAGCAAGTCGTATCGACTCGTAATTACGACCAATCTCTTGCGGGTCGATATCGATGTGGATATACAAGGCATTAGAAGGATATAACTGCCAGGAGTCCGTACCATTTTGGTTCGTACGATTTCCCACCAAAACAATGACGTCCGCCTCAGAAATTAAAGGTCGCATAAAACGTGTTGAACCATTGTGTCCCATAAAATAGGATGCAACCCCCATTGACAAGGGATGCCTCTCATCCACAGAGCCCTTGCCCATGACGGTTGTTGCAACCGGCAAATGTCCAACGCTTTGCAAGCGCGACAACTGTGCACTGGCATTTGAGGTGTGAACTCCACCGCCAGCAATAATCACAGGACGTTCAGCCTGTGCAAGTAATAACGCCGCCTCGCGCAACACAGCAGTAGAGGGTGCATAACGATCTAGCGGGCAAGTCCCGAGCGCACGGCTACGAACTTTCAGTTTTGGTGGCGGTGCTGCTTCAAGCAGCAGATCTGCAGGAAGCATCAGCACTGCAGGCCCTGGTCGACCAGACGTTGCTGCAGTGAATGCCATATCAACATAATCATCAATACGACCAGCGTGAATCACCCTGCGCACCCATTTTGTTACCGGACGAAACATGGACTCGTGATCAAGTTCTTGAAAGGCATTGCGATCCGTTTGATCTCTGCTGACATCCTGAACCAGAGCGACCATTGGAATGGAAGCTTTTAGCGCCTCTGCAAGAGGAGCAACCAGCAAGGCCGCTGCGGGGCCATTTTGAGCGGTCACAACAGCAACCTTGCCACTCAATCTTGCATACCCATCGGCCATGTAGCCACCGGTGTTCTCCTGCCGATAGGCTATCTGCCTGAGGCCAAACTCTCTGCTGGCCAGGTGAACAAGTGAGGGAAGACTTTGGCCAAAAATAACTGTCACGCCATGGCGTTTGAGACTTGCTGCGACCCGATGCGCGACCGTGTTCTCATATAACAGTCCCCGAGAATGAATGGCATTGTCTGTTGCAGGTGAACGCATTGATATCTCCAAAGTATAATTATTTTTTTCAATATTATATAAAATATAAAATACAGTCAATAAAAGATGATTTCATTTGGCTCACTATTAATACAATTTCACTTGGCTCACTGTTAAGCCCAACAATCTTTTAAAAACTGGCAAACAGTGATCAGAACAGTTGAGAAAAAATTACATTCAGATGAATAGCACTCAAATTAACGCCGATAGCCGAATCTCTCACCTCAGCCTTTCAGCCAGGGTTCATCAAACGCTACGCGCCTGGCTCTCTGGCGGGGAGCTTGAACCTGGACAGAAAATGACGGGACGCGTGCTGGCCGAAAAACTTGGCGTCAGTCAAACACCTATCCGCGAAGCTCTACTGCAACTCGTAGCGGAGCACGCACTGACCATGAATCCCAACCGCTCAATCACGGTTCCAGTGCTCAGCCGGGAAAAATTTATCGAATTGCGTGATATGAGAGTCGCTCTCGAAGGACTTGCCGCAAAATGTGCTGCACATGAATCCACTCCGGCAGAAATTGATGCGATTGAGAAAATGCATCACGACATGATGATTGCCAAACAAAGTGGAGACTATAAAAACACGCTACGTCTGAACAGACAGATTCATTTTTCTATCTGCGAGATGAGTCGGCGTGAGGAACTGTTCGCAGTGATTCAATCACTATGGGCTAGAACAGGCCCTTATTTAAATTTTCTTTATCGTGAAAAAAAGCTTGTATCAGCTGCGTCCCATCCGCACGAAAAATTAATTCAAGCACTTAAAACCCACAATCCAACTATCGCTGAGCAAGCCATTGCGCAAGATATTATTGAAGGAGGACATGACATTATCAGTGCGCTTTGATTCCAGCGTTAAAGCGTTGGGTACCCTTTCAGTTAAACGACTCGAACAGCAAGTCGTTTTACACATGCCCTGCAACAGACTTAGGGGTTCAATACATAATCAACTTGATGTCGTGCGATACGCAAATCCCCTAATTCATTTTTAAGTTGAATATGCGCAGGATGGACAGCATAATCATCAAGCGCTTGTTGCGATTCAAATTCAGAATAAAGAACAACGTCGCAGGCATAGTCTATACGGCTTGAATCAACACCAATTTCAAGATAATTCAGCCCAGGGATCACGCCCTTTAGCGCCTCGAACGCGGCTTTCAACTTATGAATCGCAGCGCTACGCTCTGATTCATTGGTATGACGCAAATTCCACATCACAATATGTTTGACACAAGGCATGAGCATCTCTTATTAAACTGGAAATCCAACTTTTTGAGGCCAGAGATTACTGAAAGCATGGACAGATACAGAGGCGTACAAACCTGCCTGAGTAAATGGTTCGTTCTTCAACCAGTCGCTCACAGCCTCACGCGAAGCAAAATCGATCACAAGCAAACTACCCACCATCGTTTTGCCATCATCTGAAACGAGCGGACCAGCGAAAGCTATACGCTCGGCCATAAGAGCAAGATAAGCCTTGTGCTCGGGTCTGGCTGTGAGTCTTAAATCCGCCGCATCTGGTTTATCCAGCAAGTGAATTGCAAATAACATTTTTGTATCCTTTGGCTAAATCAGTCAGACGGATTAAGTACAAAATTAAAATCGAGCGTATAAAAATCGCGTTCATAATGCTTGTCATCAGGTCCGATTCCAGGAGGATGCTTGATCCAGTCAGCGATCAAGGATGAGCGCACACCGAATACCACATCCGTATCAAGATAGGCATCCCCTTGACGAAACACATGCGTTACCAGACGTTCATAGCCTGGTGCCGTAATCATGAAATGCAGATGTGCTGGACGCCAGGGATGTCGCCCAAGCGCCTCCAGTAACTTACCCACGGGACCATCGTGAGGGATAGGATAGCTTTCGGCCACAATGGACTTGAAATGAAAACAGCCTGAGGCATCTGTATGCAACACCCCTCGTCCTTGATATTGCTTAAGCTCAGGATTTTGAACATCATAAAAACCATCCTGATCAGCTTGCCAGACTTCGATGGTGGCGCCAGCTAGCGCCTCACCATTTATTCCGGTGACCTTTCCACTAACAAAACAAGGCTCGCCCTTCATCCCGTTACTGACGTCACCGCCTAATTCGTATTCCGGTGCATCCGAGACGTGAAAGGGACCGAATACCGTTGCCTCTGTGCATCCTTGAGGTTTGCGATGATTTTGCGCAACGACAAGTGTTGAAAGTCCAAGCGTGTCAGAAAGCAAAATAAATTCCTGACGCTTTGACGAACACATGTGACCAACCTCAGTCAAGAACTCAATGGCAGTTCCCCACTCCGACTCTGTTAACTTTGTCTCACGTGCAAAGGCATGTAAATGCTGCACAAGACTCGTCATAATTTCCTTGAGTCGTGGGTTTGTGGTTTCTGACTGACGAGCCAATACAGCTTGGGTGATCGACTCTTCGTCGAGGTTGCGCATTCCGTTCATGACTGATTCCTTATTTCAAGCTTGATTAAGACTTAACGACTTCTTCCCACTTCGGACACATACGCTTCTCGACGGGAACATCTTCCTTTTGAAGGTTGGTTTTATCAATCACCGTTGCAGGAAATACAATGTCTGTATTAACTGGTAAGCCGCGCAGGTGTCTGATCGCAGCCATCATCCCAATACATCCTTGCAAAAATCCGCTGTAATCACCCGTAGCAAGCATCGCCCCACTCTTGATCGCATCGATTGCTTCCTTAGTACCGTTAATCCCAGAGACCAAGGCCTTACGGTTGGCACCCTCCAAGGCTTCGATCGCGCCAGTTGCCATCGCATCATTTGCTGCGAATACGCCATCAATTTTTGGATAAGTCTGCATCAGGTTTTCCATCACTTGCAGAGCTTGCAGACGCTGATAGTTTGCAGGCTGAGAAGCGAGCAACTTAATCTCAGGGAATTCTTTCTGGGCATCGACCAAGCCTTTCATGCGATCGATATTTGTGAGTGAACCTTTAACTCCCTCCAGCGCAATAACGTTACCTTTGCCTCCCATCGCTTTGAAAAGATGCTTGGCTGTCTCCAATCCCAGGTTGTAATCACTCGCACCTACAAATGAAACAAATTTACCGATTTCGCTGCGGTCCGTTACGTTAACTACAGGAATATTTGCCGCGTTCATTTTTAATACCGCGGGACCCATAGCTTTGTAATCAACTGGGATAAAGAAAATTGCATCAGGCTTTTTTATGATGACGTCTTCAACCTGACTCATTTGCTCCGGGATACTGTCCGGTTTGGTCGGAATGTAATTGGTGGATTTGGCATTCATTTGTTTTGCCGCCGCCTCAGCCCCAAGCCTCACCACCTGAAAATAAGGGTTCGTTTGATTCTTTGTAAATACCGCGATCGACTCACCATCAGCATAAGCATTGAAGGACGCACAAAAAAATGCCGTTGCACTGAGCAATAATTTCACTGAAACATGTTTTTGAAAATTTTTCATCTTTATATCTCCTGTCATTAAACGAATATTTTTAGTTTGACTGAGTGAACTAACGAGAACCCATACGCTTTCTTAAAATCGTATCTAGAAATACTGCGAGAATCACAATCGACCCCATCACAAGAGGCTGCCAGTTCGCACTGATCGTCAGCAGATTCATTGCGTTGAGCACAAGTGTCAGAATAATGGCACCGACTAAGGTTCCAGATAAAGTTCCAACGCCACCGAACAAAGACGTTCCACCGATCAGGACCGCAGCGATCGCTGGCAGGGTCAGGGCCTCGCCAATATCGCCTTCAGCAGAATTCAAACGCGCGAGAAACACCAAACTCGCCAGACCTGCCATGGCCCCACTCACAACATAGACAAGCACTAGCCTGCGCTTGACGGGAACACCAGAAAGATGAGCCATGTTCGCATTTGCACCAATCGCGTAAATTTCGTGACCATAATTGGTGCGGGTGATGAAAACGCTACCTATCGCAAAAAACACTAGCATCAGATAAATCGGAACAGGTATGCCAAACCAGTAACCACTACCTATCACTCTGAACTCTTTCGGAAATCCATAAATGGTTTGCCCATCCATAAACCAGTATGTCAGTCCATGCAAAATCCAGAGCATCCCGTAGGTCGCAATAAAGGGAGGCACACGCAGAAAAGCCACAAAATATCCATTGATCAAACCAATCAGCGTGCCACAGCCCAAGCCTACAAGTACACCAAGCAAAGGAGAACCCGTGGCTTTCATGACACTGCCTGCCAGGCACGCAGACATCGCAACATTGGCACCAATTGACAAATCCAGCCCAGCAGTGAGAACGACAAGTGTTAAGCCTGAAGCGAGTAAAAACAATAGACTCGCCTGACGCAACACATTGAGCACGTTATTGAGCGTGAGAAACGCATCACTCACTAAAGAGAGTGTGAAACACATCAAGCCCAGAATGAATAAGCGATAGACGATTGCCCGAGCATCTGTCGTCAGGTGGGGCAAGGATAGGTTCATGCTTTCACCTTCAGGGCATCAATCAACAAAGCGAGTAATACTAAAATCCCGATGGCTGCGACTTGAATCGAAGAGTGCACCCCAACCAGATTGAGTCCGTTACGCAGGACTCCAACCGACAACACGCCTAGTACCGTACCGAATAGCCAACCATTACCGCGCTCAAAAGAGGTACCCCCTACGGCTACAGCAGCAATCGCATCGAACTCCATGCCGATCGCTGCCGTAGGATGACCTGAATTCATTCTTGCAGTCATGAGTAAAGCACCGACTCCCGCCATCAGTCCGCCGAGCACATACACGCCAACAAGATAGAGGTTGACGCGCACACCTGCCAGCTTGAGCGCCTCACGATTACCGCCCAACGCAAAAACATAAGTTCCAAATTTGGTGTGATAAAGCAAAAAATGAAATCCAGAGTAAGCGATAACGGCTAACCACATTGGAATTGGGATTCCCAGAAATAATCCCGAGTAAGCCAGGGGAATCAGTTCTCCAATCCCCACCACGCTGCGTCCATCTGTCACGACGAGTGCCAAACCTTGAGCAGCACCCATAGTGCCTAGGGTCGCGACAAAAGGCGGGATACCAAGTTTTGCAATCAAGAGGCCATTCGCGATGCCGAAGATCAGTCCAACTCCGAGTGCAGATAACAAAGCGAGCCAGAAGGAACCCGTCATCACAGCAATACTGGCCATGACAACACCGCAAAGTGTCAATAAAGCCCCCATCGACAAATCCAGGCCCTCTGTCATGATGATCAGCGTCATCGGTAAAGCCAGCAAAAGTAATAGTGTTGACTGTAAAATGATGTTGTTCCAATTACCGGCCGTCAGAAAACCGGAACTCAAAAAACTAAAGGTCAATACCAGTCCGAAAAATACCCAAGCTGCGCCAGGTATACGCAGTGCTTTAGTCATGATGCATTCCCAACCGTAGAATGTTTTGCTCAGAGAGTTGTTCAAAAGCCAACTCTCCAGCTAGATGTCTGTCTTTCATGACGTAAGCGCGATCACAAATTTTGACAATTTCACTTAACTCGGAACTAATCAACAAGACCGCAGCACCGTTTTTGACAAGCCCATCGATCAGAGAAAAAATTTCTGCTTTAGCACCCACATCAATGCCTCGGGTAGGTTCATCAAAAATAAATAACTTTGAGCCGGCTTCAAGCCATTTACCAATCACGACTTTCTGCTGATTTCCACCGGATAGGAATTGAACAAGTTGACCATCTCCTGGTGTTGCGATCCGAAGTCGATTAATTAAGGTTTCCGCGGCCAACGAGGCTTTGGCAGAAGCAAACCAGCGAGAGGGAAACAAACGATCCAGACCTGCAACCAGTAAATTATCCCTGACAGAGCGCACGAGTGCTAAGCCTTCAGTTTTGCGGCTTTCTGGAATCAAGGCAGCACCCAGCCGCCGGGCATGGCCTGGTCCGCCGGTACGTAATTTTCCAAATATATTGACCTCGCCTTGGGTGACTTGATCAGCACCGAAAATAGCGCGTGCCACTTCAGTGCGACCAGAGCCGACCAGCCCCGACAGTCCTACGATCTCGCCTGCGCGAACATTTATATTTATATTTTTAATGCCATTCGTTGCATAGACTGCTCGCATTTCCAGAGCGAGCTCGCCAGGCGTTTTACAGCGGGCGCGGCTATAGTCCATATCCACTTTGCGACCCACCATCAAAGTCACCATATCATCAGGTGTAGTCTCTTGAGGTAGAAAGGCACCAACTTTTTTTCCATCGCGCAAGACGGTTACTCGATCACCGAGACTAAAAACCTCAGCCATACGATGGGAGATATAGACCATCGCAACACCTTCGGACTTCAGATGCTCAATGACTTCGAATAACTTCTGTGTTTCCCTGTCCGACAACGCCGCAGTCGGCTCATCGAGCACAAGAATTTTTGCCTGCTGTGACAGGGCTTTAGCGATTTCGATCATCTGCTGCTGCGCCACGCCCAAGGTATGAACCAAGGTATGGCTCTCAACGCTCAAACCAAGTTTGTCTAGTATGATTTTGGCATCCTGATGCATTTTCTTTTTATCAATGCATCCCGGAAAAATTCCATGTGGCTCACG
>Ga0208105_1000052_pt1 | contig 56275 bp, 63 predicted proteins | sample CryBogCBE16Jul07_FD_184574 | JGI IMG/M metagenome (GOLD analysis project Ga0208105, IMG submission 184574) | Freshwater microbial communities from Crystal Bog, Wisconsin, USA - CBE16Jul07 (SPAdes) | ecosystem: Environmental > Aquatic > Freshwater > Lake | place: Crystal Bog, Wisconsin, USA... | reverse complement strand
ATTCAACGTTTTTTTGATGGCATTGATAAATACACTCCCACACTTGTTTCTTGGAATGGCTCCGGATTTGATCTGCCTGTATTAAATTATAGGGCCTTGATGCATGGCATCAATGCATCCAAGTATTTAGATATGGGTGAGATTGATAAAGATTTTAAATGGAATAATTACTTAAGCCGATATCACACACGCCATACAGATTTAATGGAATTTTTAGCTATGTTTCAAGGTAAAAATAATGCGCCTTTAGATGATATTGCAAAGCTATGTGGCTTTCCAGGCAAGCTTGGTATGGATGGCGGGAAAGTTTGGGACACATACAGAGAAGGTGATATCCAATCGATAAGAGATTACTGCGAAACTGATGTTGCTAATACTTATCTTGTTTATCTTAAATTTCAATTAATCCGCGGCCATCTTAATCAAAACGAATATGAAACTGAGATTAATTTAGTTAAAAATACCATTCAAGAATATCAAAAAGATTATTGGGATGAATTTCTGTCCGCTTGGAAATCTTAAGTCTTCCTAAATGCAAGACGATATTAAATCTAAAAAAAAATTATTACTCGCCACAATAGAAAATATTGATCAAGAGGGTAGAGGCGTTGCTCATATTGATGGTAAAGCTATTTTCGTTGAAGGCGCGCTTCAGGGTGAGCTTGTTGAATGCGAATCTTATGTGAGAAAGCCAAGTTACGAGATTGCTTTTACAGATAGAGTGATTCGGCAATCTAATTTAAGAGTGAAGCCTAAATGCGATCATTTCAATCGCTGCGGTGGTTGCTCTATGCAGCATTTTGAATTTCAGGCACAAATTGCAGCTAAGCAAAGAGTATTTGAAAATACGCTATCAAGAATTGGCAAGGTTAAACCTGAAACAATATTAACGCCTCTTGCAGGACCATCATGGCATTATCGATATAAAGGTCGCTTAAGAGTTAAATTTGTTGTTAAGAAAAATAAAGCGCTTGTGGGCTTTAATGAAAAAAGAACACATTTCATTGCCGATATTTCTAGTTGTGAAGTGTTACCTCAGCGCCTCTCTGATATCTTACCTTCACTTCAAGACTTAATTACAAAACTCTCTATCAAAGACAAAATTCCTCAGATTGAATTCGCAGCAGATCAAAATCATTTGGTATTAGTGTTAAGAATTTTAGAAAAGCTAGATATAAATGATGAATCACTTTTAAATACATTTTCATCTCAATATCCTGTGCAATTTTGGACGCAATCTAAAGGGCCTGAGACGGTAAAACCGTTATCAAAAAAAGATGATGTGAAGCTTTCTTATACGCTAAAAGAATTTGGGCTTCAATTTAGTTTTATGCCTTATGACTTTACCCAAATCAATCCTTTTATTAATCAAGTCTTAGTAAGGCGAGCGATGAGTTTGCTGAAGCCTTTAAGTGGCGAACGTATTTTTGATTTTTTCTGTGGTCTTGGAAACTTCACATTACCTATTGCAACAAGCGGTGCAAAAGTCACTGGTATTGAAGGCTCCTTATCGCTTATAGAAAGAGCAAAGCAATGTCGAGATGAAAATCACTTAAATGATTTTGTTGAATACCAATGCATGAATTTATTTGAAATCACTAAAGAGGCGCTATTAAAATTAGGCCATGCAGATAAATGGTTGATTGACCCGCCGAGAGATGGCGCATATCAATTGGTTCAGCTCATTGATGAAGATATTAATCCTTCAGTGATTGTTTATGTGTCTTGTAACCCATCTACCTTAGCGAGAGATGCTCAAATATTAGTAAATGAGAAAGGCTACAAATTAGATAAAGCTGGTATTGTAAATATGTTTCCACATACGTCACATGTAGAATCTATTGCATTATTTGTGAAGGCAGTATCTTAAGAATTATTTAACTATGCACATTAAAATTTCAATCAAAGAACAAAAACTTCATGTCTATCGTGATGATAATGAGTGGGTGAAATCATTTGTAATTTCTACCGCAGAAAAAGGTATGGGCCAAAATAAAGGTAGTTTTTGTACGCCCTTAGGTCAGCACATTGTGCGTGCAAAAATTGGTAAAGGAGCGCCAGTGTTTTCGCAGTTTGCTGCTCGAAGACTGACGGGAAAAATATGGAATCCATCCATGTCAGTATCCAACTCAAAAGAAGATTGGATTTTGACTCGCATATTGTGGCTTTCGGGCCTCGAGGTTGGATTTAATCGTCTAGGTAATCAAGATACAATGCAGCGTTTTATCTATATTCATGGCACTAATGATCTTGTTAATTTAGGTAAGCCTAAATCACACGGATGTATTCGTATGGATAACTATGAAATCATCGAATTATTCGATCAAATCAATGTGGGTGATCATGTCTTGATCAGTGAAATCTAATATGAATAAAAATCAATACCGATATTACGATCTTGTCATGGCAGCTTTTGTGACAGTGCTAATTACATCAAACTTGATTGGACCTGCAAAAATTTCACAAGTCGATGTTCCATTTTTTGGCACTCTTACTTTTGGTGCCGGCGTTTTATTTTTTCCTATCTCTTTTATTTTTGGCGACATTTTAACTGAGGTATATGGTTATGCCGCTTCAAGAAGGGTGATATGGGCAGGATTTGTAGCCCTTGCTTTTGCATCTTTTATGGCTTGGATGATTGTGGCATTGCCACCCGCGCCTTATTGGCACAATCAAGATGTTTATGAAATTGCTTTCGGCTCCGCTTGGCGGGTTTCGTTAGCGAGCTTAATTGCTTTTGCAGCAGGCGAGTTTGCAAATTCTTTTGTATTGGCAAAAATGAAAATTATGACTAAGGGTAAATATTTATGGAGTCGCACAATCGGCTCAACGATTGCAGGCGAAGCAATTGATTCTATTTTATTTTATCCATTAGCTTTTTATAACAGCGGTGTTATTCCAAATGACAAATTGATTCTTGTTGTGATGGCGCAGTTCTTTGCTAAAACATTAGTTGAGGTCTTATTTACACCCGTGATTTATAAAATTATTGCTTTTCTGAAAAAGAAAGAGAATTTAGATTACTTTGATACACACACTAATTTCAATCCTTTTATTTTTAAATAATATGAATAGGACTGAATCTAAATGACGCTCGGCCCATTAATGATTGATGTGGAAGGTCTCACATTAACAAATGAGGACATCAAAAGAATTTCACATCCTATGGTAGGTGGACTTATCTTGTTTACAAGAAATTATAAAGATACCGACCAATTAAAAACTTTAACAGGCGCCATTAGAAAAATAAGAGGCCATGATTTTTTAATCGCTGTCGATCACGAAGGCGGGCGTGTGCAAAGATTTAGAGAAGGCTTTACGACTATTCCTGCTATGAGAAAGTTAGGAGAAGTTTGGGATAAAGATCCTAAAAAGGCAAATCACTTAGCTTTTTTAATTGGTCAAATTATTGCTACTGAATTAAGGGTATTTGATATTGATTTTAGTTTTACACCTGTCTTAGATATTGATTACAGTGAGAGCACTGTAATTCGCGATAGAGCTTTTCACGTCGATATTGAGGCTATTAAGTCTTTAGCATCGAATTTATTAGAAGGTTTAAAAGAAGCGGGTATGCACGGCGTTGGAAAACATTTTCCAGGTCATGGGTATATTAAAGCTGACTCACATTTAAGTATTTCAGAAGACACAAGAGCGCTCGATGAGATCCAATCTAAAGATATGAGTATCTTTACTGCATTGATCAAGCATGGATTAAATGCAGTCATGCCTTCCCATGTTCTTTATTCTGCGGCAGACAAAAATCCAGCAGGCTTTTCAAGCTTTTGGCTAAAAGATCAATTAAGAGAAAACTTTCATTTTAACGGGGCTATCTTTAGTGATGATATGAGCATGAAAGGTGCCATACTTGGCGGCGAGATGAAAGATAGAATTTTAAAGGCGCTTGAAGCTGGATGTGACATGGTCTTATTATGTAATAGCCCTCAATTAGTAGACGAAGTCTTGCTTCAGTTGGATTGGAAGATGGCATCTGAAAGTATGACAAGACTTCTTTCGATGAAAGGGTTTAAAACACCTCACGAAGCTTTACAAATGACCCAGAAAAAAGGTTTCAAAGAGATGACAAGCCAGATTATGGCTATGTAAAATAATGTAAATGAATATTGAAACTATTCTGTAAGTTCTATAATCTAAAGATAGTATTAAAAACTTTTAAGAGGAAAAAATATGGAAAATGTAAGAATCGAAGGCCAGTCGCAATCAGCATTAGCGACAAATAAAGTACTAAGAAATACTTATGCTTTACTTGGTTTATCACTTATTCCAACGACAATTGGTGCATACATAGGTATGAGCATGAGTTTCTTGTTCGCTCAACAACATCCTATTATGTTCGCCATTATGCTTATGGCTGGTATGTTTGGTTTATTTTTTGCAATTCAAGCAAATCGCAATAACAGTCTAGGTGTTGTTCTTCTATTAGCATTAACTTTATTCCTAGGTGTGATGTTAGGCCCAATTCTTCAAGTTGCCTTTCATCTAAGTAATGGCGCTCAAATTGTTGGTCTTGCCGCAGGAGGCACAGCCGCTATATTTTTAACATTAGCGACAATTGCAACGACTACTAAAAAAGATTTTAGCTTTATGGGGAAATTTTTGATGATTGGTATCATTCTTCTCATCTTAGCTTCTCTTGCTAATTTATTTTTCCAAATTCCTGCGATGGCTTTAGCGTTATCTGGTGTTGCAGTTTTACTATTCTCAGGATTCATTCTTTATGACGTAAGTCGCATCGTGAATGGCGGAGAAACAAACTACATCATGGCAACCTTAGCGCTTTACATGAACATCTATAACTTATTTGTGAATTTACTTCAGTTATTGATGGCTATTTTAGGTAATAGAGACTAATCGTTCTATTGAAATAAAAAAAGCCGTAGTTTTCTACGGCTTTTTTCTTTTTGAAAGAAAGAAATCTTTCAGTATTTGACCGCATTCTTTTTCTAAAATACCTCCCATCGCTTCTGCATGATGATTAATTTCTTTAATGCTAATGAGATCAACCATACTTCCGCAAGCGCCTGTTTTTGGATCGGGAGCGCCATAGATGATTTTTTCAATACGTGCATGTTGAATAGCCCCAACACACATGGCACAAGGTTCCAGGGTTACGTAAATCGAGCAATCTTTTAACCGATAATTTTTAATCGCTTTAGCAGCATCTCTGATGGCATTGATTTCTGCATGCGAAGTAGGATCATGATCACTGATAGATGTATTCATGCCTCGACCTATGATTTCACCGTTTCTTACAACAAGAGCGCCTACAGGCACTTCATCTTTTAATTCAGCTTTTTTTGCTAGCTCTAGAGCTAGCTTCATAAACTTAAGATCTTCATCTGTCATGAAGCGGTTTATTTTCTTTTTGGATCAGAAATTATTTTTTTAAAACGAATCACTAAGACATAAAGTAATCCAATCAGAAATGCACCCCCAACCCAAATACCAACTTCTTCAAATGTGGGTGTTGAATCTTGTACAGGAAGTACAATAAGTTTTCTAAGAAAAAGTACCATCACAACTTCAATAAAGGTTTCAACCTCTAACTTACTTCCATTGAGATAGCGCATTTCGGCAGAAATTAGGGCTGATATAGACCAAAGAAGCATTAAAGTCCCTAATGCGTGAATAAAGCCATGAATAAGATTGTGGGCATTGGCTGCAGTATTGATTTCTATAAAGAAAAGCCAAGTAAACATAATAATGGAGGTTGCCAAAGCGAGACCAATAATAATATGGGCTAGTCCATTTAAATAAAGCATGGCTTTAATAGCGAATCGATTAATACCTTTAAATTCGGACGGAAGTTCAGTTTGAATCATCATAGAATCCTTTTGAATTAAATTTGAAGGAAGTGAAAACTATCTTTATTATAGAGACAACTTTAAACATAAAGATAGCTTCCTTAATGAAAAAACCAGCCATTACCGAACAACCCATCCATCCAATTTTAGGGGATAGATGGAGCTCTAGAGCCTATGATCCTTCTCAATTTGTCTCCCAAGAATCCCTTTTATCTCTCATGGAAGCTGCAAGATGGAGCCCTTCATGCATGGGAGATCAGCCATGGCAGTTTATCGTGTTTCAAAAGAAAGATGCTACTTCATGGACACAAGCACTTAATTGTTTATCTGTTGGAAATCAAAACTGGGCTATGGATGCATCTATTTTAGTTTTGGCGTGCGCCCACAAGAATTTCTCGAGCAATGAAAAATCTAATAGATGGAGCCAGTATGATACGGGAGCTGCTTGTGAAAATATCTGTCTTCAGGCGACAAGTATAGGGTTAGTAGCCCATCAAATGGGTGGATTTGACGTTGAAAAAACAAGACAATTATTTCAAATTCCAAGCCAGTATGATTTAATGTCTTTTATTGCAATTGGCTATCCTCTTGCAGAAGATAAAATGAGTGTAGAAGCATTAATAAAAGAAAAAGAAGCTAGAAAACGTAAACCCTTAAGAGAAATTTTTTATACCAATCAATGGGGTGAAAAGTTGTTATAGTTTTTTTAACCAAATTTAACTGGGATATTTAGATGGCAACAGTCAAGCTTACAAAAAAGAATTTTAAAAAAACAATCGAAGCAAATGACTTCGTGATTGTTGATTTTTGGGCGCCTTGGTGTGAGCCTTGTGTTGAATTTACCCCTATATTTGAGTCAGCTTCAGATAAAAATAAAGACATTGTATTTGGCATGGTGGATATTGAAGCGGATCCAGAGATCGGTGAATATTTCCAAGTTGATAAAATTCCAGGCCTTCTCATTATCAGAGAACAAGCTGGTATTCATACCCAAATTGGTCAAATCGGCGCATCAGCGCTTGATGAAATTATTCAGTGGGCGAGAGACCACGATATGTCAACTGTAAGAGATTATTACGAAAGAGAAGCCAAAGGCGAAATTAAGGCTGCCCGAGAAAACTAATCGGATCGACTGATTGACCCTGTTTTCTAATCTCAAAGTGTAGTTTCACTTTATCTGTTCCAGAATCTCCCATCGTTGCAATTTTCTGTCCTTTCGTAATCACTTGACCTTCTTTAACAAGAAGCTCTTTGTTGTGAGCATACACAGACAAGTAAGAGTTATTGTGTTTAATGATTACAAGTTTGCCGTAGCCCTTTAGATCTTCGCCGCTATATATTACTTTGCCAGGCCCAGCCGCTTTAATCTCTTGACCAAGTGAGCCTACAATATCAATTCCTTTTTGACCTTGTGCTTCATTAAAAAGATTTTCTAATTTACCCTTAGCCGGCCATTGCCAATCTACTTTATCTTCTAAAACAATAGGCGCCGCTTCTTTAGGGGCTGCGGATGGATTACTATTAGCCGCTTGAGCTTGAGGCGTCACCATTTTATGGTTATAAGCTTCATCCGTATATTTTTCCCTATAAGCTTTGGGGTTGTCTAAATGAACAATACCGCCTGTTGCTGGTTTTGTTTGGGGCTGTGCCGAAGCTTCTGTGTTTGTGATGGCTTCTTCATTATTTTTTAAGGGCGTTGTAACAACTTCTTCATTTTTTTTAATTTCATTCGTCGTCGCAACAGGATTATTTGTTTTCACTTGATCAAATTTTATTTTGTCACCCACTTTAATAGCATAGGGCTCTTTAATATCATTTGCCTGAGCAACTTCTTTGTAATAGAAACCACAATCAAGACTTAAGCTATAAAGTGTATCACCTGGTTTGACGATGTAAGTATCAGGGCATGGCTGACTAGGATCTCTTTTTACTCGAGCCACAGGTTTATTTTTTTGCGATGCCGTTGATTTCTCAGTAGTAATTTTTTTCTCAATCACTGGTGCTGGGGCATTCGATGCACAGCCACTGATGAGTGAAAATAGCGCAATATAAATAATAAAAAAATTCAGTCTCATTTAAAGTTATTCATCCATGTTTTTAAATCATTAATTTGATTGTGTCTTGTAAGGTCTGCGTGAATCGGCGACACGGATACAAAACCATGGCCGACTGAATAAAAATCAGTACCTTCACCACCATCATTCGGAAGACCCGCAGCACCAACCCAATATAAAGTATTGCCATCAGTATCTTGTGTTTTATTAACAGGCTCTGCTTTATGTCTTTTTCCAAGTCTTGTGATATGTATACCTTGAATTTTTTCTAATGGAATATCGGGCACATTAATATTTAATAGCATCGCATCTTTAGGTTTATTTTTTTGATAATGCAAAATAAGATCAATTGTAATAGATGCAGCCGTTTCAAAATATGTTGCTTCATGTTGTGACATTGAGATTGCGAAAGAGGGTATATCTAATAAATAGCCTTCCATCGCTGCCGCCACAGTGCCAGAGTAAATTGTGTCGTCACCCATATTGGCACCATTATTAATACCTGAGATCACCATATCTGGCATTTTGTCTAACAATCCTGTTAAAGCTAAATGCACGCAATCTGTTGGCGTACCATTGACGTGAAAATAATCTTTTTCAATTTCTGTGACTTTAAGTGGACGATCAAGTGACAAGGAATTACTCGCACCACTTCTATTTCGGTCGGGTGCCACAATCGTGACATGCGCTATTTTTCTTAAATAGTTTGCAATTGTTTTAATACCTGGCGCGTCGTAACCATCATCGTTAGATAAAAGAATATTCATATTACGGACGATTCGCTTTCACATAAAATGATGCACACAGAAAAAATACAATACTTAAAAATACTTCTAGAAGCGCTATTTTAGATGATAGATCTTTATCGGAATAGGATCTCACAGCACCTTCAATAAAATAAATGAGGATGAGCATGCTGGCCCATTTGTAGGTGTAAATTTTTCCTTTAAGAATACCCATTAACGAAATAAGAAGGGGAATGATTTTAAGAACCAACCATGAGCTCTGATTTTTAAAGGGCGCTAAAAATAACTCCCACGAACACAAAAGAAAAATAAGACAGATGAGGCTAACAGAAGCCCCTAATTGAAGATAGTTTTTCATGCTGAGAGTTTAAGTGCGGTTTCAGCCAATCTTTTGCCCATTGCAAGACATATCTTTTTTTCATCTTCAGATATAGGTGCTTTATTAGATTCTCCAGCTACGTGGGATGGGCCGTATGGCGTGCCACCTGTTTTGGTGCTGCTTAATTCAGGGACTGAGTAGGGTACACCTACAATTACCATGCCTAAATGAAGCAATGGGAGTTGCATGCTAAGGAGCGTTGATTCGTTCCCGCCATGATGAGAGCCGGAAGATGTAAATACACAAGCAGGTTTACCAATAAGATTTCCACTTAACCATAAAGGTATTGTGCTATCAATGAAATATTTTAAAGGTGCTGCCATATTTCCAAATCTCGTGGGACTTCCCATCGCAAGACCGATACATTCTTCAAGGTCTTTATGTTCAACATAAGGAGGGCCTTCGCCAGGGATACTATTTTCTAAAGCCTGCACAGTAGACGTGACTTTTGGCACAGTTCGGATTCTGGCTTTTACACCAGCAATAGATTCAATTCCTCTCGCAATAAATGTGGCCATTTCTCCGACCGCACCTCCATGAGAGTAATAGAGAACTAAAACTTCTTTCATTAGATTTTTTTTGCTAACTGAATGGCGTCACCGGTATAAGTTGCCGGTGTTAATTTAAGTAATCCATCTTTGGCTTCTTTAGGAATTTCAAGTTGCTGAATAAAGGCTTGTATTACTTCTTTGGACATGTGATCTTTACCGCGCGTTAACTCTTTAAGTTTTTCGTATGGGTTCTCAATGCCATATCTTCTCATGACAGTTTGAATAGGCTCAGCTAAAACTTCCCATGCATGATCCAAATCATCGGATAATTTTTTTGCATTGATTTCTAATTTATTAAGACCTTTAAGACAAGACTCAAGCGCAAGAAGCGTATAACCAAAACCAAGGCCAATATTTCGAATGACTGTTGAGTCCGTTAAATCTCTTTGCCATCTTGAAATAGGAAGTTTTTCTGAAAAGTGACTTAATAAGGCATTTGCAATGCCAAGGTTGCCTTCTGAATTTTCAAAATCAATAGGGTTTACCTTATGCGGCATAGTGGATGAACCCACTTCATTTTCTTTTAGCTTTTGTTTGAAATATCCAAGTGATATGTAACCCCAAATATCTCGATTAAGATCAATGAGAATTGTATTCACTCGTATCATATTTTGAAAGAGCTCCGCCATATAATCATGAGGCTCAATCTGCGTTGTATAAGGGTTAAAAGTTAAACCAAACGACTCTACAAATGTTTTTGAAAAGGCCTGCCAATTAAATTCAGGGTAAGTTGTAATATGCGCATTGAAATTACCTACGGCACCATTAATTTTTCCTAGAATTTCTTGTGATTTAAATTGGTCAATTTGCCTTTGTAATCTATAAGCAACATTTGCGATTTCTTTACCCATTGTGGTTGGGCTCGCTGCTTGGCCATGTGTTCTTGCTAACATAGCGTGACCACTTAAGTCGTGAGCTAACTCTTTTAATTTCTTAATGAGACTTTCAAAATTAGGTGTTAAGACATTTTCTTTGGCATGCTTAATCATCAGCGCATGCGATAAATTATTTATGTCTTCTGAAGTACATGCAAAATGAATGAATTCTGAAACACTTTTTATTTCTTGGTTGTCTTTAAATTTATTTTTTAACCAATATTCAACTGCTTTCACATCATGATTTGTTGTTTCTTCAATTTTTTTGATTTCAGCGGCATCAGTTTCACTGAAAGTTTGGATAGTTTTTTGCAGTGAATCTCTGGTTGATTTGCTTAGTTCAGAAACTTCTTTAATTGCTTTTTCATCTGACAATGAAATGAGCCATTTAATTTCAACTTCAACACGGAATTTAATAAGGGCAAATTCACTAAAGTACTGACGCAAATTATCTACTTTTTTAGCATATCTTCCATCGAGTGGAGACAGGGCATTGAGTGTTGATAATTGCATGTAGAAATCCTATGAGATATATAACGTTATTTTAACTCGTTTTTGCTTCAATTTCATAAGAACCGTGGCCGTTAAGCCCTAATTGCTCGCTTAAGTACGGCATGATTTCTTCTAATTGTTCTTTCAGTTTCCATGGTGGATTAACGATAAAAAGATAGCTACCAAACATGCCAATATCATCCATAGGTTTAGCAATCGAAAGACTTACATAAAGCCATTCTTTAACATTTAATTTTTGAAGTTGTTTGAGCATAGCTAAAGGCTCGCTTCGATCAATCAAAGGGCACCAAACCATATAAATGCCCGTTTCAAAACGTTTCAAGCTATCTTTTAGAGACTCCACCACTTTAAGGTAATCATTTTTAATTTCATAAGAGGGGTCAGTTAAGACAAGCGCTCTTTTTGGAGGTGGCGGGATGAGCGCTTTTAATCCTTGAAAGCCATCTTCACCATAGATTTTAGTATTCTGTTTTTTGCCCAAGACATGAAGAAGCGAAGTTAAGTCTGTGGGGTGTAATTCAAAGAGCCTGATTCTATCTTCATGAGATACTATCTGGCTCGCGATCCAAGGAGACCCAGGGTATTGTTTTAATTGATCGCCACCGTTGAGATTCCGAATTACCTCAATATATTTTGCCAAAGCCAGTGGCTTTTTTTCGTCATGAAAAATTTTACCAATGCCATCTAGGTGTTCAGATGTTTTATTGGAAAATTCACTTTCAAGCGAATATTTGCCTGCACCTGCGTGCGTATCAATAAACCAATAGGGTTTATTTTTTTGTTTGAGGTAATCTAAAATCAACGTCAACACAATATGTTTTAACACATCGGCATGATTACCTGCGTGAAAGCCGTGTCGATAACTAAGCATGGATAGAGGTCATGATGAACATGGGCTATTATAGAGTTTATAAATAAAATACGTGAATTCTCACGATTTAAAATAATGACACAATATAAAGAAGACTGCAGAGAATGCCCTCGGCTTGCTACATTTTTAGATCAAGTTAAATTAGAGCAGCCCAGTTATTTTTGTAAGCCAGTTCCGCCATTCGGTGACACATCAATTCGTTTATTAATCGTGGGTTTAGCCCCCGGCATGCATGGCGCGAATAGAACAGGCAGACCTTTTACGGGCGATTATGCAGGAATTCTTTTATATAAAACTTTATTTCACTTTGGGTTTTCAAATCAACAAGAATCAATTGCAGCAGATGACGCATTAAGGCTCATCGATTGCAGAATTACAAATGCAGTGAAATGTTTACCCCCGCAAAATAAACCTGAGCCTAAAGAAATAAAACAATGTAATCACTATTTGAAATCGGAATTAAATTCACTGAAACCACATACATTAATATTGGCTTTAGGAAGTATTGCGCATCAATCCGTTCTTTCAGCTTTTGAATTAAAAAAATCTGATTATGTATTTTCTCATGGCGCTCGCCATGATTTACCTAATCAATTAGTTTTATATGATAGTTATCATTGCAGTCGATACAATACTCAAACAAAAAGACTTACCGAAGAGATGTTTTTTAGTGTGTTTCAATCAATCAAAAAAGAAATGGAGAATTAAATATGCCTTATATCAATATTAAATTAGCAGGAACATTAAACCGCGATCAAAAAGAAACGATTGCAAAGGAAATTACGACACTTATGGAAAAAGTAGCTCACAAGCCGGCATCTTACACATACATTGTATTTGATGAAGTTAAAGGAGAGGATTGGTCTGTAGGGGGCAGTTTGTTAGGCTAATTGAATGGACATTAAACCCTTTTTAAAAACATTACCCAATTTACCTGGTGTATATCGAATGATTAACCAGGCAGGTGAGGTAATTTATGTTGGAAAAGCTAAAGACTTAAAAAAAAGGGTCTCATCTTACTTTGTTAAAACTATTGTAAGTCCGAGAACAAAAATGATGGTAGGTCACATTGATCATATTGAAATCACAGTGACACATTCTGAAGCTGAGGCTTTGATCTTAGAAAATAACATGATCAAGTCTCATATGCCACGCTACAACGTTATTTTTAGAGATGATAAATCCTATCCATACATTGTATTAACAGGTGAAAAATATCCACGCTTGGCTTTTCATCGAGGTGTTCAAAAAAAAGGAAATCAATATTTTGGTCCTTTTCCAAATACCAATGCGGTTAGAGAAAGTATTCAGCTCTTACAAAAAGTTTTTAAATTAAGAACATGTGAAAACTCAGTATTTAAAAATAGATCAAGACCATGCCTTCAATATCAAATTCATCGATGCACTGCACCATGCGTTGATCTAATTAAAGAAGATGAATATAAAAATGACATTAAACACGCATCACTTTTTCTAGATGGTAAAGATAGTGAAGTTATAAGCCAACTCACCCACCAAATGAATGAGGCAGCTACTTCTCATGCATATGAGCATGCAGCTTTATATCGCGATCGTATTCAAAGTTTAAGGCAAGTAAGAACAAAACAATTTGTAAGTGACTTCAGTGCTAGCGATGCTGACATTATTGCGTGTGTTGAAGAGGCTGGCGAATATTGCCTAAATTTAGTAATGATCCGAGCAGGTAGACATTTAGGCGATAAAAGTTTCTTTCCTAAAAATGCTGCTGATATTGAGACGCAAGATGTTATTGAAACTTTTGTTGCGCAATATTATACAAATCAGACAATACCAAAATTAATCGTTACACAACAGCATGTAAATCAATCATTACTATCTGAATTTTTTAAATTAAATTACGACATCGAAGTTAAAGTTATCAATAAGGCGATTGGCGATAAACGCATTTGGCTCACTATGGCGCAAAAAAATGCGCAGATTGCTTTAAAACAAAAACTGATGCAATCAGAAAGCCAAGAAAATAGAGTAGAAGCATTAAAAGCGATTTTTAATTTATCTGAATCATTTTCAAGAATTGAATGTTTTGATATTAGCCATACCATGGGTGAAGGAACGGTCGCTTCATGTGTTGTCTTTGATAAAGGCAATCTTCAAAATAAAGAATATAGACGTTTTAATATTGAAGATATTACGCCTGGAGATGATTACGCAGCTATGCGCGAAGTTTTAACGCGTCGCTATAAAAAAATTGCAACGGGCGAGGGCATTAAGCCTGACCTTATTTTTATAGACGGAGGTAAAGGTCAACTTAATATTGCCATAGAAGTTATTCAAGAATTAGGCTTAAGCGATATTCTCCTTGTAGGCATTGCAAAAGGTGAAGGCAGAAAACCTGGATTAGAACAACTTTTTGTCGAAGGCAAAGACGAACCCATTATTGTTAAAAAAGATAATGTTGGATTTCATCTCATACAACAGATAAGAGATGAAGCCCATCGTTTTGCTATTTCAGGACATAGAGCTAAACGCGCTAAAAAAAGGATAACTTCATCACTAGAAGATATTGAAGGCATTGGAGCACAAAAAAGAAAAAATCTACTCGTCTATTTTGGCGGTATAGAGCGTATTAAAAATGCTAGTATTGAAGAAATAATCATGGTTGATGGTATTGATAAAAAGTTAGCTGAAAAAATTTACGATTACTTTCATTAAGAAATAAATACATATGAAAATTAATGTCCCTAATGCACTTACTTTTTTCAGGGTAGTTTTGATTCCTTGTTTTGTAGGCATTTATTATCTTCCTCACACAATTCTCAATCAGTCTTTAATGAATTGGATAGGTGCCGGCATTTTCTTGTTTGCGGCAATTACCGATTGGCTTGATGGATTCTTTGCGCGATATTTAAATCAAGCCTCTAAATTTGGTGCATTTTTTGATCCAGTTGCAGATAAATTGATGGTGGTTGCAGCACTTCTTGTTTTATTAGAGCTTGATCGGGTGAATGCAATTATTTCCTTGATTATTATTGGCCGTGAACTTTCTATCAGTTCTTTGCGTGAATGGATGGCAACTATAGGCAAGCCTGGAGGAATGGCAGTTATGTTTATAGGTAAACTTAAGACCACAATTCAGATGATTGCTATTTTGATGCTTCTTTACTATGACGACCTATGGTTTATTAATGTAAAGTGGATAGGCAATATATTGATTAATATAGCTGCATTACTCACTGTAATCTCGATGGTTTATTACATCCGTATGGCTTGGCCTACCCTAAGAAAGAGCATCAAAATAAGGTAAGTCTTAAGAATGGGGCGAGACTTTAAATTGACACTAGCCCAAAAAACGCTAAAATACTCGCTTCTTTACGCGGGAATAGCTCAGTTGGTAGAGCGCAACCTTGCCAAGGTTGAGGTCGCGAGTTCGAGACTCGTTTCCCGCTCCAAATAAAAATCGGGGAAGCATCGTCTTCCCCTTTTTAATTTTGGTGATAATGATGTGGCGCGATAGCAAAATGGTTATGCAGCGGCCTGCAAAGCCGTAGACGCCAGTTCGATTCTGGCTCGCGCCTCCACTTATTAGCGCTTAAGTCTATTTAAGAATAATTAGTGATAAAATTCGGACTTAGTTTTATTTCAAAAGGCCCGGGTGGTGAAATTGGTAGACACAAGAGACTTAAAATCTCTCGCTCGCAAGGGCGTGCCGGTTCGATTCCGGCCCCGGGCACCACATTTTATTATTTCCTTGTAGTTTGAATACAACACTTCTTTGTAAAGTTACTCCTAACCATCATCATCCAATACTTGATCGATTTTTGACGATTGGACAAGTTGAGTCTTTAAAATTTTCCTACGAAGAATTTGTATGTCATTTGTTAGGTATCAAACCTAACCCAGATTATCCAGTTGCTGCTGTGGATTATCAAAAAAACCATACGTATTATTATCTGTATGCAGATCCAGTTTATTTAAGTCTGCAAAGAGATACATTTTTTTTAGAAAAAAAATTAACAGACGATTTTTCACAAGATGAGATTAGAAATTTATGTAGCGTTCTTAATAGCGCATTTGAAGATGAAAATCGCACATTTATCATTAATGATCACGGGCAATTATTTCTCGAATTAAAAAAAGAGCCCCATATTAAAACCACATCGATTGCTCATATCAAACGTCAACCGATTGATTTATTTATGCCTCAAGGTGATGAGGCTATGGCGTGGCATACATTTATGAATGAAATTCAAATGTTTCTTTTTGATCATCCTATTAATCAAGATAGAATTCGACGAGGACTGCTTTCCCCGAACAGCATTTGGTTTTCAGGTGGCGGCCTACTGCCTAAGAGTATTCAAAATCCTTACACAACCATTTTTTCTAATGCAAGTTTTTTAAAAAAAGCACTATCGATTGATGCACAAATCTCTCCTCAAGCTTTAAATCCTCAAGCTTTAGATAAAGTTCATCAAGATAGTATCAACAACACATGCATTGCTTTTGAGGATGACAAAGAGATAGATCGTATTTTAGAAGTTATATGGAATAATTTTAAAAAACGAAAAATTAAGAATTTGGATATTTATTTAAGCTACCAAGGCGAGCTCTTACATATTCACAATAGATTTATACAGTTACTTAAGGTATGGAAAAAAACTAATACAGTAGAAAATTATTTTAATGTTCATTAAATCAAAAAAAATTGATCATGCCGCAGTAGATGCCCTTGTAAGTTCAGGACTGAATCGTCATTTGGCTAAGTTTTATTCGGCGCGGGGTATTAAGCATATTGACGATGCCACACTCTCTATCGAGAAAATTATTCCTCCAGAAGCTTTAACAAATAACACACTAATGGCGTCAATCTTAGCTGATGCTATTTTTCAAAAACAAAAAATTCTTATTATTGGTGATTACGATACGGATGGCGCAACATCAACAGCTGTGGGCGTAAGGGCGCTTAGGATGATGGGTGCTGATGTGGATTATTTAGTACCTAATCGATTTGAGTTTGGCTACGGACTAACACCCGAAATTGTTGATTTAGCGAAAGAAAAAAATCCTAAAATTATTATTACCGTTGATAACGGTATTGCAAGTGTAGAAGGCGTAAATCAAGCCAATCAATATGGTATTGATGTGTTAGTGACAGATCACCATCTTCCCGGTGATACATTGCCTCTCGCTAAATGCATCGTGAATCCTAATCAGCATGGTTGTAATTTCCCAAGTAAATATCTATGCGGTGTAGGCGTTATTTTTTATGTCATGTTAGCTTTAAGAGCTGAACTTCGAAAACGAGATTATTTTAAGGATCGTACTGAGCCCAACTTAATGCAGCTAATTGATATTGTAGCTTTAGGTACAGTTGCAGATTTAGTGCCCTTAGATCGTAATAACCGCACTTTAGTTGAATACGGTATTCGAAGAATTAGATCAGGTCAGGCTAACCCAGGTATTCGAGCGCTCATGGCGCTAACTAAAAAAAATCCATCACAATTTCATACGTCTGACCTTGCCTTTAGTATTGCGCCAAGACTTAATGCCGCAGGAAGATTAGATGATATGACTTTAGGTATTCAATGTCTTTTATCTGAAAGTTATGAAGATGCGCGTTTTATTGCATCATCACTCGAAGCCTTAAATCTCAAAAGAAGATCAATTGAATCCGAAATGAAAGATGGCGCTTCAATTCAATTACATGATGTGAATTGTGAAGCTCAATTTAGCATCGCACTGTATGACTCCACCTGGCATCAGGGAGTGATTGGGATTATTGCCTCTCGTATCAAAGATAAATATCACCGCCCTGTAATTGTATTTGCTAAATCTGATGAAGGTATTCTTAAGGGTTCAGGTAGATCTATTCAATCACTTCATTTAAGAGATGCACTCGATCTTGTTTCAAAAAAAGATCCAAATATTCTTATTACATTCGGTGGTCATGCCATGGCTGCTGGACTCACAATAAAAGAAGATGATTTTGATCGGTTCGTTCATTTATTTGAAGAAACGGTGAAAAGCCTAATTACGTCAGAGGATCTCGAGTTAACGATTGAAGTGGATGATGCGCTTAATTTTTCAGAATTGACTTATGAAGATGTAGAGCATATTAATGCCCAAGTATGGGGACAAGGTTTTCCGCTTCCTATCTTTGAAGGTGAGTTTGAAGTTGTTGAACAAAAAATCCTCGCAGATAAGCATTTAAAGTTAAATCTTTTATTACAAAATAAAGTGTTTGAAGCTATTTATTTTAATCATAGCGAACACCTTCCTCGAAAGATAAAAGCGATCTATCAGGTTGATTCTAATGAATTTAATGGCAATAAAAAAATTCAAATTCAATTAAGAATGCTCTCTTAGAGAGGCATCCTTGAATTGCCCATCTAGCGCCAACAAAGTAAAATTCAACAAACTTTTTAAGAGAGTGTCATGAGACGTAAAATCGTTGTTGGTAATTGGAAAATGAATGGTTCTTTGGCGTCCAATGAAGCGCTCCTTAAAACCTTGACAGAAAAGATACCTCAAACAATTCCTGTGGATATTGTGGTATGTGTCCCTTATCCTTTCTTATTTCAAACGCAATCCTATCTTAAAAATTCACCTATTCGTTGGGGCGCTCAGAATGTGGCTAAATTTGAATCAGGCGCTTTTACTGGTGAAGTGAGTGTTTCTATGCTCAAAGAATTTGGCGCTAGCTTCGTTATTATTGGCCATTCTGAAAGAAGTACGGCTTACTGTGAATCAGATGAAAATATTGCTACTAAATTTATGATGGTAAAAAAAGCAGGCATGACGCCTATTTTATGTGTTGGTGAAACTTTGATTGAGAGAGAGGCTGGCATTATGGAAAAAGTTGTTTCTAAGCAACTTGATACCATTATTGAAATGTATGGCGAAGAAATATTCGATGAGACTGTGATTGCTTATGAGCCCGTATGGGCAATTGGCACTAATTTGGCAGCTTCCCCTGAGCAAGCGCAAGCAATGCATCAATTTATTCGTGAGAAATTATCCTCAAATACTAAGGTCGCAAAGAGCCTTAAAATCATCTACGGAGGGAGCGTAAACCCTCAAAATGCGTTACAATTATTCTCTATGCCTGACGTAGACGGCGGACTCGTAGGAAGAGCTTCTTTAAATGCGAGTGATTTTGAGTCTATTTGTCATTCGGCCGAAATATAAATCAAAGAAAATAAGATTATGGAAAATTTAGTAACAATTATTCATGTAATTGCATGCTTGGGTGTGATTGGCTTGGTGCTGATACAACATGGCAAGGGTGCTGATATGGGTGCGGCTTTTGGAAGCGGCTCATCAGGTAGTTTATTTGGCGTAAGCGGTTCATCTAATTTTTTAAGCAGAACAACAGCAATATTTGTTTTAGTCTTTTTTCTGACCAGCATTTCCTTGGCGTTTATCGCAGGTCAAAAATCAGGCACTGGAAGTGTGGTGAAGGCAACTGAGTCGTCAGAAGTGCAAAAACCTTCTGAAACTAAAAGTGGTGAAGCTCAGTCGAACTCATCAAGTGGTGCTCAGAATATCCCAAAATAGAGACTGTTAAATCTATAAAGCCGTCGTGGTGGAATTGGTAGACACGCTATCTTGAGGGGGTAGTGACGAAAGTCGTGAGAGTTCGAGTCTCTCCGACGGCACCAAATTAAGAAAATCATGTAGTATTTTTTTAAGGAATCGTTGTGCTGGAAAATTATTTTCCAATTTTATTATTCATATGCGTAGGACTTGCGGTTGGTGCAGGGCCTCTTCTCATCGGCAGCATTCTCTCACCTAATAAACCTGATAGTGAAAAAAATTCCCCATACGAATGTGGTTTTGAAGCATTTGAAGATGCGCGCATGAAATTTGATGTGCGATATTATCTGGTCGCTATTCTTTTTATTTTATTTGATCTTGAAATAACATTTCTTTTTCCCTGGGCAGTAGTCATTCAAAAAATTGGTATGTTTGGGTTTATTGCTATGATGATTTTCCTAGCCATTTTGGTGGTTGGTTTTATTTACGAATGGATGAAAGGTGCCCTTGATTGGGAATAGCGTATGAGCATTGAAGGCATCATGGAAAAAGGGTTTGTCACTACAAATTTAGACACTCTTATCAATTACACCCGCACAGGTTCTTTATGGCCTATGACTTTTGGACTTGCATGTTGCGCAGTTGAAATGATGCATGCTGGCGCAGCTCGATATGACTTAGATCGATTTGGTGTTGTATTTAGACCTAGCCCAAGGCAATCGGATGTCATGATTGTAGCTGGCACATTAGTCAATAAAATGGCGCCCGCGTTAAGAAAAGTTTACGATCAAATGGCAGAGCCGCGTTGGGTCATTTCGATGGGTTCATGCGCAAATGGTGGTGGTTATTATCACTACTCTTATTCAGTTGTTCGTGGTTGCGATCGCATTGTGCCGGTTGATGTTTATGTACCTGGTTGCCCGCCAACAGCTGAAGCACTTATGTTTGGAATTATTCAGCTTCAAAATAAAATTAAACGTACCAATACGATTGCGCGTTAATCTATGAGCTCAGTCGAAATTTTACTTAAAGAAATAAAATCGACTTTTGGTAAAGAAGTAGGTCACGCATCCATTGAGCATAATGAGCTCACCATCGAAGTAAAGATCGATGATCTTTTACCCACTTTAAAAACTTTAAAACAAAACAAAGCATTTCAATTTAAACAGTTGATCGATCTTTGCGGTGTTGACTATAAAGATTATGGCGAAGGCACTTGGACTAAACCTCGTTTTGCTCTGGTTTATCACTTCTTATCCATCGAACATAACCATCGTATTCGTGTGAGAACTTTTTCCAAAGAAGAAAATTTTCCATTATTTCCATCTGTAATTGATTTATGGCCAGCTGCTAATTGGTATGAAAGAGAAGCCTTCGATTTATTTGGTTTTATGTTTACTGATCACCCCGATTTAAGACGCATACTCACAGATTATGGATTCGTAGGCCATCCATTCCGCAAAGATTTTCCGATGATCGGTAAAGTTGAAATGCGTTATGACGATGTTCAAAAGCGTGTCATCTATCAGCCCGTTTCAATTGAAGAAAGAAATAACGTGCCACGCATCATTCGTGAAGAAGGTTTTCATAATGGCTGAAATTAGAAACTATACGATGAACTTTGGCCCGCAACACCCTGCAGCGCATGGTGTGTTGCGTTTAGTATTAGAACTTGATGGTGAAGTCATTCAGCGCGCAGATCCTCATATTGGACTCCTTCATCGCGGCACGGAAAAGTTAGCTGAAAATAGAACGTACTTACAAACTGTTCCTTATATGGATCGTTTAGATTATGTATCTATGATGGCGAATGAACATGCCTATGTTTTAGCTATTGAAAAATTATTAAATATTGATGTTCCTATTCGGGCTCAATATATTCGTGTCATGTTTGATGAAATTACACGCATCTTAAATCATTTATTATGGTTAGGCGCGCATGCACTTGATGTGGGCGCTATGACTGTTTTCTTATATGCATTCCGAGAAAGAGAAGACCTTTTTGATTGTTATGAAGCAGCATCTGGTGCGAGAATGCATGCAGCTTACTATCGTCCTGGCGGTGTTTATCGAGATCTTCCTGATCGCATGCCTCAATATGAATCAAATTTTAAAAACAAAAAAGAATTAGATGGCTTAAATCAAAATCGCAGTGGTTCACTATTAGATTTCATTGAAGATTTTGCAAATCGCTTTCCAAAATATGTAGATGAATATGAAACATTATTGACAGACAATCGTATTTGGAAACAGCGCACAGTAGGTATTGGCGTTGTTGATCCTGATCGCGCTATAGCACTCGGTATGACTGGCCCTATGTTAAGAGGCTCAGGTATTGCATGGGACTTAAGAAAAAAACAACCGTACGAAGTGTACGATCAACTTGATTTTGATATTCCTGTGGGTGTGAATGGTGATTGTTACGATAGATACCTAGTTCGCATCGAAGAATTTAGACAATCTAATCGCATTATTAAACAGTGCATAGATTGGCTCAGAAAAAATCCAGGCCCAGTCATCAGTGACAACCACAAAGTGGCTCCACCACCGCGAACTGCCATGAAAGAAGATATGGAAGCGATGATTCATCACTTTAAATTATTTACAGAAGGTTTCCATATCCCACCTGGTGAAGCTTATGCAGCAGTCGAACATCCTAAAGGTGAGTTCGGTATTTATTTAATTTCAGATGGCGCAAATAAACCTTACCGATTAAAGATACGCGCTCCCGGTTTCCCACATTTAGCAGCTTTAGATGAAATGACACGAGGCCATATGATTTCTGACTTAGTTGCTATTATTGGTACGCAAGATATTGTATTTGGTGAGATTGATCGATAAAAATGATGCACGCTGACGACATTAAATTAATTGATAAAGAATTAAAGAAGTTTCCGGACAACCAAAAACAATCCGCAGTAATTTCTGCTTTACGTATTGTTCAAACCCGACATGGCTGGCTATCTAATGAACATATTTCTGATGTTGCACATTATTTAGGTATGCCAGAAATTGCAGTGATGGAAGTTGCAACTTTTTATAACATGTTCAATTTAGAATCAAAAGGCAAATACCAAATTACGGTATGTACCAATATTTCATGCATGTTAAGAAATTCAGATGAAATTGTGCAGCACCTAGAAAAGAAATTAGGTATCGGTTTTGGCGAAGTCTCTAAAGATAAAAAATTCTCACTTAAAGAGGGCGAGTGCATGGGAGCTTGTGGTGGCGCACCGTTATGTCTCATTAACAATCACACTATGCATGAGCACTTAACGATAGAAAAAATTGACAAGCTTTTAGCGAGCCTTAAATAAATGGTAAAGCAAATCGATATCATTAAGCCATCAAAAATTTTTCCAAATCAAGATTTGGTTTGTTTAAGAACTATGATTCATGATGATCCGGGTTCTATTGATACTTATTTAAAAGTAGGTGGATATGAACAACTTAAACAAATACTCAAAAAGAAAATAAAACCTGAAGCAATCTTGGCCGAATTAAAAACGTCAGGACTTAGAGGTCGAGGTGGCGCAGGATTCCCAACTGCAATTAAATGGTCTTTCATGTCTCGTGATTACGATGGCATTAAATATCTTGTATGTAATTCAGATGAAGGCGAACCTGGCACATTTAAAGATCGAGATATTCTTAGATATAACCCGCATCAACTTATCGAAGGTATGCTCATTGCGGCTTATGTAATGGGAACGCGTGTGGGTTATAACTATATTCACGGCGAGATTTGGCGAGAATATGAACTCTTTGAAAAAGCGCTTGATGAAGCAAGAGACCACGGATTTTTAGGTGAAGATATATTAGGATCAGACTTTAGTTTTGATTTATATGCAGTGCATGGTTATGGCGCTTACATATGCGGTGAAGAAACAGCCCTCATTGAATCAATCGAAGGTAAAAAAGGACAGCCGCGTTATAAACCACCATTTCCAGCAACTTATGGTATTTACGGCAAACCTACCAATGTAAATAACACAGAAACATTTGCATCTGTGCCATGGATTCTTGAGCATGGCGGTCAAGCATTTCAAGATTTAGGTGTTGAAAATTCAGGCGGCGTTAAATTGTTTTCTGTATCAGGCCATGTGGAAAAGCCAGGTAATTATGAAATTAAAATGGGCACGCCCTTTAGTGAATTATTAAATATGGCTGGCGGTATTTGGCATCGAAGAAAATTAAAGGCAGTTATTCCTGGAGGTCCTTCGACAGCTGTTGTGCCAGCAGCACTTATTGAAAATGCCACCATGGATTATGACGGACTGCAAAAAATTGGTTCGAGTTTAGGAGCGGGCTCCGTGATTATTATGGATGACTCCACTTGTATGGTAAGTGCTTTAAAACGTCTCTCTTACTTCTTCTATGAAGAATCATGTGGCCAGTGCACACCTTGTCGTGAAGGCACAGGTTGGGTTTATCGAGTCATCAAAAGAATTGTAGATGGCAAAGGCACTATGGAAGATCTTGATCTTTTAACTGATGTTAGCAAAAAGATTTCTGGCAGAACTATATGCGCTCTAGGTGATGCTGCTGCCACACCCGTATTAAGTTTCATTAAACACTTTAGACCTGAGTTTGAATATTTTATTCAACACGGGCATTCAATGGTTAAAGCTAAATGAAAATTACAATTGAAATTGATGGCAAGAAAATCGAAGTAGAAAAAAATACGACGATTATTGCTGCTGCAGATAAAGCAGGTATTCCAATCCCTCGTTTTTGTTATCACAAAAAATTATCAATCGCTGCAAATTGCCGAATGTGTTTGGTCGATGTAGAAAAATTCAATAAACCATTGCCTGCATGCGCAACTCAAGTAGCTGATGGTATGAAAGTATCAACCACATCAAAAATGGCTACCGAGGCACAACAAAGTGTCATGGAATTTTTGCTTATCAATCATCCGCTAGATTGCCCAATTTGTGATCAAGGTGGTGAATGTGAATTGCAAGATACAGCAGTGGCTTTCGGCAGCGGTCAAACACGTTATAAAGAAGAAAAACGAGTCGTATTTAATAAAAATATAGGCCCGCTTATTTCGACAGATATGACGCGATGTATTCAATGCACGCGATGTGTAAGATTTTTACAAGAAGTCGGCGGCATGATGGAGCTTGGCATGGTGGGCCGAGGGGAGCATTCAGAAATTACAGCTTATGTTGATCGTTCCATTCAGTCCGAACTCTCAGGCAATATTATTGATTTATGTCCTGTAGGGGCGCTTACAAGTAAACCGTTTAGATATAAAGCGCGCACATGGGAGCTTATTAGAAGACCTACTTTAGCGCACCATGATAGTTTGGGTTCGCCACTTGAAGCACATATTAAACAAAACAAAGTGATTAGAATGCTTCCTCGCGAAGACGAGACAATTAATGAATGTTGGATTTCTGATCGTGATCGTTTTTCATATGAAGGCTTGAATAGCGAAGACCGTTTGCAAGTCCCTATGATTAAAGAAAAAGGACAATGGAAAGAATCGGATTGGGAAACTGCTCTAACACTTGTTGGTGAAAAACTAAAACATATTGTTGATCATGATAGCCCAGAAGCATTGGGCATTTTGATATCCCCTCAAAGCACGATTGAAGAAGGCATCTTAGCCAAGAAAATAAGTAACACTTTAAAATCACCTCATATTGATCATCGTATTCGACAATCAGATTTTTCAATAGAACATCAAGCTTCGCCTTGGCTTGGAAGTCACATTGATGCGATTGGGCAGTTCGATCAATATCTTTTGATTGGTAGCAATATAAGAAATGAGCAGCCGCTTTTAACTTCAAGAATTCGAAAATCTGTAAATCAAGGTGCAAGTCTTTTTGTAGTTAATTCAATTGATGCAGACCCTCTTATGGTTGTTGCGGAAAAAATGATTCAGGCTTCTCACAAACTTCCTCATGCGCTCGCAAAAGTTTTGAAATCAATGACAGAGTTAAAAGGCGTATTAAAAAAAGATATTAAATTTATAAGAGCTGATATTGAAAAAATTAAAAGTGACAAAGTAAGTGATGCGATAGCTCAACATTTAATGAAAAATGTTTTAGCGGGCAAAAAAAATAACACATCTATATTACTTGGCCAAATTGCTCAAGAACATCCAGACTACTCAACTATTTACAAGCTTGCTTTTGAAATTTCTAAATTATCCCAAGCGACTTTTGGCGTTCTGCCTATATATGCAAATAGTGTAGGACTTCATGCTGTTAATGTGCTTCCAGAAAAAGGAGGCTTGAATGCTTATGCAATGTTGGAGAAAAAATTAAAGGCTTACATTCTTTTAAATATTGAGCCTCAATTAGATGCATCGAATGCACAATTAATGCAGGATGCAATAGTTTCTTCAGATTTTACCGTAGCATTAAGTGCTTATAATTCGAAATACCTTAAAAATGCAGATGTAATTTTACCAGTCTCACCATTTACAGAGTCATCCGGCACGATTGTTAATATGGAAGGTCGAATACAAAGTTATGCAGCTGTCACTCAGTCTTTAGGTCAATCTAGACCAGCCTGGAAAGTGTTAAGAGTTTTAGCTAATCATCTTGATCTGAAAGATTTTGATTACGAGTCAAGTTTAGATGTCAAAGAAGCGCATATGAAATCTAAAAATCAATTCCTATCAAAAGAGCTTTCTAATTCAATTGTAATTACAAGTGATTATAAAATTCGCATCACTAAGCCAAAGCAATTCTCTCGTATTGGCGAGATACATCAATATCGTATAGATCCTATTGTAAGACGTGCCCCGTCTCTTCAAACAGCGATTCAAAAATCAAAAGGATTTGCGAAATTAAACCCGATAGAGATGAAGTCATTAAAACTTAAAATAAATGACAAAATTCAAGTGACGCAAGGTAAGCAATCGACGAATCTTATAGTGACTGAAGATGCAAGCATTCCAGAAGGATCTATTTATATACCAAGCGGTATCGATGAAACGGCAAACTTGCCTGACATTTATGGCGACGTTACCGTTAAAAAAATAACTGCAAGGAGCGCATCTTAAGATGGATGCTTTGATGACATCTGTATTTGGAGTTTGGTGGCCTGATATTGCCAAAACATTATGGATACTTTTAAAAATTGTAGCCGTTGTTTTACCCTTAATGATATCGGTGGCTTATCTCACTTATTTTGAAAGAAAAGTCATTGGCTATATGCAAGTGCGTATTGGACCTAATCGTGTTGGCTATTTTGGATTGCTTCAACCTATTGCAGATGCCTTAAAACTTTTATTCAAAGAAATTATTCTCCCCACGGCATCAAATAAAGTTTTATTTTTCTTAGCGCCTATTCTAGCCATTGCCCCAGCTTTTGCAGCTTGGGCCGTCATTCCTTTTGATCTTAATTTAGTGATTGCAGATATTGACGCAAGTCTTTTATATATTTTAGCTATGACGTCGATCGCAGTGTATGGAGTGATTATTGCTGGATGGGCTTCAAATTCTAAATACGCATTTCTAGGAAGTTTACGTTCGGCAGCGCAAATTGTGTCTTATGAAATTGCCATGGGATTTACTTTGGTAGGCGTTTTAATGTGCGCCAATAGTTTAAATTTAGGAAAAATTGTCATGGGCCAAGAGGGCGGTTTCTGGCATTGGTATATTTGGCCTTTATTCCCTTTATTTATTATTTACTTTATTAGTGCTGTAGCAGAAACAAATCGAGCGCCCTTTGATGTGGCCGAAGGTGAATCTGAAATTGTGGCAGGATTCCATGTGGAATATTCAGGTATGGCTTTCGCAGTATTTTTCTTAGCTGAATATGCGAATATGATTTTAGTTTCGATGCTTGCTGCTTTAATGTTTTTAGGTGGGTGGCTATCTCCCATTCCATTTATTCCAGATAGCTTTTTATGGCTTTTAATTAAAGTCGCATTCTTATTATTTTGCTTCTTATGGTTTAGAGCAACATTTCCTCGCTATCGATACGATCAAATTATGCGATTAGGTTGGAAAATTTTTATTCCAATTACGATTGCTTGGATTGTATTTATTGGTGGCATGATGCAAACCTCATGGGGATATCTATTTCATTAAATGATTAAAAAAACCAAACAATTCTTATCAAGTCTGATGCTGATTGAGCTACTTAAGGGCATGCTCCTTACGGGTCGCTATTTCTTTGCGAGAAAGATTACTGTGCAGTATCCGGAAGAAAGAACGCCACAATCTAATCGCTTTAGAGGCCTTCATGCGCTTCGTCGCTATGCAAATGGTGAAGAGAGATGTATCGCTTGTAAATTATGTGAAGCTGTATGTCCTGCTATGGCAATTACGATTGAATCCGAAGAGCGTGAAGATAAAACAAGACGTACAACTCGCTATGACATTGACCTTACTAAGTGTATTTTTTGTGGCTTTTGTGAAGAGTCTTGTCCGGTAGATTCTATCGTTGAAACAAGAATTTTTGATTATCACGGTGAATCTCGAGGTGATTTGATTTACACCAAAGACATGTTACTTGCGGTAGGTGACAAATATGAAAAACAAATTGCAGAAGATCGTGCCCAAGATGAGAGGTTTCGATAAGCCATGATTGAATTTAAAGATTTGGTATTTTATGTTTTATCCTTTGTGCTTATTGCTTCAGGATTAAGTGTCATTACTTCTAGAAATCCTGTAACTGCAGCGCTATCTTTAGTTTTAGCATTCTTTAATGCCGCAGGCATCTGGCTTTTATTACAAGCTGAATTTTTAGCTATTGCATTAGTGCTAGTTTATGTAGGTGCTGTAATGGTTTTATTTCTATTTGTAGTCATGATGCTTGATATTAATCTTGATAAATTAAGAGAAGGTTTTTGGGATTACCTCCCTATGGCAGGATTCATTGGCGTGCTTATGATGGTTGAAATGGTAATGGTGTTTAAAACCAAACCATTTAATTTAGCACCAATGTCAGATTCAATCTCGAATGCTTCAAATACAGAAATGATAGGCAATACTTTATATTCTAATTACGTACTTCCGTTTGAACTCGCTTCTGTGGTCTTGCTTATTGCTATTGTTTCAGCAATTGCTTTAACACTTCGCGATCGTAAAGATAGTAAAAAAACAAATCCTGCTGATCAAGTAGCTGTAAAACGTCACGATCGTGTGCGATTAGTAAAAATGAAGTCAGAGGAAAAATATACAAAACCTAAAGCTAAGGAAAGAACATGATTGGTTTATCTCATTACCTTATCCTTGGCGCGATTTTATTTACAATCAGCGTAGTTGGCATTTTTCTTAATCGCAAAAATATCATTATTCTGCTTATGTCGATTGAGCTTATGTTGCTTGCTGTGAATATTAACTTTATTGCTTTTTCACATTACTTAAATGATATTGCCGGGCAAATTTTTGTATTCTTTATTTTAACGGTAGCAGCTGCAGAGTCTGCAATAGGCTTAGCTATTATTGTTTTAATTTTTAGAAATACTCGTTCTATTAATGTTGACGATTTAAATCGTCTTAACGGGTGATCATTTGAATACTATCTATTCATATCTCGCAGTCCCATTATTACCTCTCATTGCATCTTTCTGTGTTGGTATCTTAGGTCGCAAATTGCCAGAGTTTTTTGCTTCAAGCATGACTATTTTGTCTGTGTTTATTGCATTTTTACTTTCATGCATGACGCTTAATGAGACATTAAACGGTTTAGTTTTAAATCAGACAATCTATCAGTGGCTTCTTTCTGGCCACTATCAATTTGAAGTTGGATTTTTAATTGATAATTTAACGGCCATGATGATGGTAGTCGTAACTTTTGTATCGCTGATGGTTCATATTTATACGATGGGCTACATGAAAGGAGATCCAGGCTATCGGAGATTCTTTAGTTATATCTCCTTATTTACCTTTTCGATGCTGATGTTGGTGATGAGCAATAATTTCATGCAACTCTTTTTTGGTTGGGAAGCGGTAGGCCTTGTGTCCTATCTTCTTATCGGATTCTGGTTTGAAAGACCCACAGCAATTTATGCAAATCTCAAAGCTTTTCTGGTTAATCGTGTCGGAGATTTTGGTTTTATTTTAGGAATTGCTTTAATTCTTTATTGGACAGGCTCTCTTGATTACGCAACGGTATTTAAAAGCACAGGCATTATAGCGGCTCATACAATGCAGTTATTTGGCCAGCCTGTTGCTGTCGTCACTGTTATTTGTATTTTGTTATTTATTGGCGCTATGGGTAAATCAGCACAAGTGCCCTTGCATGTATGGCTTCCAGATTCAATGGAAGGTCCAACACCTATATCCGCGCTGATTCATGCTGCAACGATGGTGACTGCAGGTATTTTTATGGTATCACGCACGTCACCTTTATTTGAGTTGTCTGATACAGCGCTTTCTTTCGTGATGATCATTGGCGCTATTACAGCATTATTTATGGGTTTATTAGGCATTATTCAAAATGACATTAAGCGTGTAATTGCTTATTCAACACTTTCACAATTAGGTTATATGACAGTAGCATTAGGTGCCTCAGCTTATTCGGTTGCTATGTTTCATTTGATGACACATGCATTCTTTAAAGCTTTGCTTTTCTTAGGCGCTGGTTCAGTCATTATAGGTATGCATCACGATCAAGATATTCAACACATGGGCAATTTAAAAAAATATATGCCTATTACTTGGATTACTTTTTTAATTGGCTCTTTAGCATTAATAGGTACGCCTTTATTTTCAGGATTCTATTCAAAAGATAGTTTGATTGAAGCTGTGAAGTTATCTCACATTTCAGGAAGTCACTTTGCTTATTTTTCTGTATTGGTAGGCGTGTTTGTAACAGCATTTTATTCATTTAGACTTTATTTCCTTGTTTTTCACGGTAAAGAGAAATGGCGTCTTCAGAAGTTAGCTCATCATGATGATCACCATCATGGCTTGAGCCCAAAAGATAATCCGCATGAAAGCCCTTTAAGCGTCACTTTGCCTCTGGCGCTGCTTGCTATCCCATCCTTAATAATTGGTTATATAACAATTGAGCCAATATTATTTGGTAGCTTTTTTGAAAAAAGTATTTTCTTGGATATTGAAGCGCATCCTACAATGGAACACTTAAGCCATCATTTCCATGAAATTTATCACGGACCTTTCGGCATGGCATTACATAGCATCGTGAGCTTGCCTTTCTTATTTGCATCAAGTGGGGTTGCCTTAGCTTATTACTGTTACCAAGTGAATTTAAATTTACCTAAAGCTATTTTTAATCGAACACAAATGATTTACCGCATATTAGAAAATAAATATGGATTTGATACATTTAACGAAAAGTTTTTTGCTTTTGGTAGTCGTTTTTTAGGTGAAAGATTCTGGCAAATTGGTGATGTCAAAATTATTGATGGATGGCTTGTTAATGGAACAGCAAAATCTATAGGTAAGCTTGCAGAAAAAATACGTGTGATTCAATCGGGCTATATTTATCACTATGCTTTCGCAATGGTGATAGGCGTATTTTTATTCTTAACTTTCTTTATAAAAATATAAGATGAATTTAACTCATATATTAAGTTATTCAATTTGGACACCTATTTTTTTAGGCGGACTTATACTTTTGTTAAGTGGAAAAGTAAGTGATACTCAAGCTAAATGGTTTTCACTTATTAGTAGTGTAGTTTCATTTTTAATCACAATCCCACTTTACACAGCATTCGATTTTTCTTTTGGGGAATTTCAGTTCCAAGAATTTTTTCATTGGATTCCTGCCTTTCACATTAACTATCATTTAGGTGTCGATGGGTTTGCCGTACCTTTAATTCTTTTGACGAGCTTCACTACAGTTATTGTAGTGCTCGCTTCATGGCGATCTATAGAAGACCGTGTTGCACAATACATGGCAGCTTTCTTGATCATGTCAGGCCTTATGATTGGCGTGTTTAGTGCGCTTGATGCCATGCTTTACTATATTTTTTGGGAAGCTATGCTTATCCCCATGTTCTTAGTAATTGGTATTTGGGGCGGACCTAATCGCATTTATGCCACGATCAAGTTCTTTTTATATACTGTTTTAGGTTCTTTATTAATGTTGGTAGCGTTCATTTATCTCTACTTACATACTCATTCATTTGAAGTGGTAAATTTTTATAATGCCGGTCTCGGTCTTTACCCTCAAATTTTTATTTTCTTAGCTTTATTCATGGCATTTGCAGTCAAAATTCCAATGTGGCCTTTACATACTTGGTTGCCGGATGCACATGTGGAAGCACCGACAGGAGGCTCAGTTGTGTTGGCAGCCGTCATGCTGAAATTAGGTGCATATAGCTTTATGCGCTTTGCGATGCCAATCGCACCTGAGGCTGCGATTTATTTAAAAGGGTTTATGGTGACGCTGTCACTTATTGCAATTTTATATATTGCACTCATTGCAATCGTTCAAAAAGATATGAAAAAATTAATTGCCTACTCATCGATATCTCATATGGGTTTTGTGACTTTAGGTTTATTTATGTTTAATTCAATAGGTATTGAAGGTGCATATGTTCAAATGATTTCTCATGGTTTTATTTCAGCTGCGATGTTTTTATCTGTAGGCGTTCTATACGATAGATTACATACAAGACAAATTGCAGATTACGGTGGTGTGATTCACGCAATGCCAACTTTCGCAGCCTTTGCAGTATTTTTTGCTATGGCTAATTGTGGTCTTCCTGGCACTTCAGGATTCGTAGGTGAATTTATGGTCATCATGAGTGCTATGCAAAATAATTTCTGGATCGCAGTGATTGCAGCAAGTTCTCTTATTTTTGGCGCTGCCTATTCGTTATGGATGGTGAAGCGAGTATTTTATGGTGAAGCACGTAACCAAAAAATCAGAGCACTAAAAGATATCTCTTGGCGTGAATTTTTTATTCTTGCTATCTTGGCGCTTCTTATTATTTTGGTGGGCGTTTACCCAAAAATTATTACAGATATGACAAATGCTTCGACAGTTCAATTTCTAGAGCATATGCATTTGATAAAACCTGTCACATCATTACCACTGGATGTATAAATGAATCAACTTATTCAATCTGATCTTTCTTTGATTTTGCCAGAAATATTTGTGCTTTCAATGGCAATGGTTGTGCTTATGACAGATCTATTTATTAAACCTTCAATGCGTTGGATTATTTTTGCCTTATCTCAATTTACTTTATTGGGCGGCGCTTATTTAACCGGCCAGCATTTTAATCATCAAACTGAATTTGCCTTTTCTAATATGTTTGTTCGTGATGGTTTGGCAGATCTTCTAAAAATGATGAGTTATGCAGGGACATCATTGATTTTTTTCTATAGCCGTTCTTACATGAAAGATCGTAATTTATATCGCGGTGAATATTTTTCACTAGTCTTATTTGCATTGCTTGGCATGATGATTATGATTTCAAGTCACAATATGCTTCTTGTTTATATGGGACTTGAACTTCTTTCTTTATGTTTATATTCTCTGACAGCGCTTGATCGTGATAATCAAAAAGCAACTGAGTCCGCAATTAAATATTTTGTATTAGGCGCACTTGCATCAGGACTTCTTCTTTACGGCATGTCGATGATTTATGGTGCGACATCAAGTTTAGATTTGACAGTAATTTCAGCGGCATTATTAAATAACTCTACAGATCATGCCATTCTTATATTAGGTCTTGTCTTTGTTGTGGCTGGCCTTGCTTTTAAATTGGGAGCAGTGCCATTTCAAATGTGGGTGCCTGATGTTTACGAAGGTTCGCCTTCATCAATTGCTATGCTCATTAGTTCAGTTCCAAAATTAGCGGCTTTTGCCATCACGGTTCGTATCCTAGGCGACGGCCTACAATCCATGATGGTCGATTGGAAACAAATGATGCTTATTATGGCTGTTCTTTCTATCGGTATTGGAAATGTCACAGCAGTTGCACAAACGAATATTAAACGCATGTATGCTTATTCGACGATTTCTCATATTGGCTTTATTCTTTTTGGCTTAATGAGTGGAACGCTTAATGGTTATGCATCAAGTTTGTTTTATGTTGTGAGCTATATGTTTATGACTCTAGTTTCTTTTGCAGTATTAATGATGATGTCTCGCAAAAATTTTGAATGTGAAACACTTGAAGATTTTAAAGGGTTAAATAAGAGAAGTCCTTGGTATGCATTTCTTATGCTAATCACGATGTTAAGCATGGCAGGTATACCGCCTACCATAGGCTTTTATGCAAAATTTATGGTACTTCAAGCAGCATTTGATGCAGGATTTTCAAGTTTTGTAGTCTACGCAGTGATGATGGCTTTAGTCGGTATGTTCTATTACATGAGAATTGTAAAGCTTATGTATTTTGATGAGCCAAAATTAAAAAATAAATTGGATGTGTCGACGGATATGCAATGGATATTATCAGTCAATGCACTAGCACTTCTGATTATCGGTTTAATTCCTCATACATTTATGGAGGCTACAACGCAAGCGGTAGCTTTAAGTCTTCATTAAATGACTCAGTGGATACTTATTTTAATCACGATCATCATGGCTAATGTGCCTTGGATCTTTAATGATTTTCTTTTTATTAAAAAATTTCCATCCCATAAAAAACCGTTTGCTTGGGCTTTGCTTGAAGTAGTTGCTTTGTACTTTGTGGCTGGAGGCATTGCACTTTTTACAGAACTCAAAGTTGTGGGGCATATTCAACCACAAGCTTGGGAGTTCTATACAGTGACTTTCTTTTTATTTTTAGTTTTTTCTTTTCCCGGATTTATTTTTAAAACGCTTTGGAAATAAAATCTCTTAAAGTTTTAATTATAGGCTGCGGCCAACTCGGTTTCTCTATTGTTAAACATTGTGATTCCCATATGTTTAAATTGTATGGGTTTAGTCGAAGTCTAAAAAAATCACCTCCCTCTATTGAAATGCATCAGGTAGATATTTTAGAAAATGAAAGTATTGAAGCTATTAAATCAATAAATCCTGAAATTATTATCTACGCTGTTTCCGCTGACACACAATCTGTTGAAAGTTATCAAGATCATTACGTGTCTGGTTTAAAAAATACTTATAAAGCAATTTTAGAGCTCGATCAATTTAAACATCTTTTCTTTGTTTCAAGTACGAGAGTCTACGGACAAAAAACGACAAAGATTTTAAGTGAGCATGATGTTGCTGAGCCGGCTGATTACGGAGGCGAGGCTTTATTGGAAGCCGAAATGATTGCGCGAAAATTGAAAGAGAAAGCAACTATATTGCGTTTATCTGGAATCTACGGCCCCAATCGAACACGTATGATTCAATTAGCAGAAAGTAGTCCAGGTAATTGGCCTGCAACCAATAATTGGTCCAATCGAATTCATGAAGAAGATGCTGCTCGCTTTATTGTTTTTTTGATGAAAAAAATTATGACGAAAGAATTGCTCGAGCCACTTTATCTTGTCACAGACGGCGTGCCTACAAAGCAATATGATGTATTAACATGGATTCGAAAGCGTCTTAAATTATCCACAGATACGATTGAACTCCCGATTGTTGAAGGCGGAAAGCAATTGCAATCTGTACTATTAAACCAAACTGGATTTACATTAAAGTATCCCGACTTCACATATGGGTACGAAGCGATGATTGATTAGGGTTCTTCAATAGGATAGAATCCAGTCTCCTAAATTCTTTAGGCGCGTAGCTCAGCTGGTTAGAGCACCACCTTGACATGGTGGGGGTCGTTGGTTCGATTCCAATCGCGCCTACCAATTTTTTTGCCTCATGGCTCAAGCTATCAAGAATAGAGAAAAGCTTATAAAATGATGCAATTCTTAATAACTTGATTCAACTATGCCTGAAATAAGATTACCAGACGGATCCAAGCGACAATTTGAAAGTGATGTCACTGTTGCAGAAGTTGCACAAAATATTGGTGCAGGATTAGCGCGAGCGGCTCTTGCAGGTCGAGTTAATGATCAGCTTGTCGATCTTTCATTTGTCATTCATGAAGATAGTGATCTTGCAATCATCACAGATAAAAATCCAGAAGGGCTTGAGGTAATTCGTCATTCAACAGCTCATCTTTTGGCATACGCTGTTAAAGAATTATTTCCAGAAGCACAAGTGACTATTGGCCCTGTGATTGAACATGGTTTTTATTATGACTTTTCTTATACACGACCTTTCACACCTGAAGATTTAGAAAAAATTGAAAAGAAGATGACGGAAATTGCTAATCGCGATTTACCTATTACAAGAAAAGTATTGCCTCGTAATGACGCAGTGACATATTTCAAGTCAATCAAAGAAAATTACAAAGCTGAAATTATTGAATCCATTCCAGCAGATCAGGAAGTTTCTTTATATTCCGAAGGTGAATTTACAGATCTTTGTCGAGGTCCCCATGTACCATCGACTGGGAAATTAAAAGTATTTAAATTAATGAAAGTAGCAGGCGCTTATTGGCGCGGTGATTCTAAAAATGAAATGCTACAAAGAATTTACGGTACGGCATGGACAAATAAAGAAGACTTACAAAATTATCTCTTCATGTTAGAAGAGGCTGAAAAAAGAGATCATCGTAAATTAGGGAAGCAACTCGATTTGTTCCACATGCAAGATGAAGCACCTGGCATGGTATTTTGGCATCCCAAAGGATGGTCGATTTGGCAAGAAGTTGAACATTACATGCGAAAGATGTTTTTAGATTTTGGATATCAAGAAGTTAAAACGCCCACAGTGATGGATAAGACTTTGTGGGAAAAATCAGGACATTGGCAAAATTATCGCGACAACATGTTTACGACCTCATCTGAAAATAGAGACTATGCAGTGAAGCCCATGAATTGCCCTGGTCATATTCAAATCTTTAATAACGCCCTTCATAGCTATCGTGAATTACCTCTAAGACTTGCCGAATTTGGCTCATGTCACCGCAACGAACCGTCAGGATCTCTGCATGGTTTAATGCGTGTTCGAGGTTTTACTCAAGATGATGCCCATATTTTTTGTACGGAAGAACAGATTAAGGATGAAGTAGCGCAATTCATCGTGATGCTCTTTAAAGCCTATCAAGATTTCGGATTTAAGGATGTTTTAGTGAAATTATCCACTCGCCCTGAGAAGCGCGTTGGTTCGGATGAAACTTGGGATAAAGCAGAGACTGCCCTTAAAGCTGCTTTAGTTGAAAATAAGCTCGAATTTGACCTTCAACCTGGGGAAGGGGCTTTTTATGGCCCTAAGATCGAATTTACCCTAAAAGATAGCTTAAGCCGTCTTTGGCAGTGCGGTACGATCCAACTCGACTTTAACCTACCTGAACGTCTAGGTGCTGAATATGTAACGGAAGACAACAGCCGCAAGCATCCTGTGATGCTTCATCGAGCTATTGTAGGCTCCATGGAGCGTTTTATTGGGATTCTGATTGAGCATTACTCGGGTGCCATGCCCCTCTGGCTTGCCCCAACACAAGCGGTTATCCTCAATATTGCCGATGCGCATGCAGACTATGCCTCAAAAGTCATGGATGAACTCAAGAAAAACCACATCCGATGCGATTCTGACTTGAGAAATGAGAAAATAACCTATAAAATACGCGAACATAGCTTACAAAAGGTTCCTTATCTCTTAATTGTAGGAGAAAAGGAAATGGAAGCTGGGCAAGTTGCCGTGCGAACCCGAAAAGGCGAAGACTTAGGATCTATGTCGATTAAGTCATTGATTGATCGACTAAATCAGGAAGTTCAAACTAAAGTCTAGCAACAAGGTAGCGCGGTTTTTCTTTTATATTTACAGGGGATTTGTTATCGCTCAAGAAAAAGAAGTCAGAATTAACGGGGATATTACAGCTCCAGAAATTCGATTGATTGGCGTAAACGGCGAAGCGCTTGGCATAGTGACACTAGCTGAGGCATTTGCAAAAGCAGAAGAGATAGATATAGATCTAGTGGAAATTGCTCCACAAGCCCAACCCCCCGTATGTCGATTGCTCGATTACGGTAAGTTTAAATATGCAGAAAGTAAGAAACAACACGAAACCCGCTTAAAACAAAAGCAGGTCAAGATTAAAGAAGTGAAGTTTAGACCGGGAACAGATGATGGTGATTACAACATCAAAATACGAAACCTCATCGGGTTCCTTTCAGATGGCGATAAGGCAAAAATTACCTTACGCTTTAGAGGTCGAGAAATAACGCATCAAGAATACGGTTTAGCGATTCTAAAACGTGTTGAACAAGATTTAATGGAATATGCAGTCGTCGAACAATTTCCAAAAATGGAAGGTCGACAAATGGTGATGGTTTTGGCCCCACAAAAAAAGGCTAAAGCAAAAACCACAGAAGCAAAAGTTTCTGAGTGATACGGCTTAAACGGCATGCCTAAGCACTCTTAATACTCTAAAGGAGATCAAAATGCCAAAAATGAAAACAAAAAGTGGCGCGAAAAAGCGCTTCAAGTTTTTAGGAAGCGGTATGGTAAAGAGAACGCGTTCTCATTTACGCCATATCTTGACCAAAAAAACAACGAAACAAAAACGTAATCTCAGAGGCACAGTCCTCATTTCAGCAACCGATATCAAGCGCGTTCGCGCGATGATGCCAACTCAATAAGGAGAATAATATGCCTAGAGTAAAACGTGGTGTCACCGCTAGAGCGAAACATAAAAAAGTTTTAGCACTTGCTAAAGGTTATCGCGGTCGTCGTAAAAATGTATACCGCATAGCTAAACAAGCAGTGATGAAGGCAGGTCAATATGCATACCGTGACCGTCGTCAGAAAAAACGTCAATTTAGATCATTATGGATTGCGCGTATTAACGCAGCAGCTCGTGAATGTGGTCTTACATATAGCCGTTTCATGAATGGCCTTAAGAAAGCTTCAATCGAAGTGGATCGTAAGGTATTAGCAGATATGGCAGTATTCGATAAAGCAGCTTTTGCTAAGTTTGTCGAAATTGCTAAATCTGGTTCAGGAGCAGCATAAAAATTATTAATTTTTAAAAGGAGGCTTCTAGCCTCCTTTTTTTTATTAAAATGATAGTCAATGAATAATCTCGAACACACCTTAAAAGAAGCCCGTGAAGATTTTGATCAGTGTCAGACTGTGACCGATCTTGATCAGGCTAAAGCTAAATATCTAGGTAAGACTGGTGTTTTAACAGAAGCGCTCAAATCATTAGGTAAACTATCTGCAGAAGATAGGCCTAAGGTAGGCGCTGAGATTAATATAGTTAAGCAGGGCGTTGAAGAAGCTTTAGAAAAAAGAAGAGAAGCTATTCTTAATGCTTCGCAAGCTAAACAGCTTGCAGAAGAATCTTTAGATGTGACTTTACCTTCACGCAAAGAAGACCATGGCAGTTTGCATCCGGTGACACAAACACTTCATCGCGTTGAGTCACTTTTTCATTCCATCGGCTTTTCAGTAGCACATGGCCCTCAGATTGAATCAGATTTTTATAATTTCACAGCGCTTAATATTCCAGAATCACATCCAGCTCGTGCAATGCACGACACATTTTATATTGATGAATCTTATGTATTAAGAACGCACACATCTCCTGTGCAAATTCGTCACTTAGAAAAAAATAAACCACCACTTAAAATTATTTCACCAGGTCGCGTTTACCGTGTTGATTCAGATGCAACGCACTCACCAATGTTTCATCAGGTTGAAGGTTTATGGGTTGATCAACAAGTGAGCTTCGCAGATCTTAAAGGTGTCATCGAAAATTTTCTCCAAAACTTTTTTGAGAATAAAGATTTAAAAGTGCGCTTCAGGCCTTCATACTTTCCATTCACAGAACCTTCTGCTGAAATGGATATGAGTTGGAAGGGCGGTTGGCTCGAGATTGGTGGCTGTGGCATGGTTCATCCAGAAGTATTTAAACATGTAGGCATCGATTCAAATCAATATCAAGGATTTGCTTTTGGCTTAGGCATAGAACGTTTAACAATGTTGCGTTACGGCGTACAAGATTTACGCCACTTTTTTAATAACGATTTACGTTTTCTTCAGCAATTTATTTAAAGACATTTCAACATGCAATTTTCTGAAAATTGGTTAAGGTCATATGTGAATACATCACTAGATAGTGATGCGCTTAACCACGTCATGATTATGGCCGGATTGGATGTTGATGACTCTCATCCTTTAGGTGCATCATTTAATCATGTGGTAGTTGGTGAGATTGTTGCCATTAAAAAACATCCTGACGCAGATCGACTTCAAGTATGTGACGTCAACATTGGTGATAAGACATTACAAATTGTTTGTGGCGCATCTAATGCGAGACAAGGCATCAAGGTGGCATGTGCATTAGTAGGTGCTAAATTACCATCGATTGATATCAAAGAAGCAAAAGTGCGAGGTGTTGAGTCGTTTGGTATGCTTTGCTCTTTAAAAGAATTAGGATTGGCTGAAGAAGCTGACGGCATTCTAGAGCTTAATCTTGATTTAAAAAATGGTACAGATTTAAGAGTGGCGCTTGATCTTAATGATCAAATTACAACATTAAAATTAACACCCAATCGCAGTGATTGTTTAAGTTTGTGGGGTGTGGCAAGAGAAGTGGCAGCCATTAGCGCGTCTTCACTTTCACCAATTGCATACGAAGTAAATCCAATCAAGCAAAGCGAAAAGAAAAATGTAGTCGTTGAAGAAAAATCAGCATGTCCACGATACTGTGGCCGTATCATCAAGAATGTTGATAACACAAAATTATTACCTGATTGGATGACTTCGAGACTTGAGCGTTCCAATATTAAATCAATTAGCCCTATTGTTGATATTACAAATTATGTATTACTTGAAATTGGACAACCGCTTCATGCATTTGACCATGAAAAAATACAAGGTGACGTTACTGTAAGATTTGCCAAACCTGAAGAGCCTATACATTTACTCAATGATACTAAAATTAAATTATCTAAAAAAGATTTAGTCATTGCAGACAATTCCGGTGCGATTGCATTTGCGGGTGTGATGGGTGGTATGTCATCATCCGTGACGGAATCTACCCAAACTATTTTCTTAGAAAGCGCTTTTTTTGATCCTATTGTGATCGCTGGTAAAGCGAGAGCTTATAACCTATCTACAGATTCATCTTATCGTTTTGAGCGTGGTGTCGACTTTGCAAATACACGTCTTGCGCTAGAGCGTGCTACATCTCTTATTATTGAATATTGTGGTGGTGAAGCGGGGGAAATTACAGAGGTTTTAAATACTTTACCTAAGCGCAATGAAATTCATTTAAGACTTAAAAAATTAAATGCTATTTTAGGTATTGAAGTTCCAAGTCAAGACGTAGAGCGAATATTTATACAACTAGGTTTCGAGGTGAACAAAACAATCGAAGGATTTAAAGTTACACCACCTTCATATCGATTTGACATCGCGATCGAAGAAGATTTAATTGAAGAAGTTGTTCGATTATATGGTTACGATAAAATTCCTTCACATCATCCAGTAAGTCATCAGGCGATGTTGCCAGTATCTAGCACTTATCATCGAGACCTTAAGGAAGTGCTCACATCTCGCGGTTTTTATGAGGTAGTGACTTATAGCTTTATTGAAGATGAGATTGAGAAATCATTACATGGAAATTCCAATCCTATTCAGTTACAGAATCCAATTGCAAGCCAGATGTCTACGATGCGATCATCTTTATGGGGTAGTCATCTTGAAGTTTTATCTTACAATTTAAATCGCCAAGTATCGCGCTTAAATGTTTTCGAGATCGCACAAACTTTCCATGGCGCAAAAAAAGATTTTGTTGAGACTGAAGTGATATCAGGATTAAGTTACGGAAGTTTTATGCCTGAGCAATGGGCTGACAAAATTCGAGACATTGATTTCTATGACATAAAGGCACATGTAGAAGCTTTAACATCTAAATCACTCACGTTTAAAAGAAGTGATAAAACACCATTAGCACTTCATCCAGGTCAATCAGCAGAAATATTTCTAGAAGGTCAGTCGATAGGCTGGGTAGGTAAATTACATCCAAAATGGCAGCAACATTTTTCACTTCCTAAAGCTCCCTTTATTTTTGAATTAAAAATAGAGAAGCTTTTAGAAGGTAAAGCATTTAAATACGAAGAAATCTCAAAATTTTTACCCGTAAGACGTGATATTGCAATTGTGGTAGACGACTCAGTCGAAGTCGATTCGATTTTAGATGCGGTATATAAAGCTAAAATCCCATTCTTAAATAGAATAGCTTTATTCGATCTTTACCAAGGAAAAGGCATTGCCGAAAACAAAAAAAGTGTTGCATTTCTGATACTTATGCAGGATACTTCAAAGACATTAGTTGATAGTGAAGCTGATTCTTCCGTATCAAAAATCGTTGAATTACTTGAAAAACAATTTGGCGCAACGCTCCGCAACTAATCCCATATTTAATACCGATTTAAAAGTAGGCCGTTATGACATTAACTAAAGCAGATTTATCCGAAATTTTATTTGACCGTGTAGGTTTAAATAAGCGTGAAGCCAAAGATATGGTGGAAGCTTTTTTTGAAGAAATTCGCAACGCACTCGAAAATGGTGACAGTATCAAATTATCTGGTTTTGGCAATTTTGAATTAAGAAAAAAATCAGAAAGACCTGGACGTAATCCTAAAACGGGCGAAGAAATTCCTATCAAAGCAAGACGTGTGGTGACTTTTCACGCGAGTCAAAAACTAAAAAGTAATGTAGAAGAGAATTACTCTGGAAAGAAAGCTTAAATCCCCCGTCTTACCTGAAATACCTTCAAAGAGATATTTTGCAATCGGAGAGGTAAGTGAGCTTTGTCTCGTCAAAGCACATGTGCTTCGATACTGGGAGCAGGAGTTTGATCAGCTCAAAGACGTCAAGCGACGTGGCAATCGACGCTATTATCAATTACCTGAAGTGCTTCTTATTCGTAAAATTAGAGAACTCCTTCATGATGAAGGCTTTACGATTCAAGGTGCCAAACAGCGACTTAAAGATAAAAATTTCGTTAAAGAAGTAAAGCAAGCTGAACCTCCTAAAGAGCTTCAAGTGACCAAGCAAGGTCAAGTTGAATTGCCTTTAGAAAACCTCAATCAATCCAATTCTCTTGCCGGTCTTAATATCAAATCGATTAAAGACGAATTACTCAGCATTATCGAGCTACTTAAAAAGTAATTCATCATTGTTTTAATTTTCGGGGCGTAGCGCAGCCTGGTAGCGTACTTGCATGGGGTGCAAGGGGTCGTGAGTTCGAATCTCACCGCTCCGACCAATTAAAATGATGAATTAGTTTTCAAAAATAGATTTCTTAGCCTTATAATTTTCATACGTCTTTTTTTAAGTCTACTCAATCTTATCAGGTGATTCATTATAAAACTCAATCGATCCTCTAAAAAGAAAAGCATACAAAATCGTAACGGATCCATATTAAATACACTATGGGTAAGTTTTTTCTTTGTCGCGTTATTGAGTGCATTATGGCGATGGATTGGCGTAAATGACTCTGAGGTATTTGCTCGCATGGTAGATAGTATTTTTTCCATGGCAAAATTATCCGTCGAAGTTATGGTTTTACTTTTTGGAACGCTTACACTCTGGCTAGGTTTTCTAAAGATTGCAGAACATGCAGGATTGGTTGAAAAGATAGCAGGTTGGCTTTCGCCAATTTTTAGACGTCTCATGCCTCAAGTCCCTAAGAATCATCCAGCAGTGGGACTCATCACTATGAATTTTATTGCGAATGCATTAGGCCTTGATAATGCTGCGACACCTATTGGACTCAAAGCAATGCGATCATTGCAGTCACTTAATCCGACACCAAAGATTGCAAGTAATGCGCAGATCCTTTTTTTAGTGATGAATGCTTCTTCACTCACTTTGCTGCCTGTATCAATTTTTATGTATCGTGCGCAGCAAGGAGCAATAGACCCAACAATCGTCTTTCTGCCTATTCTATTGGCAACAAGTGCTTCAACAATAGCTGGCTTCTTTTCAGTCGCTTTTGCTCAGCGAATTAAATTAAACGATCCCGTAGTTTTAACTTGGATGTTAGCTATCGCAACTTTATTAAGCACATTTATTTTTTTCCTAACTCATTTATCAGCGGCTGCATTAAGTGCTTTTTCATCACTTTTAGGTAATGCTGTTCTTTTCGGATTAATCATCACTTTTTTACTTGTAGGTATTTTGAAGCGTGTACCAGTCTATGAGTCTTTCGTTGAAGGTGCTAAGGAAGGTTTTGATGTATCCAAAAATTTACTTCCTTATTTAGTTGCAATGTTATGTGCAGTAGGTGTTCTTAGAGCATCAGGCGCACTGGATGTTATGCTAGATATGATTCGTTATTTCGCTAATAGTTTTCATTGGGATATACGTTTTGTAGATGCGCTACCCACAGCACTTGTAAAACCTTTTTCCGGTAGTGCTGCAAGAGCGATGCTTATTGATACGATGACAACGCATGGCGTAGATAGCTTCCCGTCTCTTTTAGCAGCAACTATTCAAGGCAGTACCGAGACTACGTTTTACGTATTAGCTGTGTATTTTGGTGCCGTGGGTATTCAGCGTGCACGACATGCTGTTGCTTGCGCACTATTTGCAGATTTGGTTGGTGTCTTAGCTTCCATTACTATTTGTTATTGGTTTTTTGGATAAATTTATTTAAATAGGACTTGATATGAATGTATTCATGGTGATTATGTATGGGGGTATTCTTTTTTTGATTGCCGCTTTTTCTTTTGCTTTTCTTTCTTGGGTTATTTATCAAAAGAATAAAAATAGTAAACAACTAAAAAATTTATATTGGGCTCGAGTTGCTTCGGCAGTTCTTTTAACACCTTATATTTATTTCCAATATATTTTTTCTGATCTAACGTATCTGCCAATCAGAATCACTTTTGTACTTTTTTCTTTTTTTATTCTTTATCTTCTTGTTAAGCGTTGGGGCAAACAATCGCGATCAAGACGTAAATGATTACTGTTAAATTAATTAAGGGATCTGATTTTGAAGTAACAGTTGAATCAAAATCGACTACTCATCATAAAGTTTATATCTCAGATAGTTTTTACAACTCATTAACTGATGGAAAAGTTTCTTATGAAAATTTAATCAAAGCATCATTTGAATTTCTTTTGGAACGTGAATCTAATAACTCTATTCTTTCTCAGTTTGATTTAAAGGTTATATCGAGCTACTTTCCGGAGTATGAAAAAGAAATCAAGAAGCGGCTGAAGACTTAATCTTTCGTATACAATATTCATTTAACTAACCTATTTAAGAGGCGATATATGGGCAGTAAAGACAAAAGAAAAGAATCTAAAGGCAAAAAACCACAACCTAAACCAGCCAAGGTTTAAGATTATAAATTATTGATTTATATAGTTTTTTATATAAATCCCCGGTTTAGTGCTATATCTCTCATGATTTTCATGAGACCTCATTCATGATCCTCAAGGTGTTTACTTTTTAAGTCCGAGTAAGATTACATTTAAGTAATTTCTTATTAACTTAAATAAAAGGACTAACATCATGTGGACAACTCCAGCTGCTACTGAAATGCGTTTCGGTTTCGAAGTTACAATGTATGTAATGAATAAGTAATTATTCAGATTTAAAAAAAGCCCGCTTTTAGCGGGCTTTTTTATTTTCAAGTGTTTCTAAAGAATAATCCAAGATTTTGTATTGATAGAAGCTTGAATGGCTTCTAATGTTTTTGTATTCCAAAGCGCATCATCTAATGAAAGCTTCGGCGAGGTGTCATCAATGATGCATTGATTAAAGTGATTGATCTCAAGATCAAAGTGATTGGCTTTTTTAATGTGTTCATTCTTTAAACCATCTGCATCAGTTGTAATAGTTAATAACGCTTCATCATTTTCATGCTGCCATACGGTATGGCACATCAACTTTCCTTTAGAGCCAAATATTTCAAATTGAGAACGTCTTACGCATTCAAAGCTAATATCAAATTGAGCGCGTCGATTAAGGCCAAAGTCAATCATGCCTGAAGTTGTAAGGTCTGCACCGTGATCGTTGAGATGGCTTTTAGCAATCACTGATAGAGGGTTCTGGTTAAAGCATTGTCGAATTGTATGTATAGCATAAGGCCCAATGTCCCAGAGGGCGCCACCGCCATTTTCAATCGAACGATCGATGCGATAAAAACGTGCAGGCTGTATCGGGAATGAAAACATAGAATGCACATATTGAACATCACCTAATAGTCCGGAATTGATGATTTCTTTTATACGATCAAATTGCGGATGAAAGACATACATAAAACCCTCCATCACTTTGACATGATTTTGATCGGCAGCCTTTTGAATAGCTTCAACTTCTTTTGAATGAAGTGTGATGGGCTTTTCAATGAGCACATGTTTTTTGTTACGAATTGCTTTAAGAGCGGATTCAGTATGCTCTTCATTTGAGAGTGGAATATAGACAGCGTCTACATCAGGGTGATCAATTACCTCGTCAAGAGAATTGAAAGTTTGAACTTTGCCTTTGAGAGTAGGTTGGTATTTTTCTAAGCATGCTGCTGCAGCATCTTCTCGTCTACTTCCAATAGCAATAAGCTCTCCAAATGGGCTATTAGCAATAGCTGGAAGAAGTCGCTCATTGACGCGCGCCGCACCTAGAATTCCCCAACGTACTTTTTTCATTATGTAGATCTTAAATTAAACGATGTTTAATTATGCTTAGCCTTCGCTGAATAGACAAGTCATCATTTCTTAGAACTTTGATATTGAGAAAAGACTTATTAAATGCGATCATTTGAACCATGAAATTCTTACTCCTCTTCTCGCTAATTTTTCCGAGTTACTCATTTGCTGATTGGTCATTGGTCCATCAAGATGATGCCGATCATTACATTGACTTTAGCTTAATGAGTAAAAGTGGACATAAGGCGAGAGCCTGGTACTTGCAAAATTATGCCGAACCACAAACTATTAAAAATCTTCAATACCGCTCAATTAAAAATAGATCAGAGTTTGATTGTAAGGCTAGAAAAATGAGAATTTTAGCGTATGCCTTGTACCCAGAACCCATGGGACAGGGTCACGCTTTATTTAATAAGGGTGAAGCATTAGATTGGCAAGCCATCAAACCTAAAACGCTTAATGATTTATATTTGAAGCAGGTCTGTAGTAAAAAGAAATAGAACTTTATTTACGCCCACGCTTGGGTAGAACAACACCAAGTCTTTGAGCAGCCATTTCGTTATTGCCTGCTGAGTCTCCTAAAACCCATCCAGCCATAAACATACGCGTCATGTATTGTCGGTTATATAAGAAAGCTACAATAACTTGCCATAAGCCCAATGTAATAATTGAAAAAAGCATATGCAGGGCCGCGACACCTAATTCACCTCTAAATAAAGGTACAAACCAACCAAAAAATAGATACGTCCAACTAAAACCGTAGTAACCAATTTTGATCATGCCTGAATTTGGGTGTTTAATAATGACAGCGGTAGCCATGAGTATCCTTTAATTAGTTAAGTGAATCTCTATAAGCCATTGTAATATATTCGCATGCAAAATTATTACGAAGTTCTTAAAGTTAAAAAAACTGCATCGTCAGATGAAATTAAGAAGGCATACCATGTGCTTGCCTCAAAATACCATCCAGATAAGCATCCCGAAAATCAAAAATACGCTGAAGACATGATGAAAGATATTAATGTTGCGCATGAAGTTTTATTGGATGCTGAATCAAGACGAAAATACGATGAGTCTTTAGAGCCGAATTTTTCAAATCAAAATGCATATGAGTCTCAGTCATATTATTCAAGCGAAGAAGAAAAGGGTGAGCCCCCGCCTATATTTGAATCCTTAAAAGAACATAGAATTTTAATTCTTGCAGCGATTGTAATTATTGGGATTATTTTGTTTGGCGAAAAAAGACATCCTCCCGAAGCTCCAATTCAAAATATTGTTCCAATCGAAAAAATCCCACCAGAGAAAATGATTTAATTGGTGGGGGATGCGAGGGTCGAACTCGCGACAAACGGATTAAGAGTCCGCTGCTCTACCAGCTGAGCTAATCCCCCAGAGCCGTAAAACATTGTTTAACACCCTGAATTCATTGAGGTAATTAATGATTGTTTAAAAATTTCAATATTTCAGTTTGGATAATATTATATCGCTTAATACCGATATTCTTTCGGTGCGCAACGGTGCGTAAGCAAATTTACCGGTAAAAAGTGGTGATGTTCAATAAACCCTGGAGGCTATCAGTTGACCCCCAACCATTCTACTTAGACTTCAATCTCGTTCTTGATATGAAATATCCGGAATCCGGAGATATAAACTAACTAATATTAGTTTAAAAAATTGTAGAATAAGGCTAAGCAAATTTAATTAAAAGGAAACTATATGAGAACTCAATCTATCAAGGCATTTAATATTTTATTAGTTTTTATCACGAGCATGATATTTTCAGTGAGTGTGCTTGCTAAAGGATTTGGTGGATCGTGGGTTTTAGCAGATACAGGTGGTAAGCCTTTTCAAATTCATCTCGAGAAAGATGGTTCAGCATCAGGTACGCATGGGGACTCTATGAAACATGGAACCTGGGAAGAGAAAGATGGAACTGCGATCATTCATTGGGGCACAGGTTGGACGACAGTTATTACTAAAGAAGGTGGTCATTATATTAAAAAGGCTTTTAAACCAGGCGATTCAATAACTGATGCACCTACAAATACATCTGATGCAAAAAGAAAATAAGCGATTTAACTTTAACAAAAGACGCTTATTGTAATAATCTAGGACATGTATATACGATGATAAAAATTAAATGATGCGTATATTATTTTCTTTAGCAAGTCTCTTATTTTTCCTCTTTCTGAGTGGTTGCGCCTCACATAAGGGTTATTCATTAAATCCATTTTCATCATCAGATAAAACTCATAAAGCTAGTGCAATCTTAGAATCAAATTCTGAATCACAAGTAAAAGGTAAAGTAACTTTTACTCAGCACAATAGAAGAGTTATTTTAATTGCAGAAATCTCCGGATTGAAACCAAATTCTGAGCATGGATTTCATATTCACGAAAAAGGAAACTGTGCTTCACCGGGCCCACATTTTAATCCTTATGGCTCTCGTCATGGTTATATGAGCGCAACCGATCACCATTTAGGCGACATTACAAATTTAAATGCTGATCCTGAAGGCAATGCTTATTATCAAATTGCAATTGAAGATATTAATTTGACAGAAGGTAAAACAAGCATTTTGAATAAAACCATTGTCATTACCGACAATCCTGATGATTATCAAACTCAGCCTTTAGGTAATTCAGGTGATGCTATTGCTTGCGGCGTTATTAAGGGAAATTAAATAATTTTTTAATATAAAAGATTCAAAACTTTCCGTATTTTTCAAACAGTCGTTTAAAACGACTTTTCAAAACTGCGCATCGATGTGTAAGCAAAAAACTTCCAGGATTAAATTCGATAAATTCCAAGATCTAGGGTCAGCTGGGGTGGTAACTCTAATAGGCCGGTGATGTTAAGAGTCAGCTGCTTTACCAATACGGCTATTTAGAAGAGGCTAATATTCTAAATCAAGCCTGATGCAATATTAATCATCAACGCCACAAGACTGGTATTAAAGAAAAATGCTAATACCGAATGAATGAGACCAATTTTTCTCATGGATTGTGATGTAAAGCTTACATCAGCTGTTTGTCCAGAGGTACCAATCACACAAGAAAAATAAAGAAAATCCATGTAGTCAGGAAGTTTTTGGTTAGGAAATGACAACCCACCTTCTTTTCCTTTATCAATTGCACTATAGAAATCATGTGCGTAATGAAGTGCGAACATAGTTTGAGTAAAAGCCCAAGATGAGAGAATAGTAAGAATAGTTAATGCAATATGAGCCGACCTGATAAAGCCACTTATTTCTTTAACTATACCTAGTTCAAGCACAATGGCTCCTAACGAGACAATCGCCGCTATAACCACCATAGTTAACACTACGTATTTACCTTCGTTTTGCTTTTTAGCCCGAAGTTTCATTTGCGCATGAGAAGTGCTTTTAATCATTAATGAGGCCAATATTAAATAAAGCCAAGCCATTGCATTCCAGGCAACTATCAATCTTGTAATGGTATGCAGCGCAAGAGAATCAGGCAGAAATAAAAAAACTAGAATACCTACAAGTATTGATAGGAATAATCTTGGATGGTGTTTGATGAAGCGAAACATAATAACCTCTCAAATTTTGATTTTATAGTATTTGAGGAAACTATAGATGATTATGACATTAGGATTTTAGGTTAATTGAAATACAGTTGTGCTTAAAAATATCCGGAATCCGGAGATTCTTAAATATATCTAATAAAAAACCCACTCAAAGTAATGTTGAACTTTAAGTGGGTTTATAAAACGCAATTTAAAGGATGTAGCCTTTTAGGATTAGCTACAAGGACTATAGTAAATATAAATTGTTAAGAAATTATTACACTGGCACATCTTTTGCTTTATTTAAACTGAGAGCTTTAATTTTTTCTCCATAGTTAACGTTGAACTCTCATTTACTTACTAACTTTTATTAAGGGAAAGAAATGTCAAAATTAGTTGCTTTATTAGTATCAGGTTTATTTGCAGTTTCATTAAATATATTCGCTGCAGATGCACCCGCTGCGGATGCAAAACCAGCACCTGCTGCAAAGAAAGCAGAAAAAAAAGCGCCTGCTGCGAAGCCAGCTCCAGAAGCTAAACCAGCTGCTGACGCGAAAGCGAAGTAGTGAAGTTGTAATTAAGAGGGTGCCCCTAAGTCGCCCTCTTAATTATTTTTATGCATTGATTTGGTTCAAGTGCATTTATTTAGGGCAAGTTTAGAGTCAGCAATGCATTCGCTAAAAAACATAATTATTAGATTTATTAAAGACTATTTACCTTTAAGACTCTCGTCCCAAGATAAAAGATTTCTTTTTTCTTTTCTTCTTATTTTCTTTCTACTGATTATTCCTGCGATTTACTTTTTCGAAATTTTATTCGGCCATAAATAAAAATCGAGGTATTGATTTAACGATGGCGATTTGGCGCTATCACTTCTTGCGATGCAAGAATCACTTCACGTAAAAAACAAAGCAAACCTAAAATCAGTGCTGACATCGCTGTGATAAACATAATTGTCACGACGTTGGGAAGATTGAGGCCTAAGTTAACTTCAACAAAAAGAGATCCAATTGAAATACATACACTTAAAGCTGAAATTGTAATTAAAGTAATTGCTCTTCTGATCCAAGTGGTTCGACTAATAATAATGTTGAGCTCATTGAAGTAAGCTTTTTTTTCTTTCAAAGGCATGTCATTGATGATGCGTGCCCGATCTACAGCTCTACCTAATCTATTTACAAGGACGGAAAGTATTGAGCCGATACCTGTGATCAAAAAAACAGGTGCTACTGCATCATGAATGGCTTCAGATACTGATTGAATATCAGGCAGTGTATGAAAAATCATTTAAACCTCTTAACATTTCAAAATCGCTTTATGTTGGCACCCACTTTCCAAAGTGTCAAATCACTCAGAAATCGTTTTTTATCTGATTAATTCGGTTAGTCTAGGCTCCATTATTTGGCATGACTTTTGCTCTATTTGTATTGTAGGTGCATTTTTTCACCAATAATGGGCTAAAAGAAGCACTTTTCAGATTCAAATATAGAGAATGCATCCTTTTAGGGCGTTAAATGGCAAAAACAAATACATATTTTGATGAAATGGCCTTAGGTAAGGATCAAATAAGGAGCATCTATTCGGCTTACAGTCAGTGGCTCAAAGACACTTCAAACACACAACTTAAAAGTAAAAATCAGGAAGCAGAATTACTTTTTCGTCGAGTCGGAATTACATTCAACGTTTATGGCGAAACTGATGGTGCTGAGCGATTAATTCCTTTTGATATCATTCCAAGACTTCTTTCTTCTCAAGAATGGGATTTTATTTCTAAAGGCACAGTTCAGCGTGTAAAAGCATTGAATATGTTTTTGCATGATATTTATCATGATCAGCTTATTATTAAAGAGGGATTGCTCCCTCAATCTTTATTGCAAAATTCACAATATCGTCCCGAAATGTTTGGTGTTGATGTACCTAACCAAATTTATGCGCATATTGCTGGAATCGATATTGTAAGAACAGATGAATCACAATTTTATGTTCTCGAAGATAACTTAAGAACGCCATCAGGCGTCTCTTATATGCTTGAGAACAGAAAAATGATGATGCGATTATTTCCAGAGTTATTTCGTCGTTATTCAGTAGCTCCTGTAGAACACTACCCACAAGTCTTATTAAATAATTTACGCTCTGTCGCGCAAGGCGGTTTAGAAGAGCCCACAGTAGTTCTTTTAACACCAGGTGCATATAACAGTGCTTATTTCGAGCATGCATTTATTGCTCAGCAGATGGGTGTTGAGCTTGTAGAAGGAAAAGATCTTTTTGTTAGCAAGAACGCGGTTTATATGAAAACAACTGAAGGCCCAAGAAGAGTAGATGTTATTTATCGACGTATTGACGATGATTTTATTGATCCTTTAGCTTTTAATGAAGGATCAATGTTAGGTGTACCCGGATTACTTTCTGTTTATCGCGAAGGTGGCGTGACTTTAGCTAATGCTATTGGAACAGGGGTTGCGGATGACAAAGCAACTTATATGTATGTTCCTAAGATGATCGAATTTTATTTAAATGAAAAACCTATTTTGGAAAATGTCCCCACTTATGATTTAAGTAAAGAGGACGATTTGAAATATGCTCTCGCGAATTTAAATGAGTTAGTTGTTAAAGAGGTTCAAGGCTCAGGGGGTTACGGTATGCTTGTAGGACCAACCTCAACTAAAAAAGAAATTGAAACATTCCGTGAAGTTATTTTAAAAAATCCAAATAACTATATTGCCCAACCTACTTTATCTCTTTCTCAGTGCCCTACATTAATTGATGAAAGCATTGATTCAAGGCATGTAGATTTAAGACCTTTTGTTTTATCAGGTAAAGAGACAAGTGTAGTTCCGGGTGGGTTATGCCGAGTTGCTTTAAAGAAAGGATCGCTGGTAGTGAATTCTTCTCAAGGTGGTGGCACAAAAGACACATGGATTTTAGAAAAGAACCATCATGCTTAGCCGAACCGCAGATCATCTCTATTGGATGGCAAGATATATTGAGCGTGCAGAAAATATGGCACGTACACTTGATGTGACTTATAACATGTCATTAGTGCCCAATGAAGATATTACGGAGTCTATGTTTTGGTCACCCGCCTTAGAAATATCAGGCACTACAGAAATATATGAAAGAGATATTGGTGAAGTTACTGCAGCTAATGTGATTAATTATTTGGCGATGGACCAAAGAAATCCCTCAAGTATTTATTCTGCACTTAAATATGCTCGAGAGAATGCACACGCTGTAAGAGTCACTATGACTTCAGAAACTTGGGAGAGCATTAATTCTATTTGGTTAGAGTTTAGTCAATTTCATAAGCAGGATTTTTCTAAAAAAGGATTGCGAGAATTTTGTGATTGGGTAAAAACAAGATCGCATTTATTTAGAGGTGTTTGTTTCGGAACTATGTTACGAGATGATGCTTTTAATTTTGTGAGGCTTGGCACATTTATTGAGCGTGCTGATAATACAGCGCGTTTGTTAGATGTGAAATATCATTTACTTTTACCTAGTGGCCAAGAAGTAGGAGGTGCTGTAGATTATTACGAATGGAGCTCTGTATTAAGATCAGTCTCTGCACTTCAAGCTTACCAAAAAATATTTAATGATACGATCGAGCCATGGCGTGTAGCTGAATTACTAATCTTAAGATGTGACATGCCAAGATCTCTTCATGCTTGTTTTGACGAAATTATTCTCATTCTAGAAGCGCTATCTAAATCTAAAAACAATGAAGCATTTAGACTTGCAGGTGAGATTCACGCTAGACTTCATTACGGCAAAATTAAAGATATTTTTCAGTATGGCTTACATGAATTTTTAAGTGATTTTATTAAGTCTAATGATTTAATTGGGCAAGAAATTCATAAACACTTTCTAAGTGCAACTTACTAATTATGCTACTTAAAATAGAACATCATACACACTATAGTTATAGCGATTTTGTAAATTACACCATACAACACCTTCGCCTAACACCTAATAGCGAATTTGGACAATATGTGAGACGGTGGGATATTAAAGTTAAGGGTGATTTACATCAATTTCAAGATGCTTATAAAAATATTAGTCATCGTTTAATTGTAAATGAGCTACACCAAGAGATTGATATAGTTGCAATGGGTGAAGTCGAAACAGGATTAGATAAAAAAAATGATCAAGATCGCTTGCCGTTGCCAATATTTTTGCGAAATACCAAACTTACAGAAGCAAACACAAAATTAAGTCGATTTGCTCATAAGTTTAAAACTTCAACTGATAAGCAAAATGAATTAGTTGAGAAGATGATGCATGAAATACTTAATCAGGTTGAATACATAAAAGGTGCAACGAGAGTAACAACTACAGCTGCAGAAGCATTCCAATTAAAAAAAGGTGTATGCCAAGACCACGCACATATTTTTATTGCTTGTTGCCATGAGCTTAATCTCCCAGCTCGATATGTGAGTGGATACATGTTTACAGAAGATGGTCATTTGATGCAGTCTCACGCATGGGCAGATGTTTGGTTTGAAAATTTAGGATGGCAAAGTTTTGATGTTTCTAATGGATGTCGCGTGAATGATTTATATGTAAGGTTAGCTGTAGGGCTAGATTATAAGTCGGCAAGTCCTGTAGTAGGTGTCAGATTAGGAGGTGGTGTCGAAGGTATGGCTTCTAGTGTTATTATTAATCAATCAAATACACCTATTGATAAAAGAAAAAAAATAGATAAATCTGAGCTTATAATTCAAGCTACTCAGCAGCAGCAACAATAATAATAATAAAGGAAATCATATGACCTATTGCGTAGGCCTATTATTAAATGAAGGCCTAGTCTTCGCATCAGATACCAGAACAAATGCGGGTGTTGATCAGGTTGCTATTGTTCCCAAGATGCACATTTTTGAAGTAAAAAATAAAAGAGTAATTGTTTTACTCACGGCAGGTAATTTAGCGATTACACAGTCTGTCGTGAATGCCCTTAAAGCTAATACTTTAAAAAAAGGCAAATCAAAACACATCAATAATGTAGTGAGTATGTTTGATGCTGCTGAATTGGTAGGGGAGGAAATGCGCCTAGCTTATGAGCGCGATGCTAAGCATCTTAAAAGTCAAAATATTGAATTTAATGCAACAATTTTAGTTGGCGGTCAAATTAAAGGTGAAAAGCCAAGATTATTTAATGTTTATGCTGCAGGGAATTTTATTGAAACATGCCCTGAAACTCCTTACTTTCAAATTGGTGAAACAAAGTACGGAAAGCCTATTATTGATCGAGTTGTAAAACATGATTCTAAAATGATGGATGTAGTGAAATGTTTGCTTGTATCTTTTGATTCAACCATCAGAAGTAATATTTCTGTGGCAGCGCCAATAGATCTACTTCTTTATAAAATAAATAGCTTCACCTCAAAAAACAAAAAACGTATTACTGATAATGATCCTTACTTTATTCAATTAAGGCAAGAATGGTCAGCTGGACTTAAAAAAGTTTTTACAAGCTTAAAAAACCCAAACTGGTTTTAAAACTTTCCGTATTTTTTAATGAGTCGCTTCAAAAGGACTATTTTCAAAAAGTCGTTTAAAGCGACTTTTCAAAACTGCGCATCGGTGTGCAAGCAGAAAACTTTCAGGATTAAATTCGAGATATTCCAAGATCTAGGGTCGGCTAGGGTGGTAACTCTTTCAGGCCGGTGATGTTAAGAGTCCGCTGCTCTACCAGCTGAGCTAATCCCCCCAATATGGTATATTTTACAGTATTTGTGGGGGTTGTAGAGGCTTGGTTCCCTCAAAAATAGCAGGGGTGGAATAGTGGTGTGTAAGCAAACGTTATTTTTTTGTAATTAAATCTCTTTGATTGCTGACGTGATTACACGATAAGACGATTTGAGTAAAAAGACGGAAAGCACCAGCCCTACTAAAGTATCTGCCCAACCATTATTTGTATACCAAACTAAACCTGAAGCAATAATAACTGCAACATTGTTCGTCATATCATTTTTTGAGCATTCCCATACTGATGACATATTAATATCTTGATTTTTATGTTTTGTCAGTAAAAATAAGCAAGCTGTATTACCAAGAAGCGCTATAAAACCTATACTACCCATAACTTCAAATACAGGAATTGTGTGATTGATTATATGTTGGATGACTTGAAATAAAACAAATAATGCGCCAGTTAATATCAATAGCCCTTTAAACAAAGCCACTTTGGCTTTTGCTTGATTACTTTTATATATAACAAACAAACTTAACGCATAGGTAATTGCATCACCTAAGTCATCTAAGCTTTCTGACATAAGCCCGGTTGATTGAGCAATCCAACCAGAAGTAAAAACAATTAAGAACAAGAACACGTTAATCGCTAAAACGATTTTTAATGTTTTAGATTGATTTACTTTTAACGCATCAACAGCACAGCTTTTATTTTCGCAGCAATCAGACATTTGACCCCTTACGGATTGAATTGAGTTTTAGCTATTTGACTAACTGAGCTAATCCCCCAATAATCTATATTTTACAGTATTTGCGGGGGTTGTAGCGGGTTTGGTTCCTTCAAAATTAGCAGGAGTGGAATAGGGGTGTGTTACAAAACATCCGGAATCGGGAAATTTTTGACGTTATGGATTAATTTTAAACAAAATTAAAGCCACTGGAAAGTGGCTTTAAAAAGTGGCTTTAATTATAAATAATTACTTTTTCTTTTTACCTTTATTGAAATGGTGATACAAACGATTGACGCTTACCGCCCATATTGCAAATACATTCAATGCCATTGGATCCAAGCTACTAAGATTAAAATAAACAGCAAGACCCCATAAAATACCAATCACTGCATTTACGTTTTGTTCTTTAAACATAAAATACTCCTATTTAGTTTTGTGAA